>Ga0265296_1004163_pt1 | contig 12732 bp, 14 predicted proteins | sample MunlanPumphouse1_FD_189073 | JGI IMG/M metagenome (GOLD analysis project Ga0265296, IMG submission 189073) | Groundwater microbial communities from a municipal landfill in Southern Ontario, Canada - Pumphouse #1 | ecosystem: Environmental > Aquatic > Deep subsurface > Groundwater | place... | reverse complement strand
GGAGCTGAATCGTGCCCGGTTTTAGCGGTGTTTGTTTTTGATGAGGCGGGTAAACAATTGTTTCCGAGATAACCCCAACCTCAGTTATTGTCGCGGCGACAGGAGTTACTTCCCCCTCTCCATCCCTCCCCCGTCGTGGCGACAGGGGCGGGCGCAAACTTTTGGATAGATCGTTTTTATGCAAAACAAACCCCTAATAAACAAATCAAAACAAAAAACAATCAGACAGTTTTTACGAAATAATCAAACCGATGCCGAAGCGGTTTTGTGGCGATATTTGAAAGGAAAAGAGCTTGGGGTAAAATTTATCAGACAGTTCGGTATTGAAAATTATATAGTTGATTTCTGTTGTCGAAATAAAAAGTTAATCATTGAGATAGACGGAGGTGTCCACAACGATCTTGAAGTAAAAAGAAACGACAAAAACAGAACCGAAGACTTGGAAAGATTCGGCTATAAAGTTATCAGATTCACCAATCAAGAAGTTTTAAACGATCCCGAAGTGATTTTAATTAAAATTAAAGCCTCTCTATAATAATTCGTCCTCCCCTGTCGCCGCGACGGGGGAGGGTAAGGGGAGGGGGGAAGTTATGATCATCATAATAATCGGCGGCGGCATCGCTGGCGCCACTTGTGCCGAGGAGCTTCGAAAACTCGATCCACGGGTCGAAATCACCATTGTTTCCGAAGAATTTCACCCGCTTTATTCCCGGGTACTTTTGCCTCATTATTTGAAAGGCAAGGTGCCGCGCGAGCGGGTGTTTTTGAAAACAGAAAATTGGTACGCGAAAAATAATATTGAATGGATTACCGGCGAGCGGGCGGAAAAAATTGATGTCAAAAATTCTTTTGTTCTTCTCTCGAATGATCGCGAGCTGCCTTTTGATAAACTGGTTATTGCCGGTGGGCGGAACACGCGGCCGTTGGCCGAAGATCGTCGCGGAGTGGCTTATCTTTGGACGCTTGACGATGCCGATCATTTGTCGCAACTTATTTCTGAGCAACCACGTCCGTGCGCGGCCGGTATTTATGGCGGCGGTTTGATTGCTTGCGAGTTTGTAAATATTTTTAAACATTTTGGTTTTGATACTACCATCGCTTTTCGCGGAAAACATTTTTGGTCGCGAGCGCTTGATAGCGAAAGCGGCGAATTGATAAATCAACATTTAAAAAAAAACGGAATTAATGTTTTGCCACAAACGCAATTTATTGGCTTGCGCGGCAAAAACGAAATTACCGGCGTGGAAACCGATAAGGGAAATTTTGATTGTAAAATTCTCGGCGTTGGCATTGGTCTTGAGCCGGATATTTCTTGGCTCAATGATTCTGGATTAAAAACAGAGAAGGGAATTGTGGTAAACGAAAAAATGGAAACTAATCTTCCCGGAGTTTACGCCATTGGCGATGTGGCTGAAATTTTTGATATCCATTCCGGAAGAAATAGAATCATGGGAACCTGGGTCGCGGCTCAAGCTCAAGGACGGATTGCCGCTCGAAACATTTTAGGCCAGGCGGAAAAATTTGAACAAATTACTACCTCGTCAATGAACCTTTTAGGTTTGGATATTATTTTTATCGGTGACACGGATCGTGATTGGGCTGATGAAGTTAAGGTAGAGGGCGGCGCGGCTGCCGGTGGTGTGGTTCAAATTTTTTATAAAGCCGGACGAGTTATTGGGGCGACTTTAATAAATAAAAATAGTGAAAGATCCAAAATTATTGGTTTGTTTTAGTTTTTTTTAAAAAAATGAAAAAAGAAGGTTTTTTGGCTTAAATAAGAGACGAAGTGTGATTTTTAAACGATCGTTCAAAAAACGATTTTTTTGTTTAACTTTAGTCAAAAAATAAACAAACCGAACCATGCCCGCCTGCCCTGCGCCGCGGCCTTCAATTCTTCAGGCCGCCCTGAGTATAGTCGAAGGGCGCTGGGCGGCGGGTTGACAAATTCTTAAAAATATGATATAAATACACGTTCTCCGTGCGCGCCCATGTTGGCCGTATAGAGAGCGAATTCGCTCTTACACAACACACACAGTGCGCCACAGGCGCACGGAGGAAAAGTACCATGGCATTCGATCACAAAGTTCTTGCTCAGGCAGTCATTAGCAACCTTGGTCAGGCCGGTTCCGGTGCGGTCAAATCCGAAATCGAAGAACTCGTTTACAGTTTGGTCGGAGAGGGTATCAACAGCATCCCCAAAGCCGCCAATTTCCTGGCCAAGTTCCCCAAGCTCTCGCGCCGCGTCGGCGCAGTGGCTTTGTTGAACGTCCTCAAGGCCGACCCGAACGTCTTTGGTGCGGGAAACGCGCCATATGTTCGTGCTCTCAACGAAGTCATCGAAAGCTTCGCAGAGGGTGTCGGACGTTCTGTGGCTGATGTCGAATTCACCGATGAAACCGGTCACGAGATGGCAGTAGAGGTCGAGAAGATCGGCCGATCCGAAGCGATCGTGGCTCGACAGTTCACGATCGGCGCTGACACCGACAAAATAGTGACTATCGGGAAACCGATTGCGCACCGTGGCGACGGTCGTTGTACCGAACTCGTGAGTGATCGTGCCAGATGGTTGATTCGTTATCCGTCGAAGTCGATTGGTGGCGGTAAGGATAAGCCATCTAGGACCACCCCCGGCGATCCATACCCGGAGGTTCTCATGTCCCTGGCCGGGGCGATGGAACAGGCTGATCCCTGTCTTATCTGCATGAAGAAGTTTGTCATGCAGCCGACATGGGCTAGGCCGGCTGAGCCGCCGAAGCCTAGAGCATGGCACGACGCCTACGACTCTGACCAGAAAGTTCTCCTCTCACGGCTCCCAAGGCTGTTTGGGGAGGATTCGGCTGACATCCTCGAGTTCCTGGAGGAGGCCCCAGCGGTCTTTATCCAGCCAGTGCTCGACAGGTTTGCCAAAGGCAGGGGAAAAAACCGGCGGCTCGAGCCAAAGGAAGAGGTGGTCAAGGAAATCCGCGACGCGCTCTTCGCTTGGACCAGCAAGGACAAGACGGCTCGAGACAGGATCGAGACCGTGTTCAAAACCTGGTTCGACAGGAACACCATCGTTGATGGCCGAAGCGTTCTCCAAACGGCTGAAGAAAAAGCCAAGAAAGCCTACGACCACGTCAAGTGGCTGGCGGCTATCGTTAGCCTCGCATTGATGGTTGTGCTGGCCGTTGGTTGGTATGAGTTCTTCGCTGGTTGGATCTACGGCGATATCAAGCCGTTGCTCTTCGGCACCTTCGTGCTACCAGTCATGTCCATTATCATGTCCCTGGTCCCCAAGGCCGTGGACTACGTGATGGACAACTTCCGGGCACTCCTGCGGTACTTCAACAAGAACGTGAAGTATGTGGATTCTCTGAAAGGACTCTATGACTTCACGCTGAATGCCGCCCTCTTCATCGCATTGTTTGGCATCGCTTGCGCGGTCGTCATCGGCGTGTTGGGGAATGGGGAGCTCGGAGTAATCGGTCGAGTGGTCGTGGCCTTGGCCGCGCTCATTACGATGGTTACGGCCGCGCGCTGGGGCTTTGATGTGAACAGCAAGTGGAAGAAAATAGTTCTCACTTTCGTAGTTGTGCCGATCCTCCTCATTGGCGCCGCCACCTTCATCCCGACAATGTTTTTCCAGAAATGGCAGACGTTGGAGGGGAGTGGTGAGATCGTCAAACAAGCCGATGGAACCTACCAACTTGAAAAAGCAACAGTAGAGACCAGCGGGTTGCTCGTGGATGGGCTGCCAATGGAGCAGGTGTTTCACTCCAACACAGATAAGGTGAGTTGGAACAAGAAGACCGGCAGGTATACTTCGAAAGAGGAGCTTGTCGTCGACCTGCCCGGGGCTATCATCGAGCCTGTGAAAGAGGGGAAGCTGTACACCTACCGGTGGATGCCTGATCTTGGAACCAGGTTGTCCAAATCCTTCCTGGGCAAGGTCATTGGCCTCGATGGTTGGACGCGCGGGGTCTTGTACGATGAGAAATCGTCGGACAAGAAGGAAGATGCGGCTTCGGTCGAATCCTCCACCCTTGCCCAGCACATGTGGGGTCACACTCACTGGTTCTGGGCCAAGATCATCATCGCCTCCTTGGCTGCGGCCCTGGGTGGTGGTGTAGGTCTCATGTTCCTTGGCGCCCAGGATGCCAGCCAGAGCGGAGTCGTTCGCGGCTTCCGTTCCGTGGGTGCGTTCGTGGCCTTCGTGGCCATCCTCGGCGGTCTGGCGGTTGCCCTGTGCCTCAGCGTGCCGCTCGGTGTGGACTGGATCTTCGGATTCGGCGAACCCGAGACGCCGTCGGCTCAAGTCGAACAGACTCAGCCCCCGGCAGTGGCTGCGCCCCCGCCCGCCTCCGACCGTCGCGCTTCGGGCACGTCTTCGTCCACGTCGAAAGACACGGGAAGGAAGATGGCCGAAGCATCCGGTTCCTGGCTCACCAAGGACGTCTGCCTGAGCCTCCCGGACGATGTCCTTCGCATGGAGTGCCTGGCCAAGCTCTGAGGCCCGGCCCTAGCGTCTTCAGCTCCAACTTGTCTCGGTCCTAACCCGAGCGAGCTGGAGCTGTTTTTTTACCTCGCCGTTTCCATCACCGTGCTGAAATTACCCCCCTCTCCTCCTATGCCTCCTCTCCCTGCAAAGAACAGAGGGGAGAGGAGGAAACTTCTGTTGTCTGTAGATGTACTCCCCTCCTCCATCTGCTTTTTTGGCAGGGGGAGGGGACAATGGGGAGAGGGGTTAGTTCAGCACAAAGGAGTTGGGGTGGGGGCAGAATACCGTCCAAACCAAGCCAAATTTGAACATTTGAACAGAAAACGATGCGATGGTTGACCATTCGACTGGCCTCAGGGTTGACAAAACCCCAAAAATATGATATATTGGTATGTCCTTTAAAAGCCTGTAGAGAACCCAAAAAAGGCGCTAAAAAGCGACTTTTGGCACTTTTTTTGGTCTTTCCACAATTCCCCCTAACCAACACGGCACTTTTGTGCCAAGGAGTTCCAATGTCCCGTTTCAACCTTCTCGTCCTCGTCTCGATCTTCCTCGGTGGATGCGCTCACATGAACAACAATGTCGACCCTGACAGAACCGTGAGCTTGCGCGTCAACAGTTCGGCGAATGGCGTGAGCCAGACCTTGATGACCTACGGCCAGTACAAGCAGATGGACGCCAATGCCGAGCTCACCAAGCAGTGTGCGGCCGACTTGCCCAACTGCCATCTGTACGGGTTGTACCCGACCAATTGGGACAACCTCCAGGAACAGCGGGAGGTGCAGATGATCCAGGCCATCTACAACCTTCAGGGAGCGGCGTTTGAGAACCAAGCGTTCGTTCAGAAAGCCGTAGAGGACGAAGCCAGGATCAAGAAAGCCGAAGCCGAAACCGAGGCAGCCAGGGAATCCGCAAGGATCCTCATGGAAGCAAAAAGAAAGGAGAGTAGTGGCGCTCCTTAAGTTGCCTCTGCTTTTCAACAAGTTTTCTTTCCTTTTTCCCCAGGAGTTTCCATGTCCAAAAACGTTCTGATGATTCTCGCCGCCCTCGCGGCCTTCGCTCTTCTCCTCCTCTCCACCCCGGTTCAGGCTGCCAGCTTGAACGAGCTTGTGGCCTGTGTGAAGAACAAAGATCCTGAAACCTGCTTCATTGATTTGAAGCCGAACTGTGGAGTAGAGGCCGAAGGGGCAGACTGTCGGCAGGCTATCGACGTTGCTCTGACCACCTGGCAAACCGTGAGGGATGCTCAAATCAAGCCCGAGGTCGCCAAGACGGAGGCCGTCGAACCGCGCGTGGAAACCCGCAGCGGCCAGGTGACCATCACCAACACCCTCGTCGGAGAGCTCGAAACCCAAGCGGTTCAACCCATCAGGGTGTATGCCTACAAGCCGAGCGACTGTCGGGGGCGTGGCGACAACTGCGCCGAGCTCCACCTCAAGACCGATCAGACCTACATCTTCTTCGGACCAGTCGGGCTCGTCGACGTGGAGTTGCAGTTCAACGCCCCCACCAAAGTGGTTGTTGACCTGAACGGGAACGGCAAGATCTCCGATATCGAGCGGCTCAATCCCACCTCGATCACCAAGCCTGGACAAGGCACAGTGTGGGTGGTCGGGACGCCCAAAGAACGAGTCGGCTTTTCCTACAAAGAGGTCGTCGACAGAGGAGGCTGGTGGGGATTGACCGGCTATGGTCAGTCCTTCGATGTCTGGGGCGACTACCCAGGCTCCCAGACACTCTCGGTTTCGTAACCGACACAAAACCCCCGTCCGCTGCGGATACGTCGCAGTGGTCGGGGGTTATTTCTTTTAAACAAAACACGTTTTTATTAAATTATCAAAACGTGTTTTTTTGATTTTTAACTTTAGCCAACAGCAGAAGTCAAAGCTCCAATTACATAATTAGAAATAGCAAAGGCGGCAATTATAAGAACTAAACCAATAACAGCTGTGGTAAGAAGTTTTTTGGCTTTTTTAACCGGCTCGTCAGACCCTTGCGCGGTTAAATAAAGGAAACCAGCATAGACGACAAAAATAAGAAAAAGAATACCCAAAATACCAAGGACAATATTAATACCCTTACCGATTAAAATCGGTAAATCACCAGCACCTTTGAGATCCGAGAAGTTAGCAGCATTATTTAATGCATCATTAGCGCCTACTAATCCCGATGGAATAGTTCCTGCTCTAGCCACTAACGGGAACAGGAAGAAAACCTGCCCGAACGCGACTATTGTTGCGAAAATTTTGTTCATATTTTTTTATGGAGGGGAAGAATTAGTCCCGCCTCTATGGCTCGGACGGGATCCCGCCAAAGCCCAGCGTCGGCGGGATAATTCGATTCCTCAATTATTTAATTAAATTTTATTATTAAGTAACTATAGCGCTAAGAGCGCCCATAAGGTAATTAGCAATGGCATAAGAAGCCACAATTATTACCATGCCAAGGGCTGAATAGGTAAGAACTTTTTTAGCTTTTTCCACCATTTCTTTATTACCCTGCGAAGTTAAATACAGAATGCCGGAGTAGATTATGAAAACTAAGGCCACAATACCCAGAAGACCCAGAAGGACATTTATGGCTGCGGGAATCATGTCGATAATATTTTTTCCTCCGCCAAATCCGGCGGTGTCGCCGGTATCGGTTAAGCCTTTGACAACAGTGTCCATGGCCGCGGCTAGGAGTTTTGATTCGGTCATAAATTAAACCATGGCCGAAGTGATGGTAGTCAAAGCAAAGGTGGCAATGGCGTAAGCGGCGAGGACAATGACCAAACCGATGATACCTTGAAAAATATACTTTTTAGCTTTCTTAACTTTCTCTTCCTCACCGCCGGCCGTAACCCACTTAAATCCGCCGATAAGAATAATAACCACCGCGACAATACCAAGGAAGCCAAGGCCGACGCGGATAAGGCTGGCAATGGTATCGGTTAGAGTGCCAGCACTAAGACCGGCCGCGTTGGCAAATTTATTACCTGCTTCGACGTCACCCTCAGTACCACCGAACATTTCATTAGAGGTGACGACAGCGTGAGCAATTGGAGCTGACAAAAGGAAAATAGTTAAGCCAGCTAGCGAGGTTTTTAGGTTTGTCATATGGATTTATTGAAGAATAAAATATTTTATGCGGCATTATTCATGGCCGAAGTAATAGTGTTCAAAGCAAAGGTGGCGATGGCGTAAGCGGCGAGGACGATGACCAAACCAATGATACCTTGAAAAATATACTTTTTAGCCTTCTTAACTTTCTCTTCTTCACCACCGGCCGTAACCCACTTAAATCCGCCGATAAGAATAATAACCACGGCGACGATACCAAGGAAGCCAAGACCAACGCGGATAAGGTTGGCGATAGTTGTGGTGAGATCAGTGTCGCCAAGACCGGTTGCGGTAACGAAGGTATTGCTGGCCGTCTCATTACCGCCGAACATTTCGCCAGGGGTAACGACAGTATTACCAGCAGCATGAACAATTGGAGCTGACAAGAGGAAAATGGTCAGGCCAGCTAGCATGGGTTTGAGTTTTGTCATAGGGATTAATTAAGGTTTTTTATTTAAGTGAGTTTATTATAGCACATTGTGAAAAGGGGATAAACCCTTCGAGTGGCCTCAGGGCCTTCGGGGGGTGTAAGGGTGTGGAAAACTTATTTAGTAGTCACGACAACTTCGCCGGCTGAGCCGAGAATGTTTAGTAGGGTGTAGAGAAGGGCATAGGCAACAAAAATAAAACACAGACCCAAAGCCGCCCAAAGAACGGTTTGTTTGCCCTTTTCAATGGTTTCTTTTTTACCGCCGGAAATAATCCATTGCGTGCCGCCCCAAATAAACATAACTAAAGCAGCCACGCCCGATAGTCCAAGTATGGCTTTAATGATGTTGCCGGCCAAAACAGGAATGTCCGTGGTGCCTAGCGGATTGGATAGGGCAACGGCTGAAGCCGAGAAAGGCAGACAGCCAAGACCCAGAGCAAGGAGAGAAAAAAAGATTTTTTTTGAAAGCATATTTTTAAATTTTATGGCGATTAAGGAGTAGCGGCAGGAACGGGGGTGCAACATTGTTGAGTGGCTTCCTGGCAAGTGGCGGCGCCGGTTGTACAAGTATATTTTTTAGCATCAATAAGGGTGTCGGCTGTCGCGGCGTCAGTGCAAATATTGCCTTCTATCGCTTCACAAGAGCTGACGCAAGAAAAGCCGCCGCATATAGAGTTGAGCGCGCATGGTTGTCCATCCGTGTCTACTCCGGAACAAATCACATAACCTTGACTTATGCCTTCTCCAATTACCGCTGAACGCAAAGCCACCACGCCAGTATAGGCCACCAAAACAATAATCAAACCAACCGTGGCGTTTTTAATCCATTTTTTGCCCTTTTCCACCATGCTTTTATCGCCATGGGCGATGATCCAGAAAAAGCCGCCCATAATGTAAACCAAGAAAACCAAGCCGGCGATAATGCTTAAAATGAAATTACCGGCATTGGCTATCACTGTTAAAAAATCAGTCATGCTGCAATTGCCGGCATCCCAGCACTCATTACAAACACCTTGTAAAAAAATCCCAACTTCAGTTTTGTTTTTTACAGCGCTTTCACCGTCGGAGCATTTGCCGGTTCGGGCATCAGCAAAAACCGCAACCGGCATGAATAAAATAGCAAAAAGGAATAGTGAGAGAAACCAACGCATATTTTTTTAAATGTCTAATGTGGAATTTTTGTTTTATTTTGCTGATTCTATTCCGGCGGCGCAATCCTTTTAGTAGATTCCTCCTCCCCCTCCTACGCTCGTGGCGAGCTTCGGCGGGCACGGCCAACCCTCCCCCAGCTCGTCCTCCAACGTTTTAGTAAAGGAGGACCGGGGGAGGGAGAATAATTTGCGCTGGTCTTCCCCTTCCGCCCCTCGATAGGCCTCGGGGCGGCCTGAGCGATAGTCGAAGGCCGGGAGGGGATAGAGGGGTAGGATTAGGTCGCCGCCTTCAATTAATACGTTTGATTAACTTTATTTTGCGCTTCTTTGACCAAACTTTCAAGCGTTAAATCAGAAGTTAAAGCGTTATCAATTAAACTAATTAATGCTGTCTCGGCCACTTCGGCATCATTACCATGATACCAGCTTTCAGCGGTTAAGAGTTGATTAACAAAAACTTTTAAGTCGGGATTTTCCGATTGCTCGCTAATAAGCCCGCGCAAGGCTGTGGGACGAAGGGCCGAATCAAGATAGGCTTTGACGTTTTCCTCTTTAGCCGCGAATTGAATAAAGTCCCAAGCCCATTTGGAGTTTTCAGTGGCTTTGGCGACTGTCCAAACCCAGTAATTGGCAATGTTAACGGTTTTGCCACCTTCTATTTGCGGCAAAGCCGAAAGGCGGTATTCGAGTTTAGGCGCTTGTTGTTTGATTAGTGGCAGGTGGTAGGCATAGCCAAAGAAGAAGGCGGTTTCGTTATTAATGAAAGCGTTGAAAGAGTCGGACATTTCGGAATTCCAAGTGTAAACTTCTTTAATCGGATTGGCGAAATCAGTATAGAAACGCAAGGCTTCGGCGGCCGGCATGCGCTTGTCTTCGGTTTGAGTGGAAAAAGCGGCGCGATTGTTTTCTTCCATTGTTACGCCGTTTTGCGTCATTAAAACCGACAAAATATCCGCGGCGCGTTCGACATTGACTCCAGCGCCAATGGCCGCGGCTGATTGGGTGATTTTGCCATTGGGATCGAGTTTGGTAATAAGTTTAACTTGATCTTGAAATTGCTGCCAAGTGGTTGGCGGTTCGGCAATGTTGGCGGCGTTTAAGAGATCGGTGTTGGAGTAAAGAACCAAAGTGTCGACATAAAGAGGCAGAGCAAAGATTTTTTCTTCGGCGCCTTTGTTGGGGTCGGGTTGGTAAGGCCGAATAACATCATCGGCCACAACATCGACATAATTGTTTTTTAATTCCGAGGTGGTAATGGCTTTTTCTTCAACCAAAGTCGTGACGGTTTCTTTTTTAATCGTGCCGGTGGTTTTGGTGTAGGGAATGGATAAAGATTTTGGCAGCGGGGTAATCAGGTCTTGATATTCGCCAAGCCAAGTATTTTGGAGCGAGAAAATATCCGGACCCTCGCCGCGAGCGAAAGCTTGTAACAGTTCGTCTTTATATTCATCATAACGAAGCAAGCGAAAATCAAAAGAAACATTGGGATGAACGCTTCGATAGCTGTTCATTAGCGCCTCAAAAGCGATTCGGTCTTCAAAAACACTCCAAACTTTAAGAGTAGCCGGAGTAGCAGCCGCTTTTTCGGCGGCTGATTGGCCGCAACCGGTAATGGGAAGCAAAATGGCCAGGAGGGCGAGAAAGGACAAAAAACGTCGCATATTTTTTAAAATTAACCAAGAGTTTTTTTGAGATATTTTTTAAAATCTTTGCCGATTTCCTGATGCTTCATGCCTAATTCAACTTGAGCCATAAGAAAACCGAGCTTGTTGCCGCAGTTGTACCAAGCGCCGTCAAAAACGCAGCCGTAAAGAGCGCGATTTTTTTTGAGCAACAAATCAAAAGCTCCGGCCAAACGAATTTCACCGGATTTGTCGGGTTTCGTTTCTTTTAAAAGAGCTAAAATTTCCGGGGTTAAAATGTACCGGCCAATAACAATCAAATCAGAAGGGGCTTCTTCTAAAGTCGGCTTTTCGGCAAAACGATTGATTTGCCAGGTTTTTTTATCAAGTTGTTTGCCGCCGATAACGCCAAAACTTGGAATTAATTTTTTTGGCACTTTCATTAAAGCCAAAACCGGATCGCCGTATTTGTCATAAACATCCATTAATTGTTTGATAGCCGGAATTTTAGCATCAATAATATCATCGCCAAACAAAACCGCGACCGGTTCGTGCTGTTCAATGAACGGCAGGGCGCAAAGAACGGCATGGCCGTCGCCCAGTGGTTTGTTTTGACGGACAAAAGCGAATTTGGCCAATTTGCCAATGGCTTTTATTTGTTCCAATTCTTTGATTTTGTTTTTTTGTTCCAAACGATATTCCAACTCAAAGTTGCGATCAAAATGATCTTCAATAGCTCGTTTGCCAATAGCGGTGACGAAAATAATTTCTTCAATTCCCGAAGCGACCGCTTCCTCCACGATATATTGAATTATAGGTTTATCGACCACGGCCAGCATTTCTTTTGGTTGAGCTTTGGAGGCCGGCAAAAAACGCGTGCCCATGCCGGCGACCGGAATAATGGCTTTTCGTATCTTCATAGGGTAAAATATTACTGCTACCAATATACTATTTTTTTATCAATCGCGCTATGGGGAGATTTTCCATTCCACTCAAAAAGTATTTATTGGCCGAAACCGGAACCACTGTCAAATTTTTAATTTTGTCAGACGTGGTTTTAATCAGCGCCAAAGGCTTGCTTGGCCCGGTCTTCGCGCTGTTTATTGAAAATTATATTGTCGGCGCCAACGCCATGGTGGTTGGCGTGGCGGCCACGATTTTTTTGCTTTCCAAAAGTTTGTTGCAGATTCCTTTTGCTCACTTGATGGACAAAATAAAAGGCGAGCGCGATGATTTTTTTATGATGGCGGTTGGAACTTTTGTTTCAGCCGTTATTCCCTTGGCTTTTTTGTTTATTCATACGCCATTCCAACTTTATTTTGTTCAGTTTTTATTAGGCCTTGCCGCGGCCATGGCTTTTCCTTCGTTTATGGCGATTTTTACCAGACACATCGGTAAGGAAAGGGAAGGGGTGGAATGGGGAATATACTTCACCTTGGTTGATTTTGGCTCAGCCCTGACCGCGGCTGTTGGCGGTGTTTTAGCCGTGACTATTGGCTTCCCGGTTCTTATTGTTGGTTTGACAATTATTGGAATTGCCGGCACTTTTCTTTTGTTTCCGGTCAGAAAGCATTTAAGGATGCCGGAGTAATTGGTGTAATTAAAAAATTTCAGTTTGTTCTGAAATTTGGCTCTTCTCCCAAACGTGTGGGTGAATTAATCAGTTAAAATTAGGAATCGCCAGTATTCATGGGGATAAACAACGTTTTAAAGATTCAAAAAACCTGTCACAATAAAGTCATGAAAAAAATTAAGAAACTGCTGGACGAATATCGTTTCCCCGGGTTTCGTCCACTGGCAGTCGTTAAGGGGAAGTTTGGAGACAACCGAGCCAGAATCATCAAGTTGATACGGCTCCAAAAAAAACTGTCTGCGGTTGTTGTGGAACGGTTTCTAAGAGTTTCTACGACCGAAAAGAAAGATTGGTCAGGGATCTATCTTGCGGCGACGC
>Ga0265296_1004162_pt1 | contig 12743 bp, 9 predicted proteins | sample MunlanPumphouse1_FD_189073 | JGI IMG/M metagenome (GOLD analysis project Ga0265296, IMG submission 189073) | Groundwater microbial communities from a municipal landfill in Southern Ontario, Canada - Pumphouse #1 | ecosystem: Environmental > Aquatic > Deep subsurface > Groundwater | place: Canada... | reverse complement strand
AAAGCGGAACAAAAAGATAGCGTTCGAATGGAATTCCATGGTGGACGAGGTGCTCGACAGCAATAAGGACATAGTGACTGGCGTGTGTCTCAAGGATGTGAAAAGCGGCGCGCTGCGCGAGCTCGCGTGCGACGGTATCTTCATAGCCATCGGCCACACGCCGAATACCGGCATTTTCCGCGGTCAGCTCGAGATGGACGACCAGGGATATATCCGAACCCTCAAGGCCAGCATGTCCACCACGGTCGAGGGCGTCTTCGCAGCCGGCGATTGTCAGGATCACGTCTACCGCCAGGCGATCACTGCAGCTGGATCCGGCTGCATGGCTGCGATTGACGTGGAGCGCTATCTCAGCAGCCAGCGTTTCTGTGTCCCGGAGGCGTGAATTGAATTCAAGAGGGCCGATTTCGGTTTCATCTCTCGCAATATTTATCTCTTTCGTCGCGATCCTGGTCTTCGCCTGGCCGGCGTCGTCCCTTGCCCGCGACTACGAGAGCTTCGGGCCCATATCAGCGCGCATTCAGAATCCGGTATACATCCAGAACCTCTGGCTTACCGCCCGTCGCGCCGAGGTGCTGCCGGAGGGCACGATCGAGGCGCGAATCGATTCCGCGTACTCGAACCTCTTTGAGAAGGGCTCAAACGCTACGGCCGCGTTCAACATGGACATGGAGCTGTGGAGGCTTGCGATCTGCGCGGAGTACGGGCTCACGCGCGACCTCCAGATCGGGATCGAGATACCGCTGATAGAGACGTGGGGAGGATTTCTCGACGGATTCATACAGAAATTCCATAGCGCCTTCGGCTTTCCCAACGCGGGCCGCGAGATGGTGCCGCACAACGAGTTCCACTATCGGTTTGATGCGAACGGCGCAAACCGCTTTGACTATGCTTCCACCACCCCATTCGGGCTCGGGGACATCACGCTGCGCGTGAAGAACCAGCTGGCGGGCGAGGACTCCGACTGGCCTGCCTTGTCGTGGTTCGCGGATCTCAAGCTGCCGACCGGCCAAAAGGGCCGCGGCCTCGGCAGCGGCGCTCCCGACTTCGGCGTGGGCCTGGCGCTCGACACATCCTGGAAGAGGCTGCACGGGTATGTGAATGCCGCATACTATGTGAACGGCGGAAGCGCAGCACTTGACGGCTTCATGAACACGCAGTCTTTTGAATTCATGGTGGCGGGCGAGCTGACGCTTTTGCCCACGTGGAGCCTCATCGTCCAGCTGCAGGGAGGCACGCCGCTCCTCAAGGGCACCGGCCTCGATGAGTGGGACGGCGTGCCGATGGACCTCGTGGTCGGATTTCGCGGGGAAGAGCGCGATCTCGTGGGCGAGTGGGGTGATCTCATCTGGCAGTTCGGCTTTGCGGAGGACGTGACGAGCAAGGGTCCTTCAGTGGACTTCACGGTCTATATGTCGATCGGTTTCCGCTTCGACCTTTTTGACCGCAAGCGCCCCGCCGGCGACTGGCTAGCTGCTCGTCATGAAGCCACGCAGGGTCCCGACGGCATCGCCTCACGAGCCGACACCGAATAAAGCAACCTCATAAGGCTAACGTTCTTTTTCCAGCCACCGCGGTCCCCATCGTTCGACGATACCGTCGGGACCCCGCTAGCTACATGCCCTCGCTGCCGCATCACTGCCTTGCGAGGTTCATAGAAACCAATAACAACCTGCTTGTTATTGGTCATTCACGACCAGAAACAACCTGCTTATTATTGGTCGTCATTCTTTAATTCCTGACCGACGATCATTCATCTTGAGCGTTCTGGGTGGGGGTGGCTGGAAAACCCTCGAAAGATTCGAGATATTTCCTCTAATTCATTGATATATCAGTATTATTTTTAATACTGCCCTACGCAACTCTACCCCTCTTGTCTGCCGATAATAGAATGAGTGGGGGAGAGACATGCGGCTTAAGGCATAGGGCACTACGCGCTTTTCCCTTAAGCCGTAAGCCTTACGCCGTAAGCCTTACGTTGTCTTCTTTGGGGGAATTTTCGTGCAATCAGCAGGCGACAAAAATCTCAAGAGCCCGGACCTGACGCCGCGCGCGTTTTCAGACGCCAGCGCTGCATTCTCGCGCAACGACTGGAGCGATGCCGAGGCGGCGCTCTCGTATATCCCCGTTAATCCGGACTCGAAGCAAGATCCGAGCCTTGCCGAGGCGATGGACCCCAACAAGGACGGCCTCCTCACGTGCGATGAATACGGGAAGGGCAAGGGCACACTCCCTGACAAATCATTCAGCGAGATCGAGTTCTCGCAGCTGCGCCAGATGGCGCGGATGAGCGTTGAGGATCCTGACGGTGCCAGGCAGATCCTTGGGATCTCGAATATCATGGTGCCAGGCACGACGGCGGCTGAGCGGGAAGCGGAAAAGTCGGCAGCGCACGACGTGGCATGGATGCTCATCGATCGCGCGGCAAAGCAGGATTACGAGGGTGCCAGGCAGAGTCTCGGGATGGCCGGGTTGATCTTCCAGCAATTCGGATATGCGGATGAGGCAGCGGCGTGCGAGCGGCAGGTTGTTAAGCGCGCGGAGGCCGCGGGCCGCAAGGAAGACGTGGCGCTGTTGCAGGGCCTTGCGGCGATGCGCGAGGGCAAGGTGGAGGTGGTGCGGCAGCGGCTGGGCGAGATCCCCGAAGGCATTGCCGGCCGTGAAACGCTCGCCGAGTATGTGCAACGGCACGATGGGCTCGAACGCATGGCGCCTGCCTTCATGGCCGCGCGCTCCATGGCCGAGATCAAGCTCAGCCGCATGCATGAGCGCAATCTCTTTGGTCACGAAGATCTCAAGGCCCGCGGCCAGCAGCTCGCGCGATTCTTCAACGCGTGGGAGCAGCGGCTTTCAAGTGGCGCATTCGACTCCACGGAGGCGATTCTCTCCGACATCTGGCAGCAGGATCCCGAGAGCCGGCGGTCGATGACAATGCTCTCGGGGATGCGTCCGGACTCCCAGGTCGAGCAGTTTGCGCTGGCAGCAGAGCACTACGGCGATGCCTGCGGCAAGGTGTATCACGCGCACGAGTTCGTGCTGGCTGATTTGGTGCGCATTGAATCCGACGTCGGCATAGGCACTTTTGGCGATCGATTAGATCTGCTCAAGAGCGAGGGCGACAGTGAGTTTGACAATACGCTTGTGGCTCAGGAGTTCGCGTCTCTTGCCAACATCTATCGCGACGTCCCGAAGTTCAAGGCATACGCTGCCGAGATCGGGAAGCGCGCGGAGATCGCCGACGATATCGTCAAGGACTTCATCCTGCCCGCTGCCGCGGGCGAGTATCTCGGGGCCGTGGCGCTGGGCCGCGTATCCCCGTGGCTCGCGCGTTTCGTCTCCCGGCTGCCGCTCGGCAACGCGGGCAAGGCCATCCTGGAGCGGCTGGGTGGCGAGGCCGTGCAGATCAGCGCGAGTTCCGGCGTGTTCACGGGCATCAACGCCGCGTCGGCGTTCCTCGATGCGCCACGGGGCGAGCATCTGCGCGGGTCGTTCCTCAAGGAGTGGGGCTCGCTCGCAGTCTGCATGACGTTTGCGCACCTGCTGCATGTGCCGCTTGGCCGCGTCCGTCAGCACATGGGCAAGGTGAAGTTTTTGGCCGATCCCAAGTCTCCGCCAGTTATCGTGAACCACCTCAAACTCCCGGCGCTGAGTCCATACGGGAAAGTGGCATACGGCCTGATCGATAACGCCGCGCAGACCACGGGATTTTACACAGGCGCCAAAGTCAGTCACAGGATCGGGTTGCGCGAAACGCCGTCGACCCTCTTCCAGGAGTGGAAGAATCTCCTGCTCTTCCGGGTCGGCGGCAAGGCAGCGGACAAGATGAGCGGCGGGCACCTCAGCCGCACGGCAGCAGAGGCCAAGGGCCGGCCGTACATGGAGGCATCGCGCCGCATCGCCCTGCGGCTGAGCAAAGAGACAGGTAATAACCCAGACGCCCTCTCCGAGGCGATCTATCTCTCATATGTGCAGGGCGACGTGGGCGGGTATGAACTCATCGGTGTCAGCGATGCCCTCGCGGGCAAGGGGAAGAAGGCCGGCTCGATCGATACGGTGCTCAAGGCAAACGAACTGCTCGCGAGCGCGGGTATCACGACAAAAGACAACAGGGTGCCGCTCTTCAACGGCATAAAACTGCAACTCGTGACGCCTGAGGCGCGCGATGTGTATCTGGAAGAGCTGCGGCAGCAGCGCGCGCGAAACGCGGAGGTCGCGGCGCCTGTGCCAGCGTTTGCGATGGCTGGTGAGGCAGGCCCTGGCAGCGGTCCTCGGCATGTCATTGATGCAGCGGCTGGAGGTTTAAGGCCCACGGCTGTTGCGGAGAGAGGCGAAACAAAGACCGAGAAGACCGAGGCCGAGTTGCCGGGCGAGATTCCCGCTGAGGTGAAAGAGGAGGTGCGGCGGTTGGTGGAGCAGCAGCTAAGCAAGCATGGGGAGTCGGTCGATGTTGCCATGGCGCTCATCAAACTCGGCGACCTCAGGGGCCTGGCGCTCCTCGAAAAGCTGCAGGGCGATGCGCGAGACGAGGTTCGCCAAGATGTCGCATGGGCCTTTGGCAAGATCGGCAACGAGCGTGCAATGCTTCACCTCGAGTCCATGAAGGGAGACGATAACAGTTCAGTTCGCTGGGTGGTCGCAAAGGCTTTTGGCGAGATCGGGGGCGAGCGTGCAATGCTTCACCTCGAGTCCATGATAAGAGACGATCGCTGGGATGTTCGCTGGATGGTCGCAAAGGGCTTTGGCCAGATCGGCAACGAGCGTGCAATGCTTCACCTCGAGTCCATGATGGGAGACGCTAACAACTTTGTTCGCAGCGCGGTCGCAGAGGCCTTTGGCAGGATCGGGGGCGAGCGTGCAATGCCTCACCTCGAGTCCATGATGGGAGACGATGACCAGCCTGTTCGGAGCGCGGTCGCAAGGGCCTTTGGCAAGATCGGCAACGAGCGTGCAATGCACGACCTCGAGTCCATGATGGGAGACGATGAGGGGGCTGTTCGCAGCGCGGTCGCACAGGCCTTTGGCCAGATCGGGGGCGAGCGTGCAATGCACGACCTCGAATCCATGATGGGAGACGATAACAACTTTGTTCGCTGGGTGGTCGCAAAGGCTTTTGGCAAGATCGGGGGCGAGCGTGCAATGCACGACCTCGAATCCATGAAGGGAGATGTCAATGAGCATGTTCGCTGCGCGGTTGCAGAGGCCTTTGGCAAGATCGGGGGCGAGCATGCAATGAGGAACCTCGAGGATATGGCGGCGCATGGCACAGACGTATTAAAGGGCTTGGCCTTTTTTATCGATCATTTCAAAGACCCTCAGGCGAAGAGTCAGCCCCACCCAGCCGGCAGGCTTGCTGGCATTATCCGCAAGGTCACCGCCGAGCTCGATCGCGTGCGCGAGGGGCAGAATCGCGGTTTCCAGAACCGCGGTGTGGATCGCGGCCGCAGGCCGGACACCTCCGGCGACGACTTCCGCGATATGCGCGAAGTCCAGCCTGGCCAGCCGCTTTACGGACGCCCGGTATGGCACAACGGCGAGGTACACGAGGTGGTGTACAATCAGAAACAGGGCCGCAACACGCACATCATCGTGAATCCCGAGGTGTACGAGGAGGCTGGCGGCGAGCAACTTGGCGTCGTGACCGGCACGCTCGCGGAGATAGCGCTACGCCGCGGCGGCCCGGTGGGGCTCATGATCGGCGATGGCAAGAACGGCAAGGGCGTTGCCATGACGACTTCGCGCGGCTCGCTCGAACACATCGTCATGCGCACGATGGATGCTGGTGGCGGCCGCGCGATGTCAGCACTCGAACTCCTGGATCAGGACATCGTGCGCGGCAAGCTCCCGCGCGGGAGCCGCGTCTTTCTCGTGAGCAATTTCCTCAATGAAGGCGATCTCGAAGGCGTGGGCCGCGTGCTAACGAATTATCGCGCAATGGGCATCGAGGTCGTGCCGATACAGGTGGGGAATCACATGACCGTGCCGGAGAAAGTGGTCGATGTGGGTGGGCGGCGGTTCAAAGTGGACCTGAGTTACCAGAAACTCCGTCTGCTCATGCCGACTCGCATGCGCGAAATGGAGGCGGCTGATTTTCTGGTGCGTAACGGCGGATTTTCTGTGAAGGCGGGCAAAGACGCCACGAGCGAATCGATCGCACAACGTGTGATCGAGGGAACAGGTAGTAATTCCAACATGCCGAAGGCAAAGCGCATGCCGATAGAGGGTGTTGAATTTCGATTTGAAGGCGAGGATGTGCTAAAGATCGGCGAAACGATCCCCCCACGCGAGGTAATGACGGTTCTCGAACAAGTGGTCGAACATCCTGACCCCTATTCCTTGAAGGTCCTCTATAAGGCAGCGCAGGTATATGGCTATGGTGTGATCCTGGATTGGTTTGCGGGTGAGATGAGCAAGGGAGGGATTATCCGCGCGATGAATGGCGTCGTGATAAGAGGAATAGTACCGCGGGCGATTGTTGCGCTGGAATCTATAATAGCGACAGGGCTGGCTAGAAGGGCGCATGAGCAACATTTAACAATGCCTGATATTGATGCCTGGGGATGTCAGGATGGGGCATTCATAAAACTTTCGAATCGCTTGTTGTCACAAAAGTCAGCCCCTCAAGACGTCGACAAAACCAGGGGTGGTGCAGGTGTCAGCGACTATAGTGCCAGGATCAGCCAGCGCATCGGTGAAAGCGATCGCCTTGACCCGACGACGACGGGCGCGATGATACGCAAGGGAGAGGCCGCATTTCCCGTGTGGATGAAGCTGGATCAGCTGCTTGAGGGAGATGCGAACTATCTGCTGGATGGCGTGTACGGCGCATACGATCCTGCGCACGGGAGTTACACCGTGGTACCGGGAATCACCGTGGAGTCGCTGGCGGGCGATGGCCAAGGGCAGATGGTGCGCGGAAGGGTCGTGGGAGATGCGAATGTCGCGAGGATGCCGATTCCGCTGGGTGCACGGGTCGTGAGTGAGAGAGACGGAAAGGTGCAATTCGAGCTCGCGGATTCATCGCCTCCGTCTAAGTTTACGGACATGAAGCTCGCGGAACTGCGCGGCCGCGGTAAGGAACTCTATGGCGATCGGTACGCGACCCTCACTGAGACCGTCCCTCTCGACTCGATGCCGAAGGATGTGCAGGCCCTGATCAAGGGGCTGGAAGGTGCGAACGTGGGCGATGCGATCCAGCGCATCCAGTCATTCGTGCTGCAGAATATCAAATATCGACAATACGAAGGCGCTGCGGAGCAGGCGATACTGGAAGGCATTCAGCGGCGCGCCGCGGCTGGCGAACTTAAAGGCGGCGAGTATCTGCGGTTTATCCTCGCTGTGCGCGGCGGCGTCTGCGCTGAGCTCGCTGAAGTGACGATGTCGCTCCTGCGTTTGAGCGGGATCCCTGCGGCAAAGGCGCACGCCTACGTTGCAGATGGTAAAAAGGTCACGACAGAAACCCATGCCGTGGCCATGGCCGTGTTCCCGCGCGGCAATGGAAAGTGGTCAGCCATGCCCGTGGAGACCGCGGAGAGCTTCATGCCGCCGGATTTCGCGACCCTGCTGCGCCAGATGGCTTGGCAATTGCCGGCGAGCGAAATGAATGATGCTGTATCGGAGGAGAAACCGACGCCTGCTGCTGATGGGAAGACGTCCGCTGCAGAGGAGGGAGCAACTCCGTCACAAGCAACAGCAGAGCTGCTTGCAGCTGGCTCTGAGCCTTCCTGGATGGCACGCTGGGAACGCGCGGACGACGCTGGTCGGCGCGAGATGAGCAAGATGCTCGAGTATTACCATATGGCGCTGGCGTATCGCGGCCATAAATTCGGTACGGCCGATGTGGTCGATCTGATGCTGACACCCGATCAATACGAACGTTTCCGACCGATCGATCCCAGGCCGCCGACCTACTGGCTCCCGCTCATCCGCGAACAGGCGCCCACACCCGCAGACCTTGAGAGGTTCCAGAAAATCTTGCAGGAGAACGGGAAGTGATATGCCTGCTTATCTGATGGAAATAACGCTTTCTCGAGGATGAATACACCAGTCAAATTGGCCGAGAAGATTCATGCCGATCAATCCGTCGATATTGTATCGCGGCGGTAGATCAAGGGCGGCAACCTCGAAATCATCGAACTTTTTTCCGAATACTTCAAATGCCTTGATTTTGAGACGATATCCTTTTTCTTTTCCAATTACGGATTCAGTGCTGAACGGTTCGGTCGCGTCTCTTGCGGAATATCCGAGCGCATCAATTCGAGGCGTTCGGATGATAGTCATATAGGCGCCGGTATCCACGATGAAGCGCCCCGTAAATTGGAGGACTTTGCCCGTGATTGTAGCAATAACAAATGGAACGCCCTTTAAGAGCTCGTATTTGAAATCTGCCATAAGACGGGACCGACCGGGTTGTCAGGAAGGATATCGCCAGTAAAACGGATATCAACGCGTTTGCGGGATGTTATTTTCTTGAGCGCTTTTGTGAATTCAGCTTCATCAGCGTTGTGAGTGATGACTTCACCGGAAATGGAACCAAAAGGAGACTCCGTATCGCCTTTAGAATCGATGATGGCGACCCATTCATTTGGAAAGTCCTGTATTATCTCTTTCCACGTCATGTTGGCACTCATATTGCCTCCGACTCACATTATATGTGGGGCATCGTGCCTAAGTCGAGGAGATTATCAAGTGGCTCCTGCTAGAATGGCACATCATCCGGGCCGGAGCCTGCGTCGAACGGCGTGTTGTTTGCCGTGTTATTCGCCGTGCTGCCGGTGCCCTCGAACGCGGGCGCGCTGTTTTCGCGGCGATCGCCTGGAGGCGAGCCCAGGAATTGAACGCGCTGCGCCACGACTTCAGTCGTGTAGCGCTTCACGCCTTCCTTGTCGTCCCACTGGCGCGTGCGAAGGCTCCCCTCGATGTATACCGGCCGACCCTTGGAGAGATATTGCGCGCAGTTCTCGGCCATTGGCCCCCACACCACTATGCGATGCCACTCGGTGCGCTCCTGCTTCTGGCCGCTCTTGTCGTTCCAGCGCTCGGTAGTGGCGATGTTGAAGTTGGTCACCACCTGTCCACCGCCCGTGACGCGCTTTTCCGGATCCTGTCCGAGGTTGCCGATGAGTATGACCTTGTTCACGCTTGCCATTGGGGACTCCTTTTCTGAGGGTTGAATTGCGTGTATCGATCCTGCTGCCTATTTCTTCGCCTTGTTGATCTTCCGCTCGAGCGCCACTACCGTGCGCTTCCAGTCATCATATGATGCGTCATTCTTCCATCTTGGCGTAAGATCGCGCGCGGTCGTGAGTTCATTGCCCGCCCCGTCGATATCGCCCTGCATCAGAAGGATCTCGGCGAGGAATATATGATTCTCCGGATAGTCCGCCGAGACCTCGACCGCTTTGCGCAGATTCTCCTCGGAGAGATCGAGGTCGCGCGTGATGCTGTCCGGCCGTCCCGCGGTCTGGGGCAGCCGCATGTAGAGCTCGCCGAGTATCCGGTACGCGCCCGCATGATCGTAATCGGGTTTGAGCGAGATCACCTTTTTACAATCCGAGATCATGGACTTGACCCCGGTCTGATAGCCGATCACATGGTACTTGTAGAAGAGCCCGGTATTGACGGCGCGCCAGTAATAGCAGCCGGGTTCCTCGGGTGCTACCATGAGGCAGCGCTCGGAGATCTCCCTGCCGCGCATCGCCGCTTGTTTTGCCTTTGCGCGATTGGGGAGCTTCATCGCCTCCAGAGCTGCGTCGCGCGCGGCGTTCACCTGCTCTTGCGTGGTGAGACTCGAGCTGCCGGCGATCTTGGATTTGGAGACTTTGCCTGAGCCACAGCCGGCTAGCAATGCTGCGGCACATGCCATCGCCGCTATCGATCTCATGCCCATGCGGGCGCTCCTATCACGCATTGATCGCGTCTTCAAGTCATTTGAACCCCCGGCTGAGGGCCGATCTTGACACCTTCGCATCCATCCTTTAGGGTGCGCCTTCCAAAATAGTGATCGATCGGCGGCGTACCCAAATGGTTAAGGGGATGGTCTGCAAAACCATTATTTACCGGTTCGATTCCGGTCGCCGCCTCATTAACGGCAGTATAAAGGGTAAAGTTGGTGGGGGCGAACGTAACGTTCGGTGTTGCAAAAAGGCCCTGATTGCAGTTGAAGCAAGCTGCGATCGGGATTTTTTTTGAGTTGCCAGCTCACGGGGCAAAAGGGTTGGGTAGGCATAGCCCTCTGTGTTAGCTTATATTCTTGATTTTGAGAGGAGGTCATATGGGTTCAAGAATGAAATGGACTGAAATCAAAAATGCGTATCCTGACCAATGGGTTGCCGTGGTCAACTACGATACAGATGCAAAAGGAAACATCGAAGGAGAAGTCGTTGCCCATTCGATGGATAAGGATGTGTTTTATCGTGAAGCTGGAGAACTCCTGTCTGTCTACAAAACGGTTGCCATGCGCTATACCGGCGAGTGCATCAAAAACCCGGAGGTTCCGCTTCTATGGCAGATTACGCATACCGCCTAGATCACCGCTTGATGTTGGTTGAAGTCCGCCTGTCTGGACCTAATGGTACCTTTGACGCGGAATTTGTGCTCGATACCGGTGCGTCGTATACTATCATCGATTATCGTTTGGCTGAGTATCTTGGCTATTCCAAAAAAGATGCCTTTTCTCCATCGCGCGTCAGCTCGGCATTGGGCAAAGAAGAAGGCTACCGAATCAATATCGAGGCCATAGAGGCTTTGGGTAAAAAGTATTTCCCTTTCGAAGTGGCTTGCCACTCTCTTTATGAACAGGGAGTCGCGGGTTTGTTGGGAATGACTTTTTTGGAACGATTCGATTTCTGTATTTTTCCTTCAAAGCAGATCATTAAGACCGAATAAAACTTTTATGGGGGGTATTGCGCTTCAGAAAGGGGGTGGAGCAGAAGCAAGACAGTCTTGGATAAAAAATTACTGTTTGAATCATGCCCGGGTGGCGGAACTGGCAGACGCAAGGGACTCGAGATCGGGTCTGCTCTGCGGCAACGCAGAGACCAGCAACTGGGTGAATTCGGGGAAGCCCGCGCCTCGAAGAGAGGTGGGTAATCCCGAGCCGAGCCGCGAGGGGACGCATTCAGGGAGCGAATGCGGGTTTCGCGGAAGGTGTAGAGACTAGAGGGTGAGGCCCAACGATAATCCCTCACAAGCGCCCAGCATCCGTTCTGCGGATGAAGAGATAGTCCATGCCGTGAGGAAACTCGCGGGGCCATGTAAAATCCCTCGGGGAGAAATCTCCATACCGGTTCGATTCCGGTCCCGGGCACCAAAGACAGTTAAAAGTTGAAAGTTAAAAGTTAAAAGTCTGTGGATGGACAGGAGGGGCTCATGGCGCGTTTTGATCGCGGGCTGTTCAATCAATTCATAATCGAAAACCATGTGGTCGGTTTCTTCGATCAGCCGATAACTCTCAAGTCAGGCCGCAAATCAAACTGGTATGTGAACTGGCGCACCGTATCCGGAGACGCCTTCCTCATCGACCGCCTCGCCGATTTTCTGATCGACTTCGCGCGGGATGCGGCGCTTGAGCCCGACGCTTTCTACGGGGTTCCCGAGGGCGCATCCAAACTCGGAATCATCGCGACATACAAGTGGGCGAAACACTCGCCGGGTTTCGGGCCGGGAAGCCATATGCTCCCGATGGGCCGCGGCAAGGCCAAGGAACACGGGGCTCCGGAGGACAGATTCTTTCTCACCGCGCCGCGAGGCAGAATAGTGGTCGTGGAGGATGTGACGACGACCGGCCAGTCGCTGCTCGCAGCGCTCGATCAGCTGCGCGTGATCGGCGTGAAGGTCCTGGCCGCAATAGGGCTCACCAATCGAATGGAGCGACGGGATGACGGCACGAGCGTCGAGGATGCTGTGAAGATGAGGGGGGTCCCTTATCTCGAACTCAGCCGCGCGACCGAATTCCTGCCGGCAGCTTATCGCGAGTTCAAACCGGGCGAGCAGATAGGCCGCGAGATCGAGCGGGAGTTTGCGGAGTACGGCGTCGAGCCGCTGAAACTCATGTGACTGGTGATTAGTGACTGGTGATAAAGCTCAAGATCTACCCCACCCTGACCCTCCCCTTACAAAGGGGAGGGAACGTTCCCCTCCTTTGTAAGCCTGCCTGCCGGCAGGCAGGGAGGGGATAGGGGAGGTAGACCGTGTTGTTTACGCCAGTCATGAATCACGAATAAGGAGCTGCCATGATAATGAGTCAACCGAAGAGCATCATTCCAGCCTGCGACGTTGAGATCGAGCGCTACGAGGCTCTCATCAAGGCCACGGCGGATCTGGCCGGCATAGGCGCATACAAGCTCGGCTTCACAATAGCCCTCTCCATAGGGCTGCCGCGCGCGGTGGAGATCGCGCGCAGGTACACGCACAAGCCGCTCATCTACGATCATCAGAAGGGAGGCAGCGACATCCCGGACACGGGCAAATCATTTGCGCGCGTCTGCAAGGGGGCGGGCATCGATGCGGTCATCCTCTTCCCGCAGGCAGGGCCGGAGACCGAGCGCGCATGGATCGACTTCGCGCGCAACGAGGACCTCGGCGTGATCGTTGGCGGGCTCATGACTCACAAGAAGTACGTGCGCAGCGAGGGCGGCTTTCTTGCGGACGAGGCGATCATCGAGATGTACGAAATAGCGGCAGGGCTCGGCGTCAACGACTACGTGGTGCCGGGCAACAACCCCGTCGCCATCAAAAAGATCCGC
>Ga0265296_1004159_pt1 | contig 12750 bp, 12 predicted proteins | sample MunlanPumphouse1_FD_189073 | JGI IMG/M metagenome (GOLD analysis project Ga0265296, IMG submission 189073) | Groundwater microbial communities from a municipal landfill in Southern Ontario, Canada - Pumphouse #1 | ecosystem: Environmental > Aquatic > Deep subsurface > Groundwater | place... | reverse complement strand
CAACGGGTGGGAAATTTCCGGGCATTGGTACTGCAAAGGCTGCATCGAGCCGTTTTGCCTGCTTATTGAATAAAATCCCGTTCATCTGGTGGAGGGCAGATACCCCAATCCTTCCCAGCGTGACTATTGCAAATGTATAACCGACACGGGAAAGATTGAGACGCCCGGAAAAATCGGCTACAATAAGGGGCAGTCCTGCATCGTATACCGGGCAGATGATCCCGACACGGTCTGACGTGGGTGTAATATCCCCTTTCTTGTTCTTGAGCGATGCAATCGGTACCAGCTCACAGTCTCCCAGTAATGCAGCGATCTTCTTTGCAGCGGCAAGCGAATTACCGGTGCCGGTAAAAAAATAGATCGTAGTCTTCATCGGGTACTTTCCATTGCTTTAACCTTGGCAATCATCGCGCTAATCCGCTCAGGATCCTTCGCACCCGTTTTATCAAATACGAATTCACCAGTAACAGTAACTCCTTTTGCTTCGAGGGCTTTTCTTAAGAACGGAATTGTCTCTCCTTCCTTTCCGTCGCAGGTTGCATAGATAATCGCTTTTTTCCCATTGCATCCTGCAAGAGCCTCAACTGCCGCATTGATTGCAGGGGTTGCCCTCCCGGCCCAGACCGGTGTACCGATGACAATCCGATCATATAATGAGACTTCAATGATTTCGGGTTCAATACGATCACACATCCCCTTCATTGCACGATAACAGCCGATCGTGTATGCAGTGAGCTTGGAGGAATACTCTTTTGATTTAACTTCAACGAGATCACCGTCGCAGGCTTTCTGGATTTGCTCTGCAATCCTGCGGGTGACTCCGGAATATGAATTATAAATAATACATGTTTTCATGATTTCACATCGTGTTTTGTTTATCCATCATCTGTTCATTTATCGTCCACGATCAGGACCGGTAATGCCGCGGCGATACGGCTGAGGAGTTCATTTCCTACAGTCGGGTTTTTCGTATCCTCTTTAGTCAGGCAGATCTCTGCCATGACTTCAACGCCACGTTCTGCCAGTGCCCTGTTCAGGATTGGGATTGCCTCTCCCGGTTGGTCATGACAGGTAACAAAGACGACAGCCATTTTTCCTTCGCATCCCCTTAATGCCCGGACAGCAGCATTGATGGCAGGTGCCGGTTTCCATGCCCAGACCGGTGTTCCGATGATGAGCAGGTCGTATTGCGAGACATCGATCTCATCGGGAACAATCGCATCGCAGGCACCCTTGCGGGATCGCAGGACGCCGGTTGTGTATGCGGTGAACGTCGAATACTCAGTGCAGGTCTTTACTTCGATGAGATCGCACCCGCTGGAATTCCGGATTCCTTCTGCAATCCCCCGCGTCACACCGGTAAGCGAGTAGAAGATCACACATGCCTTTAAGTCCCGGTCACGTGTGGTCTTCCTCACCAGTTCACGGTTGCAATTTTCCATGACACTTGCGTACATCCGCTCGAATTGTTCCCGGAACTGTACGATACGATCGCGGTTGATCGTATAGTAAACATAGAATCCCTCCCGCCGCGAATCGACAAGCCCCTCGCCTTTCAACGTTTTTAAGTGCTGGGAGACTGCCGGCTGAGAGATCCCGAGTCTGACTGCTAGTTCTCCCACACCCAGCTTCCCGCTCGTGTCGGTAGCGAGCAGGTAGATGATCTGAAGGCGGGTGAGATCCCCAAGGGCTTTGAACGTCCCGGCCATTATGGGAACGATCTCGCAGAGTTTGGTGCATTCTTTACACTTGTTACATAGGTCCATGGATTCTGTATAAGTGTTTGCTTATACACTTATATGTTTTTTCCGTAGTACTTGTTTCGCTGACAACCGGAGAGTGAAACAAAACTACGCAAATCTCCCGATACAGATATGACCATACTTCCCAAAAGCTAACAAACAGGATCGATACACGAAAGTGTTTTGCCAGTTCACCGTATTTTCTTTTGAGGATTCGCCTCCATAAAGCAATCTTAATAAAAAACAAGAACTAAAATGATTTCCTATGAGTCAAGGAATATTCATTCACCGAAAAGAAATCCAGGTTCTCTGTTTTTTTGCCGTGCTATCACTTTTTCTTGTATCCTGTGGCTGCACGCAGATGCCTGCGGGTTCGCAGACAACACCGGCAGTTACCGTTACGAAGCCTGACTCTTCGCATATACTCATCACGTACCCGGGAAGTCCGCAGACCGACAAACTCGTGGAACTGGAGATCTCCGTTACTGACAGCAACGGGGGGGTAACAACCAAGTCTATGGGTTCACGGCTCGGAACAACACCTATCCAGTACGGAAGTTCATACTCAATCTCCGGATCGTTTGATGGGAAAAACCAGGTGTTTGTCACTGGCTACTTCTCGGACGGTTCACGAAAAACAATCATTGATACAACCATCTGAACTTTTTTTCTTTTTTCTTCCCACGACCCTTGGGGATGAAAGACATTTTTGATTATTGTATGGGTCAGACCTGCACTGCCGGAAGTATACTTCCATAATCGGGATTATAGTCTTAAAGAGACTATTAGATACTGCATTTACTTTTCACTCAATCATCAGAAAGGACATCAACAATGCTGACATTCGACGAGATAATCAAGCTGGCCGGGGATTCCGGATTGCAATCCTCCCGGGTAGAAGAGTTCCGGAAGAAATACGGCGCCAATGCCATGACGCCTCCGGTAAGGGAACCCCTCTGGAAACAATACTTACAAAATTTTGATGATCCGATCATCAAGATCCTGCTTCTCGCAGTGACAATCTCACTGGTAGTCTCGCTTGTGCAGGGCAGCGGTTTTCTTGATACCATTGGGATCATCCTCGCAATCCTGCTCGCAACAGGAATCGCATTTTTTAATGAATACCGGAGCAGCAAAGAGTTCGACATTTTAAACGCCCACCGGGATGACATGGGGATCAAGGCGATCCGTGACGGACATCCCACCTCGGTTCCTGCCCGCGATATCGTTGTTGGCGATCTCATCTTACTCGAAGCTGGTGATGCAGTCCCGGCAGACGGGTACCTTTTGATATCTGATGATATATTCAGCGATGAATCTGCATTTACCGGCGAGAGCGAACCCGTCCGGAAAGAGATACAGGCCCGTGTACTGAAAGGCGCATTTGTGACCGCAGGAAAAGGACGCATGATCGCAGCCGCTGTCGGCGATTCTGCCCAGATGGGACTCATCGCTGCATCTCTCGGCATCGATCATGCCACCCAGACACCTCTTGAACAGAAACTCGAATCTCTCGCCGGTATTATCAGTAAGTTCGGGTATGCGATGGCCATACTCATCTTTGGCACCCTGTTGGTACGGGGCATCATGTTCGGAGAAGTCACCGGGCTCAACATCGATACTGCCAACCATCTCCTGCACTACATCATGCTTGCAGTCGTCATTGTTGTTGCCGCTGTACCCGAAGGACTTCCGATGAGCGTTGCCCTTTCCCTGTCGCTTGCTATGCGCAAGATGACCAAAGCCAACTGTCTTGTACGTCGCCTGATTGCCTGTGAAACGATCGGTTCTGCAACAACAGTCTGTACCGACAAGACGGGCACGCTTACCAAAAATCAGATGGAAGTGGTTGCATCGTCAGCCGGAAAACCCGTCCACCCCGGGGATCTCCCGGGTTCACCTGCCGAATGGATTACCTTAAACGCTGCAGTGAACGGTACCGCCCATCTCGAAGAACGCGAAGGAAAAGTGATCGTGATCGGCAATTCAACAGAAGGTGCCCTCAACCGCTGGTTACGGGAACATTCACTGAATTACCAGCAACTGCGTGATGAGACAACCGTTACAAAACAGTATCTCTTTGACGGGAATCGCAAACGGATGTCCACTGTTGTTCACCTAAAGGGAACATCATGGTTGCTCGTAAAGGGTGCACCGGAGATCATCAGCCGGCTCTGCACAGCAACCCCCGACCTTACCGGTGTGAGCGAACTCGCCTCGCAGGCAATGCGAACGCTTGCTTTTGCACATAAAGAGATCATCAATGACGATGAGACAGAGACGGGACTGATCTGGGACGGGTATGTCGGGATACGTGATCCGCTCAGGGACGATATCGCTTCATCCGTTGCCACCTGCCAGAGTGCGGGAATAAAGATCCGCATGGTAACCGGGGACAACCCGGAGACTGCACGGGCGATTGCCCGGGATGCAGGAATCTTACAACAGGGCACAGTTGTCACAGGTTCAGAATTCAGGGCACTCACCGAAGACCAGCAGGTCATTGCTGCACAGCGACTTGACGTGATGGCTCGGGCTGAACCCATGGACAAACTCCTGCTCGTTACAGCCCTCCAGAAGACCGGTGCAGTTGTTGCCGTGACCGGTGACGGGACCAATGATGCGCCCGCACTTAAGCATGCGGACGTGGGTCTTGCCATGGGGATTGCCGGAACCGAAGTTGCACGGGAAGCCAGCGATATTATCCTGCTCGACGATTCGTTTGGATCGATTACGAATGCCGTCCTTTGGGGTCGGTCCCTCTATGAAAACATCCAGCGGTTCTTACTCTTCCAGCTCACGATTAATTTTTCTGCCTGTATCCTTGTATTCATCGCATCGGTAATGGGTTATCCTGAACCGTTTACTATCATCCAGATTCTCTGGATCAACATCATCATGGACACGCTGGCCGCGTTTGCTCTCTGCTCGGAAGCCCCGCATGCCGCTCTCATGAAACACCGGCCAATACCACATGATGCAAAGATCATCACGCCGTTCATGTGGATATCTATCATCGTCACGGGTGCATTTTTTATCATTGGCGGTATGCTCCAGATCGCCACAGGATTTCTGGGCGGAACAACTCCTGCCGAGATAAGTACCGTATTCTTTGCAGCATTTATCATAGCCGCAGTCTGGAATGGCATCAACTGCCGGGCACTTGGCGGGAAGATGCCGGCATTTTTCAAGGGTAACCCGACATTTTTTGTCGTTATGGGGGCAGTTGTCCTTGCCCAGATCCTTATCATCCAGTACGGCGGCGTGATATTTGGCACTGTCCCGCTCTCCCTCAATCAATGGATTACGATTGTGGTAGCAACCGCATCGGTGCTGGTCATTGGACTGTTGCTACGGATACTGCACCCTGTTTTTCAGGCAGGAAGAAAACTGCCAGCATAATCTCATCATTTTTCAATCAGAAATCGCACATTTAGGTTAATTCAGATCTCTTTTTCTCATATAACTCTTGTCAAAACCTGCATAAGCACGCCGTTGAGTTTATGATGCCACGCCCCCAATATAACGGGAGATGGATCCATTCTTCTACATCATCGACCTTGTTCTTCACTTTGATAAGTATCTCCCGGGCATCATCGATACCTACGGCTTGTGGACGTACTTGATCCTCTTTGTGATCATCTTCTGTGAGACCGGCCTCGTTGTAATGCCTTACCTACCCGGGGACTCGCTTCTCTTTGTTGCCGGTGCATTGGCAGGAAGCGGGTATCTCAATATAGAAATCCTGCTCATTTCGCTTTTTGTTGCTGCGGTAATTGGAGATACCGTCAATTACTGGATCGGAAATACTACGGGGATGAAACTTCTTGAGAAGAACTATTCCCTTGTCCGCCGGGAACACCTGGAAAAGACCCAGGAATATTTCACCCGGTATGGGGGGATTACGATAGTAATCGCCCGGTTCATTCCCTTTATACGGACATTTGCCCCGTTCCTTGCCGGTGTTGGAAAAATGAGCTATCGCTGGTTCATTACTTACAATGTGATAGGAGCTGCTCTCTGGATTCTCGGGTTTACCATGGCCGGGTATTTCTTTGGCGGTATCCCCATAGTTCAGCAGAACTTCAATTATATCATCTACGCGATCATCGCACTCTCGCTCTTTGCAGTTGCATCGATTGTTGTCGGGGTTTTCCGGACGGTTCGAACCTGCTCCAAAGTTGACAGTATTGATGAAGAAAAGAAAAATTAACCTGCATTTCAGGAAGGTCATTATCTCTTTTTTTGGGTAATTGGAAAATTGATCGGGAATAATCTTTTTTTCATGACAATCTCATTATATCCGTTATGGATCAACCTGCCCGATGTATCAGGTGTATGTGCGCAGACACTATACTGCACAATGCGACCGGGCGTAAAGTCAACAATTACATCAGGAAACACTGCAGCGAATATTACCTGATGCCCCCCGATTTTATATTCCGGGGGGTTTCTATACAGTTGAAATCGCCGATGCTTGTCGGAATTATACCGGATCCGGAATAATCCTGTTACCCTTTACAAAACCCTGCTACGGTACAATGCTTTACGAAATATACGCAGGAGAGGGAGATTTTAACGCTATACGCTCCGCTCTGAAAAAAAAGTAATTGGGCAGAGTATGTGTATGTTAAACAAAAAAGGTGCTTGTCAGGGATCTGAATATATCAGACATTGTTTTTTTACTGCTGGCAAGCATAATTTAAAAATCTCACGCACGGTTTTGTCAGCTCGATTCACGGGAGCCGAAAGATCCACTATCAGCTATATGCGTCGCCGGTGTCAAATGATTGTCCGGCAGAGTAATTCCATTTTTTCGATAATTTTCTAAAATACCGTACGAAATCTTGCCTGCACCGCAATATCCATCATCCTTAACGAATCATCCCATAGCATGGATGAAGGGAAAGAACTGGAGAAAGCGACCTTTGCTGCCGGCTGCTTCTGGGGTGTTGAAGCTGCATTCCGGCAGATTACGGGTGTGATTGAAACCGCGGTAGGATATACGGGGGGATCAGTTCCAGAACCGGACTACAAGAAAGTCTGCTCGGGCCGTACCGGGCATGCAGAAGCAGTAGGAATCATCTTTGATCCTGCAGTGGTGAGCTATGAAAAACTGCTGGATACGTTCTGGAGCATACACGATCCAACGCAGGTGAACCGCCAGGGGCCGGATATCGGTACTAATTACCGGTCAGCAATCTTCTATCATTCCCCGGAACAGAAGGAACAAGCTGAAGCGTCAAAAGCCCGGCTTAAATCTTCCGAAAAATACCGGGGGAAAACTATTGCAACCGAGATTGTCCCTGCACCCCGGTTCTGGAAAGCAGAAGAGTATCACCAGCAATATTATGAGAAATGTGGGCGGGGATACTGCGCCAGTAAGAAATTCTGGGATTAAGAAAGCAGGACTTAGACACAAAGAGCGATGCACCCCGCCAAATTTTCTTTTCAATCACATACAATATTCACGTAATTGGGGATTCCTTTATTATACTCATGAGTAAATTTTCACGGGCAATACTATCTAAGTACAGCGGTGAAGATAAGAGCCGGGCGAAGAAAATACGCTCACTACCCTATCTTACGGTTTACCGCTGCAAAAAATAAAAAGAAAAGATCAGTGTCCGTGCCTGCCGAGGAAGTACACCCCAACGCAGATAAGACATATCGATACTGCCATTGCCAGCATATCAAGAGATGTGGTAAATTCCATAGACAGGATCCGCTGGAAGAAGGTGACGATCAAGACCATGATGATGACTTTGATGATCTTATTCTTGAGATCGTCGAGGTTTTCGATATCAAGGATGCTCCCGAATCCGCCCTCAAGCCGGGCGATATCGATTTCAGAGATAAAGAGTTCGTAGATACCGAAACTGAAGATGATAAGGACTAGACCAATCAGGTAAAAATCCACCGCCCCGATGATTCCTATCAGAATTGCCTCATGGGTGAGCGGGTGTTGTCCAACCTGTACATACCCCACAAGAATATGATATATCTCACTCGATCCGGCCAGGAAGAGGACAATTGCCGAGAGTGCACCGAAGATCACACCCAGGATTACGATAAACCGTAAGTTCCAGAGTGATCGTTCAAAGATATTCTCAATAATATGCTGATCAGCAAGAGCTTTTCCGCCCTGTGCAGAAGATTCTGATGTGTCTGCTTTTTCCATAGGTTTTACCTTTGTTGCTTATGAATAGTGTCAGCAAATGGGATAACCATTATTGTTTCTGAAAAAATGATCTCCACGAATCTTTTTCAGGTCATATTCAGGAATTAAAAAGAACAGTGAAAAAAGATCAGAACATCTTCTTTGTCCACATCCATATCCCCAGGCAGAGCGAGATTAAGAACGATATGCCGAAAATGGTCTCAAAGGCATAGGGTGCCTGGGACAGCGGAATTCCCACAACGTTCATACCATAAAAACTGGCGATCATGGTCGGTACGGCAAGAATGATCGTTACTGATGCGAGAAATTTCATCACGATGTTAAGATTATTAGAAACTATGGTGGCAAAGGTCTCTGTCATGCTGTTTAAGATGTGGGAATAGATCTGGGACATTTCCATTGCCTGCTTATTCTCAATGATGACATCTTCAAGCAGTTCGGCGTCCTCTTCATACATCTTCAATGGTTTTGTACGGAGGATTCGTTCAAGAACTGCTTCGTTACTCTTGAGTGATGTTGAGAAGTAAATAAGACTCTTTTCGAGTTCCATCATCTGGAAAAGCTCCTCGTTCTTCATGGAGCGGTGGAGATCGACTTCGATACGGGATATGGATTTCTCGATCTGGCGCAGATGGTGGAGATAGTTGGAGGCATTCCGGTAAAAGATCTGGAATAAGAAGCGGGTCTTTTTTATCGTGTTGAAGTGTCGCACCTTACCGGCGATAAAATCATCCAGGATCTGGGTTTGCCGGCTGCAGACCGTGATGATGTGATCATTGGTCATGATCACGCCCAGCGGGTGGGTTGTCAGATTATTGATCTCCGCATTTGCATTGGTGACTGGAATATCCATGACAATAAGTGCGACCCCTTCCTCATAATCGATGCGGGGACGTTCTTCATCATCGAGAGCCGCTTTTAAGAAATCCGGTGGGATCGTGCATTTCTGGGTAACTGCAAACAATTCCTCTTCGGTGGGACCGAACAATTGTATCCAGCAGCCAGGTTCAATGATCTCGGTCTTATCAGTGACAGCGGGTTCGGAGTCCTTCCTTGTCTTAAAGATCTGCATCATGGTACTGGCCCTCTTCGATTATTTTTAAATGAACTGATATCCTTTTTTTGGGGGATCGCGATTACATAATTACTGATGGTGTTTACCTTCTTTCTATTTATAGAAAATTTTTCTCCATTTTCCCGGGTTGTTTTTTGAATAATCTGAGACCGATTCCTGCCGATCTCTTTTATAGGGTAAAACCAATCCGTGTGTGGTATGGCTTTTTCTTTTTTATGAGTGGGCATGGGATTGCAGTTAGATAATAAAGATAGTATGAACAGTTTTAAGAGAAAAACCGGCTCTTTGAAAATATTGAACGTGATTAAAGAATGTTTTAATCGGCTTTTTTTACGGTAAAATGGACCGCGGTTCCGGATTCCGGTTTTCCCTGCACGTTATCCGTGACCCATATTCTACCCTCATAACTCTCGACAAGAGCTCGGGCAATGAAGAGTCCGAGTCCTTTACCGCTCTTATGAGTTTTTCCGCGCTTGAAACGATCAAAGATAAGGGGTTTCACTTCATCTGAAATTCCAGGGCCATTGTCAGAAACGACAACCTCAACCATCTCTCCCATGTTTTTTACTGATATATCAATGACCGTTTTTATGCCCCCGAATTTTATACTGTTACCGATCAGGTTCATAAAAACCTGATCCAGCAGGGAATCGGCAAAGACACAAACATTGGTTCCGGAATAATTGATTTTCGAATTCGAGAACTGCCTGATCTCATTGCATATGACATCATCCAGCACTATAGATTTCAGTGCTTCCCTGCGTTCATGCAGTCTTCGGATAGTGGAAACGTTGCCAATGATCTCAATACTCTGATTTACTGATGTTGCAAGTCGTGTGGCAAGTGCTTTTTCTGATTCTCCGGTAGCCCTCATCATAAGAAGCTCAGTGAGTGCGAGAGCACCGGTATTTACGTTATTGATATCGTGGGTTATAATATCGAGATACAGGTTCGCTTCGTTATTTGCCTCGGCAAGATTGTGCTGGGCGTTAAGCATTTCATTGTGCTGAAGAACTGCCGCTTCATAAGCCGATGTTAGAAAATCAACGATTTGGTGACGGTTATGGGAGATAGCAAATTTCTTACCGGATAACATTACCTCAATCGGAGGCTCCACAGGATCTGTTGGAGGTGTTGAATCATTCTGGGACAGGATCTTTTTAAGCCGTGAAACAATGTATTCACTCTGGTAGGGTTTCGTAATAAAATTGTCAGCACCGGATACCATTGCATACATGATATCCTTACTATCTGTCAGCATGGTTAAGAGAATAACCGGGATATGCCGGTACCGTTCATCCTTTTTTATCGTACGGCAAAATTCATAACCATCCATGACCGGCATGATCACATCGCTGATAATCACATCTGGATTTACATTGCCGATAATCTCAAGAGCTTCCTTACCGTTTTCAGCAAGAGAGGGTAAATAACCGTGTTTCTCAAGAGTATTTTTTAGTATCTCTGCCTGGGTACGACTGTCTTCGACGATTAATATCCTTACGGGTTCGACACGGTCCACATCACCCGAACTCACGAAAAATACACCTGTGATTTACTCTAATGTTTGTGATAATAAATGTGTGTCAGAAAAAAGGGCAGAACCTTAAAAAATATTTTAGAGAAAATAATATGTTTTTTTTCTTCATTTGCTATTACAAGATAACGCACAGATGCTGCATTCTCCATTTAGGGAGTGCAGTCATTTACTCCCACATGAAAGGTCGTCATCTTTTCTCTTTCATATTTTTACTCCGCAGCAAACGGTGATACGCCACAACAAACCGGTGTGCTTCATCTCGGATTTCCTGCAAGTAACGGAGAGCAAATCCTTTTTTTTCGAGCTGACGGGGAAGCATCTCCCCGGGTAGGTATACTTCTTCCTCCCGCTTGGCAAGTGCAATTACCGGTATCTCCAGTCCGAGATCAATTAACACCTCCAGAGCAGCGGAGAGTTGCCCTTTTCCCCCATCGATAACGATGAGATCGGGCATACCAGCCTCTTCGTCAGAAAGTCTCTGGTAACGTCTCTTTACAACTTCTGCTATTGAGGCAAAATCATCGATCCCTTCCACGGTTCTGATCTTGAACCTGCGGTAATTTTTCTTATCCGGATTACCATTGCGGAACTGTACCATGGAACCTACCATGGAGGTGCCGGAGAGATGCGAGATATCGAAACATTCAATCACATGCGGGGTGTCGAGTAGATCAAGGGCAGTCTGGAGATCACCACTCTTCAATGCTCCGCGCCGGAAACTGAGTTCGATATTAGTGTACACCAAATCGAGCAGTTTCTTCTTCTCACCTATTTTTGGGACTGTTATCTGCACACTACGCCCCCTGAGTTCTGTCAGGAACTCTGTGATGGCGGGGTCTATATCGTAGGAAAGAATAAGCTCAGCTGGCGGGGGGTGATCTGCGTAATACTGGACAAGAAATTCTTCAAAAAAATCTTCACCCGCTTCAAAAGAAAATTCCTGTTTCTGGGTAAGTGAGCCTTTCCGGACTGCAAAGACAATCAGTGAGACAATTCCATCCGTAACCGTGTACGCAATTATATCCTGATCGCTCTCTTTTGGCCGCTCGACCGATTGCCGTTCTGAAAGACGTTCGATAGCACCAATCTGGTTACGGAGTGATAAAGCCTTCTCGTAGTCCTGTGCAGTAGAAAACGATGTCATCTCTTCGCGAAGTTGTTTTATGAGTTCACTGCCCTTTCCTTTAAGCAATGCTACCGCCCTTTCAACCAGTATGCGATAATCTTCCGGGCTGATTGCACCAATACAGGGCGCACTACAGGACTGCAAGTGATAGCGCAGGCACGCACGTTTCGGGAGTTTCCGGCAAGAGCGCAAGGTGAATGTGCGTTTTATCACGCGAAGCACAGAGTCGCGTTCCGCAGCTGAAACAAATGGTCCGTAATATGCTGCATTTTTGGTCTTTTGTCGGGCAATACCGATTCGCGGGAATGGATCGCTGCTGATCTCGATGTAGGCAAACCGTTTTGCATCCTTTAAGTCGATATTGTACTTCGGCTGGTGCTTTTTTATCAGGTTATTTTCCAATAAAAACGCTTCGGTCTCTGTGGTAGTTACCATAAAATCGAGGGATGCAATCCGTTCGATCAGTTTCTGCGTCTTTGTGTCGTGATCGGTTTTCTGGAAGTAAGTCGTCACCCGTTTTTTGAGATCTTTTGCTTTTCCCACATAGATGATGGTGCCTGCTTCATCTGAGAAGAGATAGCAGCCGGGGGCATGGGGAAGATTGGCCGGATCGATCATACGGACAGAAGCATAGGTTTCAGGAACTCCCCGGTATAACTTCCCTTCACGTTAGCAACCTGTTCCGGAGTTCCCGTTGCAACGATCTTCCCGCCACCATCGCCGCCTTCAGGTCCGATATCGATGATATGATCGGCGGACTTGATCACGTCAAGGTTGTGCTCAATCACGACAACCGTGTTACCCTTTTCCACCAGATCATCGAGAACCTTGATCAGTTTCTTGGTATCGTCGAAATGGAGGCCGGTGGTTGGTTCGTCAAGAAGGTAGAGCGTCTTTCCGGTTGCCCTCTTTGCAAGCTCACGGGTGAGCTTGATCCGCTGGGCTTCCCCCCCGGAGAGTGTGGTGGAACTCTGCCCGAGCTTGATGTAATCAAGCCCCACACGGGAGAGTGTCTCAAGCTTGGTCCGGATCGCAGGGATATTGGTAAAGAGGGCGAGTGCTTCTTCGACGCTCATATCCAGCACG
>Ga0265296_1004158_pt1 | contig 12752 bp, 13 predicted proteins | sample MunlanPumphouse1_FD_189073 | JGI IMG/M metagenome (GOLD analysis project Ga0265296, IMG submission 189073) | Groundwater microbial communities from a municipal landfill in Southern Ontario, Canada - Pumphouse #1 | ecosystem: Environmental > Aquatic > Deep subsurface > Groundwater | place... | reverse complement strand
ATCCACAGTTATTAGATCCGCTCTGATGTCTTCCGCCTCCAAATTTTTACCCGCCAGATACATTTCAATGCCGCGGCGGAAACGTTCCAGTTTGGAAAACTGCAAAGCATTCTCCGCCGGCCCATAAAACTGGCTGATTCTGGTTTTTACTTCAATAAACACGGTCAAACCGTCTTTTCGCGCCACGACATCAAGTTCCTGATAGCTTAGTTTTACATTAGCATCCATAATCTTATAGCCACGCTTTATTAAAAAATTTTTAGCTAATGTTTCACCAAATTGCCCGATTCTTTGGTTATGACTCATACAAAAAAGGCTGCATTACAGCCCCAAAGTAAAATAATAAATTTTCTTTACGGAATATATTTTTTAAACTCCCGTTCTTTTTCTAGTAAAGTCTTTTTCTGGGGAATTTTTATAATTATTTTATAAATAAAAAACAGCCAGACCAGCATGCCCACGCCCCAAAGCAACAGCCAAAACCTGGCTGACAAAAACGGCACCATTTCATAGTTAAAAAAAGTTAATAACAATCCAATAATGGCATTGGTTAGAAAAAAACTGTTTAAACTGCCCCAAAAACTGGCGTACAAACTCTTGGCCCATCTTCTTTTTATCACTCCGCTGGCGATGGTCATAACAATCAAAAAAACCATAAAGCCCAGTATAATTTTAAGCGACCAAGGGATAAATATTCCCGGCCTGACGCTAAACCAAAAGTCTAATTTTAAAAAATTTCCCATAAGCTATAATTTAAGGTAAATTAATCCGTAATGATATTGTCCGGCCTCGAATTCCGCCTCCGGCTTGAGCCCTAATTTCTTGGCCGCGTTATCAACCAATTCTTTTTTAACCCGTTCTTCGGCCGGCGGACCGAACGGCGCCGCGATATTTTTCCACTCTACGATCACCAGCTTGCCGTCTTTCTTTAACAGCCTGATTGACTCCCTTAAAATTTCCGCGCGCTTATGCGATTGGTAAAGCGTGTTGATTAATAAAGCGATATCTAAGCTGCCGGCTTCCATTTTAGTAGCGCCGAATATTTCCAGATTGCTCCAAATTGTTTTAATATTAGCCAAATTTTCAGCACGCGCTCGCCTATTTATTGTCTCCAGAACGGTTCTTAAAATATCAACCGCGTAGACGATGCCCTTTTTACCAACCAACGCGGCAGCGGGAAAAACAAAATGGCCGGATGAACCGCAGCCCAAGTCAGCCACTTTCATTTTTTCTGCCACCCCGACTTTAGCTAAAAGCGAATTGGCGTCAATTAAAATGTTGCCTCCTATTAATCCCGGCATAAAAAAATATTATTGTTATAGCTCTATTATAATATATTTTTTTTCATAAAACAAGCTGCCTCAGGTCGTTTAATCGCCTTTAATCTTTACCTGATTAAAGCTCATTCGATGAATCGGGCAAGGGCCGAATTGTTTTATTCTGGCAATATGAAACTTGGTGCCGTAACCTTTATGCCGCCCAAAACCATAGGCCGGATATAGTTTATCCATCTCCCGCATCAGCCGGTCGCGAGTTACTTTGGCGATAATGGAAGCCGCGGCAATGGAAAAATTTTTTTCATCTCCTTTAATATAAGCTTGCTGCGGCGTAGAGCAGTTGGGCAGTTTAAGCGAACCGTCAATCAGTAAAAAATCCGGCTGGCTTTTTATCGCGCCCAAAGCTTTTTTCATGGCCAAAAAAGTGGCCTGCAATATATTAATTTTATCTATAGTTCTATGGTCGCAAATGCCTACGCCCACTTCAATAAAATTATTTTTTATAATCTCATACAGTTCTTCTCTTTTTTTCTCGCTCAATTTTTTTGAATCTTTAACCCCCTGTAATTCATTATTTTGACTAATATTAGCATTAAATACCACGCAGGCCGCCACCACTGGACCGGCCAGCGGACCGCGTCCGGCTTCATCAATCGCGCCAATGATTTTAAAGCCTTGGGAAAATATTTTCTTCTCTTCCGCCAAGTCAAGCATATTTTATTTTTTCAGCTGCAAATATTTATAAGCCGACAAAGCCGCCACCGCTCCCTGGCCGCAGCCAATAATGATCTGCTTATAGGCGATTGGCGTGACATCGCCAGCCGCGAATACTCCAGGCTGGCTGGTTAACCCTGACGCGTCCACGATAATCTGCCCCTTTTCATCCCGCTCCACTAATTCCGCTGCCCAATCGGTCTTGGGTTCATGCCCGATTTCTATAAACAAGCCGTCAACCGCCAACTCTTTTACGCTCTGGTCAACGGAATTTCTGACTTTAATTTTTTCCAGCTTCTGTTCGCCCATAATTTCAAAAACATTGCTGTCCAGCATAATTTCTACGTTATCTCGGCTTTTAACCTCGGCCACTAAACTTTCAAAAGCGCGAAATTGCTCTTGGCGATAGATTAAATAGACTTTATTGCCGGCTTTGGATAAAACATCGGCCGCGTCCAAAGCCGCGTTGCCGCCACCCACCACGGCTACAATTTTTCCTTTATAGAGCGGCGCGTCACAGGTAGCGCAGTAGCTAATTCCTCTGCCCGTAAGTTCATTCTCGTTGGGTAAATTCAATTTCTTGGGGGACAAGCCATTGGCCAGAATTATAGTTTTTCCTGAATATTCGCCCTTTCCAGCTTCAAGCGTAAACCCGCCATCCTTATTTTTGCTAATTTTTTTTACCTGGTCTATCTTTATTTCCACGCCTAAATTTTTCACCTGCTGGCTCATTTTATTTGCCAATTCCACGCCGCTTATCTCATTTATGCCAGGAAGGTTTTTAATATCTGACGCCCAAATGACCTGTCCGCCTATATTTTTAGCAACTACCAGGGTTTTCATCATTCTCCTGGCCGCGTAGATGGCCGCTGTCAGTCCGGTTGGTCCGGCGCCAATTATAATTACATCGTACATAATTTAGTTAATTATTTAATTACTAATGAATCTATTTTACCCCATAAATGTTAAACAGGCAAATAAGTGCTTGCTCATAAAATAATGCGCTTTTCCCGCTTTTATACACATTTCATCCCCAAATTTTAACTTCGCTAATATTAGCTAAATCAAAAAAGATAAGTCCACAAAACTGTGGACTTATCCCCCTTTTTTTAATTTTATGCACAAAATGACTTTAGTCTACAAAACTGTGGACTAAAGTCATTTATTTTTTAAAATCAGCTGCTCAAGTTCTGCTTTATCACCATAGCCAATTTTTTGCCCAACCACTTTACCGCCTTTGAAAACTAAAAATGTGGGAATGCTCATCACCCCATACTTGCCGGCTACTGTCTGATTTTCATCAACATTAAGCTGGCCAATTTTTACGTTTTCGTCCTGGTTGGCATTAATCATTTCTTCCACTAGCGGCGCCATCATCTGGCATGGTCCGCACCAGGGCGTAAAAAAATCAACCAGCGCCAAACCGGCAAAATTTTCTACTTCCTGTTTAAAATTGTTATCATTAAATATCATATATTTTCGTTTTTTCTGGAACGAATATTTAGATTATTATGCTAATATTAGCTAATTGTTATAAATTGTGGACCTAGTGGGAGTCGAACCCACAACTTATCCGTGCCACGGATATGTTTTACCGCTGAACTATAGGCCCATGCATATAACTTTTGCCACACTCATTAAATCAAAAAACGCTTCGGCTGAAAAATAATTAATCCTACACACTCCTTTATAATCCGATTTTAAGGATGGTTTATTTATTGTTCTTGGATCAATTTGCGCTTTATAAAATTGTGATAAAGAAATTTTTGTAATATTAGCCCAAAATTTCTCTAATTCTTCAATTTTTTGATCAGCTCGGCACTGTAGTGTGCAGCGAAATTTACTTTCATCAACCTTATAGCAAAGCCTTAATAAATGTAAAAATAATTTTATTATTGAAGGATCTGAATTTCCAAGAGTCATTGATCCCTTATTAGTTTTTGACCCTTCGGTTATATAAAGAATGGCTAATGCAATTTTTGCGGTATCTTTATCGCTTAAATGATTTGCTAAATATAAATTTCTATCATCAATACCTTTAAGATACTCATCACGCAATTTTTTTCTAGTAACCAAAGAAGCTTTTCGGGCTTTTTCCAAATTTATTTTACTGTGCTCTATTAATTTTTGTTTATAATCTTCAGAAAGATTAAGACAATGACACCAACAAGATAATGTGCTTTTTGGAATTCTTTTATCTAACAGTGCTTGTATTTCAGAATATGTATTACCTTTTATTCGTAAATCGCGGACTTTAATTTTAAGTTCTATGTTATTCATAAACCTATTGTACCATAGAACTATTACATGTGCAATGGTTCATAAATATTTACGCTAATATTAGTTATTATTACTAATATTAAATAAATATTCTTTACCTATGTGCCCTCGAGAGGAATCGAACCTCTGTCTAGGGCTTAGGAGTCCCTTGTTCTATCCATTAAACTACGAGGGCAATGTGTTTTGCCTGAAGCTTCTAAAAAAATAAACACCTGCGATTGGCATTTTAATTCCAATTACATGATAGCTGAAAATTTTTGTTTTGACAAACCGGCCGGACTTGCCTAAAATAAAGATTGCTTAAGCCAGGCTATTTATTATTTAACCATATATAATTTTATGTTTAACAAGCAAAGCCAAGGAGGAGAATTGAATGAATTTGAAACAATTATCGGGCCATCGGTCAAAGTCAAGGGGGATTTTAACTGCCAAGGCAACATCATCGTTGAGGGCGAGGTTCAAGGCAACCTAAAAACCAACGGCAACCTGGAGGTGGGGAACAAAGCCAAAATCACGGCCAACGTGGAAGCTAAAGAAGCTAAAATCGGCGGCGAAGTCGCGGGCAATGTTAAAATCAAGGGTTTTTTGGACATTACGGGCACGGCTAAAATTTTCGGCGACCTTGAAGCCGCGTCTTTATCCATTGAACGGGGCGCGATTTTTAACGGCAAATGCGCCATGGCCGGCGGCGTTGAAGAAACAAAAAAACCAGCCAAAGACAAATAAGCTGATCATAATTTTTTCATGAACGTTTTTATTTACGATTCTTTTTTGAATCAAAAAAAATACGACCGCCTGCTGGCGCGCCTGGAAACTCGAATCACCGACTTGGGCTTAAACGGCAAAATCTCGCGCTTGAGCCTGATCAGAAACGTGGCCGAGACCGTGGAGAGCGAGCTTAAGCGCGGCGCTAAAACTATTGTGGCCGTGGGCAATAACCAATTGGTCAATCAAATCGTTAATTCTCTGGCCGGCCAACTTGTGCCCCTGGGTATTATTCCAGTGGGCCAGACTAATAACGACCTTGCCAATGGCCTGGGCATTGCTTCGGCTGAAGACGCCTGCGATATTTTGTCGGCCAGACTGCTGGCGCGGCTTGATTTGGGTTTAGCCGGCCAAACTTATTTTTTGGGCCAGGCCGCAATTGGCAATCAGGGCACGGTGATTGACATGAACAAAGATTACACCATTGAAACTAAAAACCAGGGCATGATTTATGTTTTTAATTTAGCCAACGCGGCGGTCAAACTGCCGACCAAGGTGAAACTACGCCCGGATGACGGCCTGCTGGAGCTGGTGGTTAGCGCGCAAGCTAGCGGTTTTTTAAAACAGCGACTGGACAATTCAATTTTTAAAATAACCAAAATTACCATTGCCAACCCCAAAGCGCAATTGCTCTTGGACGGCTCCATCGCCCTTGACACGCCGGCGGAAATTACGGTGGCGCCAAAATGCTTGAATGTGATTGTGGGGAAGAATAGAAATTTTTAAAAATATTTTTCAAACTTTTTGCTGCTGCTTAAATAAATACAGCTGCTGCAGAGCGGTTAAGAGGGTAGTGACTAACCAATAAAGAGCCAGGCCGCCGGGAAAGGACAGGCCGATGAAAACAGTCAAGGCGGGCATGAAATAAAGCATCTGCTTGTTCATGATGGCCATCAGGTCTTCGTCCTTGGCGCCGTTGCCATGAACCGCCGGCCGCTTGGTGGTCATCATCTTGGCCTGCCAAAATTGCGCCAGGCCGGCTAAAACCGCCAAAACATAATTGGGCTTGGCTAAATTTATAAAACCCAGGGAAACAGTATTGATAACCTCGGGCCGATAAATAAACGAATAAACCAACTCCAGCGACCGGCCTTTCAAGCCGTCCTGAAAAACCATGAAAACCGCCCATAAAAACGGCAGTTGGATTAACAGGGGCAAACATGAGGAAAAGGGATTAACTTTTTCCTGCTTATACAGCTCCATCATCTGCCGGCCCTGCTCTGACTTATTAGCTGCGTATTTTTTCTTAATTTCGTCTATCTTGGGTTGCAGCTCCTGCAAAGCTTTCTGCGATTTAATAGACTGCTTGGATAAAGGCAGTAAAACCAACTTAATAATCACAGTCATGATGATAATAGCTACGCCGATATCATGGCCGGGCGTGAGGTTATATAAAAAAACCAAAAGATTAAGTACCGGCTGATAAAAAATAACATTAAAAATTTCAGACATAAATTATAAAAAATTATTTTAGAGGATCAAAGCCTCCGGAATTAAATGGATTACAGCGCAATACCCGCCAAAGCGCTTTGGCTCCGCCGCGCACCAGGCCATATTTATCCACGGCCGCGATGGCATAATCCGAACAGCTGGGGCGAAAGCGACACCAGCCGTTAGGATACAAAAACTTAAAAATACCATGGTCAAAAGAAATGGTTTTTTGGTAAATCTTTAAAAGTTTTATGGCAAGATAGCGCGGATAAAATTTTAACATTTATTTGGCCGGCCTTAACATTTTTAATTTAGCCAAAGCTTTTTCCAGTTCGTTTTTAACGGCCAAATAGTCTTGCCCCAGCGCGGCCGGCAAAACCATAATTATTAGGTCATGGCCAGTAATTAGCCGTTTTTCAAAAGCCTTAATAATCGCTCTTATCTGCCTTTTTAATTTATTTCTTTCTACTGCTTTTTTGCTAACTTTGGCACTAATTATAAGGCCATAACGATTATTAGCCAACTCATTGGCCAGCGCTTTTACGGCTAAAAATTTGGCGTAAAAAGATTTTCCTTGCTTAAACGTTTTCTTAAAATCTTTTTCTTTTGCTAGGCGGCGATTTTTTGCTAACATAATAAATGCCTGCTAAAGCAGGGTAGAAAATATACTACTTAGACAATCTTTTTCTGCCTTTGGCCAAGCGCCTTTTAATTACTTTACGGCCGCTTTTAGTCAGCCTTCTTTTTCTAAAACCGTGCTTTTTCTTGGCGCGCCGCCGATTCGGCTGATAAGTTCTTTTTGGCATAAATAAAATTAATAATAAATTTATTACAAATAAAACATAACATTTAACCGACCTAAAGTCAAACCTGCCTGCCGACAGGCAAGGCGAAAATTTCTTTATCCGTTTTTCCACTTTTTATTCACAGCTTATAAACATTGCGCCCTATTTTACATTTATAACCAACCTGATATAATAGCTTATGACTATTAAAAAAGAACTCTGGTTTTGAGCCTAAATCATAACTCCTCATGCTATGAACAATGAACAACTTTGGCAAGCGGTTTTGGGTGAAATTGAACTCAACTTGTCTAAAGCGAATTTTACTACTTGGTTTAAAAACACCTTCATTGCTTCGCTGGAAAACAGCCGGGTAATCATCTGCGTGCCCAACACTTTTACTAAGGCCTGGCTGGAAAAAAAATACCATAAAGAAATTGCCAATGCTTTTAAAAACATAAATTCGGCGGAAATCAAAGAAATTATTTATAAAGTCGAGGCTAAAAAAGATTCTGCTCCGGCCAATTTTAACGGTCGCGTAAAAACTGAAAACCTGACGGAAAATAAACTAAAATCTGTTAACCGCTTCGGGCTGAACAGCCGCTATGTTTTTGATAATTTTATCGTGGGTAAAAATAATGATCTGGCGCACGCTGCCAGCCAAGCCGTGGCCGCCAACCCGGGCCATGCTTATAACCCGCTTTTTATTTATGGCGGCGTGGGCTTGGGAAAAACCCATCTCCTCCAAGCTATTGGCCATGAACTGGCCAAAAAAACCGATAAAATTTTGTATGTCTCCTGCGAAAAATTCACCAACGACTATGTGCAGGCGGTTAGAAACGGCCAAGCCAAGGATTTTAAAGACCGTTACCGCCAGGTTGACCTCTTGCTGGTTGACGATATCCATTTCATGGGCGGCAAAGACGGCACGCAAGAAGAATTCTTCCATACTTTTAACGAACTTCATCAAACTAACAAGCAAATCGTTATTTCTTCGGACCGTCCGCCCAAAGCCATCCCGGCTTTGGAAAAAAGGCTGCTGTCGCGCTTTGAATGGGGCATGATAGCGGATGTTATCCCGCCCGACTTAGAAACCAGAATCGCCATTTTAGAAACTAAATGCCGGGAAAAAAATTACCTCTTAGATCGTGAAATTTTGGTTTACATTGCGAACAACATCACCAACAATATCCGCGAACTGGAAGGCGCCTTAAATCGCTTAATCGCTTATTATGAATTTAACAATACCCAACCCTCGATTGATTCAACTAAAAATATTTTGGCCGGCATTATTTCTAATTTTCAAACAAAATCAACCACGGCCAAAATCATTATTGAAGCCGCGGCTAAGTTTTTTGATATTAACATCAAAGATTTGATCGGCCAAAGCCGCAAAAAAGAGCTGGTGGTGCCGCGCCAGATTGCGATGTATTTAATGCGTAAAGAAATTAACGCTTCTTACCCCTCCATCGGCCAGGAATTAGGCGGCCGCGACCATACCACGGCCATGCACGCTCTCAATAAGATTGAAAAAGAATACCGCGATGATGAAAAAATAAAACAATCCATTGATTCGATAAAACAAATTATTTATAGCGGTTAATAACTTGCGCTTAACCCTGGTTTAATTTGTTAATAAGCTGGGCAGTATTTTCCCCGCCAATTATTTTTCCACTTTAGCCATATTTTTCCACCGCCTTTTTCAACACCAACCCCACAGAAAAATCATTAATAACTTATTAAACCTTAAACAAAACTTAATAAATTCTTAATTTATTAACCTACTTATTATTACTATTGTTTGTCTATATTAAAAAATAAATTAATAAAATTATGAAGCTATTCGGCCTGCAGGAAAATTTAAAACAGGGGTTGGCGCTGGTTAGTCACGTAGCCGGGAAAAACATAAACCTACCCATCTTAAACAACGTATTAATAAAAGCTGAGCAGGGAAAAATTAAACTAATCGCCACTAATTTAGAAATTGGCATAATCAGCGCGGTTAGGGGGAAAATTGAAGTCGAGGGCGCCTATACGGTTAATGCCAAAATTATAGCCGATTGCATTAATTTGTTGCCCAACAAAAAAATCGGTCTAGAACAAAAAGACGGCCATTTACTAATTGACTGTGAAAATTATCAGGCCAAAGCCAACGGCCAGTCGGCCGAAGAGTTTCCTTTAATTCCCGAGGTGGATAAAAAAAACTGTTTTAGCGCTTCGGCCGATGAAGTTAAGCGAGCGGTTTCTCAAGTAATTTTTTCCGCCGCCGCCAGCGAAACTAGACTGGAATTATCCGGCGTGCTGTTTGTCTTTGCCGGCAATAGTTTAACCATAACCGCCACCGACAGCTACCGTTTGGCCGAAAAAAAGATTCAAACCAAGTCAAACAGCCAGGAAGAGAAAAAAATCATCGTGCCGGCTAAAACCCTGCAGGAGCTAATCAGGGTTTTGTCGGTTAGCCCGGACGACGAAGCGGAGGACAGCAACCGTGAAATAAAATTCTATCTTTCCGACAATCAGATTTTATTTACTTATGGTTCAACCGAGCTGGTGTCGCGGCTGATTGAGGGCCAATATCCGGACTATCAGCAGATTATCCCGGCCGGCCACAAGACTAAAGTTTTCATCGACCGCCAGGAATTGATTCGCGCCGTAAAAATGGCGTCTTTATTTTCCAAAACCGGCATCAATGACGTTAATTTAGATTTTCCCCTGGGCAAAAATCAAGTAGTAATTTCTTCGGTTTCGGGCCAAACCGGAGAAAATATAACCAATTTGTCGGCCAAAGTAACGGGCGAAGACAATAGTATTGTGGTAAATCACCGGTATTTATTGGAGGGGCTCAGCAACCTGGAAAGCGAGACGGTAAAAATTGAGCTGATAGACGGCAATACTCCTTGCCTTATCAGGCCGGAGCAGGATCAGAGTTATTTGTATATCATTATGCCGATCAAGCAATAGGGCAAAAAACAAAAAAGCAAAAAAACAGGGGAACGAAACCCTGTTTTTATATTATTTTATTGCGCTGTTAGTGGCGTGCTAGTAGCGACAGCGGTTGGCGCAGGACTGTTGACTGTGAGAGTTATTTCTTTACTGGCCGCGGTTTGGCCATACCAGCCGCGCGCTTCGGCGTATAAAATATATTGTCCCGGGGCTGGAGCATTAGACAGCGTGGCTCTGGCCGATTTGCCGTCCACCGGGCTTGGCGAAATTTGCCGGACGTTGCCGGCCGCGTTTTTAAGAAAGAAAATAACCGCGGCTACCTGCTGGGGATTGGTTACCTCGGCTTTTAAGAGCAGGGGGAAATCGTATGGGAACAAGCCGTTGGGGGCGGCGGGCTCTGCCAAAGACACGCCGAGGTTAAGATTTTTTTGCTGGCTGTTATAAATTAAATTGAATTGAATTTTTTGCTCCGAGCAATTATCAACGTCGTCGCAGGCGCGAGCGGTTAAGCTATGCGCGCCGTTCATTAAAAAGCTGACGGATTCGTTTAAGGCAAAGGGCGGCAGAACAACGTTTTTAAACAGGTAGCCGTCAATATAATATTCCACCCGCTTAATCCCGCGCGGTGAGGCGGCGCTAATTTGCACGTTTAAGATTTGGCCGGGCAGAGTTTGATTATTGGCCGGCGAGTCAATGGATAAAAGCGGATTGTCTTCCGGCCGATGCAAATTATCGGCTTCGGTCGGCGGCGCAGAATTAACGATGTTTTGTTTTTGCGCCCATTTTAAAACCGCGTTTTCCCATAAGTCAAACTGCGGGTCGGCTTGGGGGTTGGCCGGCGTCGGACCGCGCGGGTCGTCTTTATCGACGTAGTAGAGGATGTCGTGAACTTGCTTAAATTGTTTTTCCACGATGGCGCTCGGCGGCGTGAACTCATTGGCCAATAGTCCGGAAAATTTATCAATTTTAACCGTGGTTTGGTTTTCAACCACGCCGTCCAAAACCGGCTTGCCGGTAGGAGTTGAATCTGGCGCGTTAAAATATTCAATCGGCGTGTTGCCCAAAACTTTGTCCATAAAATCATGCCAAATCGGCGCGGCCACCACCGAGCCGTCAGCGCCGCGCTTCATTTCTTTATTGTCGTTATTGCCCACCCAGACGCCGGTAACGATTGAAGGCGTGTAGCCGATGGTCCAGGCGTCGCGGTAGTCATTGGTGGTGCCGGTTTTAGCCGCCACCGGCCGTGAGCCTAAAGTTAAATAATTATTTTGGCCGAAGATATAGGCGCGCGCCGAGTTGTCGGACAAAATACTAGTGGTCAGGCGCGCGATATTTGCGTCCAATACCCTTTCGTCTTGGTTTTGAAATTCTTCCAAGACTTTGCCGTCTTGGTCTTCAACTTTTAAAATTACGGCAATTGGGCGCTTCAAGCCTTCGCGCGCGAAAGCGCTAAAAGCGTTGGCGTGCTCCAGTAATTTCACCTCGCCGCCGCCCAAGACCAAAGACAAGCCAAAGCGGCTTTTATCGTTTAACGTACTGTAGCCCAAGTTTTGCGCCAGGCTGATGACATTATCAATGCCGGCCAGATAAATAGTTTTCACCGCCGGAATGTTTAATGAGCCGGCCAGGGCTTGTCGCATCGTTACCGGCCCATGCTCTTTAGCATCGTAATTATGCGGCTCGTACGGTTTGGCCGGGTCGGTGGAAAAGTTGGTTACCGCGTCGTAAAGCACGGTATTGGGCGTGTAGCCTTTAATAAACGCGGCCGCGTAGACGATGGGCTTAAACGAGGAGCCGGGCTGGCGCGGCTGCAAAGCCACGTTAACTTGGCCGTCAATCGTATCATTAAAATAATCGCGCGAGCCCACCAAAGCCAGGACTTGGCCGGTTTTGGGGTCAAGCGAAACTAAAGCCGCGTTGGTAGCTTGGTATTTTTTTTCATTGGCCTCGGCTTTGGCGTTGATTACTGCTTCGGCGATTTTTTGCTTGTATAAATCCAGGGTGGTGTAAATTTTTAAGCCGCCCTGCTCCACGGTTTTTTCCCCGTATTTGTTGGACAAGATTTGTTTAACATACATGACAAAATGCGGCGCGATGATATTTTCCCGGGGCGGCCGGAAAGTAAGTTTAAAATTTTTAGCCTCCACGGCCTGGTCTTGGGTCAGGTAGCCGTATTTAACCATTAAAGCCAAAATATATTTTTGCCGCGCCAGCAGCAGGTCTTTATTGGCGCCATAGGGCGAGTACCAGCTGGGCGCCTGCGGCAAGGCCGCTAAAACGGCCGCTTCGGCCAAATTCAAATCGCGCGCGCTTTTGCCGAAATATTTTTGGCTGGCCGCCTCGGCGCCGTAAGCGTTTGAGCCGTAGGGGATTTCATTAAAATACAGCTGCAGAATTTCGTCTTTGGAAAATTTTTTTTCCACGCGGTAGGCTAAAATTATTTCTTTAATTTTTCTGACAATGGTTTTTTCATTGCTTAAAATCGCGTTTTTTATGAACTGCTGGGTTAAAGTTGAACCGCCGGCTTTTTTGCCGAACAGAACATCGGTTACTAGGGTGC
>Ga0265296_1004157_pt1 | contig 12752 bp, 9 predicted proteins | sample MunlanPumphouse1_FD_189073 | JGI IMG/M metagenome (GOLD analysis project Ga0265296, IMG submission 189073) | Groundwater microbial communities from a municipal landfill in Southern Ontario, Canada - Pumphouse #1 | ecosystem: Environmental > Aquatic > Deep subsurface > Groundwater | place: Canada... | reverse complement strand
AGGCAGAGGGTTCGATTCCCTCCAGCTCCACCACTGAAATGGTGGAGTTTTTTTGTATCTCAATTCTGTAGAGCGGTCCGATGAATCGGACAGGCAGAGGGTTCGATTCCCTCCAGCTCCACCACTTATAAATGGTGGAGTTTTTTTTGTATCTCAATTCTGTAGAGCGGTCCGATGAATCGGACAGGCAGAGGGTTCGATTCCCTCCAGCTCCACCACTGAAATGGTGGAGTTTTTTTTGTGGCTGTGTTAAAATTCTGTGTGAAAGATCCTTAATCTTTTCCTATGAAAAAAATCATTTTGTTTTTGAGTTTATGTGCTTTAGTGGCGCTATTTTCGGCGTGCGTTATTGCGCCGAAGGACGTGAAAGATACAGCTCCGGAGGCGGCTCCAGACGTGACTGTTGTTGAAGAAGAGGCTGAGGCCGAAGAGGCCGAAGAGGCCGAAGAACCGGCCGAAGAGTCCGAGGAAGTTTCTGAATCTGCTGAGTTAGCAGAAGAATCTGTCGAACTTCCCGAAGTTTGTTTAGATTTTCCTGAAAATCTAACTCTTTTAAATGAGCCTTTTAAAATTGTAGGGGAGTATGGGGAGGGTGCTGGACGGGTGACTCTTTCTGGGACTGTTAATTCCGGAGAGGAAGAGATTTGGGGAGAAACTGTCGAAAGAGTTTATTTTGCCATTCAAGAGCCCACCCTTGAGGGTGCTGGTTTGAATTTTTATAATTATTTTAAAGGTATGATTGATTCTGGAAATACTGTGAATCTTGGATCAAAGGCGGAGGTGGCTATTGGTTTTGCGCTTGGTGTTATTGAGGGTGGTGCATTTTCTTCTACTGCTGGTGTTTCAGATGCGGCGAGAAAAAGTATTATGGAAGCTCTCAACCAAGGTGTGGAAATCTCATTGACTTTAGGTGTTCCAAAATATGAAGGTAGGGGGGCTCCTGCCAATTTTTCTTTTGCATGTGTAATTAATTAATCGATTAATTTAACCCTCAAGTCTATGACAAAAAAAGCAAAATTGTTCGCGATCGTTGTTGCTGTACTAGCGATTTTCGGATGTGCTGCCGAACCGGACGGCAAGGAGGGTACTCCTTCTGATGAGGGAGCTGTTGAGGCGGGTATTAATGACCCTAAAATTATTGTAGTTACGCCCGAAAGCGCTTGTATTGAGCAAGGCGAGAAGCAGCAATTCACATCGTCGGTGGATGGGGTTACTTGGCGTGTCGAATCTTTGCTTCAGGATAATTTATTTATCGGAACTATAGATGAAGATGGGGTTTTTACTGCCTATGATAAGCCTGCCCTAGGAACGGTTATCGCTTCTAAAGGAGGTGTTCATGGTTATGCTTATGTCACAGTAGTTCCTGCGAAAGCGTTCTGTACTGCGAAGAAGGTTGTTTATCCGAAGGAAAAGACGGAAGAAGAAGAAAAGAAGAGCGACGATGGCACGACAACTCCTCCGCCTCCTCCACCCAAAAAAGAAGAGCCTTATCAGGCGAGTGGCGGGAAATGGGCTGCGGCTTTCGATGTTAAGTTGAAATATGAGGTGATAGGTGATGAGTTTGCCGGCTATGTTACTCACCAAATGGAGGGAGGATTTCACTTTACTGTTGTTGACTATGCGACTGGTGAACTGAAGATAATTGAACCTATGGGTTTTATAAATGCGACTGTGTCTGATGATGTTGCTACTTGTGAGGTGGTCGCTATGAATGATCCTTTTTTGTGGATTACAACGACCGACGGGAAAGTTGTGGATACCGATGTAGTTTTTGGCAAGGATTATATTGTGGTTGATCATGGCGAGGGAGTTAAGATGACCTGTTTGAATGCAGGTTTTTCCGATCCGAATGCTTCGGTCGTCAGCCTGGTTGGTCAACATGTGTCCCCAATAACTGTGAAACTTGAGGATGGGGCGAAGGCGCCGATTCAAGGATCTTTTAGTTTCGCGGGTCGTCAGGCGACTATCGATGGGACTGTGACAATTCGGCGGGTTGATTAGTGAAGGTTAAGGAACCTCTGAAAAACCCGTACTGCTTCGTCAACTTCGTCACTTTTTCCTCGCCGTACAGATCGTACGGCTCTTCAAAAGCTCCTTGTTTCCTTGCATTCCATGGTTTTTCAGAGGTTCCTTAGCAAGTTTTTTGTTTTGAAGAAATTTTATTGACTGATAGAATGCTTTTGAGTAGTTTGTTGGTCGTGAAATTTTGCCCGGCTTTAGACGGGCTGCCGGGCTCACTCCGGGCGATTAGCTCAGCTGGTTAGAGCGCGTCACTGATAATGACGAGGTCCGTGGTTCAAGTCCACGATCGCCCACCATAAATTAAACATTTTTTTGTTAACCTATTTTGTTCGACTTCTTATTTCATCCCATCTCAGTTTTGCTGATAAAATAAGTTTATCTTGTTCGGTTCTTTGGGATTCTGGTTTTCTTGCAATGGTATCAATCGATTGTTCAACTTTTGCGCAAAGTGTTCCGTACATTAACGCGAAGTTGGAGTTATGGCGTCTAACCATATTGTGTGTTACTTCATGTCGTAAAACTAAAGCAGAGGCTTCCTCAAAAGAAGTAGAAAAGACATTTGCATGTAATCCTATTGCAGAACCCCTATTAAGCCCAAGTGCCCCTTTGCCAGTGTAAACAAATAAACCGTTTGGAGCATTATATCCTGTCGTAAGTGCAAGATGTTCTATTAAAGTAGTAAATTGTTCAAGTTGTTCTGAGGTCGGTTCAATAATCCTAAAATCTTCAACAGCAAATTCTTCTGTTTCCGTTGCCGGATCTTTTCCTATAACCAGAGAAGAATGGCCAACATTGGAGGAAGTAAATTCCCTTAAAATTTCCGGCAACGAAGTTACCGTTGTTCCTGCTTTACGGGTAGTATTTGTTTTTCTGGATCTCATCTGTTCATCTATTTGCTCGCTAATTCTTTTATTTTCTTCATTTATTCTTTGTTGAATGGCACTTTGACGATTTCTATTTGGATCAGAATTATTTTTTTTGTCCTTTTTGAGCAAGTAAACGCCAGTTACTGCCAAAACAACCAAACTGGCAATTCCGGCGATTATTGGTAAAATATTTTCTTCGCCGCTGCCGCCGCTGGAATTATTATGTAATAAAACTCCTACTGCTGTTGCTGTGGCGATGAGAACCCCTGCTAAACTTGTTGCTTTTATTATTGAAGATCTTCTTTCTTCGGGGTCTTTTTTCCCTGCTTTTATTTCTTGTTTGGCTTCATGTTTCGCTTGCTTAACTATTCTCCTGGCATTTTCTTCAGCTTCGCGTAGAATTCTTTGGGATTCTTCTAATAATCTATCTTTTTCAGCCATAAATTCTTTCAACATCGTTTCTCTTTGGGCAACAGCAGTACGGACTTGATTTTCAATCGTTTCTTTTTCTCTTATCCTTTTCGTCTCATTTGCTGCTTCTTCAACACTAGGATCTGTGAGCCCGGCAAAAAAACACTTCATATCTCCATCATTTTTGAACGAAATGCTGAGATATGTTTCGTCTGAGGAATAAGGATTATTCCTAATCACTAATGTTCCAAAATGTAAAGAAAAGGTTGATACATATTGCCCTTGAGCGAGAAATATATCTGAAAAAATACCACTACTTATGCCTTCGTATGCCAATGTTCTGGCTAGTGCAACTGGAGTAGTCGACGAGAACTTATGATCGGTATCTGTTAATTCATCGGGATTGATTTCTTTGTTTATTCCTATTGTAATTGTTCTGACTCTATCCTTATTTATACAAACTCTACCTAAATGTTCACCAAGCCCTTTTTTCAAATAAAGACCCATGGTCTCAGGATTTCTTTCGTTGATTGTTGCGTATGGTACAACCAGTCCCGCTTCAATGCTTGTTTTTAAAGAATGTTTTCTGGCTAAATGAAAATCAGCTTTGTTGCTGATAGCCACATCTAGTTCTGAAAGACGTGCGGAAACTTTTGGCATATGCATTCTTTGAAAACACGGGGGGCAAAGTGAATATCCTTCTTGGGTCAGTCTTGCTTTTTGTTCTTCAGTTATTTCTTTATCGAGACAAAGGTATTTTTTATCCCCAAATTTTGCTTCATATTCTTCACGCGAAAAGCCGATCATTATTAATCGGCCAATAATCATAGTCAGTAGATTAAGAGAAAAAGGATTGTTCCAATCATATTTTTGAACTTCAAAAAATGGCCAAAGATGCTCTGAAACATGGAGATTTTGAATTAATTCGGCTTTTGTTAAAGATTCCATAAAATCTGAAGACAGGTTCTCAATTTCGTAATTACTCAAAGGCGCTCGATCCAATGTCATTGGATATCCTACTTCGTGTAGAGCTAGTGTGACACCGCATGGACCGCCCCAGAAATCATCCGGAGTGGACTGAAATTGCGCATTTGACTCTCTGTAGCGACTTATTTGACCATTAATAAATATTTTACCATTTGCAGGTCGAAATTTTCTTTCAGTAGTTTTTCCGGCTTTTTTGGATGCTGCCGTTGTTTCAACAACAGGTAGCCACTTAATTATGCCCTTATTATTCGAGAAATCCGCATTTTCGAGATGCGCATTTTGGTCACACACAGCTAAATTGCGGAGATTTTGTATTTCAGAAATTACTTCCGGCCTTGCTGTTTCTATTATGTATCTGCAAACCCCTGTGTTTCGGAGTGGTTGGGGGAGAGCCATCAAAACCCCACAACTTACCCTTCTTGGATCTTGCAACGAATCTAATGCTGAATTAATCTGATCCGCACTTACCATGCAATAGGGTACTTTCCATCCTTCACCCTGAACCTCGAAAACGCTTACTCCAAAGTCGCGCATAAGTCTAAGGACCGTTTGTTTAAGCCCAATTCCATTTCCGCCTGCTTTTGGCAGAGACTCATCAGTTTTATCTGAATGTAAATTTACTAAGCCACTGTAATCTGTAAATGCCCAATTTCCAGTTATAGTAAATTTTTTTACTCCTTCAGGTAGTTCGGTTTCTGTTATTTCAACTCCGTTTAAGGTTCCAGGATGATGTGGATTTTTATCTACAAAATTTTGATCAATCTCTCTTCCTAGCCAAGGTAATGGATATTGATCTCTAGACACATACATGAAATTTTCGGTAAACAAAGCTCTTCCCCGAGGGAATGCTCTTTCTGCTAAAGCGCAAATATCATCTCTAAGCGAGGAAAGCGCTTCTAACGGCTGTTCAGTTGGTGAATCATTCATTTTATAGTGAATAAAAATGGATGCGACTGTATACTAGAATCCTAAAAATGTCAACATTTTATCTGTCAAAATCCCTATCGCTTTTTGAAAACTTGGTTGTTACTTTGTGCGCTCCGGGTGATTAGCACGCTAAAGCGAAGCGGTTCTGTCGCGGTTTTTCTCTCTTGAATTTTTGTTGTATCTGTTTATTATGGGTGCATGAATCGTTACATTGTCCTCATTCTTGGCATCGCTATTGCAATCATTCTTTTGAAGTATCGCGTGCAGATCAAGCACTATGTTGGAGATGTCGCGTGGGCTGAGAAGATTTTTGGAAGCGGGGGAACGTATTCGTTGATTGCTGTCCTGGCTTTTGTTTCGTTTTTTGGATCTCTGATGTATTTTCTTGGGACTTTTCAGGCCATACTGCATGATTATCTTGGGCCGTTTTTTGGCGTGAAATAAAGAAAAGTTTACGTGTTTCGCTATTACACAATGAGACGTTCTTTTTGCAACGCAAAAAACACCGAAAATCCTATTGACTTAACAGGAGGCAGTGAATATAATTGCCCAGCAAATTTGGTGAGGAGTCTGTATTTAACCTTATCTATGCGAAAAAATCATTGCGCAGCCTTAAGTTCAAAAACGTAGTTTTGTGAAAGTTTTGGATTTAAGGGTGTGCAGATGCACACCTTTTTTATTAGGTGGATCCAAAAGGGCCTTGGATGGTCTCTGGCGGGTTGTGATCATTGAAAATCAGAAGAATCAAGCAATAATATTTTTTTTATTACCGATTACTAGTTAAAGTAATTGGTTTTCTATAGCTTGGTCTTTATTCGACTTTTAGAATAAGTAACGTTACGAGCAAAAAGTGGATGCCTCGACTTGAAACTCCGATGAAGGACGTGGCTAGCTGCGAAATGCTCCGGTGAGTCGCTAAGCAGACTTTGACCCGGAGATCTCCGAATGGGGAAACCCATCAATTTTTTGATACGGCCCGCTAAATAAAATAGGCGGGTCGAGGTATACCCAGTGAACTGAAACATCTTAGTAGCTGGGGAAAAGAAAACAAAACAGTGATTCCCTTAGTAGTGGCGAGCGAACGGGGAACAGCCTAAACCATTCCGCACGCGGGATGGGGTTACAGGGCCTCAACGTGGTATTCTATTTTGTTAGCCAAATGTATCTGGAAAGTTCAACCATAGAGGGTGATAGTCCCGTCGGCGAAAACAAAATAGAGCCTAGAGTGTCCCTAAGTAGGGTCGGACACGTGAAATCCGGCCTGAATTTGGGAGGACCACCTTCCAAGGCTAAATAGGTTTCAAGATCTATAGTGTACTAGTACCGTGAGGGAAAGGTGAAAAGCACTCCTGTTAGGAGGATGAAATAGAACCTGAAACTTTTTGCTTACAAGGAATAGGAGCCCGTCCGCAAGGCCGGGTGACTGTGTACTTTTTGTAGAACGGGTCAACGAGTTAGCTGTGCAGGGCTTTGGTTAAGGCAGTGAAAGCTGAAGCCACAGTGAAAGCGAGGATGAATAATCCGTTTGTCTTGCACACTATACCCGAAACCTGGTGAGCTATCCATGGGCAGGCTGAAGCAGAGGTAATACTCTGTGGAGGGCCGTACCCACCAATGCTGCAAAATTGGGGGATGATCTGTGGATAGGGGTGAAATGCCAAACGAACCAGGAGATAGCTGGTTCTCCTCGATATAGCTTTAGGGCTAGCCTTGTGTTAATAGTTGTGGGGGTAGAGCTCTGTTTAGGCTAGGGGGTATAAAACGCCTACCAAACCTAGATAAACTTCGAATACCACAATGAATTTCACAGGAGTCAGACTGTGACAGCTAAGTGCCATAGTCGTAAGGGAAACAGCCCAGATCGCCTTCTAAGGTCCCTAATTAAGCTTAAGTGGTAAAGGATGTGAAATCGCTTATACACCCAGGAGGTTGGCTTAGAAGCAGCCATTCCTTTAAAGAGTGCGTAACAGCTCACTGGTCTATGCGATTTTGCGCCGAAAATATAAGGGGGCTAAAAACTTAAACCGAAGAAGCGGGTGCTCCGACTTGTCGGAGCGCGGTAGAGGAGCGTTCCTGTCTGCATTGAAGCTGGACTGAAAGGTCCAGTGGAGCGTCAGGAAGTGAAAATGTTGACATAAGTAACGTTATTCGGGTGAAAAACCCGAACACTGAATTCCCAAGGTTTCCCAAGCAACGTTAATCGGCTTGGGGTTAGTCGGTCCTAAGGCGAGGCTGAAAAGCGTAGTCGATGGACAACAGGTTAATATTCCTGTACAGTTTATTTTTCGTCAAAGCAAAACGGATGGAAAGCGGAAGTTAATTCTTCGGATCTTACTTCGGTAAGTGATTAAGATGCGACCCCCGTGGACTTGAAGTGGCGTTAGCTCAGGGGTGACGCGGCTGGATATCTGGAGCGTGTTAATGAATTCACGTGCAAACTTTTAGACCTTTCTCTGATAGGTAAATCCGTCGGAGTTGTCTGGTTTCGACTGGACGTGGTCGAGGAGCTATGCAAATTACTTCCCTTTTAAGGGGAGTGATTCCAGAGAGTTCGGCTGACAAGAAAAGCCTCGGTAGCGAGAAAAATAAATTTCCGTACCACAAACCAACGCTGGTGGGAAGGTCGAGTAGACCAAAGTGATCGAGCAAACTGTTGTTAAGGAACTCGGCAAAAAAGCAGGTGTAACTTCGGGATAAACCTTGCCACCTTGATTTCATTATTGTTATCAAGGAGGCCGCAGCTAAAGATATCATGCAACTGTTTAACAAAAACACAGGTCTCTGCTAAGTCGCAAGACGATGTATAGGGGCTGATGCCTGCCCAGTGCCAGAAGGTCAAGGTGATCCGTGTATGCGGTGATCTTAAGCCCTGGTGAACGGCGGCCGTAACTATGAAATAGGCCATTGTAGTTACGTAAATAAATTTGGCTATATGCTGGAATATCCGGTGTATCTGAGAACTACTCGCTCTTTAATAAGAGCAGTGACAATGTTTTCAGTGCGGATGATCAGCAGGAAAGATTTTAACTTTGATTATTTATGATTGATTTAAAGAAAATCCCTCTTCAAATTGGCTATTATTTGGCTGGTTTTGCGGATGGGGAAGGAAGTTTCAATGTGTCGTTTCGGAAGCGAGATGATTATAGGCTTCCGTGGAGAATTTCTCTTTGTTTTAACATCTCTCAAAAAGATAAGGTGATTTTGGCTTTATGGAAACGGTGGCTGCAATGCGGAACACTGAGGGGGAGGCCGGACGGTGTCTGGTATTATGAAGTCAATAATTTCAATGCAATTTGGGAGAATGTGATTCCATTTTTTAAGGAGTATCGCTTTTTGTCGGCAAAAAAGAAAAGAGATTTTTCTAAATTTTGTCGGATGGCGATGATAATTAAGGAGGGATCTCATCTTACGCAAAAGGGACTTCTTGAAATTTTAAAATTAAGGAGAGATATGAATGATGGGGGAAATAGAAGGCACAATGACAAAGATATACAGGCTCTATTGAAATGAAAGTTAAAAAATCCTCAGAGACTATATGCCAAATTCCACTTCTAATAATGGTGGAAAAGATATAGTCCGATCTCTATGGCGACATGGAGAATGCAGCAGAGATGGCTGCATCCTCCGCTTTCAAAAGCGGAGAGTAACAATTATGAACGGTCCTAAGGTAGCGAAATTCCTTGTCGGGTAAAATTGTCGGAATTGCCCGAATAGCGCAGCAATGTGCTATTAGTAAACTAGCTAATAACGGTGGAACCCTAAGCTCCGCTTAAAAATGGAGTATGGCAATACCGTGGGAACCCCATCCTAAAGGTTGGGGACCCGTAACGACTGAACCGAAAGGTGAGATCCCGCTTAGCGGGATAATATGCTAGCTCTTGCCGGATAAAAAATAACTATGAAGAAATGATTGGGGCTATAATTAACCAATATCAATATGGATTTAGCCTCATACATTACCGGTTTTGTGGATGGTGAGGGATGTTTCTGTGTCTCATTCAACTATAGAGCAAAATTTGCTACTAAAGTGGAAGTGAGACCAAGTTTCTCAATATCTCAAAACAGGCTCTCGTTGTCCGCATTACAAAAAGTTCAAAAATTTTTTGGATGCGGAAGCATTAGATTTTCTGGTAGGGATAGAACTTATAAGTTCGAAGTTAGATCAATTAATGATCTAATACAATTTATTATCCCTCACTTTATTAGATTTCCTTTGATTACCGCAAAAAAGAATGACTTTGATAAGTTTGTTAAGATTTGTGAATACATTCACAAAAATTGGCATTTGAACCGAGATTATTTACTTCAAATAATCGAGTGGGCTTATCAGATGAATCTAAGTGGTAAAAAAAAATATCCCAAAGAATTTCTTCTAAAGTTATTGGCAAGATGAAGATATAGTCTCATCTTTAATGAAAATTAAAGTTAAGATAATGAAGTTCCGACCCGCACGAATGGTACAATGATGTGATAACTGTCTCAACAGCAGGCTCGGTGAAATTACAAAAACGGTAAAAATGCCGTTTAACCGCGGAAAGACGAAAAGACCCCGTGCAGCTTTACTATAGCTTGACATTGTGTCTGGACATAGTTTGTGCAGGATAGGTGGGAGGCTTTGAAGCTGGGACGTCAGTCCCAGTGGAGCCATCCTTGAGATACCACCCTTGCTATGTTTAGACTCTAACTCATGCCGTTAATCCGGTGTGAGGACACTGTTTAGTGGGTAGTTTGACTGGGGCGGTCGCCTCCTAAAGAGTAACGGAGGCGCGCAAAGGTTCTCTAAGTCTGGATGGAAATCAGACTGATAGTGTAATCGCATAAGAGAGCTTAACTGCAAGGCCTACAAGCCGAGCAGATGCGAAAGCAGGTGATAGTGATCCGATAGTTCCACGTGGGTGGGCTATCGCTCAACGGATAAAAGTTACGCCGGGGATAACAGGCTTATAGCTTCCAAGAGTTCATATCGACGAGGCTGTTTGGCACCTCGATGTCGGCTCGTCCTATCCTGGGGCTGGAGAAGGTCCCAAGGGTTTGGCTGTTCGCCAATTAAAAGGGTACGCGAGCTGGGTTCAGAACGTCGTGAGACAGTTCGGTCTATATCTTCCGTGGTCGTTGGAAATTTGAGGGAAGCTACTCCTAGTACGAGAGGACCGGAGTGGACGAACCTCTGGTTTACCAGTTGTCGTGTCAACGGCATGGCTGGGTAGCTATGTTCGGACGGGATAACCGCTGAAAGCATCTAAGTGGGAAGCCTCTCCCAAGATTAAATTTCCCTATGAATCCCCCTGTAGACTACAGGGTTGATAGGCTGCAGATGTAAGCGTGGCGACACGTTCAGTCGAGCAGTACTAATGGATCATTGAACTTATTTTATATACGGGTCGAATTGACCAACTATAGAGAACCTTTACTTTGACTGGTAATTGGTGGTAAAAAACCAATGTTGCTTGCTGCTATTTTAAAAGGTACTGTCTTGGTAACTATAGAGGAGGGGGTACACCTGTTCCCATCCCGAACACAGAAGTTAAGCTCTCCTTCGCCTATGATACTGCAGTGATAAGCTGTGGGAAAGTAGGGCGTTGCCAAGACAGTGCTTTTTATTTAGGGGGCTCCGGGGGCCTTTAGGCCGAGGAGCCGGCCTTAGGAACTTCGCTCGTCTTCCAGGGCTTTTTCGTCGGTTACGACGTTAAGGTCACTGAGGTTTTTGATTTTTTCTGTCCTGGAGATTTGTGGATTGTATGTATTGTAGAAGAGTTCGATAATCTCCCCTGTTTTTAATTGATCTGTTTTGATGCCGCAGTGAGTTAGGCCTGATTCAACCACGTTTAGTCTCTGGGCGACTTGTTTTTTTAAGCTTTCAAATTCTTTGTGGCGTTTTCTAATATCTGCGTATGAGTCCTGTGGTCTTAGATTTTGCAAAAATCTTTGGAAAAAGGGGACTCCTCTTGATCTGACTGGGTCGTAGGGGACTATTACGTAAAATTCTTTTTGCATGATGTCTGTATATTCGACGAGGCGTTTTACGAAATCTGCGTATTCAAGCGTTTGGTCTTTTAGAAGTTGATTCTTTTGTTTTTCGCCGATTTCTTTGATTTTTTCTATGTAGTTGTCGATGTCCAGTTTCTTTGATCGGACTATGATTTGGACAGGGAATTCGAGTGAATTTAAGAATCCCTGATATGCGTAAGTTATTGAGTTTTGTTCTTCTTCTGATTTTAAATTGAAATTGATCGATGTTGCCTTCAAAATCGCTCTGATTCCTCCGTTTTTCAAGACGAGTAGATCATCGCGAATTTCACCTAATTTAAGGTGTACTTGAGTTGAGGCCAAGGCGTTAGAAGTCGATGGTTTTCTCGTTTGTTTTGCTCCGGCTCCCGTTCCTGCTCCAGCGCTGTCTTCGGCTGTTTTTTTAGTGGATCCAAAAAATATATCCAGTATTCCCATTATTTTTCGTGGTTAATGATTTTGTTAAGCGCTTTCTTTTTTTCCAATCCTCCATAACTGTCTAACACTTCGCTTAATTCTTTGATAGATTTTTTACTTTTCTCGTCTGCTTTTTTGTTTTGTGCTTCTTCAAGCTTTTTGTCTTTTTCTGATGCTATTCTTTCCAAATATGAGACGAATGGTTCTGCTTGTCCTTGTCTCCATATTCTTTTTTTAGGCAGGAAGTGGTATTCAATGAATGCGAGTAGCCATCTTTCGAACGGGAGTCCGTGGATATTGAGGAATGCCAGCGCTAAAGTTATGCCTCCGACTATTGCGACTGGTGGCAACCATGCCTCGATTTCGTAACTTTTTGCCAGAGTGATGTATATCGCGTAGCAAGCTCCACCGCCCGCTCCAAGGATAATTAGCTGTTTCCATGTTAGAGGTCCGATAATTTGATCGGCTCTTTGTACGTCTTGTGGGACCTTAAATCTCATATTGTTTTAGGTTCGAGTGTGTCGTATTATTATATCAGAAAAGGGTGTGATGGGCAATTGTTTATGAGGGGTTTTTGGTATAGATGTTTTTCTTTAGAGGTTGGGCTTGACGGAAATAGATAATTGTGTAATAATTCTTTCTTGTAAAATTTTTATGTTATGGAAAAACGTATGGAAAAACGGGATTCTTTGGACAGATTGGGTGACTGGGCAAACGATGTATTTTCGATGCAAAAAAATGTTTGGATGAGGGTTGCGACGGCGTTGTATCTTGCTGCTTTTCTTGCGCATGCTTGTAATGGCGGGAAAAATGAAGTGCCTACTGATTTGATTGAAATTACTTTGAGTGATCTTGACACGAATAGACGTATACATTGTTTGAGGACGGCGTTTCATGATAAGGCTACCGGGACGACGAGTATTGAGGCGATAAAGAATTGTAAAGATATGAATTTGAGAGATTTGGAGGATCTTACGGCGGTAGTAGAAGCCAGAAGGGCTGTGCTTAGGGGACGCGGATTACCTAGAGACTTGGTTGGGTGGTGGCAGGAATGTGATAATAAAGGAGTTGAGAAAGAATGTACTATGTCCACTTTAGTTAACGGAGATGTTTTAG
>Ga0265296_1004154_pt1 | contig 12761 bp, 16 predicted proteins | sample MunlanPumphouse1_FD_189073 | JGI IMG/M metagenome (GOLD analysis project Ga0265296, IMG submission 189073) | Groundwater microbial communities from a municipal landfill in Southern Ontario, Canada - Pumphouse #1 | ecosystem: Environmental > Aquatic > Deep subsurface > Groundwater | place... | reverse complement strand
CCAAAAATCAGGATGTCCGCCGAGAGAATCTGGTTGCGAAGCGATGGCCAGGCATCGCCTTCGCCTTCATCGGAGGTGACGCCCGGCAGAACGTCGTAGTCCGATATGCGAAGCGTGGGAGCAATCCTGACGTCAAATCGGCGAAAGGCGTCCGAGATCGTCGCAATCATTGCGTCTGTGGAGCTGTCATCGCCGGAACTGCGTTTTAAACTGCAGTTGATGGGTTGTGCTTTGAGTTTCATTTTCAGGCTTCTTCCTCTCATCTTGAGAAGAGACGCTCCACAATCGCCGACGTTCCCTCCACCCTTGCGGCCGACGATACCCACGCCTCAATGACAAGCAGACGCCATGCGGCGCTTGCTCAGACAGCCAAAGCTCCGCCCTTCCGGACGGAGCTTGCGGGTTCAGGACGGTATTTCCTGTCCTTGGCCGCGCTGGGCTTCCTGGGGGTCGCCTTCCGCAGCCGTATCGGCCCTTATTTTAGTTATGTTGCCGTTTTCGTCCGATAAGAAATCGGCCGCCTGTTTGTCGCCACTCTGGTCGAGCGTGGCCTCTCGAGCCGATTGTTTCTGCAGGCTGTCTTCACCCAGGCCTGTTCTGTCCGGGTCCGTCTTTCCAGGCTGATGTCGCTTCGGATCGCGGTCGGGATCGGGTCGCGCGTCAGTCATATGAATCTCTCTTCAGTCCGGGTTGCTGATCAGAGGCGCTGTCGATGGCTGCGCCCGATCTTCATCAGAATCTTCGCCCTCAGCCTTGGACGTTTCTCGCTGGACTTGTCGCTGAAGGCTGTCGTGGTCCTGAGTATCATCGTCAGGACCGGCGTTGTTGTCCTGGGTTGGTCGGGTATCGGTCATATCCGCTCCTCAAGCACCGGAGCCAAAGCCGTCGACTCCGCCCGCGCCAGCCGATCCTTCGCCGCCCGTCGTCGACGCCGGATCATCCTTTGCGGGCTGACGTTGAGCCATATCGCGAAGGTTTTCCCGCTGCTGCGGGTTCTCATCCGGCTGCGGCGTCGCCGAGTCTTGATCCTGCGTTTGATCGCGCTCTGGTTGGATGTCGGTCATGCCGATCTCCCTGAATGGCTACAAGAAACCAAGCGCGCGGGCTCAAGGCCGTTCCTACGGCTGCGCTACACGAAAAGTTTGAATCGGCTGCGGGAACTGGACCTGGAGACGAAAACGCCACAGCCGGACGCGAACCCGCAGCAACGCTAAAACCTTCGAGAGCAGGCTCAGCGCCAGCCAGGGAAGGATGATCCGGCGCCCGCTTCGGGAGCCGAGGGTGCTGCCGGCGCAGGCGGGCCCGGTGGATGCGCCGCCGGCAGCTAGTCAGCCAAGGTAGCTGCGCGAACCCAGCCTTTAACCAGGTGGGGTTCTTGCTGTCGTGATGCCGGTGTACGGGATGACATCATCGAGTGACGTGGCCCTCGGCGATCTTCGGTCACGCGAGGCGAGAAAGCACGGCTTCGAAAGCCACTTCTGGAGCGTCTGGAGAAATCCCCTTCATTAAGGCCTCGTTTCCGAGTGATTGACCCTCCAGTAGGATCCGAGCGCGTTCGACCCCGAACACGGATCTGACCATCGAAATCTCTGTATGGCGATCGACCTGAATCTCGGCGCGGAACAGCCCGTCCTCAAGCTGGTAGGAACCGACGTACCACGAAGTGCTGTCTCCTCCGCTGATGCGCCCATCCCGAAGCGTGACGACGCCAAAGCCAGTGCCGAGACGCGTCTTGAAGCCGACCCTGTACAGTCCATCCTGCATGCGACGCTAACGAATGACTTGTCCGATTCGATCCGCAACCCGTTGAGATAGCTGACGAGGTTTGTGGCCACAGCTGTCCGTGCGGGCTGTACTGACCCTATGTCAGGCTCAAGACTCATGGCCAGAATAGACGGTAGCGGCGAGGCTCAGGAGCCTGAATGAGATCGTCATCCCCCGGATGAGTGAGGTCCTGAGCCTAGGGGCATGGTGCTTTTTCTCTAAGACCATCTATTGGTGAGCTAGTGATTTTATGACCGGCCGCGGGCCTCATAGGGTTTTGCTCGCAGAGACCAGTTCCTGTAGCGACGACCCTGATGCGGCCTTTTGCGCTTAGAGGCGTGAGGTATGACAATCATCCTCCGCGAAACCCTGAGGTGATCATCGGGGTTCCAGGCCTTGTTTGTCTCGTCTCCAGTTAATTCGCCTGTGTCCGGTATCGGAACTTGCGAACCCCCGAGCCTCCCCGACGTAGATGGCTCCATGGCGACCTATGATTACATCGTAAGCGGCGTGGATCCTGAGGTGGCCCTCCAGGGCGCAGCGTCTACGGACGCCGATGCCCGGCGCGAGGCGATCCTCTTCCTTTCGGAAATGTTGCGCGAGAAGCCTATGCGCGAAGGCGGCGCCTTTTCGCTTCGGATCATCGTTCGGCACGAAGGTAGGGAAGTCTGCCAGGTTGGCGCTTCGGCTCATTGAAGCCTAAGCCAGAGGGGGCGATGGAAAGACGGCCGGTTGCGCCAATGGGGGGCAATCGCGGAACTGGCCGCCGCCGGCCGATCTTCTTCCAGGAAGGATCTGCACCCAGACAACGTTGCATTTTTGGCCTTTCTCCTTCGGTCCGGTTCCGAACTTGTCGGTTCGATCCAGTAGAGAGGCATGGCCTCTGCCGGGCCTTTCGCGGTGGCATGGAGCGGGACGGTTCGCTCGGCGTTGCTCCAGAAGACATCAGGAGCAGAGACATGAGCATCCACGATCAGGCCTTCAGAACCGTTGAACTTCCGGCGCTTCCAGGAAAGCTGGGGGAAATCGACGATCTTCTCCAAGCGGCGAGATTGTCCGGAGCCGTTAACAGCGAGCGCGCCGTCCTCAACGAGATCGCCCGCATTATCGGCCGCTCTTCTGGCGGCGATATCTACCAGAAGCCGCTCGGTTGACCCTATTTCGGCGCTGGCGCGACAGATGCGGCCAAATGTTCGAAACCCAACGGTTCAAAAGGCGCGTTTCCATTGTAGGGCCAGCCTTCTTGCTGGTCTTTTCATGCCGGCTGCCCTCGGTCTGAGGCCGGTCGTCGAGGCGGGCGGCGCTGGGGGGCGACTAGGGGGCTGGCGGCCGGCAGCGCGACCGGGAGTCTTCTAGGCGCGATCAGCGAAGCCGGATACGGCGATAGAAGACGCCCACGTCCATGCAAAGGGTGTTCGGCGCAGGCCGCGCTCGTGATCGTCAAGGCTTTCCATGCGTGTCGCGTGCGGATCAATGCCCTTCTGGGCAATCGTCACGTTCTCGAGGGAGCTACGCGGAGGCCTTCGCTATCAAACGGGTTGGACCGATTTCGATCCCTGCGGCGAGCCCCAAGGACAGAGCCGGGCCTAACACGCGCTGCCGCTGATCCACCCTGCGAACACCCAGGACGCGCTCCTCCGTCGGGAGGCAGGTTCCTACTTAATTGGGGCGATCACCCGTGTCGCCAAGACGACATTCTACGCCTCAGAACGTCTTTCCGCGTTCTCGGTCGTAACAAAGGCGGGAGTCATGGGCGTCGTCATTTCTTTTCCTAGCAAGGGCAAGCCAGATCGCAGGCGTCGCTCCTGGATCGTGGGGGCAGGCGGAATCTTCGTGCTATCGTTAGCCGCGATCGCCGTCCTGCTGGCAGGCCAGGATCTTCTTCGCGGATCTCAGGCTGACCTGCTGAACCAGACGGCGGAACGCGCCTCATCGCCCGGCCCGGTCAGCCCCTGATCAGGCGGCCGTGTTCCGCAGGGGAGCGTCGCGTGAGGCCCAGCTGGCGGATTCCGCTGCTCGCAAAGGCGTGGCGGCTGCGGTGGCAAAGGAAACCACCTGCTCGCCGCAGCCGCAGGAAACGGCGCGCAGGCCGGCAAGATCGAGGATCTGCACCTTTCCTCGGCCAAACCGGACCAGGCCCATAGTTTGGAGGCGTCCGGCGGCGGCGTTGACGCTGGTTCTCTGCACGCCGAGCATGGCGCCGAAGTCCGCCTGGGTCAGGCGAAGAGGAGCGCCATTGGCTCCGCAATGCAGCCGGACCAGCCACTTCGCCAGTCGTTCCTGAACGAGGTGAGTGGCGTTGCAGGCCGCTTCGGCCGCCAGACCGCTCACCCGTCTGGAAGACTGCCGGGCGACCAGACGGTTCAGCCAGTCGCGGCCAAGGCCATCGACGACGCAGTCGGCGGGCACTCGGCAAAAGGTAGTGTCGATCAGGGCCCTGACCGCCGGGCGGTCGCCGTCAGGCTCCAGGGCGTGGTCCCATCCTTGAACTGATCCCGCGATGACGGTCGCGACGCAGATGCGGTCGCCATGGGGGAAGAGGCCGAGAACCCCTGCGAGAACAAAGGAGAGAAAACCGCTTTCCTCGAGGGGCTCGCCGGCCGGGATAGACATCAGCCTGCTGTGAGACTGAGCGATCGACTGGATGCTGCGCGGGAGCGCCTGGAAGACAGGATGGTCGGCCAGGTCGAGTTGCGGACGATAAAGGCCGCAGCCGTTGTTGGTGAGGCTGATCATAGTTTGCATGACGGACTCCTAAGCACAGAGTGGCGGCTCCGGCGCGGGCCGCACTTACATGGGTTAGGAAAGCGGCAAGTAGCTCAAAATGCGCTTGCATCGAGCAGCGTGTCTGCCGCCAGAGTTCGGCTTAGTGCACAAGGAACAAGGTTTAAGGCGCTGAATTGAGCTTCTGGAAAAGGAGGCGATATGACCATTTACACCATCTGCTTCAGCGCTCGGGGCACGGGCGTGTTGAGAACCGAATCCATTGTCGCCGATGAGGCCCAGGCTGCGTTCGCGCTGGCGAAGCGTCGCCTGGGTGCAAGCCGCACCTTTCAGGAAGCCAGGGTCTTCGAGGAAGGGGAGCTGCGGTTCAACGTCTCGCCGGAGGCCAAGGGCTTGGCGACGGCGGGCGGCGAGACCCGTTCGGGATTCTGACTTTTCGACAGCGGCGCCGGCGACGGAACGCGTCCAAGGCTTGGGGTTTATCAGGACACGTAACCTGTATCGAGGAGACCATCCTGATCAGCCCCCTGATCCAGAAGCTGTCGCGTCGTGATGAACTCTCCGGGCGCGAGAGGGAGGTTCTGGGAGACCTTCTTCAGCCCCCGATCATCATTCCGGCAGGCGAAGACATTGTCCGGCAGCATTCATCGCCCGGGTATAGCACGCTCGTCCTCGACGGTTTCGCGGCCCGATATGTCGTGCTGATGAATGGCGCAAGGCAGATCACCGAACTGAACGTGCCCGGCGACTTCGTGGATCTCCACAGTCTCATGATGAACCCCATGGATCATGGGGTCGTTGCGCTCACCGCCTGCACGGTGGCGAGGTCTCCTCATGAGGGCCTGCGGCGGCTGACAGAGACCGAACCCCATCTGACCCGGCTGCTCTGGATGGACACCCTGATCGACGCCGCAGTGCACCGGCAATGGATTGCAGGCCTGGGGCGCCGGACTGCTGTGGCGCGGCTCTCGCATCTCTTGTGCGAACTCTATCTTCGCCTGAAGACCGTCCATCGCGCAGGAGGCTGCAGAATGGAGCTTCCTCTCAGTCAGGCTGTGCTCGCGGATGTTCTCGGGCTGTCGGACGTGCACGTCAATCGTTCCATCGCTCAGCTCCGCGTCGCGGACCTGGTCAAATGGACAGGACGCGTCATTGAGATTTGCGACTGGGATGGCCTGGTCAGACAGGCGGAATTCGACCCTACCTATCTAAGGCTCACCAGGGCCTCGGTCTAAGATTGGTCTAGCTCGAAGGCGTCGAGAACAAGACCCGAGGGGCGATGAGGGCTGCGAAGTTTTTCTAGGGCGACCGGCTCCGGAACGGGCACGCCCGAAAGGCTCTCCAGCCCGGCCAGCCGTTCCTTCAAGTCTATCTCGCAAAATTTGTCGCGGGGCAGGGCGCCTGGCCGCTCGAGCCGGACATTCAAACCCTCTTCAAGGGCGGCGTGGTTCTGCCATAGGCGGCGCCATTGCCGGATCCAGGCCCGCGTGACCCGGGCCTCGGACGGCGTCGCTGTCTCTACCTCGCCTGCGATGACCCGCATCAGGTCCATGATCGCAATCAGGTCGTCCACGGTCGCTAGATCGACATCGACATAGCGGGGGTAAAGCAGTTCCTCGCGGATAATGGAGACCACGGCGAACAGCCGGCAGAGTTCGGCAGGGCGCTCCATGCCGGTCTCTGACTCGAGATGGTCCTTGAAACGACTGTCGAGATAGCGGAGCTCGGCAAGCATGTTCAGAACGTCCTTCTTTCTCAGGAATGAAGCCGTGCGCCCGCGCCTTGGCGCCCAGAGTCCGGTTTTGGACCCTGGTGGAGGAAGGATTCTAAGGCAGCCCCGCACATCCGGCGCGGAAGGCGGGGTGTCGGTCTTCTCGCAACCCCTGCGCGCGGCGGGGATTGTTTCAGTATGCAGAACGAGATCGTGATCGTAGGCGGCGGCGCTGGCGGCCTGGAGCTCGCCGCCCTTCTTGGGCGCCGGCTGGGTCCTCGCGAAGGGCCTCGAAGAGTGCTCCTCATCGACCGGGCGGTCTTCCATCTGTGGAAGCCCTCCCTTCATGAAGTTGCGGCGGGCTCGCTGGACTCGAGGCAGGAAGGCCTCGACTATTTGATGCTCGCACGCCGCAATCATTTCAGGTTCATGCTGGGAGAGGTCGAAGGTCTCGACCCGGTCGCGCGCCGTCTCCGGTTGGCCGATGCCCGAGACGCCAAGGGCGACCTCCTGATTGGCGCGCGCGTGCTGGATTTCGAGCGCCTGGTCCTGGCGACGGGCGCCGGAAGCCATCTGTTCGACACGCCCGGCGCGGCGGAACACGCCTGGCTGCTGGAGGACGTGGCGGATGCGGAAGCCTTTCACAGGCGGCTTTCTGCGCTCTTTCTGTCATCCGCCTATGACGGTCGCCGTCTGCTTAGGATCGCCATTGTCGGCGCCGGCGCGACCGGGGTCGAACTCGCAACCGAGCTCTTGGAGGGACACGCGGTTTTGTCGGCGGCGCTCGACCCGAGCGAGCGCTTCACGCTGGAGGTGATGATAGCCGAAGCCGCGCCTCGCATACTCGGCGGCCTGCCTGAGGCTGTCGCAGACAAGGCGGCCCGGGCGCTGGAGGCGCGCGGCGTCCGGATCGCCGTCGGGGCGCGCGTGACGCGGGTGCGGGCCGACGGTCTCGAGACCAGCGTCGGCGAGATTCCAGCCGACCTGGTCGTCTGGGCCGCCGGGGTCAAGGCGGCCGACGTCAACAGGACCTTTGGCCTGGCCACGGGTCGCCTCAACCAGTTCATCGTGGACGACCGGCTGCGCTCCTCCGCCCCCGGCGTCTACGCCATGGGCGATTGCGCAGAAGCGCCTGGACCCGACGGACGCGCGGTTCCGGCCCGGGCCCAGGCGGCGTCTCAGGAGGCCGTCTATCTGGCGAGGGCTCTTATGCAGCCTGGGGATCCCGGACCGTATCAGTACCGCGACAGAGGGTCCCTCATTTCCCTTGGCCCTGATCATGGACTGGGCTCCCTGATGGGAGGCCTCGTCGGACCTAACTTTCTGATTGAGGGCCTTCTCGCGCGCTGGGCCTATATGGCTCTTCACCTGCAGCACCACCGGGTCGTCGTCGGGCTGCGCAGAACGATCCTGCTCGCCTTGAGCCGACTGGCCCATCGCCGTGTCTCGGGGCGGCTCAAGCTGCACTGACGCGATGGCGTACAGGTCAGTCGAAGGGCTCAGCGCTCAGGCGCGCCGGTCGTCGCCGCGTGAAATGCGACTCCGGGTCCCGCCGGGGCGGCGCATCAGCGGCGTCGGGCCAAAGATGAGAGCCAGCACCCGGCCAATAAGGCCCTGCGGTCGTCTCGGTCCGGATTCCGCTCTCGACATGGAGCCATCCTCACCCCGGACATGAGGCCGTCCAATAACATGGGTTAGAATGAGTACATCCGTCGGCGGCTGCGGAAGACATTGGCCGGGGCGAGAACAGTGGCGTCAGGCCCGGATACCCGGACTTGCCGTCAGATCTGAAACGACGGAAGACCTTGTGAGGCGACGGAAGGCGGCCAGGGCCTGTCCGGTCACCTGATCCATGTTGTAGTAGCGATAGGTGGCGAGGCGGCCCACGAAGCTGACGTCGCGACGCGCGAGGGCGAGCGCCTCATACTGCTTGAAGCGCGCCTGGTTCTCGGGGCGGGGGACCGGATAATAGGGGTCGCCCTCGTCGCAGGGGTATTCATAGCTGATGCTGGTGCAGGGATGCGACTGGCCCGTCAGGTGCTTGTACTCCGTCACCCGGGTATAGGGCGCCGCCTCTTCGGGGTAGTTGACGACCGCGGCAGGCTGGAAGGTTTCCTGCTGAAGCGTTTCGTGGCGGAACTGCAGAGATCGGTAAGGCAGCGGCCCGTATCGATGGTCGAAGAACTCGTCGATAGGCCCCGTGAAGACCAGATGGTCGTAGAGCACTTCGGCCTCGACATCCCTGAAGTCCACATCCGTCTCAACCCGAATATTGGGGTGATCAAGCATGTTTTCGAACAGCCGAGTATAGCCGTGCAGAGGCATGGCCTGGAAGGCGTCAGTGAAATAGCGGTCATCGGTATTGGTTCGCGTCGGGACGCGCGCCGTCACGGAACGGTCGAGCTGCGAAGGGTCCAGGCCCCACTGCTTGCGGGTGTAGCCGCGGAAGAAGGTCTCGTAGAGCTCCCGGCCGACCGCAGAAACCACGACATCCTCGGATGTGACCACCTTGTCCACCGGCTCAGCCCGCGACGCCAGGTAGGCTTCGGCCTGCTCGTCGGATCTGAGATCCAGGCTGTAGAGCAGATTGAGCGTTGTCCGGTTGATGGGCATGGGCACGAGGCGTTCCCCCACTCGGGCCAGAACGCGATGTTCATAGGGTCGCCAAGGCGTGAAACGCGAGAGATAGTCGAACACCTCGGCCGAGTTGGTGTGGAAGATGTGGGGACCGTACCGGTGGACCAGGACGCCAGCCGCATCTTGTTCATCGTAGGCGTTGCCGCCGATATGGGATCGGCGATCGACCAGAAGGACCCGTTGTCCGCTTGAGGCTAGGCGTTCGGCCATGACTGAACCCGCGAAGCCGGCGCCCACGACAAGGGCGTCGTAGTGAGACGCCCGGTTTGATGGGCAGATGAAGGGGGATTCAGGGGCGCGAACCGAGCCGACGCCGGTGGAGCATTCGCGATGTGCGCCGAAGCCCGTGAGGGGTTCGCGGAGTGTAGCGGCCCTGTCGACCATGACCGCCATTCGGGCCTGGGTCTGATCCCATGACAGGTGCGATAGAGCGGCGTCGGCCTCGTCCAGCCATGACAAGTCGCCCCTTTGCGCCAGCGCCGCTTCGCAGCCAGCCACAAAGGCATCGGCGCCTGCTGCGATGTGGACGCTCTCCAGAGCCCCGTAATGTCTCACGACGTCGGTAACCGGGGTCGAGACCACGGGACGACCGCCTGCCAGGTATTCCGGCGTCTTCGTGGGACTGATGAAACGGGTGGATTCATTGATGACGAAGGGCATGAGCGCCGCATCCCATCCCGCCAGTAGGTCCGGGAGTTCGTCATAGGTCCTCAGTCCCAGGTAATGGAGATTGGGGCGCCGGGGCAGGTCCGCCTCATCGATCTTGACCACAGGGCCCACGAAGACGAGGGACCAGTTCGGCCGTGCGTCGGCGACCGCCGCTATGAGGTCGAGGTCCATGCGTTCATCGATGACCCCGTAGAAGCCGAGCCGCGGGCCGGGCAGATCAGCCTGAGCCGGATGATCCCGTCCGGCCTCGCGCGCCCGGGCGAAATGAGAGACGTCAACGCTGGAAGGGAAGGGGTGGATGTTGGCGTGCCGGTTCCGCCTGGCTTCAAAAAGGCTGTAGCCGCCGGTGAAAACCACGTCCGCCGCGCTCATCAATTCCGCCTCGAGAATTCTGAGTTCCGGCGGGGCGAACCGGAAGGCGGAGAGCTCGTCCATGCAGTCGAACACTACGGCGGCGGCCTCGATGTGTCGTGCGACCGGCAGCATCATCGGGGTATAATACCAGAGCACGGGACGGCTTATTGCGTGTTCGGCGAGAAGGTCGTCGAGGAGCTGTCGCACGACGGCGTCGCGACAAGGGCCATCGACGCCATGCGGCAGTCGGGGCGTGGCCACCAGCACGCCTGTGTCAGGGCATGACCGAACGTCGAGGCCGACCGGCGCGCCCGCTTCCGCAGGCAGGGCCTCTTCCAGGAAGACGACCGGTCGGGTCCGGGCGAACCGGGCCATGAGATGCTGGGGCCGCTGGAAGACGAAATTCCATCGCAGATGGGAGAGACAGACGACGGGATCGCGTCGCGCATGCGGAAGATCAAGAATGTCGGCGGCGGAGGCGGCGGAAGGCTGGGTCATGGCGGCTTTCTTCAGAAATGGAGCCTTGATCAAACCCTGCGGAGGCCGCCCGTATCCCTGTGTCGGGTCGAGGGCACAGGTCCCCCGGACAGGCGCTGGTCGATCAGCAAATCCAGAGCGCGGCGCGTCGGCGTATCTGAAGCGACAAAGCGCCAAGCCGCGCCGTCGTCGGCGCCCTCCAGGCGCAAGCCCCGACGTTCGCACTCCGCCAGGAGTTCAGGGTGCGCGTCCTGGCAGGCAATGGCCTGCAAGGGGGCGGCCTCCCGTGGCTGACAGGACAGGGACCCGGGTCTTGGCGGCGGGTAGAGCAGACGTTGGCGGCGCCGCCACCACCCGGTCTCGGTTGCGAGCGCCATTTTGGTGTCGCCATCCAGGGCCAGGTCCCTCACCAGCGCCGCCAGGGCTGTTTTACGGGGGGCGCCTTCCGAGATGTCGAAGACGCCAGTTTCGTAGCGGCCGTCCGCGCGAGTCAGGAGACTATCCCAATCGAAACTGCCCAGGAGATTCCAGACGGTCACGGCCTCCACCTTCGCCCCGGACCGGCGGACGTCCAGCGCCGCCGACCAGCATTCGTGGAGCCAGCGCAACTGCTCTTCGCGGGTGCAGCCGAGGTGGCATTCGGTGACGACGATGGGTCTGCGGTAGCGGCGCCAGAGCGCTTGCAGATGAGCGCTCCAGCCCGGCGGGGCGGGATTAATGACACGCACTGCCTCGACGTCTGCGTAGGCGAGGCGTCCGTTTCCCCCGTGAAGCGACGCGGGATAGCGTTCCAGCCGGTGGTCCAGAAGACGATCACTGGTGAGGTAGTGATTGAGGCCGATCACCGGGGGGCAGGAATCGGTTGAGATGGCGTCCAGGCGAGGGCCGAATCCCATTTGGGCGAGCTGGGGGTAAAGATCGTGCTCGGGCGTCACCCGTCCGCAGAGCAGGTCCCAGGTCATCAGCCTCCGACGGTTCTCATGATCAGCCTGGTCCTGGCAGGGCGGCGTGGCGAAGGTCCGGCCGAAATCCTCGGTCTGGATCAGGCGGGCTTCCGGTATGATCCGCCGGATCTCGCGCATGGCGCCGCGCACGGCGTCGACCTGATTGAGGAGGGCGAGCCAGAAAGACCGTTCGTCTCGAAGATGGGGATGCCACAGGCCGTAGAGGGTGCTGAAGCGCGCCGTGGTCAGGGGTTCGTTCACCGGGCACCAGTCCCGGATCCAGGGATAACGCCTTGCAGCCGCGCCCGCGAAGCGCGCCAGACCCGATGCGAAGTTCGGGTCCAGGAGATCGGTCCAGGCCGGGCCCGACCCGTGATGAACCAGGCCGACGGTCACGCCCATGCCCAACGCCTGTATGCGGCCAAGCCTCCGATCCGCCCAGCTCCAGTCGAGGACGCCCGGGGAGAGTTCCGTTCTTTCCCAAAGCAGGGGATAGCGCAGCGCCTTGAGACCAAGAGCGGCGAACCGGTCCAGATCGTCCTCCCTTTCCTCATGTCCGCTCAGGACGGTCTGATCTCGAAACGTCTCGCCGACCCGGTTCAACGAGCATTCGTGACCGCCCCAGAGTTCCAGGGGCTTTTGTTCAGGCGACATGGGCGTGGGCGGCGGCGGGGCCGAAGCGGGGATTCAGCCGCCAGGCCAGGGCGGTTTCGACGATGTCGTCAATCGTCGTAAACCTCGGCGTCCAGTCCAGGCGACGCCGCGCCAGGCCTGGGTCCGCCACGAGGACAGGAGGATCACCAGCACGCCGCGGCGCGGCTTCCCAGGGCACGGGGCGGCCGGTCGTCCGCTCCACGGCGGCGAGGACCTCCAGCACAGACAGTCCCCTGCCCAGTCCGAGGTTCATCGCGAGGAACCCGGCTTCACCCGCCGGGACCGTGAGGGCCGCGACGTGCGCGCGCGCGAGGTCGGCGACATGGATGAAATCTCGCACGCCGGCGCCGTCGCGCGTCGGGAAGTCCAGGCCGAAGACCTTGAGCGGAGGACCGAAGCCAAGCGCGGCTTCCAGGGCGAGGGGGATCAGGTGGCTCTCGGGTTGATGGGCCTCGCCGAGCTCTCCCTCCGGGTCTGCACCCGAGGCGTTAAAATAGCGCAGGGCCACGCCTTCCACGCCGTAGGCGCGGGCATGGGCGGCGATCAGGCGTTCTGCCGCCAGCTTGCTGTCCCCATAAGGATTGACGGGAGACGTCGCCGCCGTTTCGTCCAGAAGCGCGGCGCCGGCCTGTCCATAGACGGCGGCGGTGGAAGAGAAGACGATCCGCCGCACGCCATTGGCACGCATGGCGGCGAGGATCGAGGCGACGCCGTTGAGGTTCACGTCCCAGAAGGTCGCCGGATCCTGGACGGATCGACCCACCTCGATCAGGCCGGCGAAGTGGATCACGCCCTGCACGCCGTGCCGCTTCATGCAGGCGCTGAGG
>Ga0265296_1004153_pt1 | contig 12766 bp, 9 predicted proteins | sample MunlanPumphouse1_FD_189073 | JGI IMG/M metagenome (GOLD analysis project Ga0265296, IMG submission 189073) | Groundwater microbial communities from a municipal landfill in Southern Ontario, Canada - Pumphouse #1 | ecosystem: Environmental > Aquatic > Deep subsurface > Groundwater | place: Canada... | reverse complement strand
TCGACGAGCCAGATCCGGACGATGCCGTCGCCGTGCCTGAGCGCCGTCTCGATGGAGTCCGCCAGGCGGGAGGAGCTCTCTTTTTTCACGGTGAGCCGGTCGATCATCAGGTCGATGTCGTGCTTCTTTTTCTTGTCGAGCTTGGGCGCATCAGCGAGTTCGACGACCTTGCCGTCGATGCGGGCGCGCACAAAGCCCTGGCGCAGGAGCTTCTCCAGCTCCTTTGCGAATTCGCCCTTTCGGCCCGATGCGATAGGCGCCAGCACCGCGATGCGCGTCCCGCTCCGCAGGGCCGCGATCCGGTCCACCATCTGGGAAACGGTCTGGCCGGCGATCGCCCTGCCGCACTTGTAACAGTGCGGCGTGCCGACGCGCGCGTAGAGGAGCCTTAAGTAGTCGTAGATCTCCGTGGAGGTGCCGACCGTGGAACGCGGGTTGCGCGATGCGTTTCTCTGCTCGATCGAGATAGCGGGGGAGAGGCCCTCGATGGAATCGACGTCCGGTTTTTCCATCTGGCCCAGGAACTGCCGGGCATACGCGGAGAGCGATTCGATGTAGCGGCGCTGGCCCTCGGCATAGATCGTGTCGAAGGCGAGCGAGGATTTGCCCGAGCCCGAGAGCCCGGTCACGACCACGAGCCTCCCGCGCGGGATCGTCACGTCGATATTCTTGAGATTGTGCATCCGCGCGCCGCGGACGATGATATCGCCTTGTGCCATGGCGAGAGGGTGTATAAGCGAGTGATTGGAATTGCAATTGGAATCAGTGTGTTATGTTGCACGCCGGGCCTGTTTCAACGTTTCAATTTGAGCCCGACTTCCTGATAACCGCCTCGAGATCTGAAAACTTCCATCCGGGCGTCGTTGCAGTGGCTATCAGCAGGAGATTTTTGCGAACGCCGGGTTTTGCCAGTGCGCCCATGAGCGCGCGGCTGACCGGAATTGTCCTGGCATCTCGCGAGAGGAGGTCGGCCTCATTGAGAACGAGCACCGCCGGCCCTTTGGACGCAGCGTCCGCCATCTCATCGATGCCCTGAGCGATCTCAATTATTTGCTCGGAAAGAATGCGCAGCGGCCGGGCTGGGTCGAACAACTCCTGAAAGCTGAAGAGAGTACACGGCGCGTCCCTGTATGCGAGTGGCACGGAACCATTTTCATATGCCAAGAGATAAACCATGGTGCCGCTGATGAGGGCGCATGTGGCGCTGTCGTTGGAGTCATCTCCCCTGAATATCATCGAGCGGAGGCTATTTGTTTCTATTTCCTTCCAACATAGCAAAGCCTGTTCCCTGATTGAATGGGAGTCAGTCCTTGATTGCTGCAGCAGCGGTCTCGCGGGGGAAGACGCGTGCACCCATTCTGCAGCCTTAGCGGCCGGCGCCTCAACCAGCGCAGGCTCTGCCGGGCTGCGGCGGATCAGCCAGTTCAAGGCCCTGTTGAAGAGCTCGCAAATTTTGGGCAGAAATAAGAACGGCGGGAGCAACCATGCCTCTGCCACAGGCGTGCCGAGGTGTTCGGCAACAGGAATTTCCTCCTGAACAGAGACGGCGGCCTCTTCAAAATTGCTTGAAGTGACTCCTTCCGAAGAGAGCTCCTGCTGCTGCTGCGCGAGTTCGGACGAAGGCAGGGCGGTCATCCAGCCGTCCTGCGACGCATATGTGTAGTTGCCTGCGATCATGGTTGCTCTTTGACGGGGGATGTATCGGCACTGCGTGAAAAAAGTTGCGGATTATCTTTATTTGAGGCCGACCTGTTTCTTCCCCTCGGCGAGCATCTCCTCAACCTGCTGCGAGGTCGGAGCCTCTGCATAGATGCGGATGAGCGGCTCGGTGCCGGACGCGCGGAAAAGGAGCCAGGAGTCGTCATCGAACAGGAAATGATGCCCGTCCATGGTCTCGTGCTTGACCACCTTTCTGTCCGCTATCGATTTTATATCGAGCGACTTCATGGCATCGCGCACGCGGGCTATCTCATTCAGGGAGAGATGCATGTCGAGCCTGCGGTAGCGGGTCGGGCCGAATTCCTTCTGCACCTGCGCCACCAGCTGGCCGATGGTCTTGCCCGTGGTCGCCATGAGTTCGAGCATCATGAGGCCGGAGAATACACCGTCGCGCTCAGGGATGTGGATGGGGAAACCGAAGCCGCCGGACTCCTCTCCGCCGACCATCACCCCGGGCTCTTTCATCGCCGGACTTATGTATTTGAAGCCGACAGGGGTAGTCTGGATGGGAAGGCCGTAGTGCTTTGCCATGCGGTTGAGCATCATCGTGGTCGAGATCGACTTGATGATCTTGCCGGTCCATTTTTTGTTCTCGACGGCGTGGCGAACCAGCAGACAGTAGACCTCATGAGTGGTGACGAAGTTCCCGTGTTCGTCCACGGCCCCCGTGCGATCGGCGTCTCCGTCGGTCACAAAGCCCGCTTCATAGCCCTCGGACTTCACGCGCTCCATCAGCTCGTTGATGTGCGGCGGGATGGGCTCCGGGTTCAGGCCGCCGAAGTTCACGTCCGCCGTGTTGTGTATCTCAGTGACCATGCTGCCCAGTATCTTGGGGAAGAAACCGGTGCCGGAGCCGTAGAGCGGATCGATCATAATTTTCTTGATCGACGACGACGTGATCTTCTTCGTATCGATCAGCGCTGTGATCGAATTCACATACTCGCCATAAGGATCGAACTCGGAATAGAGGGCGTTGCCCTTTCGCCCGGCTGTCTTCGGCGTGCGCCCTGCCTTGTCGTTTGCCAGGATGCGCTCTTCGATCGGCTTTAAGTATTCGCTCGAAGCGGCGCCGCCGTAGCTCTCCTTGAACTTGATGCCGTTCCATTTCGCCGGGTTGTGGCTGGCGGTCACCATTATGCCCGCTGCACAGCCCTTGGTCTTGACGTACCATGCGACGGTTGGCGTGGGACAGAATGTATTGCAGAGCACGGTCGGGATGCCGTTCCCGAGGAGCACCGTCGCTATCTGCAGGGCGGCCTCAGGCGACTGGTTGCGGCGATCATATCCGATGACAACGGGTTTTCCCGCCTCGGACAGGGAGGGGTAGACATCTGCAAAGGCCTGGATCACCTTTCCGATATTTTCAGGCACGAAATCTTCACCGACCACCGCCCTCCATCCGTCTGTACCGAATTTGATCGCGGACATGATTATTGTTCCTCCAATGTTAGTGACTAGTCACCGTTATCAATCGTCCATCCAACCAGCCTTCTCGTGAGCCTGATCGTCGAGAGCATGTTCTCGGCATCCGCCTGGCCGAGCCAGGCCACGTCCTCTGCGGTGCCGTGGCCCGGCGACGTCCTGATGTACGGCAACCCAAGCGTGATGTTCACGCATTTGCCCTGGCACAATAGCTTGATCGGTAATATGCCCTGATCGTGATACATCGCCACGACCGCGTCGTAGTCGAAGTCCGCCAGCCTTCCGAACAGCCCGTCAGCCGGCAGCGGACCCACGCAGTTGATCCCGCCTTTCTGGGCGGCGAGCAGCGCGGGTTTGATCACGGTTTCTTCCTCCCTGCCGATCGAGCCGCCTTCGCCCGCATGGGGGTTGAGGGAGAGCACGGCGATCCTGGGCTCGGGGCAGGCGAAGTGCCTTTCCAGCGCCTCGTGCGTGCGCCTGATTGTGAGCAGCAGCCTTTCCCTGGTGATGGCCTTCGGCACGCTCTTGAGCGGTATGTGAGTCGTGACGAGCGAGACGCACAGCTGTTTTTGAAGCCCGGTCTCAGGGTTGAGGCTCACCGGGCCCTCTGAAAAGAACATCATCACGGCGTCGTTCACTCGCGCGAGCCGCGCGAGATATTCGGTGTGTCCGCGGAAGCCGTGGTGCGCCGACTGGATGCGCTGTTTGTTGACCGGCGCGGTGATCAACGCGGAGATCTTGCCGGCTTTTATGTCGTCCACAGCGGCGTTGATGGCTGAGAGCGCCATGCGCGCGGCCTCGGCATCCGAGACATTGCCTGCATGGCCGGACGAGCTCGATGTGATCACCAGGCTTTTTGGATCGAACTCGGTTTTCGTCAGCTCGGCGGCTGCCTCGAGGGCGTTGAGGTCGCCGTAAATGCGGAACTGCTGACGTTCCTCTGGGCGGAGGGAGCGCCAGGACTTTGCGATGATCTCGGGGCCGACGCCCTTCGGGTCGCCCATTGTGATGCCAATGATGTTCTTCATGAGTACGATCGCACCAACGCACGAGTTTTACGATTAACGGATTTCAATAAACGCCTTCTGTCTCTCCTTCTGCAGATAAGCGCCAAGCGTCTCATCGATGCGCTCATCATACAGCGCTGAGTAGATCCTGTCGCGCAGGCTCTCGAAATCGGACGGATCGAGCTCAGGGAGCGAGACAAGCTTGGCTATGACGAGTCCGTTCTCAGTAGGTATGGGATATGTGACTCCTCCGACCTTTAGAGCGCGTACTGCATCCGCGACCGGAGCAGGCAGGTCCTTGAGGTTTACCATGCCCAGGTCGCCGCCGTTTTCCGCGTTCGGGCCCTTGGAGTACTGTCGCGCCAGGTCAGAGAAGTTGCCGCCATGCTGTCCCTTCGCCACGATGGAGAGCGCGGTATCCTTCAGCTTCTGAGCTTCTTCCTCGGTCGTTATTCCTTCGAACGGGAGGAAGATCTGCGAGATGTGGGCGCGCGTGCTGCCGCGAAACCGGTCCTGGTTGCGCTGAAAGTAGTCGCGCAGGTCCTGGTCCGTGATCTTCACCTGCGGGCCTATGACCTGATTGATGAACTTGATGCGGCGGATCTCGCGCTCGACTTCCTTCTTGTAGTCATCGTAGCTCATGCCCTTGGCGGAGACCTCGGCGCGCAGCTGATCGATGCTCATGCTGTTCTGCCGAAGTACGTTTGCGATCGCTCGCGCGAGGTCGTCTTCCGTCACCTCGACCTTTGAGACTGCCATCAGCTGATTTATGAGGCGGTCGTTGATCAGTCGATCGAGCGTCTGCTGTTTCGCTTCCGTATCCAGCTGCCCGCCTTTTATGGCGCTGCTGTTCTTGCTGCGCGCCGATATGGCGCGATCGAGCTGTATCTGCGTGATCACGTCGTTGTTGACGACGGCGACTATGCGATCGACAACCTCCGCATCTGCACTGCGCGGGAAAGCCGCCAGACACGTCATGAACACAAAGGCCAGAGCGACGACGCCCCCGGCCTTAACCTTGGCATTAGCCTTCAAGAGTTACCTCCTTAAGCGCCTGTTCGTTGATGCTCACGCGCGCCTTCTTTCTGAGCTCATCGAGCCACGGCTGATACGCTGCCTCGACCTTTTCCTCCTGCAGCCTGCGCTTGATGATCGGCGCAACCTCTGCGAGGGATTTCTGGCGGGCCGGCCTGCGGTCGAGCAGCTGGAAGACCTGATAGCCGTAAGGCGTCGCCGTTACCTGGCTTACCTGGCCTATCGAAAGGCCCTGGCATACCTCGGAGAAAATTTCGGGATATGACTGAGCGTCGAAGTAGCCGAGGTCCCCGCCGCGCTTTGCGTCCGGGCTCACCGAGAACTGCTGGGCCAGCCCCGCAAAATCCTCGCCCTTCATGAGGCGCGAATGGATCCGCTCCGCCAGTTCTCGCGTGTCCACCAGCAGCTGCCTTGCGCGGAACTGCGATCCCTCGCGAAACTCATCCGTATGCTGCTTGTAATACTCGGCCACGCGTTCGTCCGCGATCGGGATGCGCGCGAGGACTTCCTGGTCGATGAGCTTGCCGATCATGAGCCTTCTTCGCTGGGCCTCGCGCCACTTCCTGGGGTCGATGCCGCGCTCAGACAGGGCGTTGTCCGCTGCCGCGGCGCCGGCCTGCATCTCCGGGGCAGCCGCCAGTTCCTCATCCGATGCCGCGACCTTGAGCCTTCTGGCCTCGTCCACGAGGATCGCCTCCTGCACGAGGCGCTCCAGCGCCTGCCGACGGAACTCCTCGAAGTTCGCTTTTGTATCGAGGATTGCCGAATCGTAGGATGTGCTCTCCATCTTCATCTCTTCGAGCAGGTCCTGGGCAGTGATCTTCGTCCCGTCCACGGTGGCGACGACCAGCGAGCCCTTGCGGGAACAGGCGATGGCCGAGGCGGCTATGAGCAGGCATATGACGATGTTTCGGGCGAGTCTCATTTGGGGCTCCATGAAAACTATTTGATCCCGCTAACATAGGCGGCAAGCGCACTCAAGGAGTTTTTGGCCGCAAGTATTGTGCCTGCATCGCCCGGCCGGGCGTCCGCGCGGATCAGCAGCCGATCGGGAGGCACTATCCGGTAGCGGGAGGGCTCTTTGGCCGCAAGGGCCACTATCTGCCCCGTGGCGAGGGGAGTGCTGGAATCGAGCTGGCAGGAGATGGTTGCGCCGTCGAACAAGACCTGGCGCATGCGCAGCTTCCGGGCAAGGATCTTCACCTCCATGACGCCCAGGAGATTCTCGGCCTCGGGCGGCATGGGCCCGAAGCGGTCTGATAGTTCCTCTCCGAGCGCCTCGATCTCCTCCTCCGTATCTCGCGACGCGAGCCGCTTGTAGATGTCGATGCGCGCGCCAGGCTCGGCCACGTAAGCCTCGGGCAGGAAGGCCGAGACCTTGAGGTTGAGCTCAGGGTCGACCTCCTCCTCCACCTTCTTGCCGGTGAGCCTTCGCACCGCCCGATCCAGAAGCTTTGTGTAGAGCTCGTAGCCAAGGGCGGCGATATGCCCGGACTGGGCGCTCCCGAGGATGCTGCCTGCGCCGCGGAACTCGAGGTCGTGCATCGCGATCTGAAATCCGGACCCGAGCTCCGTGAAACGCTTGATCACGGTGAGGCGCTTCTTTGCCAGCGGCGTCATCATCCCGTCCGGCGGGGTGAGCAGATATGCGCATGCGCGCACGCTGGAGCGGCCTACCCGGCCGCGCAGCTGGTAGAGTTGTGCGAGCCCGAAGGTGTCGGCGCGATTAATGATGATCGTGTTGGCGTTGGGTATGTCGAGCCCGGACTCGATGATCGTTGTGCAGAGCAGCACGTCGGCGCGGCGCTCGACGAAGTCGAGCATCACTCGTTCGAGTTCGTGCTCGGTGAGCTGGCCGTGGCCCACTACCATTCGGGCCTCCGGGACCAGCCGCGAAAGCCTCATGCGCATCGACTCGATCGTCTCAACGCGGTTGTGCACGAAGAACGCCTGGCCTCCGCGCGCGATCTCGCGCAGGATCGCCTGCCGCACGATACCCTCGTCGAACGGCGCTACGTAAGTGGCGATGCTCTGCCGGTTGATCGGCGGCGTGTTGATGATGCTGATGTCGCGGATGCCGGAGAGCGACATGTTGAGGGAGCGAGGGATGGGCGTGGCCGACATCGCGATCACATGCACCTGCGTGCGCAGCTTCTTGATCTTCTCCTTGTGCTTGACCCCGAAGCGGTGCTCCTCGTCGATCACGAGCAGGCCGAGATTTTTGAGCGACACGTCCTTCTGCAGGAGCCGGTGCGTGCCGATCACTATATCGACCGTCCCTTTGCCGAGCCTCTCCACGATCTCCTTCTGCTGTCTCGAACTGCGGAAGCGCGAGAGCATCTCGATTTCGATCGGGTGCCCGGCGAAGCGCTTGATGAAGCTCTCGTAGTGCTGGAACGCCAGCACCGTCGTGGGGACGAGCACCGCCACCTGCATGCCGGCCGCAGCAGCGCGGAACGCGGCGCGCATGGCGACCTCGGTTTTGCCGTAGCCCACGTCGCCGCAGATGAGCCTGTCCATCGGCCTTTCGTTCGCGAGGTCGCGCATGACGTCGTCTATGGAACGCTCTTGATCGGGCGTCTCGTCAAACGGGAACGCGGCCGAGAACTCCTCGTACGCGGGCCCGCCGTCCGGCATCGGCACTCCGGGATAGACCTCCCGCGCCGCGTAGATCTCGATGAGTTCCTTTGCGAGCAGACGGATCGCCTGCGTGGCCTTGATCTGCACCGCTGCCCAGCGCGTCCCGCCAAGCTTGTCGAGCAAGGGCGCTGCGTCGCCGGAGCCTATGTATCTTCCTATCAGGTTGAGGCGGTAGACCGGGATGTAGAGCTTGTCGCCGCCCAAGTATTCCAGCAGCAGGTAGTCGCCCGCGTTGCCGTCGATGTCGAGGTGCTTAAGCCCCGCGTAGCGGCCGATCCCGTGCTGCTCGTGCACGAGATAGTCGCCGTCCGCCAGTTCCGCGAACGAGGTGAACGGTTCCATGGGCCGCGACGCCGGCGCCTTGCGCGGCGCCTTGCCGCCGAATATCTCCGCGTCGGTGATGATCGCGAGCCGCTCGGCCTCCCAGCGGAATCCGGCCGAGAGCCGCCCCTGGATCAGGCGCAGCGAGGTCCCCTTCATCTCGGCGAGGGTCTCGAACGGCGCGTCAAATTGAACGACTTCGAGCCCGTGCAGGTGAAAGAGGTCGCGCAATCTCAAGGCCTGCACCTCGGTGTGGCAGTTGAGCAGTATCCTCCAGTTTGATTCGAGCCAGCCGCGGATGCGCGTGACGAGCGGGTTTAGTATCTCCTCGCCCTTTGCCTGCGGAGTGAGCAGGGGCTTGAGTTCCGCGTTGCCCAGCGTTTGAGCCACTATGCGCGGAAACGGCTCGCCCTCGATGGGAAGCGCATTGAGCCTTGCGCCGCGCATGCGTGCGAGTCCTGCCCAGAGCTCCTGCTCCGGCATCACTATCTCTTCCGGTTTGACCACGCGCTCCGGGCTCTGCGTGTCGCCATACATCTCCGCGACTTCCTTGACGTGCGTCGATGCGGCCGCCTCGGCGTCGCTCACCTCGTCCACGACCGCGATCGCATCGGCGGGTAGGTAGTCGAAGATGGTCGAGGTGGAGTCGTGGAACAGCGGCATGAGCGTCTCTATTCCCGAGATCGCGATGCCCTCGTGTATCGCCTCGATGATCGCGCGGCGCTCGTGCGCGGAGAGGTCGGATTCGTCCGATCGCTGTCTGATCCTGTGCGCCGCCTTTGCGCGCGAGGCCTCGTCAAAGGGGAAGTCACGCACGGGGATGAGCAGGATCTCCTGCTGCTCGCCTCGCGAGCGCTGCGAGGCAGGGTCGAACGAGCGCATCGATACGATCCGCTCGCCGTCCAGCTCGATCCGGACCGGCAGCTCGGACGTGGGCGGCCAGAGATCGATGATCCCGCCGCGCCGCGCGAAAGAGCCCTCGTCCTCGACGAGCCCCACGTCTTCGTACCCGTAATCCGAGAGCCAGGATGCGAGGTCCGCGGGGTCCAGCAGCTCTGCCTTTTGGATCGAGCGCGCGCCGCCCGCGATGAACGACCTGGGCGGGAGCCTGCGCATGGCAGCCGCGACGGAGGCGATGACGATGAGCGGCCTCGCGTGCGTGAGCCCGAAGAGCGCACGGATGCGGTCGGCCCAGTCCTCTGGCTCGGGCGAGAGCCGGGAAAAGGGCAACACCGAACTTTCAGGGAAGAGGGCGAGCCTCTGGCGCTCATCCGGGTGAAGGAAGAGGGCGCAGTCCTCCATGAGTTCCTGTGCGCGCTCCTCGGTGGGTGTGACCGCCAAAATGGCAGACTTCGGCATCTCGCGGGCCAGCCGCGCGATGAGAAGACCCTTGGCCCCGCCGTGCAGTCCATCCACATCTATCGGGCCCTGGGCGCCTTCGACTGCCTTAATTATATCCAGCAGTGCTGCCGCCATTCCGGCGCGTTCTAGGAGGTAAAGAGGAGGGTGTCAAGGAAGGTAAAAAATCATAGCAACATTCTCGATTCTGCGGCGAAAATGGGGTGGTTCGGGTCTTTTTATGGAGAGGGTACATCGTGACTGCTATCGGTTCATAGGGATTTTTCACTTCGCTTATTCCCGGATCGCTCATGAATGCGATGGAAGGGGGCGGCCGGCCGCCCGAAGACGACGCGGATCCGTCGATTGAGATCGAGGTTGAGCCCGAGGCAGTGAGGGATATCGTTGTCAGGGATCGAGCTCCGGCGTAGACCTCCAGACGGAGCGGAATTGGGCAGCGGTGCAGCGAAACGCAGCAGCGATCTCGGCGCCATTCGTTATTATGCCTCTTAGCTAAAGTTATATCGATAGCCTAGCTTGGCATGTCCTTTGCTCTTCCTGGTACGCATGGCCTACCTGCCAAGATACGAGATCATACACGACGACGCCTTCTTCCATGTCACATGGCAGTGTCACAACAGGGACTGGCTGCTTCAGTGGGATTGGGCAAAACGCGCCTATTACGACCTCCTCCTCAAGTATAAGGACAAGTACGGTGTGGAAATCCACGCCTACAACTTCATGGACAACCATCCCCACCTTGCGGGGCATCTTCAGAGTAAAGAGAACTTCTCTGCCTTCTTCAGGGTCGTGAACAGCCAGTTTGCGAGGATCGTCAATAAGCAGCTCGAGAGGCGCGGCCAGGTGGTCATGGATCGCTTCAAGTCTCCGCTCATCGAGTCGGACGAGCACATGCTCACGGCCATGGCATACATAGATCTCAATCAGCACAGGGTTAAAAAAGTAACACACCCATGCCGGAACGACTGGTCCTCATATCAATACTATGCCTACGGCAAGGCAGACAAACTCATTACTCCTTCACCATCGTATCTCGCATTGGGCAGAAGTCCGCTGGAGCGACAGCGCGAGTATCGTGCTATCGTTGCGGCGCTCATCGAGAATCGCAGGTTGATGAACATCTCGTACACACATTTCATCGGCGACCCGGGGTGGGTGATCAAAAAGTATCGCGAGCTGTGCGAGAGGCTTGGTAGAAAGGCCAGTGACGCAATGGTCATCCGCATGACCAGCCCGCCGCCATAAATCGCAGTCGAGTTTGACTGACTCACTCCACTCTCTCCGATCCTGCCAAGCAAGGATCAATGCCGAGCACTATCGATTTAACGTCCTGAAGTCTCTCTCAACACGACAATCTGCTGGATTCAGACCAAAAACGCAGACTCAGCAAGGGGTCGTAATGCAAATCCAAGGCAAATCGTGACAAAATTATTCTGCTTTGCAAGCAATGACGCGAGTCTCTCAAAATCTCAAAATCCACTCCGTCTGATCGGGTTTACAAGACCTGCAAGACCTGCAAGACCTCAAGACCTGTCAGACGAAGCAAATAATCGATATATATTTCAAATTATTACGGGGTTGCTCAGTTTGCTCCGTCTTGCGCGGAATTCAATAAATTTTCCTCCCCGACGAAACTTCAGGGTCCTGGCCTGCCGATAATATAATGAAGGGATAAGTGTTGTCCTTTGCGCGGAATTCGCTATAATTAGAAAAAAGTGGAGATAAATCAACGTGTTAGCTGCTGGAATACCACAGGACGACAAGGGCCAGCTCAGTTCCCTGGCCCAGAGTCAGCAGAGCATCCAGAAATGGGTGGAGCTCGTGCAGCAGGGTGCGCCCGCCGAGCAGATCAAACAGGCCGAGGTCCAGGTCGCCGAGGCGCTCAAGCAGCACCCCTTCGAGGTCGCACAGCAGCTCCCGTTCTTCCAGAAGCTCGTCAAACAATTCGATGCCGTGATGGCGTTCCAGCAGTTCAGGCTCCCTGGTAAAGACCGCGTTATCGTGGACAACCGGGAGCGCTTTCAGGGCGAGCCTGCTGAAAAGGCGGCGAAGGATGCGGTCAAGGACGCGGCGAAGGATGCAGCGAAGAAGGATACGGCCAAGTCTACGAAGGAGGCCGCAGCGGATCTGCAGCTAAAGGAAGGAAAGCTTGTCGCGGCAAAGGACAAGGCATTCGCAAACTATCTTGCGGCGCGCGATAAGCTGGGCGGCGGCGCGGAACACAAGGCCGCTGCAGAGCGCGTGGAGCAGATGCTAAACGCCTTCGAGCGGATGGTGGTGGCGCGATTCGAGCAGGGGAAGCAGGTCGCCCACGACAGCCCGGACGGCAAGCCGCACTTCCTGCCCAAGACCGACGCCGAATGGAAGCAGTTTTTCAAGGCCTTCCTGGACAGGACCGTTCAGAAGAAGGTCCTCTTCGACGAGATCCGTGATTTTCTCATGCGCGGCGTGATCTCAAAGGGCAACAAGGGGATCTTCATCGGCGACATACGGCTCAACGACGGCCGGATTGAAAAGTTCATCCGGTTTTCGGTCCTTGCCGAGGCGCTGGCGAAGCTAAAGGCCATGGTGCCGGGCGACGCGTTAACGGCCGGGATGATGGGCGAACTCGCCGGCGAGGACCTCATGTATCTGGCGCTCGCCGCGTCGCGCGGCCGCGACTTCATAGCATCGATGCTGCCTTCGCAGGGCAAGTTCATGGGCGAGGCTGCAGAGGCGCGCGCAGCGGAGGCCTTAGGCATTCCGCTCGACCGGCAGCTGGCCCAGAAGGCAAAGAATCTCCGGGCGAGGCACGGTGGCGGCGGGATGGGGGGGCTCTTCGAGAGAGACGCGGCGCCCGAGGATCTGCCGTATCAGTTCATACCGTGGTGGAGCTGGGGCAACCTCACGCGTCCCGGCCCCACGCGCTGGATCACGCGCGTCTTCTACGGCGCGCTGCTCGTGATATCCATCATGGGCATCATCGCGGTGACGCTCAGAATCCTCAAGGGCGTGTAGCATTTCACTCGCTGGTTCCTCGCCACTGCGCGAGCGGGGTCCCCCCCGTTCATCGCTCAGCAAGCCGACACCATGCCACAGTACGCGGTGACCTGCGGCTGGCTTCGTCCTCACGCACCTTGTCCATCGCCACTGCGCGAGCGGGGTCCCCAGTCCATCATCTCGCCTGCCCGCCGGCCGGCAGGCGGGCAAGCCGACACCGAGTTTATCTCAACTTATAAGGCTAACGGTGAATCACTAGCATTGCGGTCCCCATTGCTCGAAGC
>Ga0265296_1004152_pt1 | contig 12767 bp, 10 predicted proteins | sample MunlanPumphouse1_FD_189073 | JGI IMG/M metagenome (GOLD analysis project Ga0265296, IMG submission 189073) | Groundwater microbial communities from a municipal landfill in Southern Ontario, Canada - Pumphouse #1 | ecosystem: Environmental > Aquatic > Deep subsurface > Groundwater | place... | reverse complement strand
GTTTACCTTGCAGGCGATGCAGCGTGACACGCTCCAGCTCTATGCCTCCCTCGCCGGTTGAGCCGGCCCTGATGCCCGGTTCGCCGGCCTCCCGCGCAGGCCGTTGGGCGCCGTGGTGGGTGATCGCCTTTGTGGCGATGTGGCCGCTGCCCGGCGTCGCCGAAGGCGTGCTGGTGCTCGGCGCGCTGTATGCAGCCGTGCGCATGGTGCAGCTGCGGCTGGCCGGCAAGCAGCGCCTGCTCAGCAGCCCGGCGTGGGCGCTGACCAGCATCCTGTTCCTGGGGTACTGGCTGCCGCAGGCTTTTTCGGCATTCGATGCCATCGATCCGGGCACGGCCTGGCGCAAAACCGCAGCCGGGCTGCGCTATCTGCCGTTCATGTGGCTCGTCGCGATCGCGGTGGCCTCGCCGCAGCGCCGTGCGCTGACCCTGGGCGGCATCGCCACCATCACGGCGGTGTGGACTGTCGATGCGCTGGCGCAGGCCGCGCTCGGCACCAGTCCGCTGTTCTGGTCCCTGGACCAGCTCAAGTGGGCGGTCAGTGGGCACGGTCTGTGCTCGCCGCAGGAAATGGCGGCGGCGGACCGGCTCAGTGGCGTGCTGGGTCCGTGCAACCTGAAATTCGGCCAGGTACTGGCCAGCCTGTCCCCCTTCCTGCTGTTCTCCGCCGCCCGGCGAGCGGGGGTGTGGGGCTGGGCGCTGGCCGCCGCTGCCGTTGGCGCGGTGCTGGTACTGGCCGGTTCGCGCGCGGCCTGGGTGACCTACGGCCTGGTGCTGGTGTTCTCCGGTTGGCGCCTGCTCGGCGCCCGCGCGCTGGTGGCATGCCTGGCGGTCGGGCTGGTGGCGGCGGTGGCGCTGGGCCTGGGATCGACCCAGGTGCGCGAGCGGGTCGCGCGCACGGCGATGGCCTGGGAAGGCGAGGGCGATGGCATCAACCAGGCGCTCTCCGGCCGCGAACAGATATGGAGCGCCGCCGGCTGCATGATCCAGCAGCATCCCTTCAACGGCGTGGGCGCGCGCGGGTTCCGCGATGCCTATCCGGACTGCAATCCCACCCCGGAGCGACCGGAAGTGTGGGGCGATGGCCCGGCGCTGCACGCGCACCAGATCGTGCTGGAAATCCTCGCCGAAACCGGCGTGCTGGGCCTGCTGCTGTGGCTCGCTGCGGTCGCCCAGGCCTGGCGTGCCTGGCGCTTCGCGCCGCAGGCCGCACGCGAACGCGCGCGCCCGGCCATGCTGGCGCTGGCGGTCACGGTGTTTCCGTTCAACACCCACCTGGCGTTCTATTCCACCTTCTGGGGTGGCCTGACGCTGCTGCTGGCGGCGCTGTACGCCGGAAGCCTGCTCGCGCGGGATGAGACGGACGCCGGATCACGGTAGAGACGACCGTTGGTCGGCTCTACCGGTAGTAGTCGCTGCGGCCGCCCGGCTGGCGCTTGAAGCGGCGGTGGATCCACAGGTACTGGTCCGGTGCCTCGCGCACCATCGCCTCGATGGCCTGGTTCACGCGGGCGGTATCGGCTTCCACGTCGTCGCTGGGGAAGTTCTCCAGCGGTGCGCCGATCTTCAGGAAGTACTTTCCGCCTTCACGGCGATGGAAATACGGAATGACCGCGCAGCCGGTCATCCGCGCCAACTGGTGGGTTGCGGTGATGGTGGACGCGGTGTGGCCGAAGAACGGCACGAACACGGTGTCCTTGCCACGCATGTCCTGGTCGGGCGCGTACCACAGGAAGCCACCCTTCTTCAGGTGACGCACAGTGGCGCGGATGTCTTCGTTGGCATACATCGCCTTGGCGTAGCGCAGGCGGCCGAACTTCACCGCCCATTCGTACACCGGGTTGCGGTGCCTGCGGTACATGCCCGACAGGTCCACGTGGTCGCACAGCAGGCGCCCGCACATCTCCAGGGTCATGAAGTGGCCCGAGACCAGCAGCACGCCACGGCCCTCGGCCTGCATGCGCTGGAGGTGCTCCAGGCCTTCGATCTGCACCTGCGGCCGGATGCTGTCGATGCTGCCCCACCAGGCACGGGCAAACTCGAAGATGCCCACGCCGAGCGCATCGAAGCTGTCGCGCAGCAGGCGCTGGCGCCAGGCGTCGTCCTTTTCGGGGAAGCACAGCTTCAGGTTGACCTCGGCCGCGCGGCGGCGGCTGCCAGCCACCCGGTACGCCACTGTGCCGACGCCGCGGCCCAACGCGCGCTGCAGCCACCACGGCAGCCGCGCGACGGCGAAGGCGCCCAGCATCACGGCAAACATCGGCCAGTGGCGCGGATTGCGCAGGGACGGGCGGGTGGCGGTGGACGCGTTATCGGACATGCACCGATTCTAATGGATACGCCCTGGCGGGTGCGTCCACGCGGCCGCTGCGCGTGTCTTTCGCGGGGGGCTCCCGTATCCTCTGCGCATGCGTAAAAGCCCTGTCGAATGGATCCTGCGCGGCCTGTACTCGGTCGTGCTGTACCTGCTGCTGCCCATCACTGTGTACCACCTGGTGTGGCGCGGCTTCCGGGTGCGTGAGTATTTCCAGCGCTGGGACGAGCGCTACGCGTCCTACCCGCACTCCAGTGGCCAGCCGCGGGTGTGGCTGCACGCGGTCTCGGTGGGCGAGGTGAATGCCGCCGCGCCGCTGGTCAATGCGCTGCGCGCGCAGCGCCCGGACATCCGCTGGGTCATCACCACCATCACCCCGACCGGCTCCGAGCGCGTGCGCGCGCTGTGGGGTGATGCAGTGGACCACGTGTACCTGCCGTACGACGTGCCGGGCAGCGTGGGGCGCTTTCTGGGCCACTTCAAACCCAGCCTGGCGCTGATCCTGGAAACCGAGCTGTGGCCGAACCTGCTGTTCGGCTGCCGTGACCGCCGCATTCCGGTGTACATCCTCAATGCCCGCCTGTCGGCGCGCTCGCTGCGCGGCTATCGCCTGCTGCGGCCGTTGATCGGGCGCGCGCTGCGCACCGTGACCTGCGTGGCCGCGCAGTCGGCCGACGACGCCGAGCGCTTCCTGCAGCTGGGGGCCACGCCGGAGCAGGTGCAGGCGCTGGGCAACCTGAAATTCGACATCGCCACGCCGAACGTGCAGGACTTCATCGCGCGTTTCCACGACCTGGTGCCGGCAGAACGCCCGGTATGGATTGCCGCCAGCACCCATGAGGGCGAAGAACAGGCCACCATCGACCTGCATCGCCGCCTGCGCGAGGCGGTGCCGGGCCTGCTGCTGTTGTGGGCGCCGCGGCATCCGGAGCGTTTTCCACGGGTGGAGGCGCTGGCCCGCGAGCAGGGCTGGAAGGTCGCCACGCGGCGCCAGCAGCAGTGGCCGCAGGCCGACACCGATGTGTTCGTGATCGATACCCTGGGCGAGCTGATGTCGTTCTACGGGTGTGCCCAGGTGGCCTTCGTCGGTGGCAGCCTGCAGGCGATCGGCGGGCACAACCTGCTCGAGCCCGCTGCGATGGGCACGGCCACGGTGACCGGCCCGCACCTGCACAACTTCGCCGAGATTTCCCGGCGCATGCGTGAAGCCGGGGCGGTGGTGATCGCCGAGGATGCGCAGGGCGTCGGCGATGCGCTGCTGACGCTGCTGCGCGATCCGGATGCGCGCGAGGACATGGCGCGGGCCGGGTGTGCGCTGGTCAGCAACGGCCGCGGCGCGTTGAAGCGCACGGTGGCCCTGATCGGGCCGGCACTGCCGCCGCCGCTGGAGTGAACGCGGCGCTGCGGCGGCTGTTCCAGGCCGGTCATTGCCGCTACTTCATGGCTTCGAGCGGCACCAGCGATACCCACACGAGCAGCAGTGCCAGCCACAGCCAGCGCCAGCGACCCATGCCGCGCCACGCCGCGCGCCAGGCGCCGGGCAGTTTTTCCGGGCTCATGTCGGCCTCCTTCTGGCAGCTGATCGCAGAGAATCCACGGTGCGAAGTCCGTAGAGATACACGCCGGTGAAGCACAGCCCTGTCAGCAGCGTGCCGGCCAGCAACCAGAGCAGCCGGATGGGCCAGCCACCGAAGCTGCCGAAGTGCAGGGGATCCGCCATTTCGGCGATGCGCTGATGGACCCCCAGCGCCCGGCCGTCATGCCTGCCGATCACTTGCCCGGTGTGCAGGTCCACGGCGATGTTGTTGGCCCGCTCGCGCACCAGCCAGGCATCGGCCTCCCCCAGGAACAGGATGCTCCCGCCATCGCGCGCGGGGATGGCGCCGAGGATCTCAAGGCGGGGCCAGTGCTGGTGGACGGTCTCCATCGCGGCATCGACGGCGGTTGGGTCGACGGCGGCAAGGCGGTCAACGCCGTTGGCCAGCCGCACGGTCGGCGCGGCCGGCGCATCGCCGCCGAGTGACTCGATCAGATACCACGCTCCGGTCAGACCGATCAGCAGCAGAAACCAGAGTGACCAGACCCCGGCCAATCGATGGACATCGCCCCACAGGCGGCGCGGTCGCGAGGCGTCGGGCCGTTTGAAGAACCCGCGCCACCACTTCTTGTAGATGTACAGGCTGCTCAGCAGCGAGAGCAGCAACGGGATGGACAGCGCCGCCACCAGTGGCACGCCCCACGCCACCGGCAGCATCAGGTGGCGATGGGTGTTGCGCAGCAGCCGTTGTGTATTGAGCCAGCCCGTGTCGCCGGTTACCTGCGCGGTGTAGGGGTTGATCCAGACAAAGCGTCGCCTGCCATCGGGGAGGCGCATCTGCGCCCGCGCAGCGAACAGGCGCGTGTGGCCGGCGGAGATGCTTTCCAGTTCCCAGTCCGGGTGTGCCGTCTGTGCGGCATGGATGATGGGCCCCCATCCAGCTTGCTCACCGCTGTCGGCCACGCGGATGGGCGCGTGCAGCAGCCAGTCGATCTCCTGCGAGAACACCGCCAGCGTGCCGGTGAGGCAGACAAATCCCATGAACAGGCAGAGCTTCAGGCCGAGCCAGCTGTGCAGGTCGAACCACAGTCGGCGCCCGCTGCCACTGCGCGCAGGGCGATCGGGATGCGCTGGCGCAGGCGGAGGCATGGGCAGTCTCAGAAGGCGTAGGCGGCTTGCACGTACACGCGGCGAGGCTCACCCGGGAAGTGGCCGGTGCGCTCGGTGAACCCGCTGGCGGCATAGACCCTGTCGAAGAGGTTCTTGACGTTCGCCTGGTACTGCCACTGCTTCCACGTGGTCTTCCAGCTCATATCGAACACGGTATAGGCCTTTACCGCCTGTCCATCCAGGCTGACGCGCTCGCCCACATGATCGGCACCAAAGCCGATGGCGGAGTTGATCGCCGGCAGGTCGTAGCGGGTCCACAGGCCCAGCTTGTTCTGCGGTGCGTTGGCGAAGCGGTCGCCGGAGGCATTGGTGATGCCGGTCGGGCCCATGTCCTTCACACGCGCGTCGTTGTACGCATAGGTCAGATTCACCACCCAGCGCTCGGTGACGTCGGCCAGCAGGTCCAGTTCCATGCCGGTGCTGCGCACCAGCCCAAGTGCCGCCAGCTGGTTCACCCCGTCCACCACGTCACCGGTGGCCTGCACGATGTTGCTGCGGTCGATGCGGTAAGCGGCCATGTTCAAGGTCACGCGATCGGCCAGCAGGGATTTCATGCCGACCTCCCACTGCCTGCTGCGCTCGGCGTCGAACGGGCCGCCCGCGGCGGGGTTCTGGTTGGCCGCGCTTTGGGGCACGAAACCGCTGGCCACGTTGGCGTAGAAGTTCAGACCTTCGCGGACGGTAACGGTGCTGCCCAGCCGCCAGCTGAGGTCGTTGCCATCGACACGGCTGCCGCCAATGCGGTCGTCATCCTTGAAGCCATCCCAGCGCAACCCGGCCAGCACATGCCAGCGCGCGGTGAGCGCCAGTTCGTCCTGCAGGTAAGCGCCGTAGCGTTTACTGCGGGTCGATGTGCTTCGCCAGGGCAGGGCGGCCAAGGTGTAGTCATGCCAGGTGCTGGCCCCATAGACCGGATTGAACAGATCGATGCCGTGTACCGGCCCGGCACCGCGTGCAAGGTCGGCGCTGTTGGCGGTCTGCGCGGTGAAGTCGGCGTCGAGCTGATACACATCGGCACCGAACAGCATTGTGTGTCCGATGCTGCCGGTGTTGATCCGCCAGACCGCGTTGGCGTTGGCGGTGAACGCCTCGTTGTCGCGGATCTGGTTGCGCAGCTGGCGCGTCATCCACGCGGCCACACCATCGCGGTCACGATCAATCAGTCCCATCGGCTCGTGGTACATCTGGTGTTCGTTGTTGCTGAACCAGCGTGCGGCGACGTCCACGTCCAGGTTGTCGCGCGGCGCGAAACGGTACTGCGCCAGCGCCACCCTGGCACGCATGTCGAGGAAGTCGCTGGCCTCGTTGTGGTTCCAGCGGCGGTCGGTGAGGAAATTCCCGGCATCGTCCACCGGCACGCCGCGCAGGCGGTTGCCGCCCAGGTTCTGGGTGATGTCGGTGAACTGCAGGGTCAGCTCGCCGGTGTCGCCCACGTCGACGGCGAGCGAGGCGTCACCGATCACGCTTTCGCTGTCTGCATTCCACCGCACGCCCTGTTCGGCGTCGCTATACAGCCCGGCGCGATAGCGCACGCTGCCCGCAGCGTTCATTGGCCCGGTGGCGTCGATCGATGCCGCGCTGAAATCGTTGTTGCCGGCCTGCAGTTCGATGCGGCGCTCGGGCGTGGCTTTCGGCTTGCGTGTCACGTAGTTGATGACGCCTCCGGCGTCCCCGCCGCCGTAGAGCGCGCCGGCCGGCCCCTTCAGGACCTCCACGCGCTCGATATTGAACAGCTGCGGGACCGAAAAGCCGGCATAAGGATCGCCGCGCAGACCGTCATACAGCACGTTTTCCTGGCGGAAACCGCGCATGGTCACGCCCGCATAGCTGAAGAAGCTGATGCCGCTGATGCTGCGATACAGGTCGGTGACATAGCGGGCGGCCTGGTCTTCAATCAGCTCTCGCGGTACCACCTGGATGGACTGCGGTACCAGTGCCAGCGGCGTGTCCGTACGCGTCCCCACCGCCGCGTCATCCACCCGGTAAAGGGTCTGGGCGCGGCCGAGCACCTGCACCGTGTCCAGCTGCACCGCATCGGAGGACGGGGGGGCGGCGTGGGCCGGGAGGCTGGCCAGGGTCAGGGCGAGGCCCAGCGTAGAGAAACGAAGCGACGGACGATTCATTGCACGGTGAATGGGGGAATTGGTGCGAATGAGAAAGATTAACATGTAGCGGCCCGTTGTTTGCCGCTCGCGCGTTGATCCGGCGTGCTTCAGCCCGAAGCACGGACTGTCGGCACTGTGTTCCGAAGAAAAAGCGCCGACGTTACCGTCGGCGCTCGGGACGTGCGATGGATTGCCAGGGCGGCCATTCCGGAGCCGCGCCCGCCGTCGATCAGTTGACGGTGGTGCTCGGCGTGGCGGCCTTCAGCGTCAGCAGGCGGTTGATGTCCTGCAGTTCGGCGATGTCCAGCGTGCCGATCGCCTGGCCCAGCTGCAGGCGGTTCTGCAGGAAGGTGTAGCGGGCGTTGGCGTAATCCAGCTGGGCCGAGAACAGGATGCGCTGGTTCTGGATCACGTCCAGCACCGTACGCGTACCCACTTCCAGGCCAACCTGCGAGGCGTCGTACGCGCTCTGTGCCGAGACCACGGCCAGGCGGCGTGCTTCCACTTCGCTGATGCCGGCCACCAGGGTCTGGTACGCGTTGCGGGTGTTGCGGTCCAGGGCGCGCTTCTGCTGCTCGTAGCCATCCTGGGCGATGTCGCGCTGCGCCAGGGCCTGGCGCACGCCGGACTGGGTGGCGCCGCCGGCGAAGATCGGCACGCTCAGGGTCAGGCCGACGCTGTTGGTGCGCAGGTCCGGGTTATAGGAACTGCCGCTGCCAACGCCGGCATCGCCCCAGGTGGCGCTCTTGCCGTAGTTGCCGCCCAGCGACAGGGTCGGGTAGTGACCGCCGCGTGCGGCCGACACGCCGGATTCGGCGGCGCTGACCTTCAGCTCCTGTGCCTTCAGCGCGGGGTTCTGCGCGACGGCTTCGCTCACCAGCTGGTCCACGGTGGCGTACTTGGCCGGCAGTTCCGGACGGAAGTCGGCCGGCAGCGCGCGCAGGTCGGTGACCGGCTGGCCGGTCAGTTCGGTCAGTGCCTGGTAGGCGTCGGCCAGGGTGTTCTGCGCGATGATCGTGTTGGCGCGGGCCTGGTCGTACTGGGCGCGCGCTTCATGCACGTCGGTGATGGGCGCCAGGCCCACTTCCAGGCGCTTGTCGGCGAAGTCGAACTGCTTCTTGGCGGCCGCTTCGTTGGTCTGTGCAGCCGACAGCGATTCGATGCCCACCAGCACGTTGAAGTACGCCGCCGAGGTGCGCACGATCAGGTCGTCGTTGGCCGAATCCAGGGTGAAATCCGCCGCCTTGCTCAGTTCGCGCTGCGACCGCAGGTTGGCGAACTGCGACCAGTTGAACAGCGTCTGGCTGCCCGTGACGGTGTAAGTGCGGCGCTTGCTGGTGGTGCTGCCGGTATTGAAGCCCTGGTCGTCGGTGCGGGTGCGGTTGAGCGCGGCCTCGCCATTGATCTGCGGCAGCAGTGCCGCGCGCGCCTGCACGGCGCCTTCCTTGTCGTACAGACGGGTCGATTCAGCCGCAGAGAGCTGCGGATCGCCGTTGCGCGCCATTTCGTAGACCTGCAGCAGGTCGGCGGCAGAGGCGGTCATCGGCAGCAGGGCGGCGGCCAGCGCAATAGCGAGGGATCGGCGGATCATTGCGGCTTCCTTGGACTCAGAGTTGGAACTGGGGCGCCGGGGCGGCACCGCGCAGGTAGTCGATATCGGTTTCGAACAGCGAATCAATGCTGCCATCGGACTTGACCAGCACCGCTTCCATGACCGGCGAATGGCCGCGGATCACGAACAGGCGGCCACCGGGGCGCAGCCACTGGGTGAAGCGCGCCGGAACGGTCTCCACCGCGGCGGTGATGCAGATCGCGTCGAAACGGCGCTCGGTCTCCCACGCCAGGGCGTCGGCGGTTTCAATACGGACGTTGTTGCCCAGGCCGGCGGCATCCAGGCGTGCACGGGCGGTGGCGGCCAGGTCCGGTTCGATTTCCAGGCTCAGCACTTCGCGGGCCAGTTCACCCATGCAGGCGCTCAGGTAGCCGCTGCCGGTGCCGATTTCCAGCACTTCATCGCCCGGCTGCAGATCCAGGGCCTGCAGGGTACGGCCTTCGATGACCGGCTTCATCATCTTCTGCCCGAAACCCAGCGGCAGCTCGATGTCGGCATAGGCCAGGGCTTTGTGCGATTCAGCGACAAACGCCTCCCGCGGCAGACGTGCCAGTACATCGAGCACGCGAATGTCCAGTACGTCCCAGGGACGGATCTGTTGTTCAACCATCAGTTCGCGGGCGTGGGCGTAATCGATCATCATGAGGTTCTAATCCAGCGCAGTGGGCCGGCCATTTTACCGGTGCCGGGAGCCGGCGGCGCGCTGAGAGCATCGCTGCCGTCGCGCCGGGGTCGCAGTGCCGGAAGTCACCGCGACCTCCGGTCCATTCATGTTGTTGTCACCGCCCGTGGCGGGTGGCGTACGCCCTCAGGAAAAAGGCGACACTGGCGTCCACATGGGCGTCGGCGTCGCACTCGGCCGGGGCCGGCCGCAGCCCGCACATCATATGCGTATGCAGCTCGCCTTTGATGAGGGTGAAGAACTGCAGCGCCGCCGTCTGGAAGTCGGTGATCTCCAGTTCGCCCCGTTCGGTGCGGGCGCGCAGGAACTCGGCCAGCGCGTCGCTGGTGCGCTGCGGGCCGGCCAGCCAGAACATCTCGCGGATCCGGTCGTCGGTGTCCGGCGCCATCATCACCCGCTGCACGGCCACGGCAGCCGGCGAGGTGATCATGGTGAAGAAGGCCCGTCCGATGCCCACCAGCTGCTCGCGCAGCGCGCCATCGGCATCGGTGACAAACAGTGCATCGGGCAGCATCTCGTTGCAGGTGGACTTCACAGCTTCGGCGAAAAGCGTTTCTTTATCGCCGAAATGACTGTAAACGGTCAGCTTCGAAACGCCTGCCTGACTGGCGATGCTGTCCATGCTGACGCCGCCGTAGCCCTGCTCGACGAACAATGCCTTGGCCGCATCCAGGATGGCCGCACGCTTGCCCAGATCCTTCGGGCGGCCGGGTCCGGCGGCCTTGGCAGGGAGCTTGGGCGGGGGGGCGGAGGACGTCGGATCGATCATGCAAACAATACTAGACCAATCGGTTCGATATTTATACTATACCGGCTGGTTCACTATTGGCCGTCATGGAATAGAGTGTCTCTTCCGTGCGGCTTCCCCGGTATTCAAGGTCCAGGACCTCATGAACAACTTGCGATGGATGGGCGGTGGGCTGCTGGCGGTGATGCTGGCGGCGTGTGGCAAACAGGATGCCGAGCCGGTGGCACCGATCCCGGTGCTGGTGGTGCATCCGGGCACGGTCGATGGCCAGGGGGTGGCGGCCTATCCGGGCGAGGTGCGTGCGCGCGAGGAAAGCCCGCTGTCGTTCCGGGTCGGCGGCAATCTGATCAAGCGCCATGTCGATGCCGGCCAGCGCGTGCGCAAGGGCGAGGTGCTGGCCGAGCTGGACGCGGCCGACTACGCGTCCCAGGCGGCCGCTTCGCAGGCCCAGCTCGCGGCCGCCGAGGCCGATCTGGTGCGCGCCCGCGACGATCAGAAGCGCTATGCGGCGCTGGCCGAGCAGCAACTGGTCAGCCGCTCCGCATTGGATGCGCAGACCGCCGCCTTCAAGGCCGCGCAGGGCCAGGCCAACGCCGCCCGCGCCAACCTCGCCGTGTCGCGCAATCAGGCCGGCTACGCGCAGCTCCGCGCGCCGGCCGATGGCGTGATCGCCAGCCGCCAGGCCGAGGCAGGGCAGGTCGTCAGCGCGGGGCAGACTGTGTTCACCCTGGCGGCTGACGGTGGCCGTGAGGTACTGATCGCGCTGCCGGAAAGCAGCATCCGCGACTACAAGGTCGGCCAGCCGGTCCAGGTCGAGCTGTGGAACCGCCCGGGTCAACTGCTGCCAGGCACCCTTCGCGAAATCGCCCCGGCCGCCGATGCCCAGGCGCGTACCTATGCCACCCGCGTGAGCTTGGCGCCCGAAGCGCTGGGCGAAGTGGAACTGGGCCAGAGCGCGCGCGTATTTGCCAGCGCCGGTCGCAGCGGCGCCCTGCAGTTGCCGCTGGCGGCCGTGCAGCGCGGTGCCGACGGCAAGGGCAGCGTGTGGGTGGTGGATGCGGCCAAGGGTACGCTGAAGGCGGTGCCGGTGACCGTCGGCGCCTACGGTGCCGAGTCGGTGCCGGTGCTGTCGGGGGTGGGTCCGAACGACTGGGTGGTCGCCGCCGGCGGCCATCTGCTCCGCGAGGGCCAGGCGGTGACGGCGGTGGATCGCCAGAACCGACCGGTGCTGGCGCCGGCCAAGGCCGCCGCGCCGGCCGCCCCGGCCAAGGGGCACTGACCCCGTGCGCCGTTTCAATCTCTCCGAGTGGGCGCTGGGCAACCGCCCGCTGGTGCTGTTTGCCATGCTCGCCTTCGCCGTCATCGGTGCCTGGTCCTACAAGCATCTGGGTCAGTCCGAGGACCCGCCGTTCACCTTCAAGGCAATGGTGGTGCGCACGCTGTGGCCCGGCGCCACCGCCGAGCAGGTCTCGCGCCAGGTCACCGAGCCGATCGAGAAGGCGCTGATGAACACCGGCGAGTACGAGTTCATCCGGTCGTACTCGCGTCCGGGCGAATCGCAGGTGATCTTCATGGCCCGCGACAGCCTGCGCTCCAAGCAGATTCCGGACCTGTGGTACCAGGTGCGCAAGCGCGTGGGCGATGTCCGCGCCACGCTGCCGCAGGAGATCGTCGGGCCGTTCTACAACGATGAGTTCGGCGACACCTTCGGCAACATCTACGCGCTGACGGGCGAAGGCTTCGACTATGCGGTGATGCGCGATTACGCCGACCGCATCCAGCTGGAACTGCAGCGGGTACCGGACGTGGGCAAGGTCGATCTGGTCGGCCTGCAGGACGAGAAGGTCTGGATCGAACTGTCCAACACCAAGCTGGCCACGCTGGGCGTGTCGCTGCAGCAGGTGCAGCAGGCGCTCGCCGACCAGAACGCGGTGACCGGGACCAGCTTCTTCGAAACCCCGACCGACCGCGTGCAGCTGCGCGTGACCGGGCAGTTCAACAGCATCGAGGACATCCGCCAGTTCCCGATCCAGGCCGGCGACCGCACGCTGCACCTGGGCGACATCGCCGAGGTCAAGCGCGGCTTCGCCGACCCGGCGTCGCCCAAAATGCGCTTCATGGGCGAGGATGCGATCGGCCTGGCGGTGGCGATGAAGGACGGCGGCGACATCCTCAAGCTCGGCGGTACGCTCGATGCCGAGTTCGAGCGCCTGCAGAAGACGCTGCCGGCCGGCATGCAGCTGCGCAAGGTCTCCGACCAGCCGCACGCGGTGGAGGAATCGGTCGGCGAGTTCGTGCAGGTGCTCACCGAAGCGGTGGTCATCGTGCTGCTGGTGAGCTTCTTCTCGCTGGGCCTGCGCACCGGCCTGGTGGTCGGCGTGACCATCCCGCTGGTGCTGGCGATGACATTCTTCGTCATGCATTACTTCGGCATCGGCCTGCACAAGATCTCGCTCGGCGCGCTGGTGCTGGCGCTGGGCCTGCTGGTGGACGATGCGATCATCGCGGTGGAGATGATGGCCACCAAGATGGAGCAGGGCTACGACCGCCTGCGCGCGGCCAGTTTCGCCTGGGAATCCACCGCCTTCCCGATGTTGACC
>Ga0265296_1004151_pt1 | contig 12769 bp, 5 predicted proteins | sample MunlanPumphouse1_FD_189073 | JGI IMG/M metagenome (GOLD analysis project Ga0265296, IMG submission 189073) | Groundwater microbial communities from a municipal landfill in Southern Ontario, Canada - Pumphouse #1 | ecosystem: Environmental > Aquatic > Deep subsurface > Groundwater | place: Canada... | reverse complement strand
AGGGAGCGCCGGCAATGAGGTCGGGGATGCCATCGCCGTTTAAGTCACCTACGGCCAGGGCGTAGCCGAACTTATCCATGGCGTTCTCCCCTGAGAGGACGGCCAGTTTCCGGAGTTTATTGCCACCATGATAGATGGTGACCGTCCCACACCGGGACACCTCTCCGCTGCCGCCGCTGAGAGCCGAGGCGGCGAACGCGGCCTTGCCCTTGCCGTCCAGATCGCCGAGGACCGCCAGGCTCCAACCCAGGTTGCCATCCCCGTCCCAAAGGACGGAGGGTCGGGTCACAAATCCTTGGGGGGTGGCCGGATAAACGAGGAGAGCGCCGATGGCGCCCTGGTGTTGGGCATAGGGAGCTCCCACTACCAGGTCCTCGAGGCCGTCGCCGTTGAGGTCCAAGGCAATCCCGGACTGCCCTTGCATGCCTCCCGGCAAGTGCTGCTGGCTTAAAAACGCCGCAGGTTTAGCCGCGCAGAGTGCGGGCAGGGACGAGAGACTCCCTGACGCCAAAAGGCACACCAGTGCCGCCACCAAGATTCGCGTGCGCATAAGGATTCCTTCCTGGGGGTTTTTTAATCTATTTAAGTAGTGATTTAAGTGATTGCAATGGGTATAACTACCTAGAATACTAGCCGAAATATTCAATACGGCTAGGCAAAACTACTTATGGGAAAAATAAATTACAGAAGGGGCGGGATTAGGTAAGTAGCGGTTCCACAAAAAGAAAAGTGGTGGCGGAGGGAAAAGCTTCGGTCCTGACGGCAGGTCTCCGGCGCCGGACGACCTGTGATTAATTTTGAAACTTTTTGTCTGTTTAAATAGCCCCAAAATGCCGAAAAGTAAGTGGGGGTTTGCAACAAAATGATCAGACGATTAAAAAGAATTTCACCAACAAATTTGGGATATATCTTATTCATATTTTGCCTCCTGTTGCCAGTGGCCGGGATGGTGGCCGGGGCGGCGGATTATCAGGGAACTATTAGATTGGGGGGCACCGGGGGGGCTCATGGCCTTATGACCCAGGTGACGGCCGCGTTTCAAAAAAAACACCCGGAGGTACGTTTTCTTTTCTCTCCCAGTCTTGGCAGCACGGGCGGCATCAAAGCGGCCCTGGCCAGGGCCCTGGACTTGGGCCTGAGCGCTCGCGCCCTGACGGCGGAAGAACTCCGCCAGGGCGCGGTGGCGGTGGCATATGGCCGTACTCCTATGATGCTGGTAACCTCGCATAAAGGGGTAAAAATGAACTTCACCCTGGAGCAGATCGCCTCTCTCTATGCGGGGGACTTAAAAAGCTATGCCGACAAGACGCCCATCCGCTTAATCTTGCGGCCCCTGGCCGATTCAGACACGGACTTTTTGTTGGGTCTCTCTCCCCAGGTGGCTGCGGCATTCCGGAAAGCACAGGCACGGGAAGGAATGATCGTGGCGGTTAATGACCAGGATAACGCCATGGCTATGGAGAAGATCAAAGGGGCCATGGGCTGGATCACTTTGGCCCAGGTCCTCTCGGAAAAAGTGCCGGTAACGCCGTTGACTATAGGCAACATCATGCCCAGCCTGGAAACCATGGCTGCCGGCGCGTATCCCTACTACAAATCTTTTTCCGTGGTAACCGGCGCTAAGCCCACCCCGCTGGCCCAAGCCTTCATCGGCTTTCTAACCTCAATCGAGGCCAGAGAAATACTTTTACAAAACGGCCTCCTTGCCGAAGATAAGAGACCATGAAAATCCCTCCAGCCATCAAGGCCACGCAAGTGGCCTTAGCCATTGCCCTCATGGTAGTCATCTCCCTGCCCTTGAGCTACTTTCTCCTGGGATATGGCAGATTGTCCATCATCTTACAGACTGAAGCCGAGGCCAATGCCGTTTATGCGACCCAAATAATCAATGCCAACCCCGAGTATTGGCCCTTTGAAGAGGTCAGGCTGCAAGAGTTTCTCTACCGTCACTTAATCCCGCCCGAGCATGAGATTCGCCGCATTAGTAAATTGACCGGCGCCATCGTGGCCCAGACCCCGGATAAGGTTAGATCTCCTTTCATTACCCGCTCCCATGACCTTTATGAGTCTGGTAATTTGGCGGCCAAGTTGGACATCATCCGTTCTTTGCGTCCCTTGTTATGGGAAACATTGCTCGTCGGCATCTGCGGCTGCTTCCTGGTGGCCGCGGTTTTCTTTCCTCTGAAGAAATTTGTGATAGAGCCCCGGGAGGAAGCCGAGAAGGCCCTGCGGGAGAGGGAGCAATTTTTAGCCAGCGTCTTTGACAGCATCCAAGACGGGTTAGTCGTCATGGACCGGGATTTCAACATCCTCAAGGTGAACTCCACCACCGAACAGAGGCTGGCCCACGCCATGCCCCTGGTGGGCCAGAAATGCTACTCCCGCCATGGCCTGACCGAACCTTGCGAGGATTGTCCCTGTGTTCGGGTCCTGGAGACGGGGGAGACCGGTTACCAAATGAAAGAAGTCACCCGGCCGGGGGGAATTAGGGAGTGGGTGGAAATCTTCGCCTTCCCCTTGCAGGACCTGGGCAGCGGCCAGATCAACGGGGTGCTGGAATACGTGCGGATAATCACCGCGCGCAAGCAGGCTGAGGAGGCCTTGCGGCAAGCCCGCCAGGAATGGGAGGAAATCTTTCAGGCCATCGGCCATCCCACCATGATCTTGGATCCGGAACTGGGGATCATTGATGCCAACCGGGCCACCCTGGCCGCACTGGGCAAAACCATGCCGGAGATCCGGGGCCGGAAATGTTACGAGTTTTTCCATCCCGGCAAAGATCATTATCCCGCAGAGTGTCCCCTGGAGAAGTTGCATACTTCCGGCCGGCTGGAAACCATGGAAATGGAAGTTGAGGCCCTGGAGGGCACCTACCTGGTATCCTGCACCCCCATGCTTGATGCCCAAGGACGCCTGGAGAGAGTCATCCATATAGTCACCGACGTCACGGAACGGCGGCGGGCGGAGCGAGCCCTGCGGGCAAGTGAAGAAAACTACCGGTTGCTGGTCAAGCAGATTCCGGCCCTGGTATTTAAGGGATATGCCGACTGGAGTATCGATTGCTTTGATCATAAAATCGAGACCCTTACCGGCTATTCCAATGATGACTTCGAAAGCCGCCGCGTCAAATGGTCCGACCTGATTCTGGAAGAGGATTTGCCCGGCGCCAAGGCTAAATTTCTGGAGGCCCTGAAAGGGACCGGCACCTATGTGCGGGAGTACCGCATCCGCCAAAAATCCGGCGAGGTTATCTGGGTGCACGTGCAGGGACAGATCTTCAGCGACGCGGCCGGGAAGATCGACCATATCAGCGGCGTCATCTTTGACGTCACCGGCCGCAAGCAGGCGGAGGAGGAACTCCGGAAGGAGAGGGACCTCTCCTTGTCCATCATGGAGAGCCTGCCGGGAGTCTTTTATCTTATTGATGAGCAAGGCAGATTAACGCGCTGGAATAAAAACCTGGAGGAAATCTCCCAGTACACGGGCCTGGAGATTTTTGACCTGCATTCCCAGGATTTCTTTGCCGGCCTGGATAAACAGCGCATTGGAGAAATCTTACAAACTGCCTTTACCACGGGGGAGGCCCATATTGAAGCAGAGTTAATCTCCAAAGATGGAGGCAAGACTCCCTATTTTTTCACGGGCCGCCGCATCATTATGGAAGGAAGACCGCATTTGGTGGGAATGGGCCAGGATATCTCCGAGCGCCGCCAGATGGAGGAGGCCCTGAAAGAGAGTGAGAAAAGGTTTAGAGATATCGCCGATAATGCCATGGAGTGGATCTGGGAAGTGGACGCGGAGGGAAGTTTCACTTATTCGAGTTCCATAGTGGAGAAATTGTTGGGATACAAACCGGAAGAGCTCATTAACCAACATTTTTATGATCTCTTCCATCCGGAGGATCGCCAAGGACTGAAAGATGAGGCATTTGAACTATTTGCCGCCAAATTATCTCCCCGGGAATTCATCAGCAGGAACCTCCATAAAGATGGCCGGAGTGTCTGGTTATTGACCAATGGCATTGCCATACTGGATGACCAGGGCAACCTAATGGGTTACCGCGGAGCCAACACGGACATAACCGAACGCCTCCAGGCTGAGAAGGCGCTACAGGCAAGCGAACGCTTCCTATCCAGCGTCTTCGCCAGTATCCAGGACACAATCACCATTTTAGACAGCGACCTCAATATCATCCGGGTCAATCCGGCCAGAGAACGGGCCTTCCCCAAGGAAATGCCCCTGGTGGGTAAGAAATGTTATGAAGTCTTGCACGGCACCAGCCAGCCTTGCGAGGATTGCTCAGCCCTGCGGACCTTGGAAACAGGACGGCCGAACGAGAAGATTGTGACCTACAATCCGGCGGATGGGGCAGGCCTCGGGTATATCAACCTCTCCACCTTTCCCCTGATGGACGAAGCCTCGGGAGAAGTGACCGGGGTGGTGGAAGTGGGCCGGGACATCACCGAGCGGAAACGGGCGGAAGAGGCCCTGATCGCCTCCGAGGCGAATTACCGCACCATCTTCAATGCCGTCAATGATCCCCTTTTTGTCCATGATGCCCTGACCGGGGAAATTTTGGATGTCAATCGAAAAACCCTGGAAGTCTTCGGTTATAGTTTCCAAGAACTCCGAAATCTCGGGGTTGAGGCCATCAGCCTGGGGGAACCGCCCTATACCCAGAAGGAGGCCAGGGAATGGATCCGGAAGGCAGCCGCAGGCGAGCCCCAGCTTTTTAACTGGCAGGGCAGAGATAAGTCAGGACGGCAGTATTGGTTGGAGATAAATCTTAAACGGGCCACCATCGGTAATAATGAATGCGTGCTGGCCGTAGCCCGGGATATCACCCAAAGGAGGGAGGTGGAAGAGGAACTGGCCCGCAGGAAGGTGGAATTCGAGGCCATTTTCAATTCCATGACCGACGCCGTCGTATTCACGGATACCCAAAGGCGCGTTATCACCGCCAACCCGGCCTTCCTCGCCATGTTCGGCTATAGCCTGGAAGAGATCAGGGAAGAGACCACCGCGTTTCTTTATAAAACCAGGGCCGAATATGAGGAATTGGGCAGGATCCGCTACCATGTGGGGGCTCAAACCGAGCAATCGATTTTTGAAATGCAGTACCGCCGCAAGGACGGCAGTTTGGTCGATTGCGAGACCATGGGCACCTTAGTCAATGACTGTCAGGGCCGGACCATCGGCTACATGGGCCTCCACCGCGATATCAGCGAGCGGAAACGGGCGGAAGAGGCCCTGATGGCCTCCGAGGCGAACTACCGCACCATCTTCAATGCCGTCAATGACGGCATCTTTGTCCATGATGCCCGGACCGGGGCAATTCTCGATGTCAATCAAAACGTGCTTCAGTTTTCCCACCGTAGTATGGAGGAAATTAAAGGTCTCAACATTGAGGATATCACCCGGGGGGAATCTCCATATACGCAAGAAGAGGCCCTGGCCTGGATTCAGAAGGCCGCCGCGGGTGAACCCCAGCTTTTCAGATGGAGGGGCAGGAACAGCTACGGACGGCTCTGCTGGTGGGAAATGAACCTGAAACGGGTCAGCCTCGGCGATAAAGAATGCGTACTGGCCGTAGCCCGCAATATCACCGGCCGCTTGCTGGCGCAGGAGGCGCTGCAGGAGAGTAATAAACGTTATCAATCGCTGTTTGAAGATTCTCCCATCTCCATCTGGCAGATGGATTTTTCGGAAGTGATGGCCTATCTGCACAACTTACAGAACTCCGGAGTTCAGGATCTCCGCACCTATCTTCAGGCCCATCCGGAAGCGGTGGCCCTCTGCACCGACCTGACAAAGATCATCGATGCCAATAAGGCCACGTTAAAAATGTATGGGGCTGAGAGTAAAGAAGATCTCTTGCAGGGCTTACCGGGTACTTTTATCGATAAGGAACACCAGGTTTTTCAAGAGGTGATCCTTGCCCTGGCCGGGGGCCACACCACCCTTGAAGGCGTAGACGTTAACCGGACCTTGAAAGGAAAGCGGATTAATATTCTTCTGAAATTGTCAGTAATCCCCGGGTTTGAAAAGACTTGCAGCCAGGTTTTGGTTTCCATCATTGACATCACCGCGCACCAGCGGGCCGAGTACGCGCTCCAGCAAAGCAATAAACGTTATCAATCGCTGTTTGAAGATTCTCCCATTTCCATCTGGCAGGAAGATTTTTCCGAGGTGAAGGCCTACCTGCAGACCTTGCGGGACCAGGGAGTCCAGGATATCCGCGCCTATTTTGCGGCCCATCCGGGAGCGGTGGCCCAATGCGCCGACCTGATAAAGGTCATCGCGGTCAATAAGGCTGCCCTGAAAATGTATGGGGCTGAGAGTAAGGAAGAACTGTATCAAGGTTTGCGTTATGTTATTGCCGATGAGTCATACCAGGTTTTCCATGAAATTATTATGGCCCTGGCTGAGGGCCGCACCCTCTTTGAAGGTGAAGGCCTCACCCAAACCATAAAAGGCAAAAAGCTTCACGTTATTATAAGGTTATCCGTGATACCCGGATTTGAGCAGACCCTCGGCCGGGTTTTGGTCTCCATCATCGATATCACCGCGCGCAAACAGGCCGAGGAAGCTTTGCGTAAATATGAATTCATCACCAGCGCCAGTAAAGAATGTATGACCCTGATTAACCGGGATTACGTCTATGAGGCCGCCAACGCCGCTTATTGCCAGGCCCATCTGAAGATGCGGGACGAAGTGGTAGGCAAGACCATCGCCCAAATCTGGGGGGAGCATGCCTTTCAAAGCACCATCAAAAAATGCCTGGACCAATGTTTTACCGGCCGGCCGGTGGAATTTGAGGGTTGGTTCAGATTCAACCGGGAAGATAAGGGGTATTATAACGTCTCTTACAGCCCTTTCTTTAATATGGACGGCACGGTGGCTTATGCCGCGGTAGTCACCCACGACATCACGGAACGGAAACAGGCGGCAGAGGCCCTGTTGGAAAGCCAGAAAAAGTACCGGTCCATCTTTGAGAACGCGCCGGTGGGCATATTTCACTCAACCTTGGACGGCCGTCTGATCGACACCAACCCCGAGGCGGCCCGCATGATGGGTTATGCTTCTCCCCAAGAGTTGATCTCCGCGGCCAACCAGCCTTCCATCAATAAGACTTTATATGTCGATCCCCAATTCAGGCCGGCGTTTATGAGAAGGGTATCGGCGGGTCAGGGACAATGGCTGGAGACGGAGGCCCACCTGCGCCGCCAGGACGGGGAAGGAATTGTAGCCCGCATGTTGATGCGCCAGATTCCCGGAGATGCTGAAAGGGTGGAAGGCTTTGTGGAGGATATCACCAGCCGCCTGCGGGCGGAGGAGGAAATGCGCCAACTCGAATCCCAACTTCTTCAAGCCCAGAAGATGGAAGCCATCGGCACCCTGGCCGGCGGCATTGCCCATGACTTCAACAACATCCTGGCATCATTGACCGGCTATACCGAACTGGCCCTGGACGACACTCACGAAGGGACGGAAATCAGGGCCAATTTGGACCAGGTGCTGCGAGCCTGCCGGCGGGCAAAAGACCTGGTAAAGCAGATCCTGACTTTTAGCCGCCAGGACCGGGAAGAGAAACAGCCGGTGCAGGTAAACCTGATTGTCAAAGAAGTTCTTAAATTTCTTAGGGCCTCCTTGCCCGCCACCATCAGCATTCGCCAAAACCTTACCGCCGGGTCCGGCAAAATCCTGGCCGACCCCACCCAGGTTCACCAGGTCTTGCTGAACCTCTGCACCAACGCCGCCCAGGCCATGGAGGAGAGCGGCGGGGTCTTGGATATCGCCCTCGAAGAGGTATCTTTAGAGGCCGATAATCAGCCGGGGATGGGTTTAACGCCCGGGCCTTACCTCAGGCTGACCGTCAGCGACAACGGTAAGGGCATGGCCCAGGAGGTCATGGACCGCATCTTCGAGCCCTTTTTTACCACCAAGACCCAGGGCAAAGGCACCGGCTTGGGTTTGGCGGTGGTCCACGGCATCGTCAAAAGCAATGGGGGCGACATCCAGGTCAGCAGCGAGCCGGGGCAAGGGACCACCTTCCAAGTCTTATTCCCCAAAATTGAGAATCAGGAAACTCCCCAAGCCGCCACCCCGCTTGAGGTTCCCCAGGGTCATGAACGGATCCTGGTGGTGGACGATGAGGAGGACCTGGCGGACTTGTGGAAAGAGACGCTTAAACGCCTGGGCTACCAGGTGGTAGCCAAAAGCAGCAGCCACGAAGCCCTGGAGGCCTTCCAGGACCAACCGGACCGCTTCGATCTGGTGATCACCGACCAAATCATGCCCCAGATGACGGGGGCGTCCCTGGCCCGGGAATTACTGCGCATCCGCCCGGATATCCCCATCATTTTGTGCACCGGCTCCGCCGATCCCATCAAAGGAGAGGATATCAAAGCCCTGGGAATTAAGGAATTGGTCAATAAACCCTTGTCGAAAGTGGAAATTGCCGTAATAATCAAGAAGGTGCTGGGAAAGGAATCTTAATCGATTCCCGGGGATAGCCGGGAAGGCTCCGTGGGGGGCAGGCCCCGGATAGAAAGGAAAGATTTGGGTGAGGTCACCAGGCGCGGGAGGATTTTTTCTCTTTAACCTGCCGCTAACGCTGCCTGGCTAAGGGCGATTTTTTCCGTCGGCGCCAATATCAGAGCATGTGGAGACCATCATGGCCCGGGTGCTGATTATTGATGATGATGAGGCTTTCAACGAGCTCCTGGCGAAGATTGTCCGGGGCCTGGGCCATGAAGCGACGTTGACCTTTACCTTGAAAGAAGGTCTCAGGGAAGCCCTTACCGGTGGATATGATGCGGTTTTTCTGGACGTCGGGCTGCCGGACGGCGTCGGTCTGGAGGCCTTGCCAAAGATCCGGGAAATATCGGCCCCCCCGGAAGTCGTCATCATCACCGGCTCGATTGGCGCTGACGGCGCGGAAGAGGCTCTGAAAAGCGGCGCCTGGGATTACCTGCAAAAGCCGGTCAGTATAAATCATATCATCCTCACCCTGGCCAGGGTCCTCCAATACGGTGAGGAGAAAAAGGCCAAGCCCAAGGCCTTGCTCTTGAACCGGCAGGGGATAGTCGGCGAAAGCGCGCCGTTGCGCGCCTGCCTGGAACTCCTGGCCCAGGCGGCCGCCAGCGACGCCCCGGTCTTGATCACCGGCGAGACCGGCACAGGCAAAGAACTCTTCGCCGAGGCTATTCATAATAACAGCCGCCGGGCCGGAAACAGATTTGTGGTCGTGGATTGCGGCGCGATACCGGTAACCCTGGCGGAAAGCATCCTGTTCGGTTACGAAAAAGGGGCCTTTACCGGCGCGGACAAGGCTCACGAGGGCCTGGTGAAGCAGGCGGACGGCGGCACCCTCTTCCTGGATGAAGTCGGCGAACTCCCGTTATCGGTGCAAAAGGCTATCCTGCGGGTCGTGCAGGGGCAACGATTCTACTCCCTGGGCAGCAAGAAAGAGACCAGCAGCAATTTCCGGCTGGTGGCGGCCACCAACCGGAACCTCCGGCAGATGGTCCAGGAAGGACAATTCCGGGAAGATCTGCTGTTTCGTCTCCAGGCCCTGACCATGGAGTTGCCTCCCTTAAGAGAACGGGCTGATGATATCAAAGCGCTGACCATTCACTACCTGGAGAAACTCTGCGCCCATTATGGCACTTCTTTGAAAGGCTTCACCCCGGAATTCCTGGAAGGCCTGCAAAAATACCATTGGCCGGGAAACGTGCGGGAATTGGTCAACACCATGGAAAGAACCCTGGCCGCGGCCATGGATGAGCCCACCCTGTTCCCCAAACACCTGCCCCTGGCTATCCGTTTGATTAATTCCCAGACCATGAGCGTCAGGGAATCCGCGCCACCGGCGCTGGCCGGCGGCTATCCCTCTTTGGAGAAGTCCCTCCCCAACCTGCGGGAATACCGGCTGGCCATGGACTTGGAATACCTGCAGGCCTTGCTGCGCCAGGCCGGCGGCAATATCTCCCTGGCCGGGAAGATTTCCGGCCTGTCCCGCTCCAGCCTTTATGAATTATTAAAGAAACATAATCTCTAAAGATTTACTTCTTTTTGTCCGGTATCCCGGACAATATTGCCTGCAATCCGGTTTTCCATACACTTTCAGGTCCTTAATTGACCCTTTCCCACCTCTTACCGATGAACACATCTATATAAGATTACTACTAATATAACTTATTAAAAATTGTCCGGATATTTGGCAAATTTCTTGCTCAACTTATTGGCTGTAGAGCCTTTGGCTATTTTATAGATAACTTATTAAATTAAATATTAATTACGACTATAGGGAGATCCTGGTTATGTCTCTGGCGAAGTTAAAGTTGGGAACTAAGTTGGCCCTGGGGTTCGGTCTGGTTTTGGTCTTGCTGGCGGCCATCGTCGGCTTGGCCATCAACCGGGTAACTTTATTGAATGCCTCGGTGGACGACCTGGCCAGAAATAAAATGCCCAAGGTGAATTGGGCTTATGACATAAAGGATTCCGTCAACATCATTGCCCGGTCGATGCGCAATATGGCCCTAAACCCGGACGCAAAAGCCATCGAGCAGGAGAAGGCCCGGATCGACAAAGAGCGGAAAGATTACGGTGAGGCCCTGGCCAATTTGGAGAAAACCGTGCACACCGAGAAAGGCAAGGAATTGCTGGCCCGGATCAAAGATGGACAGGCTAAGACCAAACCCTTGAACGACAAGGCCATCAATCTAGCCATAGAGCACAAGATGGAGGAAGCGGCCAAGGTCTTAATCACCGAGATCAGAGCTCCTCAAAACCAGTTGCTTGATGCCCTCCAAGCCCTGGCGGATTATCAGACCGACATGGCCAAGAAGGAAGGGGCGGCCGCGGCCCAGGCGGGGGCCTCAGCCCGGTTTTTCCTCTACGTCTTGGGTGGAGGGGCAATACTGCTGGGGATTATCCTTGCATACTTTATTACCCGGTCCATCACCAAACCCATTAACCGCACCATTGCCGGTCTTGATGAGGGGGCCGAACAGGTGGCCGCGGCGTCGACCCAAATATCATCGGCCAGCCAAACCTTGGCCCAGGGGGCCTCGCAACAGGCCGCGGCCCTGGAAGAAACCTCCGCGTCTTTGGAAGAAATGGCCAGCATGACCCGGCAGAACGCCGAGAACGCCAGGCAGGCCGATGGTCTCATGCAGGAAGCGACCCAGGTGGTGGAGGGGGCCAACCACTCCATGGAAGAATTGACCACGTCCATGCGGGAGGTTTCCGCGGCCAGCGAAGAGACCGCCAAAATCATCAAGACCATTGATGAAATTGCCTTTCAGACCAACCTCCTGGCTCTGAACGCGGCGGTGGAGGCCGCCCGGGCCGGAGAAGCCGGGGCCGGTTTTGCGGTGGTGGCCGATGAGGTGCGGAACCTGGCCATGCGCGCGGCCGAGGCGGCCAAGAATACCGCCAACCTGATTGAAGGCACAGTGGTCAAGGTCAAGCACGGAGCGGCCCTGGTGGAGAAAACCGGCGGGGCCTTTGCCCAGGTGAGCGCCAGTACTGCTAAGGTTAAGGATCTGGTGGCGGAGATCGCCGCGGCCTCCAGCGAACAGGCCCAGGGGGTGGACCAGGTTAACAAGGCAATGAACGAAATGAACTCGGTCACCCAGCAGGTGGCGGCCAATGCGGAAGAATCGGCTTCGGCCTCGGAAGAACTCAATGCCCAGGCGGAGCAGATGAAGGATTATGTCTTCGAGTTGAGTGAAATGGTGGGTAGCAGCGCTACGGCCGCCACTGCCAGCCGGGGTGGACAAGCGCTGCGGGCGGCCATGACCAAAGGCAGCCGGGCTGTTAGTCGGCCAACCCCGGCCAAGAAGCTCTTATTTCACAAAAAGTCGGCTTCTGAGGTTTCCCCGGAACAAGTCATTCCCCTGGGGGATGAAGGCTTCAAGGACTTTTAACCAGGTTGAGGCGTCGGCGCTGTTCAAGGGAGACCGGTAAAAGAAGCGCAACTTGCCGGTCTCCCTTATATCTGGCAGCGAATTGCTTGCCGGGAAAGGGTATGGACCATGGAAGAGAAAATAACTAGCCCCAGTCAAAAAACCGGGGACCTGGGAAGCCAGGCCGGCAAGTACCTCACCTTTGAACTGGCTCAGGAAGAATACGGCATCGACATCCTCAAAATCAAGGAAATCATCGGCATGATGCCGATTACCACCGTGCCGCATTGTCCTTTCTATATTAAGGGAATCATCAATCTCCGGGGCACGATCATCCCGGTGACCGATCTCAGGCTCAAATTCGGCCTGGCAGCCCAGGACTACACGGAACGCACCTGCATCATTGTGGTGGAGATCAATTCCCCCTCCGGGGCAATGATCATGGGCCTGGTCGTAGATGGAGTCTCCGAGGTGTCCAACATCAAAGGCGAGGACATCGAAAATGCTCCCAGCTTCGGGGCCCGTTTGCAGTCGGATTTTATCCAGGGCATGGCCAAAGTGGAGGGGCGGGTCAAGATCCTGCTGGATATCGACCACGTCTTAACCGAGGACCAACTGGCCAGCTTAGGCGACCTGAATTGATCCCGGAGCCGGCCGCGTCCCTGGGCAGAGGATGCGGCCGGCTCCGGGAAATGCCCTCAAACACCAAAGCAGTAATTCATGAGCCTTGGCTCACCCGAAACGATGAAAAGACTTGTGGAGCGGGCCTCCGTGCCCGCCGCGGCCCCAGGCGGCCAGGGACGGCCGCCCCACCGGCCATGGCAGTTTTATTGACCCTTCAGCTGCCTTGACCT
>Ga0265296_1004150_pt1 | contig 12769 bp, 23 predicted proteins | sample MunlanPumphouse1_FD_189073 | JGI IMG/M metagenome (GOLD analysis project Ga0265296, IMG submission 189073) | Groundwater microbial communities from a municipal landfill in Southern Ontario, Canada - Pumphouse #1 | ecosystem: Environmental > Aquatic > Deep subsurface > Groundwater | place... | reverse complement strand
GACCGAGAAGCGCAAGTATACAGTAAATAGTTCAACTTTTGTGCACAAAGACGCCCGTGATCAGTTTGAGATGCGCGTGCACAAAAGGTTGATTGATATTATCAATCCAACGGGTCGCACGATCGAATCTTTGACGAGCTTAAGCCTACCAGCCGGGGTTGACGTGGAGATTAAGATGTGATAAGGTGTCTCTCTCGAGGTTGAGAAGATCCCGCAGGCCCGCCGAATCGGTAGGCAGGGAAAACCTTGACCGCGCGAGCTGCGCTAGATGTCATAAAGTATTAAGAAAATTTGAGAATTTATAAATTGATAGCCTTTAATGGCTAGAAGGCGGTGAGAACGCGGAGTATCCTCCGCGATGTCCCCACCTTCTAGCTTTTTGTATGAAATGCATTTTAGGTAAAAAAATTGAGATGTCGCAAGCCTGGCAGGAAAATGGCAGAGTTGTTCCCGTTACTATCTTGCAGATTGACCCATGCCGCGTTACGCAAATAAAGACTCAAGAAAAGGACGGCTATGCGGCAGTCCAGTTTGGCGCTGGCACAGCTAAGAGATTAACTAAACCCATGAGCGGCCATTTGCGCGGTTTGCCGCCAGTGAAATGGATGCGAGAGTTTCCATTAGAAAACACAGATAGTCTTAAGCGCGGTGATATTATTGAAGTTGATGTTTTTGCACCGGGCGATAAGGTTAAGGTGACGAGTGTTTCTAAGGGTAAAGGTTTTCAGGGAGTGGTCAAGCGTCATCATTTTCATGGTCATCCCGCGACTCATGGCCACAAGGATCAATTGAGGATGCCTGGCTCTATCGGGGCTGGTGGCGTTCAACATGTGCGTAAGGGGCAGAGAATGGCTGGTCGGATGGGCGGCGAGCAGGTAACGGTGAAAAATTTGGAAGTAGTTAAAGTTGATTCAAAAAAAAATTTATTATATCTGAAAGGCGCGGTTCCGGGCGGGAGAAATGCTTTAGTAATGATTTCCGTGGTTTAAAATATGTTGAAAGTTTCGCTTTATAATCAAGAAGGTAAAGTTATTGGAGAACAGGATTTAAATCCCGCTATTTGGGATGTTAAGGCTAAACCAGGCTTAGTCCAAGAGGCTCTGCGTGTTCAAATGGCCAATGCTCGGCAAGTGTTGGCTAGTGTTAAAACACGCGGTGAAGTGAGAGGTGGCGGGAAAAAACCGTGGAAACAAAAAGGCACTGGCCGAGCGCGCGTCGGTTCTATCCGTTCTCCTATTTGGCGCGGTGGCGGTATTATTTTTGGTCCTAGCAAGGAAAGAAATTTTACTTTAAAGATGAATCAAAAAGCGCATCGACAAGCTATTTTGATGTGTCTTTCTGACAAGATTGTCAGTCAGAATTTACAAATTGTTGATAATTTGAATATGAGCGTGGCCAAGACGAAGTCCTTGGTAGGTGTTTTGAAAAATTTAGGTTTTCAACAAAAGAAACTTTTAGTTGCTTTAGCTAAAAACGAAAAAGAAGTTAGTAAATTAGGAAAAAATTTACCTCGTCTTCAAACAATTAGCTCTTCTAGCTTGAATGTAAAAGATTTATTAGCGTATCCATCTTTGTTAGTTACGCAGGCAGGAGTAAAGGAAATAGAAGCGGTTTACGGAAAAAAATAATACCAGAATATGTCATTTTTAGATCGTTTGCGATTCAAAAAAAAGCCATTTAAAGACACTAAAGATGTTAGGGCCGCGGAGGGCAAAGAAAAGATTGTTAAGGTAAAATCGGAACCCATAGTGCCCAATAAAGAGGCTTCTGCAAAACCCACCACGCCTGTTTTAGCACCGGTGTCTATTAGTCAGGTGCTTTTACGGCCGCATCTTTCAGAGAAGTCCGCTATTCTCCAAGAAAAAGGACAGTATGTTTTTGAAGTCGCGCCGACAGCCGTGGCCCATTCGATAGTTCAAGCGGTAACGGCTTTGTATGGGGTTAAACCTACCAGAGTCAATATTATAAAAACAAAAGGAAGAACAGTGCGTTATGGTCGAACTGTGGGGGTAACCAAGACAATGAAGCGAGCTATTGTTACTTTGCCAGCAGGAAAGAAAATAGATATTTATGCCAATTAAGATTTATAAACCAACCAGCCCAGGCAGACGCCAATCAAGCGTAGATGCCTTTACTGATATTACCGCGAGCGAACCAAAAAAATCGCTGGTTTTGATGTTAAAAAAATATTCTGGCCGTAATAGCCAAGGCAAAATTACGGTTCGACATCGTGGTGGCGGAGTAAAGCAATACTATCGTTTGATTGATTTTCATCAGGATAAATATGATATGCCCGCCATTGTTACCACAATTGAGTATGATCCAAATCGCGGGGGACGTATCGCTTTGGTTAAATATCAAGACAATGAAGAGAGATATATCTTGGCCCCTCAAGAATTGAAGGTGGGCATGACAGTCATGTCATCGCAAAAGGCTGTTACGCCGTCTGTTGGCGTAAGGATGCCTTTGAAATATATTCCGATCGGCACCATGATTCATAATATTGAATTAACGCAAGGTAAGGGTGGCAAAATTGTTAGAAGCGCTGGTTTAGGCGCTAAGTTAATGGTGGTGGACAGTGGCTTTGGACAAGTTAAGCTTCCCTCTGGAGAAGTTCGAATGATTAAAGAAGATTGCAGTGCCACGATTGGTTTCGTTTCCAATCCAGATCGCCGCTTGATTCGTTGGGGAAAAGCTGGTAGAATGAGGCACCGCGGTTGGCGGCCAACTGTGAGAGGTAAAGTTATGAATCCAGTTGATCATCCTCATGGTGGTGGAGAAGGACGCAATTCAATTGGTTTGAAGCATCCGAAAACACCATGGGGCAAACCAGCCCTAGGTGTTAAAACCAGAAAGCCGGAGAAATGGTCAAATAAATTTATTTTAAAGACACGCTCAAAGTGATATGTCACGCAGTCTTAAAAAGGGTCCATTTGTTGATCAAAAGTTGTTGGCAAAAGTTTTGAAAGCAAAACCTGGCGATAAAACAGCGATTAGGACTTGGTCGCGCGATAGCACGATTGTTCCGGAAATGGTTGGATTAACGATCGGAGTGCATAATGGAAAGACACATTTTCCTGTTTTGGTCGTGGAAGACATGGTTGGTCATAAGTTAGGAGAATTCGCCTCGACCCGTAAGTTCGTCAGACACGGCGGTCGTATGCAGAAAGAAATAGAAGCAAAAGCGGCGGAAACACCTAAGACACCAGTCGCAGCCGCTCCAGCCGCTAAGAAATAGTTTATAAAGTTGTGAATTTGTAAATTGGTAATGTCAGAATTTTGAACAGTATGCCAGAAATTAAGGCCACAGTAAAATATATTCGTCTTTCCCCTCGCAGAACGCGTTTGGTCGCGGACTTGTTGAGAGGTAAGTCGGTTACACGGGCCAGAGAGCAATTGACATTCACGCAAAAGGCCGCTTCTTTGCCGTTGTTAAAATTATTGAATTCCGCTGTGGCTAATGCTAAGAACCAGAAGTTGGACGAAACCAATCTTTATATAAAAAGTTTGACTGTGGACGGCGGGCCAACCATGAAACGATGGCGGCCAAGAGCTTTTGGTCGGGCTACTCCGATTCGCAAGCGTTCCAGTCACATTGCCATAGTTTTAGCAAATAAGTAAATAGATATGGGTCATAAAGTTAATCCAATTATTTTTCGCCTCGGTCCAATGTATACATGGCCGTCTCATTGGTTTGCTAAAAGAAATATCTACGCGAAACTATTGCGTCAAGACGTTGAGTTAAGAGCATTTTTGACCGAGCAACTGAAGGACGCGGGTTTTGAAAAAGTTGAAATAGAGCGAGGGTCTAATAATCTCACCTTGACGATTCATACCGCCAAGCCAGGTTTTATTATCGGTCGAGGTGGAGCTGGAGCGGAAGATTTGAAAAAGAAAATCAAACAAAAATTTAGCATTAAAGAAAATTTGACATTAAATATTCAGGAAGTGGAGAAACCTGCATTGTCAGCGCCAGTGGTAGCGCGCAGTATGGTGGTGGATCTGGAAAAACGCATTCCTTTTAGACGAGTATTAAAATCGGCTTTAGAAAAAATGCAAAAAGGCGGTGCCCTTGGCGCTAAAGTTTGTGTAGCCGGTCGTTTGAATGGGGCCGAAATTGCCCGCACGGAAGTCCTATCATTCGGCAAAATCCCTTTGCACAACTTGAGAGCGCAGATTGATTATGTTGGTCAGGAAGCGCAGACAATTTATGGTAAACTAGGTGTAAAAGTCTGGGTTTACAAAGGAGATGTGTTTAACGAGAAAATAGAAAATAGAAAATAGAATAGCACAATTCTAGATTCTATTTTCTAGCTTCTAGATTCTGAAAATATGTTGACTCCCAAAAAAGTAAAACATCGTAAATGGCATAAAGGCAGAAGCCGCAACACGGGTGTTGCTACTCGTCGCACGACTTTGGCTTTTGGTATGGCTGGCTTGAAATCATTGGGGTACGGCTGGATTACGGCTCGTCAGATTGAAGCGGCTCGTCGCGCGATCATGCATTATATTAAAAAAGGCGGTAAAGTTTGGATTAGAATTTTTCCGGATAAGCCGGTGACTTTTAAGGGTTCGGAAATACCTATGGGTGGCGGCAAGGGAGCGGTTGATCGTTATGTCGCGCCAGTTAAACCAGGTTGTATCATTTTTGAGATTGATGGAGTGACGGAGGAGGTTGCTTCGGAAGCGATGCGTCTGGCCTCGCATAAATTGCCGGTAGTTTGCAAGATTGTAAAGAAAGTACAATAGAGAGATATGGATATTAAAGAATTACGCCAAAAAACAGAAGCCGAACTCGAAAAAATGCTTGTTGAGCTTAAAAATAAGTTGCGTGATTTGGGTTTTCGCGTGGCGCGACGGGAATTAAAAAATGTTAGAGAGATTAGAGTTGTTAAACAAACAATCGCCAGGATTTTGACTATTTTGAGTAAGAAAAAATAAAAATAATGAACTTCTAGATTCTATTTTCTAGGTTCTAGATTCTGAAAGTATGACAGAAACTAAAAAGACAATTCGGCGCCAATTACAAGGGATGGTAGTTTCCGATAAAATGCAAAAAACGGTAGTAGTAGAGATTGTTCGCCTAAAACAACATCCTAAGTACAAGAAGCAATACAAGGTTAACAGCAAATATCAGGCTCACGATGAAAAGAAAGAGTATAAGATTGGTGATAAGGTTATTATAGAGGAATGTCGGCCTTTATCGAAAGATAAGTGCTGGAGGGTAATTGGTAAAGTGGCGAGTGGTAAGTAATTGAATATTTTATAGCGCAATATGGTATTAATAAGAAGCATGCTCAATGTGGCAGATAATAGCGGAGCAAAAAAAATTCAAGTTATCAATCTAACCAACGGCTATCAGCGGCGTTATGCTGGGATAGGTGATATTATTACCTGTGTGGTGAAAGAAGCAACTCCACACATGACAGTGAAGGACGGCGAGATTGTCTACGCGGTTATTGTTAGAACTAGAAAAGAGAAGCGTCGCTCCGATGGTTCTTATATTAGGTTTGATGATAATGCCGCTGTTATTATTGATAAAAAGAGTAAAGAACCGAAAGCAACAAGAATTTTTGGACCAGTGGCTCGGGAATTACGTGATGGCGGATTTTTAAAAATTATTTCTTTGGCTCCAGAAGTGCTTTAAATATGAAGATCAAGAAAGGCGACAAAATAAAAGTTTTGGCAGGCAAGGATCGAGGTAAGACTGGAAAGGTTTTGGAAGTGCGTCCGGAAAATGAAAGAGTAGTGATTGAGGGCGTCAATTTGGTTTGGAAGCATATGCGGCCTCGCCGCGGCGGCGAGAAAGGCCAGAAGATTCAGAAACCGGCCTCTTTGCACTTGTCTTCCGTGGCCCTTGTCTGTAACAAGTGTGGACAAGCGACGCGAGTCGGCTTTAAGGTTGTAGAAAACAAGAAAACACGACTTTGTCAGAAGTGCAAAGAAGTGATTGATTAATTTTGATTTATGATGAGACTTAAGGAACATTATCAGAAAGATATTATTCCAGCCTTGAAAACTCAATTTAGTTTCAAGAATGTTTTTGAAGTGCCTAAATTAGAAAAGGTACTCATTAATGTCGGCATTAATAGTCAAAACAAAGATGCCAAATTGGTTGATACAGCCTGTGAGACTTTGAAACGAATTACTGGCCAAGCGCCGGTTAAAACAAAGGCAAAAAAGTCAATCGCTGGCTTCAAGGTTAGGGAGGGTATGGTCGTGGGGGTTAAGGTTACTTTGCGAGGCCAACGGATGTATGATTTCATTGAGAAATTAATTAAGGTCGCTTTACCTAGAATTCGCGATTTCCGCGGCTTATCTCCCAAGGGTATAGATGGTCATGGAAATTTTACGATAGGCTTTCGTGAGTCCGTCGCTTTTCCGGAAGTGCAAGGAGATACGCTTGAACGTACGCATGGTTTGGAAATTACCGTTGTAACGACTTCTGAAAATAAAGAACAAGGCTTAGCTTTATTAAAACTGTTAGGATTTCCGTTTAGAGAAAAAGAAAAGTAAAATATGGCAACTGAAGGTCAAATAGTTAAATCACAAAAGAAACCAAAGTTTACAACTAGAATTGTGCGACGTTGCTGGCGTTGTGGCCGCCGAGGTGGTTATTTACGCGATTTTAATTTGTGTCGGATTTGTTTTAGAGAATTAGCCAATCGCGGCGAAATCCCCGGCATAAGAAAGTCTAGTTGGTAATTTTATAAGTTTGTAGTTTTATGATGACAGATCCAATCGCAGACATGCTTACTCGTATCAGGAACGCTTCCTTAAGCAAAAAAAAGGAAGTCTTGTTACCGTTTTCTAGGATTAAATTTGCTATTGGCGAGATTTTGCATAAGGGGGGCTATCTCAATGGCGTTGAGCGCCAGCAAACCGATGATCGTGAGCGTGAGTTATTGCTGAAATTAAAATACGACCAAGACAAAAAGCCATCGGTTCGCGGCATTCGACGTGTCAGCAAACCAGGTTGTCGTATTTATGTCACAAAAGATAAATTACCAATAGTCGTTTCAGGCTATGGTTTGGCCATTCTTTCTACATCCAAAGGTTTAATGACAAATAAAGAAGCTAAAAGGCAAGGCTTGGGAGGAGAAGTCATCTGCGAAGTTTGGTAAACCCCCACACCTTGTCGCAGGGCATTATACCCTGTGTTAAGAGTGCAGGGCATTCCCTACAAGGTGTGGGGGTAAAATTATTTATATGAGTCGCATAGGAAAAAAACCAATCGAAATTCCTCAAGGTGTCAGCGTTGAAATACGTGATAACTATATTATTGTCAAAGGACCAAAGGGTGAAAATAAAGTTGCCTTACATCCGCACGTTAAGATAGTTAAGACAGATGACAAAATTACGGTGTCTGTTCATAATCCCGAAAATAAAGCAGATAAATCTTTGTGGGGTTTATTTAGGGCTTTGGTCGCAAATCAAGTTATTGGAGTGACAACGGGTTTTGAAAAAAAATTAGAAATGCAGGGTGTCGGTTTTAAGGCTAACGCGCAAGGCAAGAGTTTAGTACTTGAAGTAGGTTTTTCTCACTCGGTAAATATTGAAGTGCCCGTTGGCTTGGAAGCATCCGTAGAAAAGAATATCATTAACATTAAGGGTGTTGACAAAGAGCTAGTCGGTGCTTTTGCCGCCCGAGTGCGTGCTATTAAAAAACCAGAGCCATATCAAGGAAAGGGTATTCGTTATGTCGGTGAAATAGTTAGACGCAAGGCAGGTAAGGCGGCTAAGGCGGCTGGAGCGGGAGCTAAGTAGAATGTAGAATTTAGAATTATGAATATAGGAAAAGAAAAAATAATCAAAAAGAAACGACGAGCTCAACGCGTAAGAGCGAAGCTTCTTGGTACTGGACAAAAACCACGTCTTTCTGTTTTCCGTAGTAATCTTCATTTGTATTGTCAATTAATTGATGATACGCAAGGTAAAACAGTTTGCTCGGTTAGTGACAAGAATTTACCCGCTCAAGGCAAGAAAAAACACATTAAGTTATTGGCTGGGCAGGAGCTCGGTAAACTATTAGCCAAAAAAGCAGAGGAGTTAGGCATTAAAGAAATCATTTTTGATCGCGGTGCTTACAAATATCACGGTCGTGTTAAAGCTGTAGCAGAGGGCGCGCGTGAAGGCGGTTTAAAATTTTAAATTTATTTTGGTATGCCAAGACCATCAAATAGAATGAGAAATCTTAGTCCGGAAGAAAAGGAATGGGAGCAACGCATTGTTGAGTTGGCTCGCGTGACTAGGGTCACAGGGGGCGGAAAGCATATGCGTTTTCGGGCCTGTGTTTTAGTTGGTAATAAAAAAGGACAATTTGGTTTTGGCGTGGCAAAGGGGGCGGATGTGCAGAATTCCGTAGCTAAAGCGACTCGTCAAGCTAAAAAGTATATTATTACTATCCCCTTGAAGAATGAAACTATTCCCCATGAAGTGCGTGCCAAGTTCGGTGCCGCTCAAGTTTTGATTAAACCGGCGCCGAAGGGTACTGGGATTAAAGCCGGTAGCGCTTTACGCATTATTTTTGAGTTAGCCGGCGTGCCCAACGTTATCGGTAAAATTTTGGGTACTACCAAAAATAAAATTAATAACATCAAAGCATCCATTGAGGCCATAGAACAATTAAGAAGGGTTTAGGAGTTTTATTATGACCATTACGTTGCAAAATTTAAAGCCCTTTGCTGGTTCAAAGACAAAGACCAAGCGGGTTGGCCGAGGCAATGCTTCCGGCCGGGGTACTTATTCAGGAAAAGGCCAGAAAGGTCAGAGGGCTCGCAGTGGCGGCCGCAAAGGTTTGACTCTTTTTGGTTTGAAAAAGATGTTACAGTCAATGCCTAAAAAGCGTGGCTTTAAAAGTTTGGCCTCTAGGCCGGTTATTTTACATATAAAGGACTTAAATATATTTGAGTCAGGTTTTCATATTGATCCCAAGTCTTTGTTGGATAGAGGCTTGGTGCGGAATATTAAAGATGGTGTTAAGATATTAGGAGATGGCGAGTTAAAAGTGGCAGTTGTGATTTCCGGTTGTGAAGTCTCCAAGAGTGCTCAAGAAAAAATCGAGAAGGCAGGAGGAAAAGTACAATTATAAATTGGGAATTATGAGCGTTGTTTTGGACAAAATCATTCGCGTTTGGCGATTAAAGGATTTGCGCAAGAGCATTCTTTTTGTTTTATTGATGTTGACCATTTTTCGCTTGGCGGCGCATATCCCGATTCCCGGCGTTGATCTAGAAAATCTAAAATTATTTTTTCGCTCCAACGCCATTTTGGGGCTTTTGAATTTATTCTCCGGCGGCACCATGGAAAGTTTTTCAGTCATGACTTTGGGCGTAGCGCCATATATCACCGCTTCAATTATTTTTCAGCTTTTAGGCATGGTCATTCCTAGTCTGGAGGCGCTAATGAAAGAAGGCGAGGCTGGTCGGCAGAAGATTAATCAGTGGACGCGCTTAGCCACAGTGCCATTGGCTGCTCTGCAAAGTTACGGCATGATCACTCTTTTGCGGCAAGCGCCAAAACCTGTTTTGGGAGAACTTAATATCTCAACCTATCTTTTGATGATTTTGACCATGACAGCTGGGACGGTTTTTCTAATGTGGATCGGTGAATTGATTTCTGAACGCAAGATCGGTAACGGAATTTCTTTGCTGATTTTTGCTGGCATTATCGCCGGCTTGCCGAGTAGCTTGCAACAAGCGGCTGTTTCTTTTGACCCGAGTCAGATTTTCAATTTATTAGTCTTTGTCGCCATTGCGGTCATTACCGTGGTAGGCGTTGTAATCATTACTGAAGGTCAGCGTAATATTCCGGTTTCTTACGCTAGGCGCGTTAGAGGTATGCGTATGTATGGCGGGGTGGATACTCATTTGCCTCTGCGAGTGAATATGGCTGGCGTGATCCCGATTATTTTTGCCATCTCGATTATTCTTTTCCCATCCATGTTGGCCCAATTTTTTCTGCGGGCTAAAACATCCGCGATCGTGGCCATTGCTGAATGGGTCATTAGTTTATTTCAGAATCAATTATTCTACGGATTTTTGTATTTTATTTTAGTTTTTGGTTTTACTTACTTTTACACAGCGGTTGTTTTTCATCCCCAACAAATCGCGGATAATGTGCAAAAACAAGGCGGTTTTATTCCCGGTATTCGGCCTGGTAAACCAACTGCCCAATATTTAAGTTTCGTGACCAACAGGGTGATGTTGGCTGGCGCCATGTTTCTTGGTTTGATCGCTATTCTACCTTTGATTTTACAACAGATTACAGGTACGCAAGCTCTAGCCATCGGCGGTACCAGTGTCTTGATCGTAGTTTCCGTGGTGATTGAAACAGTCAAACAGATCGAATCTCAATTGACGATGCACGAGTACGAAGGACTATAGATATACATGGAGATACAGTAGAAATTCATAGAGATACAATTGTATTTCCATCGTGTTTCTATGTATTTCCATTGAATTTACATTGTTATTTGGAATAATACTGTGCGAAGACTTAAAATTTCTATAGTGTTACAGACACTCTTAGCCTTGTTTTTAACGGAAGCAATAGCCATTGCTTCTTTATTTTTTTTCCGACCGGAAATGGCTTTGACAGTGGCAATGCCGGGTCTAACTGTTAGTCAATTTGTGGTTGGTTTGCTAGTAGCCACGGCTTTTTTGTTTTTATTGATGAAATTTTTTCACGGCCGATTTCTTTTTGAATTGATTTTTTCATTATCCCTTTTCGGCGGCATTTGGTTTTTGAGCAGTCTATTTTTCCCGGGTTCAACGGCGATTTTAGCGGCATCGTTTTTTACTCTCGCTCGTTTTTTTGTACCTTATGTGATGGCGCAGAATATCATTATGATTTTAGGACTGGCTGGCGTGGCTGTGGCCCTTGGCGTGGCCACTGCCTGGCCAAGCCTTTTGTGGATTCTTATTATTTTATCTGTTTATGATATTATCGCCGTCTATGAGACCAAGCATATGGTGACTATGTTTCGCGGATTAGTGGAAAGGGGAGTTATTTTCGCCTTGATTTTGCCAGAGCGATGGCAGGCGTTATTTACTCACGTGCGCAATGTTAAGCCAGGAGAAGGATTTTCCTTCTTAGGCAGTGGAGATTTAGCCTTGCCGGCGATTTTTGTTGTTTCTGCTTTTGTCAGTAGGCCAATTCTAGGAATTGGCGCGGCTATTGGCTCTCTGGCGGGCTTATTTTTTACTGATTTAATTTTTGTTTGGGGCCGCAAGCGACCCATGCCCGCTCTGCCACCAATTGCCCTGGGAACAATTATTGGATTTTTTTTAGCAATGTTTTTAACAAAATTTATATGATTTATCGCATAGTAATTTTGGGTCCACAGGGTTCAGGTAAAGGCACTCAAGGCAAGTTATTGTCAGAAAAATTAAGCATTCCTTTAATTTCCGCCGGCGCCTTATGGCGGAAAGAGATTGCCCAAGGCACCGAGTTAGGTAAGAAGGCTGAAGAAGTGGTGCGGCAAGGTATCCTAGCCCCTGACGAATGGACAGCGAATTTGGTGCGTCGTCGTTTGCAAGAGCCCGACGCGCAGAAGGGATTTATTCTCGATGGCTATCCTCGTAATCGTGGTCAGCACGATTTGCTTAACAATTTTATTTCTCCAACTCATGTGATTGCTTTAACCTTGTCAGATCACGACGCTTTGAAACGTTTGACTGGTCGTCTTGTTTGTCCAAAGTGCGGAGCTAATTATCACGTGGTTTATAATCCTCCAAAACAATCTCACGGCGAAGAAAAATGGTATTGCGACGAGGATCAGACAATTTTAACAAAACGTGATGATGATAAGCCAGAAGCCATTCAGGAGCGTTTGCATATTTATCGTCAAGAAACCGAACCTCTTCTGGAGTTATATCGTCCAGCAGGCATTTTGCATGAAATCAACAGCGCCCAGACAATCGAGCAGGTTTTTAAGGACATTGCAACGATCTTTTTGTAAAAGATGCATTTTTGAGCAAAAAATTGATTAAACTCTTGACTTTTTCTTCAGAATATGGTATAAAAAAGAGGTTCTTTAAATGGCAAGCCAAAGTCCTCGCATGGTGCAGGGGCTAAGGCAAGCTAGAGACAAGGAGAATGGCGATGACCGAAAGGATCACGTCCGGACAGAAAAAGCAACTCAAGAGGCTCGCGGAGGATCAGATCGATGGCCTGGACATTCCGAAAGACGCCACCCAGCGCGTCGTCACACAAGGCGGGGTGTTCCAAAAGCGACTCGCGGCGCTCATCCACGAGCTGGCCTGTGCCTACTTTTTCTTGCTCTCGGATGAGGAGGCACATGAGTGGTTGCGCAAGTCAGCGGGCAAGGACGAAGCGGATGCCAAGCGCCATATCGCCGGCTACCGTCGCGGCGCGCGCGAGCATGAAATCCCGGACACGGAACCCTGCCACGTTCAGGTCGTGTCGGGCGCGACCATGAAGCAGACGATCCCCCAGATCTGTCCGTGCGTGGAGGATTTCCGGTATCTGCAGAGCTGGAATTTTCCAGACGCGCCGACGCAGGATTCGTTGTTTTCACTCGTCCCCGCGCTCCTGCGCGATTCCACAGGCAAGACTGTGAATGAGCAACGCGCGTTTCTCACGCAGGTTCGCAAGCGTCTCGAGCTGCCGGAGAATCACCTCGCCAACCTCGGCTCGGTTACCCACCTGGCTGGCGCGGCGCTCACCTACAAGACCGCGGGCCGCGATATCTTCGCGAGCAAGATCGCGCGTACGGAAACTTGCGACTCGGGCGGCAACCGCCTCA
>Ga0265296_1004149_pt1 | contig 12771 bp, 11 predicted proteins | sample MunlanPumphouse1_FD_189073 | JGI IMG/M metagenome (GOLD analysis project Ga0265296, IMG submission 189073) | Groundwater microbial communities from a municipal landfill in Southern Ontario, Canada - Pumphouse #1 | ecosystem: Environmental > Aquatic > Deep subsurface > Groundwater | place... | reverse complement strand
CGAGACAGCAGCGATCTTCAAGAGCTTTTTAGATTGCTTTATAATGAACTGCTTTCGGAATTACCTTATCGAGAACTATTTGAAAATTTATTAAAATCGGCAATTCTAAAAATCATCAAGCTATCTTCATCCAACCTAGCCCTCAATCGGAGACAGGAAATTGCTATGATGTTCAAACAGCTTGTGCACAAAAACTTCAAAAAGCAAAAAAATATTTCATTCTACGCGGATAAACTCGCGGTATCTACAAACTACCTTAATCGATGCGTATTTTCTGTATTCAAGAAATCGTCGAAGGAACTCATTCTTGAAGTGCTGATTATGCACAGTCAATTTCTATTGTTTGAATCCACTAAAAGCATTGCAGATATCTGTTATGAATTGGATTTTTCTGATCCTTCTTATTTCTCACGGCTTTTCAAAAAAATAGTTGGCGTTTCTCCTACTTCTTATCGAAACAGAGCAACTTAGGTTTTCAATATGCACGATTTGTCCTATCTTTTATACTGAAGTACACAAGAGAATCAAATTGATTGCAGTTATTTTTGTGTAAGTGATTGAAGCAAAAAGAGAATTTCAGTTCGGTAGTACACTTTATTCTCGATGTTTCAAATAAATTGTTCCATCATTTAATTACATATTTAAAGATGCTTAAGGTTTCAGAACACAACAATATAACCCAAGATTTCGATTTGTTTATTGCGGATTTTAAAACTAGGCTATCAAGCTTATTTAATAAAGAGTATGATTACAACTCGCTCAGTTTAACGCGAGGGCTACCGCCTGAGTTTTTAGCAGAGATCATGAAAATGCAACCCTTGTCGGTTGCTATTCCAGAACACCACGGTGGTCGGGGCCTTCATGTAAAAGAATGCTTGGGTGTACTGGCAGCAGCTTCTTATGAATCACTATCTTTATCGCTAATCTTCGGGATTAATATTGCGCTATTTTTGGAACCTTTTGCCAAATACGGCGACACCTTACTTCAAGAGAAGGTATTCCCTCAATTTTTGGAAAACCAAGCTATGGGGGGACTAATGATTACCGAACAAGCTTACGGCAGCGACGCACTCAATATGCGAACATCTTACGAACAAAAGGACGATAAGTACTATATAAAAGGTGAAAAACACTGGCAAGGTCTTACTGGAGCTGCAGACTTTTGGCTCGTGACAGCACGCAAGAAAAATGAAAGCGGAGAACTGGTGCGGGATATAGATTTCTTTGTCACAGAGAACGCCGTCGAAGAACAAAAGATTGTTGTTACAAAGAAATACAATAGCCTTGGTCTCTATGCGATTCCTTATGGTGTGAACGACATCGACATCAATGTTCCCACGGACCACAAACTAAATCCGGAAAGTACAGGAATTAAATTGATGTTAGACACCCTCCATCGCAGTAGATTACAATTCCCTGGAATGGGCATGGGTTTTATAAAACGTATGTTGGATGAGGCCATGAAGCATTGTTCCGAACGTCGTGTATCGGGTATTAGTTTAAATGAATTAGACGCTGTTAAATTTCAGTTGTCGCGCATACAGGCTGCATTTACATTATGTTCTGCAATGTGTTCATACAGTGTCTCGATCAGTTCTATCCATAATGACCTTTCAGCCTATGGTGTAGATGCCAATAGTGTGAAAGCATTTGTGACAGACTTAATGCATGAAGCCGCGCAAATATGTGTGCAATTATCCGGTGCAAATGGTTACAGGTTAGACCATGTTGCCGGTCGTGGCCTCATAGACAGTAGACCTTTTCAAATCTTTGAGGGGTCAAATGAAATGCTTTATTCTCAAGTTGCTGAAGCGATCGGTAAACTTATGCGCAAAACCAAAGAAAGCAACTTATTGTCTTTCTTAAAAAAATATAGCTCAACTGAATTTGCAGCACCATTTTTCTCATCAATCTTGAATTTTGACTTTCCGCTACAGCCGAAACAGCGCGAACTGGTTACACTTGGAAAGATAATCGCCCGCGTCATTTGTTTTCAGTATGTTTTACAAATTAACAACGCCGGGTTCAATGATAAGATGACAGAAATAACACGTCAACACGTGAGCATGGATATTTATATGTTGGTAGGCCAATTATCGAATAATAATAATGCCGAACCACTTATGAACTACGACGAAAACACAGATTGGATGAAATTCACTTCTTAATAAGGAGAGATTACAGGAATCAATCTAGTCAGTAAGTTTCAATAAAAGCAAGATGCCACTTCCTATGAAGTGGCATCTCGCGTTATATTGCTGAAATATCCCATTCCCACACACTATGATAGTGCCCTATCGACTCGGTATAGGCTATAAATTCTCGGTAAAACGGATGTGAACCTATTGTAGCACTATCTCCAATAACAAGCAGTTTCTTCTTAGCCCTCGTCATTGCCACATTCATCCGGCGAACATCAGACAAAAAACCAATCTGCTGTTCGGCGTTACTTCTTGTCAAACTGATATAAATAACATCCTTCTCCTGTCCTTGAAAACTGTCTATTGTCTGTATTTTAATCAAGTCATTAAAAGGTCGTAGCGCGTCTTCCCCATCCAATACCTCCTTCAATAAAGTGGCCTGCTTTCGATAAGGTGCGATCACCCCGATGCTCAGGCTTTCATTTAGGCTCAAGGAAGCTTTCCAAGCCCCAATATGGTCGTTCAGATGGGCTTTAATAAAATGAGCTTCTCCTAGATTGAAAATTGCGCCGTCACTTTCTGTTTCTTCAAACCCCGCTCCCGCTGTATCGATAAATAAGACCGGCTCGGTATCCACTGCTAAGCTCCACTGTGCCACTGTACTATCTGCTCTCAACAAACCATTATACAAGGCTGCGGACGGGTATTCCATAATTTGTTCATTCATGCGATACTGCACATCTAACAAAGAAACTAATTGCGGATTATGGTCCACCAATTTTTCGAATAATGTATGACTCAGACCATGGTTAGATACCCTACTAGATTTTACTGTTGGAGGTAATTGATTGTGATCACCGGCCAAAATAAGCCGATGTGCCTTTAATATCGGTATCCAGCAAGCAGGCTCCAATGCTTGTGCGGCCTCATCAATAATGACTGTTTCATAGCTGCGATTGCGAATAACCTCATGATTCGATCCAACCAAAGTTGCAGTGATTACCTGGGATTTATCCAAAACATCTGCACTGATAAAATCCTGAATCTTATCGACATCTTTTCTGATTCGATGGGCTTCATCAAACAATGCTTTTCTTTGCTCCCGCTCAGCCTTTCCAAAATTACGCTTATATTTTTGAGCCATCTCTGTATACGTCCGCACTTGCTTTTGAAGTGTTTTAATATCCTTATTTGCGGGATGTCGATCAATCTTTGCATCGAGTGTCAATTCTTGAAGATGTTCCGAAACCTTAACGGGGTTTCCTATTCTTGTTACTGCAACTCCAGCAGCGTCTAAACGTTCGGTTAACAGATCAACGGCCGTATTGCTCGGCGCAACAACCAATACTTGCTTGTTGTATTGTTTTAGCAATGCCCTCACGGCCTGAACCAATGTTGTTGTTTTCCCTGTCCCCGGCGGCCCATGCAAAAGAGCCACAGTACTTGCTTCCAATAGCTGTTGGATCGCTTTATTTTGCCCCGTATTTAAACTGGGATGCTCATAGAATTTTCCAATAGATTCAGTTGGAATCACCTCTTCACCGATTAATCTTCTCACAAAACTACCTTGCTTTGCATCACGGCTCAATTCCTTTCCTTTCTCCAATGCATTGAACATCTCCCGATAGGAATACTCATCAAATAACAAATCAACACCAAGCTTCCCTCTTCTGCTCCATTCTGGAAGTTCATCGACACGAAATGAAATTCGCATCCCGTCCCTATTGATCGCAGATATGATGCCCTCTATTCGATCTCGGTCGGGATCGTGATTTGAGAACAGGCAAACTGGCATACCAAAGCGAAACTTATGTTCGACCTCATAATGATTTGTTCGATTTAAATTAACGGACAAATAGTCTCCTCTTCCAAGCTCCGTATCTGTTATCTGAATCGGAAACCAGGTGACACCTTGCATTCTTCGTTCATTCAAACTACTTTTCAACAACAAATTTTCATGTTGTAATCGATCAAATTGCTGCTCTTCTTGTAATAAAGTAATAAGCTCGTCGAAATAATTCATCGTGTAATATACATATTGCTCAGGCACAAAATAACTGTTTTTTCACTTATTTGAGTCTTTTGGTTTTTAATTCGCCACATCTTTTATCAAATTTTGCAAAGCAAGTTGATATTCTACAAAAGAAGCAATGGATCTAGCCGTAAATTCATATTTATTTGCTATAATTGAAAAACAGAGCATTTTTCAATCGAAACATCCATAAATCAATAATTAGATGAGCGAAATATTCTTACACGACAGCGAGCAGCAATGGACAGACCTCGGCGAAGGCGTTATGCGAAAAATACTCGTTTTTAATGATGAACTCATGCTCATGAAAGTTCGTTTTAAAAAAGGAGCCATCGGTGCCCTTCATCAACACCCCCACACACAGATTTCTTATGTTAGTGCAGGAAAATTCCGATACCATATTAATGGTGTCGACAGCATCCTAACTGCAGGCGACTCTTGTATCATTGATTCACAATTGATTCATGGATGTGAATGTCTTGAAGAAGGAGAACTGATCGATTCGTTCACTCCTTATCGCGAAGACTTTGTTCAGTCTACCTAAAAAATGTATTAATAAGGTCTTGAAAAAATAATAATCATTTTGTTCTAACGTTAATGCTATAACATTCAAAAATATGATCTCACTTTTTTCACCCTATATTCGCACAAAACTCGTTGGTTTGTGCATGAGCATTGGTTTACTCGGTCTTTCTCCATCTCTACAAGCGCAAGAAAAACCTCTTTTAATAGAGAAGATAAATCCGCAACTGTATCTTTACACGACCTTTAATACATTTGGAGGCACCAAATATGCTGCTAATGCTGTATATCTAATTACGAAAAAAGGCATTATCCTCTTTGATACACCATGGGATTCCACACAATATCAACCCTTATTGGACAGTATCAAACAAAAACATAATTTACCCGTCATTGCCGTTTACGCGACACACTGGCACGAAGACCGGGCAGGTGGCTTTGCTTATTACAACCGCATTGGAATTCCAACCTATGCAACAAAAATGACGAACGACCTGCTAAAGGCAAATCACAAAGCCCAGGCCACTCATCTTGTTTCCACCAATAAAACCTACAGCGTCGGCGGACAGTCTTTTGTTTTGAACTTTTTTGGTGCCGGACACTCCATGGACAATGTTGTTGTCTGGTTTCCCGAATATAAGATCCTAGATGGTGGTTGTTTTATAAAAAGCTCCGAAGCCCAAGATCTAGGATTTACGGCAGATGGGGATATAAAATCCTGGAAGCCATCCCTAGCGAGGTTATTGGCAAAATATCCTAAAATTAACATGGTTATTCCTGGCCATGATGCCTGGAAAGATAAAGGTCAGATAAAGCGAACCGAAGCTCTTCTTACAGAAAAACAATAATACATCTGGATGAGCGTAAGTAGGTAGGTCTTAAGATATCTTCGTTAAACGTACTTGTTTTTCAATAGGATTGAAATATCTTGAAACAGACAAACATACAGATCCTTGATTCTAAAGTATTTACACCATAAAAAAAAGCGACTAAATAACATGCGTAGAAAAATATGTAGAAAAATAAAAAAGAGGCTTTGTTTATCCAAAAAAGTACTATCTTAGCGACACCAAATAAAGCTGGGGCATTAGCTCATTTGGCTAGAGCGCTTCGCTGGCAGTGAAGAGGTGATCAGTTCGAATCTGATATGCTCCACAAAAAAAGGGTACTTACTCTATTCTAAGTACCCTTTTCTTATTTTTAATCGACCAGTTTTGACGGCAAATTCTTATTTATAAGAGTTTACAGATTTAGAAATTTTCCAGGTTCCGTTTTCTTTAACAAGTGTGATCAGATCTGTTTTCGCAAAACCATCAAATTGCATCGTAACTTTCGCTATTGCATAATCAGGTAATTCTTCAACGATCTGTGTTGTTGTTCTGCAGTTCATCTTGATTCCTTTTTGTTTTTTCAAAAATTCAATCATCTCATGACGGCTATGTTTCAAATCTTGTTTACCGCAAATTTTTTGGTCAAAATCAGCTGTAAAAAGCTTGTCCAAATTAGCTACTTGACCTTCGGTCATTGCACCAACGTATTCATCGATGGCTAAATCAGCAGTAATTAAATTGCGTTCTTCTGGCTTAACTGAAGCCATTGAGCAAGTAGAGATTGCAATCATTGCCGCTGCTACAAATGTTTTTACTAAAGTTTTCATATCTTTTTCAATTTTATAATGTATTAGTATATTTTCTTATTTTATTGTCGCTTACTATATAAATTTGTTGCGTACTTTTTTTATTTATTTTCTGATTCAAAGTTAAGACAACTCATATATTGATTTCATTACATTTAGATTAACATTACATTAAAATCGGTAAATGATATTTTTTTCTAGGCGAATGAAATTTCCAATCAATTCTCTTTATAGCCAAAACGTGACAGAATGAATAAATTATTGGTTTGAATATTGTTATTCTGTCTATTTCCTGCTAGATTGCATTCTTTCATGACACACTACGATAGCGCATACCTTTTTTATATTAAATGGTCTATTTTGATGGTTCTACTTGTACTTGCCGATACTGCATATGCACAACGTCCCGTCAATGAAATAGAAACCACCAAACATCTCGCTGATACAAGTAAACAACGGGACCTGATTGATATTGGAAAAGAAATATTAAATATCAAGCCACCCCAAACTGTCGATAGTACAGGAAAGAAAATCTATTTTTCCTTTTTACCCTTTTCGACAAATGTTCCTGGAGGAGGGCATGCTTTAATTACAAGTACAACCGCAGGATTTTATTTAGGAGATCGTTCCGATACCTATATGTCCAAAATGACATTTACTCCCTACACAAATTTTGGCAAACGATTTGGTCTGCCAATCCGTTCTTACATTTGGTTAAAAGAGAATGCATGGGTGATTGATGGCGATATCCGCCTACTAAAATACCCGCACGAAACTTGGGGAATTGGCAAAGAGCATCATGGCGACCAGCAGATTAATTTAGATTACACCTACTTTCGTTTATACCAACATGCATTAAAAAGAATTCATGGGGGCCTTTTTATGGGAATTGGTTATGACCTGGATTATAGAATGAATATTAAGTCTACGAGCAATACCAAGCTCGAAGACTACACTTCCTACCCTTATGGAACAGATTTAAAAGACAATACCATGTCTTCAGGAGTCAGCTTCAATTTAATTTACGATACACGCGCCAATTCGATCAATACTTGGTCGGGTAACTATGCCAATTTACAGTTCCGTGTAAATCCGACATTTTTAGGAAGTGATCAGAATTGGAAATCGCTATTTCTTGAAGTTAGACGATACCATAGGCTTACCCAAGACCGAAACCGCCAAAATATGATTGCCATAAGAAGTTTCTTCTGGACCGTATTTAATAGTAAAGCGCCCTATCTTGATCTTCCTAATTTAGGATGGGATCCATACAATAGTTCGGGAAGAGGCTTTCCAGTCAGCCGTTTTCGTGGCAAATCACTTTACTATTTAGAAACGGAATATCGTCGTGATATCACCCAAAATGGCTTATTTGGATTTGTTGCATTTATGAACTTTACGACATTAAACGGGCCAAAGAATTCCATGTTCGAAGACTGGAACGTCGGCACTGGTGCTGGTGCACGAATTAAGTTTAACAAAAACTCGGGCACCAACATTGGAATCGACTATGGTATCAGTAAGAATCACCGCGGCGTTAGACTCACCTTGGGTGAGGTCTTCTAATTTCTAACTCAAATGATAGCTCTGGTTTTTAAACTCCATTGAAGCATAGTACTGATATTTCCTATTGTCCAAGGGATAATCCCAACAGCCCATACGGTGGTAGATTTCACCACCAAATCCTGTTTTGAAACGATAAAGTCCATATAAAGGGTGTGAAGGATCTGCGTGTGGCGATACTCCAAAGAAATCATATTCTGTACAACCTTTTTCTTTCGCAAGCTGCATCGCACGCCATTGCAAAGCGTATGTCGCCATATAATTACGATTTTCGGAAGCAGAAGCTCCGTATAGATAAGTCCCCCGATTTGCCGCAATTACCAAAAACATAGCGGCCAAAGGCTTGCTATCCACTTCGGCTACTAAAAGATATACATCTGCGGGAGATAATGTATCACTTGCCCTTGCAGAAAGAACGATCTTAAAATAGCTTATATCATGTAAGAAAAAGTTGTTTCGAAGAGCTGTCTGCCGATAAAGCTCATACCAAATCTCCAAACTTTCAAGTCCCAGCGAATGCACACGTACTCCTTTTCGCTCTGCTAAATTAATATTATATCGAGTCTTAGATTTCATATTTCCAAGCAACATATCCTCACCCTTTCTAAGATCCATAAAAATAGTATTGGAAGGCAGTATATCTGTATTGGCTTTATGAAAGTTCCAGTTTTCTGTATTAAAATTAAAGCGCATTTCCTGAATACGTTTCTCCGGCACCCCTAGCCAATTGCCATGAAGGTCATAACAATCATCCTCTTTAGCCCAATGTGATTCCCAAGATAGATCATAGCGTATCATTATACAATTTGGTGGCAGATGGGAACGTAAACTCTCCGATAACTGTTCTAAAAAATAGCCCTGGTTTTCATCTGAAGGTTCAATCTCAGGTCCATAAGGTACATAGGCAATGCTATGTTCCTGATCTATGGCTTGTATGATAATTAATAGATCGCCGATAAAATAGGTATCGTCGTCGATCCCAACATACAGATCGGATTGTTTGGATTTAAAATTAAATGCCTTGGATTGTATACCTTGCATTTTTTTTACTGCAGACCAATAAGCAGTTTGTTGAATAATACCTGTTTTATAAAGCCCACTGATTTCTTTGTCACTAATGTCTGCTATCATGATATTTTACTATTTAATAGGGTTGTTTTTATAAGATATGCACAAAATAACCACAATTTTAACACCCAAAAACGGCAAACATAGCCAAAATGTTTGGTTAAGCGCATATGCATTTGTCACTTTGTTGTTAATTTCAAGAAATAGAGAAAAACAGGCATTTAAAGTAGCTTTTTTACATTATTTAACGCTATAATATCCGTATTTGAATTGTTATTTTGACCTAAAATTTAAGATATTTGTAGCTTAACAATTCAAATACGATGGACAATAAAGCGATCTCAAAAATTTTCAAATTATGTAGCCAATTGATGGAGCTTCATAACGAAAATCCTTTTCGAACAAAATCCATTGCAAGTGCCTCTTTTAAGTTGGACAAGCTACCTTTCCGTATTGACGAGGCTAGTCTTGAAGATTTGAGTGTACAGCCTGGAATAGGAAAAAGCACGGCTGAAAAAGCCAAAGAAGTCGCTGCTACAGGAACTTTCAAAGAGCTTGAGGAGCTTATTGAAAACACACCAGCCGGTATTATTGAAATGTTAAATATTAAGGGCCTTGGCCCTAAAAAGATTCAAATTATCTGGAAAGAACTCGAGATTGAAAGTGTCGGCGAATTACTTTACGCCTGTAATGAAAACCGTCTCGTAGAAGCAAAAGGGTTTGGTCTTAAAACGCAGGAAGACATCAAAAAATCCATTGAGTTTTCTATTTCCAACAAAGGATGGTTTTTATATGCGAAAGTGCTTCCGCTGGCAGAAAAATTTTTCAACGAATTGAAATTGCATTTCCCTTCTTCCCTGCTGTCATATACAGGAGATTTCAGAAGAAAATGCGAGGTTTTGAGCACCGTAGATCTTTTAATATCGGAAAGTATAGACAACGTCGAAAAATTCCTTGATGGACTTACTTTAGTGGAAAAAACAGAAAACTCCATAGAACTGACCGATGAATTGGGGTTTACTTTCAAAGTCTTCAGTAGCAATATCAATGATTTTTATCGCGACCTGATTCTTAGTACCGGATCCACTGCACATCTCGATCTCCTATTTAATATTCTACCAGATCTCCCTTCACTTTCCAGTGAAGAGGCCATTTACCGTAACTTGGGTTTAGATTATATTGAACCCGAATTACGAGAGGGGTTAGATGAAATAGTGCAGGCTCAAACGCATTCACTGCCAAAGCTGATTCAATACAAAGATCTCAGGGGAACACTCCACAATCACTCCACCTATAGTGACGGCGTACATAGCCTCGAGCAAATGGCATTACATTGTAAAGATGTCCTGGGGCTAGAATATTTGGGTATATGCGATCACTCGCGAACTGCAGTCTATGCCAACGGCCTCTCCATTGAGCGGTTGGAACAACAATGGAATGAGATTGCTACATTAAACGAAAAATTGGCTCCATTCAAAATTTTCAGGGGAATTGAATCCGATATTCTAGGTGACGGTTCATTAGACTATCCCGATGAGGTATTGGCTAAGTTTGACTTCGTTGTCGCCTCCGTCCACTCCAATCTGAAAATGGACGAAGACAAAGCCACAACAAGACTAATCAAAGCGATCGAAAATCCGTATACAACAATCTTAGGCCATCCAACAGGAAGACTATTATTAAGCAGAGCCGGATATCCGTTAGATTTTAAACGGGTAATCGATGCTTGTGCGGCAAATGGCGTTGTCATTGAGATAAATGCCAATCCTTTACGATTAGATCTGGATTGGAGATGGCACCGTTATGCAGTAGAGAAAGGAGTTTTACTTTCCATCAATCCCGATGCCCATCGTACAGAGGGATTGCACGATATGCAATATGGTGTATTGGTGGCTCAAAAGGGTGGTCTGCAAGCAAGCAACTGTTTGAATGCATACGCGCTAGATGCCATAACGACCTATTTTAATAAGAAAAAACAAGGCTAGGGTATGTCGAGTAAAACAAATGCTGTTCGGCTGTTGGACACGGCAAAAATAACGTATGAACTCAGAGCATATGAGGTAGACGAACAGGACGTCAGTGCTGAGCATGTCGCCCAAACCCTAGGTCTGTCACCCGAGAGACTTTATAAGACCTTGGTCTTAAAAGGCAACAAAGATCCTTATATTGTTGCCGTAGTTCCTGGAAATGCACAGCTCGACCTTAAAAAAATAGCGAAGGCCTCTGGGAATAAAAACTGTGAAATGCTCCCGATGAAAGACCTTTTAACGGTGACCGGCTATATTCGTGGTGGCTGTTCACCTATTGGCATGAAAAAACAGTTCCCAACCTTTATTGAAGAGGCCGCACAATTGGAGACAGCGATTTCGGTAAGCGCGGGAAAAAGGGGGCTTCAGATTATTTTAGCCCCAACAGACCTAGCGACGATTACAGCTGCCCATTGGTCCGATCTGATCGATATGTGAATTACCTTTTACGCCCATATAATAAAATGCGCTTGAAAGAATAGATCGCTGGAAATTTAGTAAAATGTTTTTTGATGCGTGTTTTAAATTCAGTTACAAACACAGACTTCTTATCTTCCTCCAATTGTTCCATGTAAGGAATCAAAGCAGACCCAGCAATAAAATTGTAAAGCATGTCTGCATCAGCAGCAATGAGTGGATATACACGAAGAGAAAGGTTTAATTGATCCAGGCCATTATCAAATAACAATTGCGCATAAGTATCCATATCCAATACCGAAGAAGGCCTATTCCAGCCCCTTAAATAGGATCGATAGGGTTCTTCCGTCGCCAATTCAAATAAAATTTTATTTAGTATATTTTCGGGCTGATAAGGCATTTGTATCGCCAATTGCCCGCCAACATTAAGCTTAGAAATAAGCTGAGGAAAAAGAACCTGATGATCTTCCAGCCATTGTAAAGCAGCATTACTGAATATAAGATCCCAGGTTTTTGGCTCTGCAAGGAAGTTCTCAACGGAACTTTGCCTAAATTTTAGACGTTCCGTTTCCAACTTATGACTTTTAGAAAGCATTTCCGCAGAAGAATCTACCCCAAGAAAGGTCGCTTGAGAAAATTGTTCGCTTAAGATAGCTGTCTGTTCACCTGTACCGCAACCTAAATCGACTGCATGTTCCATTTTATCGGCAGTAATTAGTTCAGATAAATCATAAAACGGTTTAAAACGAATATCTTTAAATTGATTGTATATATCTGGATTCCAAGGCATATATTTATTAATTAACACCCATATCGGGCAATACTACATTTTCTATTTAAACAAGGTAAGAATTTCTGCGGGTTCAACTTTACCAAAATACGTCGTCAAATCAATTGATTTCAATAAGGTATCAATCTCTCCTACCTCATGCTTTTCACCAATCAATAAATTTTCAAGTTCATGAATTGATCGGGATGCAAAAAAATCACCGAAAATTTTAGCCCTTTCAATGTATCCTTTATGTACATCCAAATGCAACTCGATGAATCCCGCGGGGATCTTAATTGCTTTTTTAAAATTATAATTTGGCGAAAAACCGAAGTTCCAATCCCATGTTTCATACTTCTCTTCGACCAATTTTTCTATATTTTCAATATCCAAAGCGGTAAACTCAATCATTTTGGCCGCCGGATTCTCAAGTTTTATTTCTTCAATCAGCAATTCCTTAAAATCTTCAGTCGTAAAACCAGCAGGTAAATATTCAATTAAATTTGTGACACGTGCGCGATTCGATTTTACCGCCTTATCTACAAACTTCAATGGATTGACCTTTAAAGCATCACTTAATACCTGCATCTGCGAAT
>Ga0265296_1004148_pt1 | contig 12775 bp, 11 predicted proteins | sample MunlanPumphouse1_FD_189073 | JGI IMG/M metagenome (GOLD analysis project Ga0265296, IMG submission 189073) | Groundwater microbial communities from a municipal landfill in Southern Ontario, Canada - Pumphouse #1 | ecosystem: Environmental > Aquatic > Deep subsurface > Groundwater | place... | reverse complement strand
GACGGGGGCGCGATGCTCCAGATTTGCAGCGGAGGCGTGGGCCTCAGGCTCCACCAGCACATCCTCTTCCTTGAAGGCGGTGTGCTCGATGCTGAAGCCGAAATCAGTTGCGATGAGCGATGCAGTGTCCACGTCTATCTGCTGGTTCACTGTGACCATGACGTTCAGCGCCATGAGCTTTTTTATGATGTCGGACGCCTTCACGCCGATCGCCTGCGAGAGCAACGCGACCGTGATGTTCTCCTCAACGCGGATGACCTTCTTGATCGCCTTGGGTTCCGTGATCTGCGTCTGCTTGAACTCCTTGCGAACAGTTGTCTTTCTGCGCTTCGCTGCCGGGCCAGGCTGGAACACGCGGTCCGCGACAGCCGGCGCTGCGACCTCGACGACCTCTTTCTCTTCCTCACCATGGGGACCGATGAACTGCTTGAGTCCGCCGGCACGCTGTATCGCCTCCATCTCGAGTTCGTCGCGATCCTTGCGCTTGCGGGGCCCTTTCTTGAGACGATCCTTCCAGTCATCCTTGACGCCGCGCACGGCACCGGGCGCTGCGGAGAGATCGATGTAGCCCACGACTCCTATGCGGCGCTCCGCCTCGCTCGGCGCTGCAAGCTGTGGACCGACCGTCGCCCTGGCGTCGGGCCCCTGCGCCGCAGCCGTTGCAGCGGCCTGTGCCGCCTGCGCCGGCGTAGGCGCCGGCTTTGCTTCCTGCACTGGAGCCGGGGCCTTGGCCGAAACCTCCGTCGGCTCCGGTGCAGCGACCGCTGCCGGGGTCTCCACTGCGGATTCGGGCGTGCCTTCCTGAGCCGCTTCAACCTGAATTTCCGCCTCAGGAGGCGTCTCGACTTTTATTGCGCGGCGGCGGATCAGCGTCGGTTTTATACGCCTCTCCACAACGTCGGCTGATGGCTCGGCATGTTCTTTGTTCGTCTCCACTACCATGAACCCCTTCCTTTCGACTGCGCTGCCAGCGTGACCTACTCTGTTTCCTCTTCCTCTCCCTCAGGCGCGTCTGCGACTTCCGCGGGCACGTCCCCGGCAGAGGCCTCCGCAGCAGCGGCGGCCTCCGCAGCAACCGCTGCGGCAGCCAGAGCCTCTTTTTCCGCGGCTTCAGCTGCAATCGCGCGCGCCGCCGCCTCCTCCGCGTCCTTCCGGGCGCGCTCTTCCTCTTCCAGCTTAATGATCTCTCCGATGAGCGTCTGGGTCGAAAGCCCCTTCTCCATCGCCGCCTTTGCCTTTGCGTAGAGGCCTTCCAGAGCCTCTCCTCCCACTCCGGGTACCTGCTTGAAGTCGTCTATCTCGGAGCTGGCGATATCCTCGAAGCTCCGGAACGTATGCGAATATAGGATCATAGCCGAGCTGTCGTCGATGCCCAGGATCTCGGAGAGGACCTTTCGCGCCCTCGCCGCAACCTGCTCGATGCGCGTCTCGCTGTAGACATCGATGTTCCAGCCGGTGAGCTGGGCGGCGAGCCGCACGTTCTGGCCGCGGCGACCGATGGCGAGCGAGAGCTGGTCATCCGGCACGACGACTTCCATCGCGCGCTCGCGATCGCGGATGATTACCTTCACGACCTCGGCGGGTGCCAGCGCATTGCAGACGAACCGCGCCGGCTCGTTGTCCCACGCCACGATGTCGATCTTCTCGCCCTTGAGTTCGTTGACCACGCTCTGTACTCGCGAACCCTTGATGCCCACGCACGCGCCGACCGGATCCACATCCGAATCGCGCGAGACCACGGCGATCTTCGAGCGCACGCCCGGCTCGCGGGCCGCCGCGCGGATCTCCACGATGCCCTCCGCGATCTCGGGAACTTCCATGGTGAAGAGCCCGATGAGCAGCCCGATGTTGCGCCTGGAGAGGATTACGGCCGGCCCCTTGCCCTCCTTGTCTATCCGGAGGAAAAAGCCCTGGAGCCTCTCCCCAGCACGATAGCTCTCCGTCGGCACCTGCTCCTGCTTCGGAACCGCGGCCTCGGTACGGCCCAGGTCCACGACCATATCGCCCTTTTCAAAGCGGCGGACGATGCCGGTGATGAGCTCCCCGAGCCTCCCCTTGTACTCCTCGAAGATGATGTTGCGCTCCGCCTCGCGCACTTTTTGGATGATCACCTGTTTCGCGGTCTGCGCCGCAATGCGACCGAATACGGAGGGATCCATCTTCACGCCGAGGCTGTCGCCCGGCTCCGCATCAGGGTCCAGCTCGTGGGCCTCTTCCAGGCCCATCTGCATGTTAGGGTCCTCGACGTTTTCGACGGCGGTCTTGAACTGGAAGAGCTCGATCTCGCCGTTCTCGTCGTTGAAATGCGCCTCGAGCTCACCCAGGTGACCCCACTTCTTGCGCGCTGCAGTGAGGAATGCGGTTTCGATTGCCTCGATGAGCATCCCGCGCGGGATGCCTTTGTCTTTGCTCACCTGATCGAGCACGCGCCCAAGATCCTGAAACATAGCCATGAGACTCTCCTCCTCAGTTTGACTTTCCTTTTGGCAGGAGCTCTTCCGGCTCCAGCCGAGCCTTCTCAATCGCGTCGATAGGAACCTGATAACGATCCCCGTCAATGATTATCGTGATGGCGCCGCCCTCAACCCGCTCCAGTATGCCCTTGAAATTGCTGCGGCCGTCTATCGGCTCGGCCGTCCTTACCCTCACCCGCATACCCGCGTATTTCTCAAAATCAGCGGGGCGGCGGAGCGGCCTGAATATCCCCGGGGAGCTGACCTCAAGGTCGTAGCGCACGGGAACCACATCCTCGACTGCTACGAGGTCCTCGATCGAGTGGGAGGCTCGCACGCAATCGTCTATCGTGACCCCGCCCTCCCTGTCGATAAAAAGCCTCAACACCCATCGCCCTGAATCAAACACGATCTCCCGCTCGATCAGATCGTACCCGAGGTTGGCGAGCACCGGCGCCACCAGACCTTCGACTTTCGCAAGGATCTCTTTCCGATCAATAGTCATGCGTCTCGATCTTCGCAGCAAAGCCCTAAACTCAAGCCTGCCAACAAAAAATGGGCACCACCTGCGGGCCCATTACCGTACAACTCGCACCACTGAAAGCGAGCGGGAGTATATATAAAACCCCTTGGTGCGCAAGGCTATTTTTGCCAAGCGACAAGTTTTTCTATTTCACTTGATGCAATATGGATCGCGATCTAAGTGATGATAATTAATTAATAAATAAACAGCATCTGAACACGACATATAAATCACATTAAATAACTGCGCTTATCCCCCTGATTTTACAAATTTAATTATATTGTCGCAAGCCGCGTGTTGGTATTTTGAATAATATTTGTATTTGTATTTTATTATATATTAGAAAATACAATACAACATATTATTTAGAGCGTACCTGGAGAGGGTTTTTGGAGCACTACAAAATCTGAGACATTGTCGTCGGTATCCAGGCCGCCATTTCGCGAGAGGCTTTGGCCTGCGCCCGTCTTCGTGGCAGGCGTCCCTTCGAAGCATGGCTTGCCGTTCGAGGCGGGAGTGACGATTGGCGTGCCGTAACCCATTGCGTCGAGGACCGCCTCCTTCTCATCCAATAGCTGCACGCAGTCCGGGCTGTTGTGCGGATCAAAGTTCTCTATGAGATCCGCGCCTGAGACGTTGCTCGTCCCGGGCGCCCCTGTCTTGGCATCAGCGATCAGAAATATGCCGTCGTCCGGAATCAATGTGCCGTCGGGAATGGCGACCGTCTCAGTGGCCTTGCCGTCCGCCCCGTTTATGAAGACGACCTTGTATCCAGATAAATCCCCGCCTGCATCCCCATAGAGCTCGATGAAGAGATCGCCTTCCGTGTCGCTGCCTGCAGCATCATACATGAGTTCGTTGATCACGAGCGCCTCGGGACGAGCAGGCCCGGTCGCGCTCCCGCTGCCGCCCGTGTTGCCGGCCGTCTCGCTGTCACCCCCGGCCGAATCGCCCGATGTCCCGCTTCCTGCCGCGCCGTTCTCCGCGATGCCTTCTACTGTAAAGGAGCTGGTAAAGGGTCTGGGCGACATTCCAGGCCTCTGGTTCAGGGGCAGGCCCTCCAGGCTCATGATCTTTCCCGTGGCAACGACAAGATAAGTTGCGCCAGGCTCGTACGCCTCGCCCGCGCGAAATGAGACCGAGCCTCCGTCCGCCCTGAACTCGTAGACGCCATCGATGCCCTTTGCATCCCCATCCTCGATATCAGATGCAATCTCCTCGTGCGTCTTTCCTTCCTCAACTACCTTCATAATGGCAAGCGTCGATGAATCCACAGTGGAGGGATTGAGCGCCTTGGAAAACGCAAGCTCAACGACCGCATCGGCGGAGACCGCATCCCCTTCTGCCGGCTTCACGGAGACGACCTTCGGCTGTCCGCCGAGCAGCGAGTCGAAACCGGACAGATCGAGCGGGCCGCAACCGCTCATGGACAGGATTATGAATATACATATGCCGACTCTTCTCATCGCGAGCCCTCCTTCTTAGTAATCATAGACGTTTCGCATATAGGGCCTTGAAGCTGGCCACTGAACCAGCCGCCCGTGAACGCGTCCAGTTCCGCGACAGACTCCTCGCAGACAACCCTTCTAAGGAAGAGTTCGTGCATGGCCTTGTCCTGTCGAGGATTCAATCGAACCAGCCCGGCGAGTAGCGCGAGCTCGGCCGGGGTGCTTTCTATCGCATAATATCGTTTATTTACCTCCGCGATGAGCGCGTTGCGCTCGCGAGCGATGTTGCGCGCCTCCGCGGATGCAGCGAGCACGTCGGTGTTGAATACCGCGTCGCGAAGCTCCCATATCGCACGTACGCCAAAGCTGTTGTCCGCGGTCTGGTTGCTGGAGAACGCGCCGTCTTCAGGCCCCACGACAACGCCGCTCGACCCGACATAGACATTATCGTTCACGTTTACGTTCACGTAATTGCGCAATCGACGACCGTATTCGAGCTGCAACCGCGGGACATAAGCCGCGAGGCGCGCTCGCTTCTTCCACTTCGCGGCCTCGCCGAGGTCGATGCGCGCGTAATCGATCGCCCGCTGCTGCACCTCGATGACAGGGGGGAGCACAGGTTCGATGGGCTTATCCTTGGCCGCTGGACCGTGCACAAAGGACATGGCGACCGCAAGCGCTATCCCAATAAGATGCATGCCGGCATAATTAGCAATTTGCGTGCCAAGAAATTTCCTCGCAATTTCGCTCATCCGCCCTCTTCAGCTGCAGCGAATTCGAGCAGTGAGTTATGATTTTCGGCACCTGCGTCTCTCTGCCATCCTGAAAGGCAAAGGCTTTTTATTGGCACGCATCCTGCTGTGTATCCCCGCATGCGCAGGGGCGCCTTCATCGCATTGTCTCTCTGTCTTGCCTCATGCGGGCCAATGCCCTCGTTCAATCGCGGCGCATCCGCAGGCATTGATCGTCCCGGCTCTCTCCAGGGAGATGACGCCGCAATCGAGCCGCTGCGCATCTTCGTCATCGACGTGGGCCAGGGTGACGCCACGCTGATACAGGCGCCCTCCGGCGAGGCGATGCTCGTAGACGCTGGTCCGGTCGGCGCAGGCATCGGCAGGGTCGTTCCCGCCCTCGCATCCAGAAAGATCGCGCAGCTCGAATACATAGTCCTCACACACTTCCACGACGATCACACTGGCGGCCTCAGCGAAGTGCTGGCCGGCCAGGACGGCCTGTTGGGAACTGCCGACGACATCACACTTAAAGGAGAGATATATGTGCGAGGCACACAGGAAGGCAGCTCATATGGCGATGGCGCTCCACTCGGCGCGGAGCGGGCCGCTCCTCCCGAGCGCGCCGCTCTTGCCGGCGACCGTATCGGGCTTGGCGATTGCGATGTGGAGGTTGTGGCGGCAGATGGCGTGCTCAAAGACGGCATTGCGATCGATCTCGGAGATCCCCCGGACGAGAACGCACGCAGCATCGCTCTTTTGATATCATATAAGGGATTTCGCATGCTGATCGCGGCAGACTTAACAGGCGGGGGCAACGACCCGCCGTATCAGACGCCGGACATGGAAACTCCGCTTGCACCGCTCATCGGGGACATCGACGTGCTGCGGGTCGCTCATCACGGCAGTCACACGAGCACGAACCAGGCATTTCTCGACGCCACGAAACCGGAGGTCGCGATCATATCGGTAGGCGACGGAAACGACTTCTTCCACCCGCACACCTCGGTAATAGATCAGCTCATCGATGCTGGCGTCAGCGTGTATCAAACAGAGCGAGGATATCTCGATCGCGATGGGCCGGTCGTCGCTGACGGGGATGTAACGATCGAGGTCAAAGCAGATGGCGGCTACAAGGTCGTGCTGCCGTGATCAGCCCTCGAATCTATACGTACGCGGCATTGGATCGAGATATGACCTGAGGACGATATCGACCACCCCGTCGATTCCCTGCGGACGGATCGCGCGATCCACCAGGGAACGAAGCTGGGCCGCGTCTACATCTGGAGAGTTCTTCAACCAGATCTCCACGGATCCGGTTCGCAGTCGAGGCCGTTTCCTTTTTGCGAAAGCCAGCCTTTCCTTGAGGAGGGTCGCGAAGTCAGTCCAGTTGAAGGCCTTGCCTGCTGCATATGTCAGGCAAAAATGCCGCGCCTTGACGGCTTTTGGCAAGTCTTTGAAAAGGTCGCTCTCTCGCAAGAGCCCCCAGCGCTCGAAATTGTCCTCGCGTCGCTCCAGGCCGAGCGGACTCATCCTGCCGTATCTTTCAGCCTGCACCTCCACAAAATCCGCGATCGGCAACCTGGAAAACGCCCGGTCAAAGATGTTGACACGTCCCTCTCCCAGCAGACTTTCGCGCGGGATCACGATGTAATCAAAGCACGCCAGAGCAGAGCCAAACATCTCCTCGGCGTAGTCGGCCAACGGCACCCCGGGTTCGCCCGTGTAGTCAAAATCATATACCCTGCCCCCGAATTCCAGCGCCACATGGTAAGACCATTTGTCCGGCAGAAGCGACGCCCGCGGCCATATCTTCTTGTCATCGGGCAGGCCGCAGAAATCATCCTTTGATCCGATCGAGGAGTGGAGGACCTCAATCACGTTCAGGCGATTCATCCGTGCATCGACGGGGACAAACCCTAAAAATCGCGTGACGTTGCCCACGCAGTCGCCGTCGCGGTACAATTGATGCGCATCGAGAAACCCATTCGCAAGGCATCGTTGCGCCTCTTCAAGGTTCAATGCCTCCACTTCATCAAAGCCTTCAGCAGTCCCATCAAGAAAAGGGCCCTGCGACGGCCCGCCCATCGCGGCCGTAAGCGCTGCATTATTGATAATATCGACTGAAACAGCCATTTTTGCCCCTGTTCTATCGACCTAACCCTTTATCGGCTTGCCCATTGATTTGTTGCGCAAAAAATCGAGTTCGTATAAACAATATTTCAAAGGGGATCAACCATGTACATCAACAACGGGCGGCATTCCGGATGGATCGAGGTGATCTGCGGGCCGATGTTCTCCGGCAAGACAGAAGAACTCATCCGCAGGCTCAGGCTCGCGCAGATCGCGAAGCAGCGGATAGAGATCTTCAAGCCGGCGCTCGATACACGCTATTCCGAGGAGCACATCGAGTCGCACGACGAACAGCGCTTCAAATGCACGCCCGTGCCCGCGGCCTCCAAGATCCTCGAGGCACTCGGTGATCACACGCGCGTAGTGGGCGTAGACGAGGCGCAATTCTTCGACGCTTCGATCGTCACGGTATGCCAGCGCCTGGCAAACCGCGGGATCAGGGTCATCGTAGCCGGGCTGGACCAGGACTACATCGGCAATCCGTTCGGCCCGATGCCCTCGCTCATGGCGGTCGCAGAATCGGTGCTCAAGCTGAAGGCCGTGTGCATGGTCTGCGGCGGCCTGGCATCGCGCTCACAGCGCCTGACCAGGGAGACGAGCCAGGTCGTGCTTGGCGCCGCCGATCACTACGAGGCGCGCTGCCGCGCGTGCTTTGATCCGGATCTCGGTTCGCAGTCCACGGAACCGCTCTTCAACAGCGCTCGCAGAAACGAAGAGCGCGAATAGCCGATCGTGCGGGGGATGATAATGAAGCAGAATAAGGAAGGCGATCTCACCGATGTGCTCCGCGATGCACACGCGCATTTCTTCATGATGAAGGGCGAAGAGGTGACGCGCCTGAAGCTCTGGGAGATACGCAAGGACTCGCTGGTGATCGAGTTGCCGGTAGGCGCCCCGATGCACAGGACCATGGTCGGCCTCGTCCCCACGATCGACGGCTCGGGCGTGTATGAGATCGACGGCACGGTGGAGTCGGAGGAGCTGCCAGACCAGATGCCCGGCACCTTCCGTCTCAAGGTCGATCCCGCGGGAGTGCGAAAGGTGAATCGCAGGCTCTTCCCCCGCTTCTCCTTTGCCCCGCCTATTGCGGCCACGGCAACGCCCGAGGGATGGGAGCGGCCGGTCGCCGGGCGGCTCATCAACCTGAGCGCGGGCGGGCTTAGAATCGAGACGGACGAGCCCCTTCCGGCCGATTGCGCGATCGCATTCCGCTTTGATGTCGAGTCCGACGACGAGATCCACTCCATCGCGCGCATCGGAAGCATCGTCTACGAGGTGCCGATGCAATCCGGGTTTGCATACGGCGTGCGCTTTGGCCGCGATGAAGAGGATACCATCTCGGGCGAAGTCGAGGCGTCTGTCGAGTCCCTGGATAAGACAGCTGACCTCTTAAACCTGGTCAACCGACTGCTCGTGCGCAGGTGATCGCGCGGGCGATCAGAACGCCTGCACCGACATCGTCCCCCTCCTGAGCCTCCACTGCTCCACGCATCCGCCCGCACGGTTATCCGTATCCAGCCCTATGATCGCCGTGCCTGTGCCGTACTCGCTGTAGGCCTTGCTCGTCCCGGTGTTCTTGCACTGACCATTGGAATCAACGCCGGTGTTCGCAGTATAACTCAGATCAAACGTGAATTTCTGATCCGGACTCAACAGGAAGAACTGCTGCGTGCACCAGCCGTTGCGGCCGTCCATGTCCAGCATTATCTGATCCGTCCACTGGTTGACGGAGGCACAGTGCATGCCGTGATTCCCGCACTGGCCCAGGTCCGCGCCAGCGCTGTCGCCCTCGTAATCCACGCATATCTGGAGGTCGAGCTGGCATTCCGACGCGAGCCTGAACTTCTGAAAGCACCCGCCATCCCTGCTGTCCGCGTCGATGGTGATGGGCTGCGTCCATTCATCCAGCGCAACGCAGTGCGTTCCGGTCGCCCCGCTGCACTGCCCGCCGACGTCGCCGGTGAATTCATAGCAGAGTCGGACCTGCGGCGGCGAGCACCAGTCGCGGGGATTCGTGCCATTCATATACTCGGCATAATTCGTGTAGCCGTCCTGATCCGCGTCCTGATTCGCATCGTTCACAAGTGGATTGAGGTTGTTCGCGATCTCCCAGACATCGGGCATGCCGTCGTCGTCATCGTCTACATCCGCGTTGTTGCCGATCCCGTCGTTGTCCGTGTCCACCCACTCAGATTTGTCGAACGGGAACGTATCGCTCGTATCGGGCACGCCGTCGTCATCGTCATCAGTGTCATAGGCGTCGGGATTATAGTCATGATCATTGTCCGGCGGCGTGGAGTTGGGATTCTTGGGATCGCTGCCCAGCGCGATCTCCACGGTATCCAGGTAGTTGTCGTTGTCATCGTCCGTGTCGGCGTTGTCGCCGATCTCGTCTTTATCGTTATCGCTCCACTCGGTCGGATCGTTCGGGAATGCATCCTTGCTGTTGACTACGCCGTCGCCGTCGTCGTCCGGATCGACCGGAGGAGGAGGCGGAGGAGGATCGTACGCGTCCGGATTGCAATTATGATTGAAGTCGGCAGGCTGGGAGAGCGGATTCTTTGGATCGCTCCCCAGCGCATTCTCGACCGTATCCGCATAGCAGTCATCGTCATCATCCGAATCCGCATTGTCGCCGGTGCCGTCGTGGTCGGAATCCTGCCATTCGGTTGGATCAAGCGGGAATGCGTCCTGCTTGTCCGCCACGCCGTCGCCGTCATCGTCGTCGTCGCACAGATCGCCTTTGCCATCACCATCGGTATCCTTCTGATCAGGATTGCTCTGCTGCGGGCAATTGTCCACGGAATCCATCTTCCCGTCGTTGTCGATGTCAAAGGACGGCGGAATGGGGCTGACTGTGCAAGCATCTTTGTTCTGATCGGGGTTGTACACCTCCATGCAATTATCCACTTCATCCAGTATACCGTCGCCGTCATAATCGGTGCATGTGCCCAGCCTCTCTCGTTCCAACTCGCTAAAGCCCCCGGGCAAAGAGTAATCGATCCGCCAGGAGCCATAATCTGTCTCGCACAGATTGTAGCTGTTATACCCGATGCTGCCTATGATGGGCTCCTCTATGCTGTGTTTTACGATCCATCTGGTCGGCTCGTGGCCGTCGCTTCTGTCCACACGGAATTTTATCGCCGCGTAGTAGTACCGGTTCGCAGCGATCGCATACGGATCATATGCGATCTCATATTCTTCGTCGCAACCTCCGCTGCCGCCGAGCTTGTCGCTTATCTCGCACATGTCAAAACCCCACGACGGCGGCGGCGCGGGGATAGGAGGCAACAAAGTTATCAGGGCCCAGTTGAAGCTCGAGAACCAGGGATCGAACTCTTCAATCCCATTGGCATCAGGATCGGGCAGGGTTGTGACGTATTCGACGTAGACATTCTGGATGATATTCCCTACGCATACGAACCATATCTGTGCACACTCCTTGCGGCCCCACACGCCGTCCCAATGCTCGTTCGACGGGCTGCCCTCTTTGTCGCTTTCGACCTGGCTCGTCACCCTCCGAAACTCATAGACGCCCCTGAATTCAAAGTGCCCCATCCTGCCCTCGGGCTGGAACGATTGCATGGCATCGAGCTCCTTTGGAGTCCATCGGAGCCAGTGATATGTCCAGAAGTAGCCATCATATGAATCAAACCCGTCCCATGATTCAGGAACGACTTTGAATACGGACGGGCCGATCCTGTGTGAGGGAGACCAGAGCGGACTCGCGCCCGGGCTCTCTTCAATTATTGCGAACGAAATCGATAAGGCAGCGACAAAGGCGAACAGACGAAGAAGAGATCTATTCATGTCACCTCCATGCCTCAGTTTGAAAGGTATTTGGACACGAGCGCCGAGACGTCGTCCCAGCGCGCATCCGCGATCTTCCCATCATAGATTTCAGCCGGCCCGATATCGGCCAGAAAGATGCGCGGATCGTCAAAGAGCGAGATCACGTTTTCGCGGTGCACACCGCCGAAGACACTGGTGATCCCCTCCACGAGTTGATATTGCTCGATTCCGTTCAGCTCACTCTCTTTTGCCGCAAGGCCCTGCTCGAGATCCGCAAGCTGTCGTTCGTCCGACATGGTCTCGTATGAGAGCTGCCCCTTGCCTGTCGTTGAATTGAATCGAATGTTGTTGATCACGAGCTTATCAACGCCGGCCACGAACTCTGCCTTTTCGAGGCGCGCGATCGAGGATCTGCCTGACTTTGTGAGCGAGCTCTTCACGGACGGGTTGTAGCTGGAAATGAGGTCGTTCAATTCCGCTATGGTGATGGGCCTGGCCATCGTTATGATCGCCGGATAATATGGCCTCTCGCCGCTCGCGCCCCACGTCTTCTGGAGTATCTGAAGGGCCTGCGCCTTCTTGAGCTCCCGATACTGCATGAGCTCGTCGCGCGAATTGATATTCGGCTTGATGATGAGCAGATCGCCACCCTCCGGCGAGGTCACGGTTGTCCTCTGCTCAAGCTGGCCGAAATCAACGCTGGGCAAGGGGTCGACTGTTGCCGTCATCTCAAGGCCGGTGCTGCATGCGCAGAGGATAGACAATATTGATATTGCCGCCATGGTTTTCATGGTCATGACAGGCCTCCTCGGCTGATATGGGTCATCTGCTCCATACCTTATAGACAGAAACGTTTCTGAAGGTTTGGGGACTGTGTCAGGGATGGGGATCTATCTGGTTGATTCTCTGATACTATTCTTTAAACGCGCCCACGTAGGGAAGCGAGCGATAGAGGCCGTTGGAGTCCAGACCGTAGCCCACCACGTATCTTCGCGGCACATCGAATCCGAGGTAATCGATCAGCCTGCGTGAGTCGGTCCCCATCTCCTTGAAGAGGAGCGAGCAGACCTTGAGCGCGGCCGGCCGTTTTGTCTCCAGGTGCTTGAGCAGGTGCCTGAGCGTGGTGCCGGTATCCACTATGTCCTCTATCAGCAGGACGTTCTTGCCACCGACCGGCTGCGTGAGGTCGAATTCCATCCTCACGATGCCCGTGCTGCGGTCCTTGTCATAGCTCGAAACCCTTATGAAATCGCACGTGAGCGGCCGTTTGAGACGGCGGACAAGATCCGCCATAAAAATGAATGCGCCCTTGAGCACGCCCACGACCACCATTTCGCCGGAGGCAAAGTCCTCGTCGATATCACGCGCCAGCTCCGCCACGCGCGCGTCGATCTTCTCTTTGGTCAGCAGGACCTCGATCTCTTTTGTCATGGCAATCTCCGAAAAATCCCCCTCCTTTGTAAGCCTGCCTGCCGGCAGGCAGGGAGGAGCCAGGGGAGGTAGATCTTCTTAACTCCCGAGCAGCTGCGCGCAGAACTCCTGCGCGGCCTTGCGCATGTCCGCAGCGCCGTATATTCCGCGGCCCACTATCGCGTGATAGTGGTTGCCCGCCGCCTCGATTGCCTTGGCCAGCTCCCCGCCCTGCGCGATAAAGCCCGGCGAATAGAACACGGGATGCGCTCGCTCGCGCTCGAG
>Ga0265296_1004147_pt1 | contig 12782 bp, 11 predicted proteins | sample MunlanPumphouse1_FD_189073 | JGI IMG/M metagenome (GOLD analysis project Ga0265296, IMG submission 189073) | Groundwater microbial communities from a municipal landfill in Southern Ontario, Canada - Pumphouse #1 | ecosystem: Environmental > Aquatic > Deep subsurface > Groundwater | place... | reverse complement strand
AGCCTCTCCGGCTCATGAGCCGCCGCACACCGTTGGCGCGCGCGGCAATGCGGCCGGCCCGCTCGGCAAAAAGAACACAGAACCGGTCGGTTTCCCCGACGTTGTACGTCCGGAGGACGATGGCCTCATCTGTCCACATCTTCGGCACGGAAAACGGGGGGTTACTGGAGCGAGAGGAGCGGAAGAACCGCCGTCGAGACGTGCGACTGGAGGGCGATGAACGTCCCCAGGAGCGCGACGCACACGATCACGAGGAACTCTATCGCCAGGAGCCATGGGAGCGCGGCGAGGAGGAAGGCAGATGTAGCCAGGGACCAGACGCCGAACATGCCTCCTGCTCCCAGCGCGGGGAGGAACACGGGGAGGAGGGCCACAAGTCCCGCAGTGAACGCGAGCGAGAGGAGGAGTGCGATGCACAGCAGACAGAACATCTCGGTACAGAACGGCAGGAAGATGGTGAAGCGGTCCGCGCCGACCAGCTGTTCGACGAAGAGCTCCTCGCGCTTCGCCGCGACGCGCCGCCGCACGAGCTCGATCACCACGAAGAGGACGACGAGCACCAGGAGACCGACCACGAGGAGGAGGATCGAACGCGCTGCCCCCACCGCTTCCGCGAGGCGCTGGATCTGCTGCTCCTGATCGGTGGTCTGCGAGAGGAAGTTGGGGTCCACCGTCTTCGTGAACACCGGCTGACGGAGGAACTGCGTGAATGCCGGATAGTCCTCCAGCCGCTTGAGGCGCACGCCGAGCGTCTCGGGGAAGGGATTCTCGATACCGAATTTCGTGAGGAAACTCACGAGCTCCGGATCACGCTGTTTCTGGCGCTCGTACGCCTGCTGCCGCGTGATGTACACCACCTCGTCCACGTACGGGAGCTGCCGGACGTTCTGGATGAGGTCCTGGATCTGGATGTCGGTCGCGCTCTCGAGGATTTCGAGACGGAGATCCGTCTTCTCCCGGATGAGCTGAAGCCCCGTCTGCACGCCGAAAACGAGGAGGAGGAGCATCTGTCCGAGAAGCAGAACGCCGAAGAGCGATCCTAAGGACATCCCCCACCCCTGTTCCCGAATGACATTGAGGAACCCGCGCCTGACTCCCCGACGGATCACCTGTGGAAGCAGCGTCATGCCCTGGAGCATGGACAACATTGTACCTTCAAGAGTGAGTAGTTTGTAGTGACTACTCACTACTCACTTTATTAGCCGCGTGTTTCTCAATCCTGCGCACCATTTCCAGACATTCCTCCGCGCGCTCATTCTGCGGATCGAGATCGAGAGCGCGCTTCAGGAGCGCCTTGCACTTGGCGAAGTCCTTGAGCTTCAGGTAGACGACGCCCAGATCGCAGAGAATGAGAGGGTTGGCTTCATCCAGATTGAGCGCGCGCTCAAGCGTGACCATACCCTCCAATGACCGGCCGGTATTGAAGATGGACCAGCCGAGGCAGCGGAGGATCTCCGGGTTGTTCTGCTCGAGAGCGTTGGCCGTTTTGAGAGAGGCAATCGACGCATCCCACCGTTCCTGCTGCGAAGCGATGAACCCCTGAATGTAATGAGCCGCAAAGCTCTTCTTCGTGATGGCAAGCACCCGCTGTGCGGCGGCCCCGGCACGATCGTAGTGTCCGAGACTCAGCTCGTTGTCCGCCACCTCCTCGAGCGCGGTTACGTTCTCCGGGTCGCGTGAGAGGAGCTGTTCGAGAATCCCGAGCGCCTCGGAGTGCCGCGCCTCGAACTTGAGCCGTTCGGCCTTTGCGAGGAGTTGCGCGACGGTGTTGTCCGGTGCGGGGATCATGATCAAGCGGCGATGAAGAATACCATAGTACTGATGATGAGCCAGGACGCGAGGATGATCGCGAGACCGATGAGCGATGCTTTCATGATCTTCTTTCCAGCGGAGCTATACTGCTCGTTCCCGCCGGAACCGACGAGGAAGAGGCATCCGAGGAGGAAGAGCGCCGTCGCCACGAGTGAGCTCCACTCGAGGAGCACGTTCACGATCCCGCCCATGATGCGCGGGACATCGGAGTGCACGCCCGTGTTAATCGAGATTTGCATGTACGCCCCCGCCGGAAAAGCGAAACTCCAGAGAGCAAACGCCAGTGCCAGACGCAGGAAGCGGGTCATCAAACCATTCTACCACATTCCGCGGAAGAACTGAATACGTGCTTGAGCAGGGCGAAGGAGACGCTCTAGACTAAGCCGTCCATGAACGACGTCCATTTCCAGAGCCGACCGATCTACCGGGATGGCCTCACAGCACTCCGTACGCACGGGGGTCGGCGATGGTTCCGCTGTCTCCTCAGTGCAATCGGACAGCCCATCCGGGGTTTCCTCCGACAGACCGTCAGATGGTGGAGGAGGCCACGCACCACACGTACACGGCGCATGCTCGTGCTCAAGGGCATCGCCGGTCTCCTCGTCCTCCTCGTCCTCCTTCTCGCACTCCTCTGGTCTACTCTCCCGGATATCAATGACCCAACGGCGCTTCTTGCCTCGCAGAGCACCGTCATCCTGGACCGGAACGGCGTGGAGCTCTACCGCCTCTTCTCGGAGCAGGACCGCACGTATGTGGCAGGGAACCAGATCAGCGCTAGGGTGAAGCAGGCAACGATCGCCATCGAGGACGAGCGGTTCCTGGCGCGCAGCGGATGCTTCGACGTCATCGGCTTCAGCCGCGCGGTCTTGAGCCAGATCGCTCCGAGCCTCTTCGTGCGCTCCGGCGGCTCCACACTCACCCAGCAGTTTGCGGGGAACGCGCTCATCGGACGGAAACGTTCGGTCATCCGGAAAATGCGTGAGCTCATGCTCGCCTGTCAGCTGGAACGCCGCTACAACAAGGATCAGCTCCTGGAGCTCTACTTGAACTGGATCCCCTACGGCCACAACGCCTACGGCATTGAGCAGGCGGCGCGGAACTACTTCAGCGTCAGCGCGAAGGATTTAACTCTTGCGCAGGCCGCCGTCCTGGCGGCTCTCCCGCAGCGACCGACCTACTTCAGCCCCTACGGCGCGCACCGCAAGACCGATGTAGCCGAAGGGATCCGGAAGAACATCGTGAGCGGGATCATCACCTCGGGTTCCCAAATCCCCGGTAGCGAGGTGCGCATCGGCCTCATCGGGCAGCGCTTCGGCTCCGGAGGCACGACAGTGTACGTGGGAGGACGGACCGACCAGGTGCTGAAGAACATGCTCGACCAGAAGATGATCACGCCGGAGGAGTATGCGAAAGCCCTCGAAGACCTGCAGAAAACCGTGTTCGCTCCCGAACGCCAGAACATCCGCGCCCCGCACTTCGTCCTCTGGATCCAGAAGCAGGTGGGGGATCTCCTCGACCTCGATCTGACGGATACATCCCGCGAACGTATTCTCGAACAGGGAGGCTTCCGCATCACGACCACGCTCGACTGGAAACTGCAACAGGCGGCGGAGAAAGCGGTGACCAGCCACCGCGAGGACATCGCGAAGCGGTTCGGCGCGTACAACGCCGCCCTCGTATCGGTCGCCCCGAAGACGCGCGAGATCCTGGCGTACGTCGGGAACGTGGATTTTAACGACGACGCGCACGAGGGGAAGATCGACATGGCCAGGAGTCCGCGGCAACCGGGGTCGAGCTTCAAGGCATTCACCTACCTCTCCGCATTCGAACAGGGGTACGGCCCGGGTTCGGTCATCTACGACGTCCCCACGAAGTTCGGGGATGACCAGCCGCAGAACTACGACGGGACGTTCTGGGGCATCACGACCATGCGGCTCGCCCTCGGCGGCTCCCGGAATCTCCCGGCAGTCAAGACCTTCTTCCTCGGCGGCGGCGAAGAGCCGCTCCTCTCGCTGGCTGCCCGCATGGGCCTGCCCACTCCCCTGAACCGCAAGACGGAGATCCGGAAGTCGAACCCCTCCTTCGACTACGGATGGCCGCTCGCGATCGGCGCCGCGGAAGTCCCGCTCACGGAGATGGTGCAGGGCTACGCCACCATCGCGGACGGTGGCAACGTCCACCCGCTCAAGAGCATCCTCAGGATCACCGACAAAGACGGGAACATCCTCTACCTGCCCAAGGAGGAACCGGCGCATCAGGTGATCGACGAGCGCATCGCCGCGCAGATCACCTCCATCCTGAGCGACGTCGGCGCCCGCCCGAACGATTACTGGAAATCAGTCCTCTCCGTCCCGGGTTTCGAGACAGCCGCGAAGACCGGCACGAGCAACAAGTGTCTCGAGCGCGACACGAAGAAGGCCTGCACGCTCCGGCGCCCGGAGAGCGCGTGGACCATCGGCTACACGCCCAATCTCATCGCCGGCGTGTGGGTGGGGAACGCCACGAGCCAGTCGCTCTTCGAGAAAGCGGATGGCCTGACGATCGCCGCCCCCATCTGGCACGACTACATGGTGGAAGCACACCGAAAACTCAAGGCGGCGAAAACAACGTTCGACCTGCCGCAGCGGACCTCGCATCCGCTCCTCTCCCGCCTCTCCGGCCAGCTCGTCTCCTCCTGCACACCTATCAACCTCCGCAAGGCGGATCTCTCCCTCGAGGAACGCACGCCGAGAATCGAAGACTCCGCCTGTGTTCTCCTGACCGTGGACAAGGTCACGGGGCTCCTCAGCTCTCCTGCCTGTCCGGCAGACACAACCGAGGAACGCCCCTTCTTCCTCCCGAAGAGCGAGCTGCCCGATCGTTGGCCGCTTTGGGAACAGGCGGTCCAGGAATGGGCGCGGAGGCAGATGGACACCTGGAACGCCACGCCCGACCACTCGGGCTCCCTCCTGCCGCTCCCGCTCGCTCCAACGAAAGAATGCGATCCCTCGCTTACTCCCGGCCGCTTAAGCAAGCCCGAGGTGCGCCTTCTCGCCCCTCCCGCCAACGCCAACGTCCCGTTCCCCGTCTTCACCGTGAAGATCGAATTCCGCTCACTCGCACCCGTCAGGGAAGTGAAGTACTCGATCGACGGAAAACAGACCGGCGTTTTCACTGCCCCTCCTTACATGGGTCCGATCCGTGCGCCGCGCTCGCTGGAGACGACTGGCACGCACACCTTGTCCGTCACCCTCACAGATGAGTACTTCAATACCGCCTCGGACACCGTCACCATCCGCTTCGGAATTGATGCCGTCACCCCGCGTGTCCGCCTCCTGGAACCAAAGAGCGAGAGCCTCGTCCGGCAGGGCGCTTCCATCACCATCCGCGCGGAAGCGGAGGATCCTGCGGGGATCGAATGGCTGCAGTTCTTCCTCGACTCTGCCCTCCTCACTACGAAACGCGCCCCGCCCTTCGAGCTCACGTACCCGATGGATGCGCCTCCCGGGAAACACCAGATCCGGGTCCTCACCCGCGACAATGCGGGGAACGAAGCGGAAGACTCCGTGACCATCACGGTGAAGCCGCCGCAGACCGGAGGGCTGAAATCGAATTGAAACCGTTGTGCTGTTCCTCAAAAGGAATGAATCGCAGCACCGCCGGCAATCAGGCCGCTTTCGCTGTCCGATGAACTTCGGCAGTGGGATTTTCCCCGCCTGATTTCCGGCTCCCATGAGCAAGCACGCCACCAGATTCGAGCAGCTCCGCAGGCGTTCCCTCCGTAGTGATCTTTCCATCCTGGAAGACATACACCCAGTCAAACAGAGGGAGCAGATGCAGTTTGTGGATCGACGAGATGATGCAGCGATCGGCAAAACGGCGGAACAGATTTTCATAAATCAAACGCTCGTTCATCGGATCCACCGAACTCGTCGGTTCATCGAGGAGAATGAAATCGCTTGTCTTCGCCGCGAAGATCCCGCGTGCGAGCGCAAGCCGCTGCTTCTCGCCGCCGCTTAAGTTCACGCCTTTCTCGGAGATGTCCGTCTTGAGCCCCTTCGGGAGCTTCGCGAGAACGGATGTGAAGCGCGCAAGCTCGATATCCTCCAGAAGCTCCGTCCTCTTGAGCTTCGTGTCCACCGTAATGTTGTACTCGACGGTATTCGCGAAAATCTCCGGATCCTGCGGGATGAGCGTCACGTGCGGGGCAAGGTGCCTGAGTCCCCGCTTCAGGATTTTTCCGTCACAGAGAACCCGGACATCGTTGGTCGTCATCAGTCCGCGTATCAGGCTCAGAACCGTGCTCTTTCCGCTGCCGCTTTCGCCGACGAGCGCGATCTTCTTCCCGCGTTCCAGCACCATGGACTCCACGAAGAGTTCGAGCCGGCGAGGCGCTTTTGTGAGGGGCGGAAGCTGGCTTGTAGGCGGGAATGCGCCATGCGCAGCGGAAAGTTCCTCCTCCGCATATGAGAAGCGAAGAGAGCGGATTTCGATTTTCCGCCACGGTCGGGGCAGATCCCGGGATACGTAATAATCGGCGCGTTCGGCACGGAGAATCGGCGAAGTCGAGACAAAATCCGCATATTGCTCGATGGTATCGGAGTATTTCCAGGCAAAAGTGTAGAACGCCCCGCCGATCCGCTGCAGATACTCATACAACATGAAAAACGTGCCGGCCAGCAGGACTTCGCCGCTGTTTATGGCCCGGAATGCATACCAGGCCAAAACCGTGATCTGCATCAAGCCGATAAGCAGGGTCATCAGAAACCATTTCCATTCGTTCATCTCGAACGTGCGCTTGGAGAACGGCAGATAATGCGACATGCGCTTCCAAACCTCGGCCCGCGTCAGCTCCTCCAGCCGCAGCGTGATCACCGTGAAAACATTAGTGATGTAATCATGCAACGCCGATGCGGTGGAGTGCTCATACTGGTTGATCTGGTCATAACGCTTGAGCAGAAATGTATCAAAAATGAATACTATTGTGAGCGCGATGATGCTGGCGCCCACGGCCATGACCGCAGCCATCGGGAAGATCAGCGCCAAAGCTATGACCGAGCCCGCCATGCGCATGATCATCTCGATGAATTGAAAACTGTCGGAGATGAAGTGATCGAGAGCCCGGGTCGATTTGACGACACGGTTGATCGTGGAGCCGGAGTGACTGTCCCGATGCCACTTCACCGGCAGCGAAACGATGATCCGGTAAAGATGGTCTTTGTAGGCGTTGCGGACTTTGAACGCACAAGTGTTTTCCATCACCCGCGCCGGTCCGTGGAATACCCAGAAACCGACGGTGAGTGACAGCATGATCAAAAACAGATTGAGGAATCTCTGCATCGGATGAGGCAGAGTCGAAATCTCCTGAACACTGTTCAAAATTTTACCGACGATGAGCGGCTCGACCATCGACAGCGCGTTCGCTACGACAAACAAACTGACATACCCTACGATCCGACCGCGGAATCCCGCGGCGTACTTCCAGCTTGCCCGGAGAAGGGTCGAGAATGCGCGCATGGGAGGCCTCGATAATATTGAGACGGATCAGATGATGTGATCATGCAAAAACAATGATGCACTCCGACTTTAAGTTTGACAAGAAAAAAAATTATAATTTACTATGAAACACTACATGTTTAATTTTTTTCATTATCGCGAAACTTCTCCTCGGTTGGAATTCCCCGACTCGGTATTCGCCGCGCGCGAATCACTTATCGACCGAACGCCCTGGACAAAACGCTTCCTGCTCCAGAGGGCGATCCGGCATCTTGATGCGGCTGCTGACAAGTTGACCGTTACATTCCAGGGAACGAGAAGAAGGCTCTCCGATGTACTGAAGGCGGCATGGACGCTCCGGGAAGACCCTCGCACTCTGCAAGTGATCGTCCATCCGACTTGGGCATGGCATCGAACCGGGCAAGCCGACCTCATGTATCACGCCGCCAAAGCGCGGGGACAGTCCCTGTTGTGTCCATGTGAACAGGGGGAATACGTTCAAACAGCGGATCATTGGCGCTCAACTTTCTTTGCGCGAATGCAAGCTATTCTGAACTACAGTCCGCACTGTGTTGTCGTCGAAAACCCCGCCAAAATTCAGAGTCCAGTGCTGAATATGCGACAACACGGGTGCGTCAATTCTTATGATGTGGGATCCCGGCATGCAGTCGGTTACATCGAACCCCAGTCACTCGCTGATTATATTGAACGTACAAGCGGCTGGGCGGCGGGGGACAAAACCAATATCAGTGGCGCTACCTACAAGGGATGTCCGCTTGGTTTTGCAGAGCAATCAATTGCCGCCTCCGAGCTCGGTTTATATCTCAGATATTCTCCAGAAGAAAACAAATGGCCGCCCGCAGAGTCCCGAGTGTTATTCGCGATGGAAAAAACGAGGCACTACGCTACCTCTCGTGCACGTTTGGGAACGCTGCTCGATTGCGAGCATCTTTTCCCCGAAAAAGAACAACGTGTTTCCCATCAGCTGACCGACGAACATACGCTGGTGCTCCCGCAACAGGATGAAGATTGCATGCGCATCGTAACCAACAACTATGACACGACTTGGGCGTGACAATCGGCACGGAAGCGTAGGCTTGCCTCAGTGCACCCCGAAAAGCCCCCGCCACCGAAACCAATGGTGATCGCAGAGATCCACGGAGATAATGGACTCATCGGCCTGATAAAGATCGGCGACCGGCAGGTCCCGCTTATCTTCGAACCCGTTGCCTCCGCCAAGGAAACACCTCCGCGCGTTCGCACACTCTGGCACCTGCTACAGTATCTCAACAAAAGAATCCGGCAGGCCAGCTGTCTCGATGACCTAAGCGGGGAATCACATACCGTTTCTTTGCCGCTCAATCCTGAAACTTTGGATGCCCTCCATCGTGTTATTTCTTTCGTCGGCGCAGGAAGAGTAACGATAAAGTGGCTCCTCGCAGACGCGTTCCGAGACGGACGCCTCCTGCACATTCCTCGTAAGCCGGACGGGATAACATAGATGGCTGATTGGTAGTTAGGGAACCTCTGAAAAACTCTTCAGCATACAGAAACCTGAGGATGCTACATGGTTGCATGGCTACATGGTTGGCTAGCAAAAGCCAACGTGTGTTGCATGCAAACCATGCAACCATGTAGCCATGCAGCATTTGTACATTTTGCAAATCATTATTCAGAGTCTCCTTAGTGATCACTCACGACCGCATTCGTATGCACCTCCGACACATCCTCGTCCTCCTCCAGCGCCTCGACGAGGGACTCGATCTTCAGCATCGTGTGACCGTCAACCGGTGCCGTTTGTTTCGGCACGTACTGGAGCCCCGCTGACTCGATTACGAACCCCTGGCCCTTCAGGAAATCGCGGATGTCCGACCACTTCACCCCGTCCGTCACGACTTGCAAATGATCGTTACTGGCCTCGAAATCTTCTGCGCCGAGATCGATGAGCTGAAGCTCCAGCTCCTCCAGCTTCTTCGGATCGGAAATCTTGTCACCAAGCCCCGCGTCCCCACCCCCTGCGACCACGACACCGCGACGAGAGAACATCCAGGTGACCGATCCGGCTTCGGCGAACCGCCCGCCGTTCCGGCTGATCGTCGCTTTTACATTCGCGAGCGTTCGGTTTCGGTTGTCCGTAAGACACTCAATGATGAAAGCCGACCCGCTCGGCCCGTATGCCTCGTAGATCACCTCCTGCATCGCCTCACCCTTGAGCTCGCCCGTCCCTTTCTTGATCGCGCGCTCGATGTTCGCGTTTGGCACGCTCTCCGCTTTGGCGGCATCGATGAGCCCGCGCAAACGGTTGTTGGTCGTCGAATCGCCGCCGCCCTCGCGCGCGGAGATCTCGATGAGACGCGCATATTTCGTATAAATCTTCCCGCGCCGGGCATCCTGCGCCGTCTTCCTGACCCGTATGTTTGCCCATTTGGAGTGACCGGACATAAATGAAGCGGTGAGCTATGAGCGATGAGCGATGAGCATCATACAAAAAGAATGGAGCGTTCTGCCCAATGCTACTAGCTCATAGCTCAAGACTCAAAGCTCATAGCTATTTCCGATACGCCAGCATCCCCAGAAACCTCGCACGCTCCACGGCGTTCTTCAGCATCTTCTGGTGCTTCAGGCACAGTCCGGAGTAGTAGCGATTGCGGACATTGCCGAAGTAGTCGATGTACGGCTTGAGCGTAGGGAAATCCTTGTAGTCCAGGTACTTCACCCCCGTGTGGTCGAAGGGACAGACCTTCTTCATCACCTGCTTGCCTTTCTGTTGCCATGCCATGCGTCGTGCGGGGAAACGGCTAGAGTTTCAGATCGTCATCGGAAATAAGTTTTTCGAGTTGCTTCTCAAATTCCTGGACCTTGAGGGGCTCCTTCGGCTCCTCTTTCTTCTGCTCCATGCGCTTCGTTGTGCGCTTCGCCTGCGCCACGACCGTCTGCTTCAGGCGCTCCTCTTTCTTCCGTTGACGCACCTCGGCGACCGTCTCACGTGTCTCGAGCCACTGCTGGTATCGCTCCTCGTAACTCACCGCCTCGTACCCCTTGGGCGGGATCACGATGAGGTGGCGGAGGACCCCCTTCTGGAGCCGAAACTGCCTGTCCAGTTCCCGGATGTTCGCGGGAGATATCTCCTCGTAATAGATGACGAACTTCGCCTCCCTGTAACCGCCGATCTTGTACGCGAGCCCGCGCTTGCTCCACGGATCCACGAAGAGACGCTTCGCCTGCGCCTCGGCAAAGAGCTCTTCGATTTCCTTCAGAAGTGCTCCTTCCGCTTTCTGATCGAGATCCGGCACATACATCACCGCGATTTCATACACGCGCACGTCTTCGCTCGATGGAATGAGTGTCGGCATAGGATTCTTGGGTAGCAAGCCGCGGCGAAGTCTCGGCGGAGCCGGACGAAGCCGGGAGAACCCGTCAGGGCATAGCGCTTGCGCGAAGCCCGAGGGGGAATCAGCCGCGGCACTGTAGCGAGCGCGGCACCGCTGCGTCAAGTGCCACAAGAGGCATTGTTCGCCTGGAACACCATCCACCGGGGGTCCCCGGACACGTCACGGAATCCCTGTGAACGGAGAGACTCGACGATCGGCCCCTCACGAGCCACGGAAAGCAGAACGTACTCAGCCGGATACTCGGAGAGCAGCGCGCACACCCAGCGACGCGCGTCGATGAAGGAGCGCGCATCGGGGAGACCTTCTGTCGGCGGAAAAATCAGCCGGAGGAGCCCGTACGCGCGGAGGCTGCTCATGTACGTGAATGCCGGGTCCATGCCAAGCGCGTACTGAATGTCCGGACGAACAGCCACAAAAGGCGAGAAATAATCCCACTCGACGTTGAGGAGGCGGGCGCGGGGAGGCACGTTCTCGAGTGCCTGTGCGAGACTGCGAAGTGACCTGCTCTCGTCCGTGGAAATGAGATCGTACATCAGGCGTCCGGTCGTCGCTGAGCAGAGCAGGATAAGGAGTGCGCTCAGAACCCACGTCCTGTTCAAAGCAGACGGGAGGAGCAGACGGCCCAGCCGTTTGAGCGCGGGAGCACCGTCGGCCAGGAGCGCTCCGAGGAGCAGGAGGAGAAGCGGCCAGAGGAAATCAATGGCCCGGAGCCACAGGAGGAACTGGAGGAAGAAGGCCACGACGAGGACATCGAGCAGGAAGACGACGTTCCCGACTGACCGAATGCCGCGCTCGCGGATCAGGAGTGCCTGGAGAAGAACCGCAAGCCCGAGGAGCGGATAGAGGATGACTCCCTTGCCCAGTCCACTCCCAAGTTCACTCCCCTTGTCGAACAGCGGATAGAACGAGCTTTTGATGAACACGAGCCAGAGGTACTTTAGGTACTCGATCGACGTGGGATGGAGGAGGAACCCGACAGCGACGCCTCCCATGCTCAACCAGAAGAGCCGGACGGCACTCGTCTTCCGACCGGTGTACGCAAGCCATACGCAACCGACCATGCTCACCCCGAGCGGAAAGAAGAAGAGATGCGACATGAGCGTCAGGACGCAGAGGAGAAGCCCGGACCACAGGAAGCGTTCCCGGAGAATGGAGAGCAGGAGCAGAAGCGTGAGCGCCGTCACGAGAGTAAAAGGTCGGCCGAAGAGCAGACGGTAGGTGTACGTGCGGTGACCGAGGAGAAGGAGCAGGATCAGGAGCGCCGAAGTGGCAGGGCCCACCCGGAGGGCGCGGAGGCAGAGTCCGAACGAGAGAAGGAGTGCGAGAATCGAAGCGAGGCTGAAGAGCTTGAGTCCCTCCACAACCGGAAAGCCAGAAAACGGGACATAGAGGACATTGGAGAGGAACCACGGATCGACGATGTGATCATGGGCGTATCCCGTGAAGAACCATCCGCTCCATCCGCGCACGCGCAGGATTCCCTGCTCCGCCATGGCCCTGCCCATCATAAAATGACGGAGCGCATCATCCATCGAAGGATGGTCCCGGAGAACGGCGAATATCACGGCGATCACGAGGAATCCGCCGGCGGCAGCGAGCCAGGGAAGGAACCGACGTTCGTCTTTCGAGTGCAGCATAAGAAACCAAAGGAAGTATAGACGATCAAAAAATACATTTGTTCCTTGACGCAGGGTTTCTGTTTTCCTAGAATGGCTTGGCTGTGAGTAAGCCACTACACTCGTAATGGCTCGGTCATCTCCCCTCTGGAGGGAGCCCGCTCACAAGCGATCGCTCCTTCCCATCCTCCACACATTCAAGAACTTGGACGGAAGCGAGCGTGGTTCTTTCACCCTTCGACTCCCCCGCTTCGCGGGGAGTCGCTCCCGCCTTCGCACTTTCGTGCTTCGGCGGGCAGGCAGGGTGAATGAGCGTTGCTCATTCACAGCATCGTGTAGCAGAGAATTTTAAGGTCTCATTTTCTTTTGAATCAAGCAGGGTGAACGGCCCTGCCTAAACAACCGTTCAGCCATCCCGCACGCGCTAGCGCGCTGCGGGACAAATCTCTTTTTCGAAGAGTTTGATCCTGGCTCAGAGTGAACGCTA
>Ga0265296_1004146_pt1 | contig 12783 bp, 10 predicted proteins | sample MunlanPumphouse1_FD_189073 | JGI IMG/M metagenome (GOLD analysis project Ga0265296, IMG submission 189073) | Groundwater microbial communities from a municipal landfill in Southern Ontario, Canada - Pumphouse #1 | ecosystem: Environmental > Aquatic > Deep subsurface > Groundwater | place... | reverse complement strand
CGACACCATAAGCGGGATGGCCGGTTCGGAGAAGCTCCGCGAGATCCGGAATGATTACCTGGCCGCCGCTGCCTCAATTCCCGTTGTGCTGACGGCAGACCAGATAAATGATTTAAGAGATGACATGAGTGTCCAGTCCCGCCATTTCGAGGAAGAGACCGACCTGCAGCTGCTCTTTATTAACGGAACCCGCGAGGGGATGCAGGGGAAGGTCAATACCTCGCTTTCAGCCTTCGACCTCTCGCTTGAGGGCATGACCGAACCATTCTGGCTATCAGAGGTTAGTGCCCGGGTTCTGGTGTTTGACCGGGAATCCCGGGAGCGCAACTTCACGCTGCGAAGCCTGACTGAACTGGGGATTGATGTCAGGGATGCACGGGAGATATCGTACCGGATCGATGCAATGCGCCCCCGGCTGGAAGCCGTACTGGAGAATAGCGGCAGGTACGGGACCATCTTTAGCATGAACAGCGAGATAAAAAGCCTCAACCAGGAATACCGGGATAGGGTAGCCGGGTATCGTTTGGGCATGAGGGTCCGATCAGCTGTGTCCTGATACCGTTAATGACAGATTTGATTACCGGCACCTGACCGTTTCCGGCTCCGCCAGGATTGCCACCGGACTCTTCTTCACTGTCTGCTGTGCGTCTGTACTTGCGCACCGAATCCGGGCCATACCCGGGGTCAGGCAGGTGCTGTAAAAAACGGGAACAGTTATTTCCGGATAATCCGGTGCTCCGCCGTCACTTCGCCGACTTCGGCAAACATGGCTGCGATCGGGCAGAGCCGGGCGATGGTCTGCTCCGTGATCCCTGAGACAACCGATTCTTCAACATCGGCCCGGATCGTGATTGTCAGGTGGACCTTGTCAAAAAATGCGGGCATGGTCTTTTTCCGGGTTGCATGGATCGCGATCGTCATCTCGTCCGGGACAATACCCTTGTCCGCGAGGGCAAGCAGGATCTTCACGCCCACGCAGCCCCCGAGTGAGCCGATGAGGTACTGGATGGGGTTTGGGATCTTTCCTTCCCCGCCCATGCTGACCGGGGCTTCTATCGGGAACGTAATCTCTCCCGAAAGGGTGCGAGCGGTGAACTGCATCCCGCCATGGCTGGATATGATCATGTCCACCGGTTTGAACTCCATCCGTGACTTGTCCCAGGGGATCTCCGTACTCATGAATACAAATTGTTGCTGGCGGTTAATTAATCCGGCAAGTGCGGGCGGAATATCCGATATGGGCTCGAGGCTGATACCCCCATCGTAATTGATGAGGAATTCGACAGATCAGCAATTTCTGCAGTTTTCACAATTTTCAAACAGGGTGGCTCTGGTTAACCAGTCACCAATAAAAAAGAGAATTTTTCGGGGATGTCTCTATTTGCACTTCTACGCAGTCACCCGTTTCCAGACTCCGGCCGTTCCGGGAATGTCTCCCGAAGTCCACCATTGGGCCTGGTACACGACCCCGTTGCTTATGACCAGATCACCCGCTGTGTAAACTGCCGTGGTTTCCCATGGAACCGGGCCGGAACTCGCGGAAGTTACCCGTTTCCATGCGGCAGTTTTACCGGGAATCTCGTTCTTCGTCCACCACTGCGCTGAATAGGTATCTCCCCCGTATGTAACCTGGTCTCCGCTGAGGTAGGTTGCATCAGCACTCCATGCGGCTGCAGTACCGGGAGGTGTTACAGTCGGGACGGATGTGGGTGTTGATGTCACTGGTATGGTCGGCACAGGAGTCGGGGTAACCGCTGTGACCGTAGGGGAGACCGTCACGGGAGACACTTGTTTCCAGACCCCGGCCGTTCCGGGAATGTCTCCCGAAGTCCACCATTGGGCCTGGTACACGACCCCGTTGCTTGTGACCCGGTCACCCGCCGTGTACACTGCGGTGGTTTCCCATGGAACCGGGCCGGAACTCGCGGAAGTTACCCGTTTCCATGCGGCAGTTTTACCGGGAATCTCGTTCTTTGTCCACCACTGCGCTGTATAGGTCTCTCCCCCGTATGTAACCCGGTCTCCGCTGAGGTAGGTTGCATCAGCACTCCATGCGGCTGCAGTACCGGGGGGTGTTGCAGTCGGGACGGGTGTGGGAGCAGCCGTGATTGTTACCGTTGGCACCGGGGTCGGGGTAATTACCGGCAGGGACCCGGTTGCGGTATTGAATATCTTCGCAAATGCAAATTCATCCTGGACAAGGCCGCTTGATGTGGGCGATGCCCAGGATGCTCCGGCACCGGATCCATTGTCCCGGCCAAGGGACCACATCGCAAGGAACCCGATGCCGTGTTCCTTTGCATAGGTCACGACTTTTTGTGCATCATGAAGAGTGAACACTTCCGCCTGGACATCATTCTGCCCGATCATGGGGGTGATGCCGATCATCCGGTACACCTGCGAAGGGCTCTTTTCCGGGTATATTACCAGAAGCTGTTTTTCCAGGCTTTCGGCAGCCTCGATCGCATAATCGCCCATCTTCCCGGCAGGACTGGGAGCGTAATAGGATCCAAAATCCATGGTCATGATGTTCACGACATCCACCCGGGCGCGGTTATCCCGGGCATTCCGGAGGAGGGAAAGGCTGTTTGCCGTCAGGCCGTCCGGCTCAGCGGGAAGGGTATAACTGACACGGAGACCCGGGTTTGCTGCTTCGAGCCGTGCGATTGCGATATTCCTGCGGTCAACCGAGGCCGCGTCCGCGACCGCTCCGCCCTCGATATCGAAATCGATCCAGGTTGCATCATACGCATCTATCACCGACTGGTAGCGGGCCTGGAGCGTGCTAACGTCCGTAACCGTTGTGGCCAGCTCCGAGCCGGATGCACCGCCGAACGAGATGATGACATCGCCTCCCGACGCCCTGATTTTCTTCACTTCTTCGAGATAGTGCTGGTTGCCAAGCGGGATTACGCCTGCCCATGCGGGATCTCCCGAACTTCCGGCCGTGATGAATGCCAGCGTGTAATACTTAACCCCGGTTGATTGGGATATGGTTGAAAGGGGCTGGTCCGGGTAAAGCCCGGTATCCACAAACGGTGAGAACACCAGGTCCTGCCATGCATTGACCGGTGCCGTTATGCAGGCGATCATACAGATCCCTGCAATAATGAACAATAAACGGTTGTTCAGAGTCATGTGCATTCCACCGGACACAGTCCTGAATATCACGATCAGGGCCGGATGCGACAGTTACGTGACAGAATAACCGGGCAGCCCGGTGCATTTTCTGCCATGCAGCTCCGCTTTCATTTGATCCTGCAAACGGGATACCGCTGTGTCATGTGTGTAACAATAACCGGGTTCTATTAATAATTACCTGATAGTAAAAGTTGTTGCATTGAGCCGGAACGTTCATTTCATAAAGCAGATTCCTTTCAAAACTTTCAAATGAATTTATTTTAAAATCAATTTCTTTAAATATATCTTCTATCATTACATGCCAGGCAAGCTTTTTTACCCGATTACCGGATGCCCCGGTATGAATTCCTGAGCGGCTGATACAACAGATAACAGGACTTATGATCCCCTGCAGAGCGGTATTCCTCTTCCCGGCGGGGGAAGGGTGCGTCGTGCCACCGGACCGGTTTTTTTAAAACTTCCAGAGCCGGATATATCGTAAGGAAACATTCGATCATGAACGCAAAAGAGGCACAGGTTACTGCTGCGATTCTCGTCTGCGGGGCGATCCTGAACTATGGCTATCCTGTCGTTGCCAGGGCAGTCTCCCTCCCGTCTGGTATCGAGTTTGTCATCGTTGCCTACTGTCTCATTGTTCTGCTGGTACCATTGCGCATCGGAGAAGTTGTTGCCATCGGGATCTTTTCAGGGGTTCTCAATATCCTGACGAGTCCCGTGCATGTTGCCACGATCCTTGGCGGGCAGTCTTTTTCGGCAGCAGGGTTTATGGCCTTCTTTAACCTCATAAGCGAACCCGTGGGAATCATTGTCTGCTTTATTGCGTTTACGTACCTGGCAGGAAAACTCCGGTTTACCTCGCCGCTCGTTGCCTCGTTTATTGCAACGTTTGCAAGCGGCCTTGCATATCTTCTCCTGGTCTTCCTGTTTAACCCTGCACTCCCTGCTACGCAGCCGGAGTTTTTGGGAAGTTTCCTGAACCGGGTAGCGATGGCTGCTGTCGTGAATGCCGTTCTCGTCCAGCTCATTTTCATGGCAGTGAAAAGGCCAATGAAAGCGTTCCTGGCCGGGCCGGTTCCGGGAAACGCCGGAAACAAAAGAGAGGGCTGACCGTACGGTTCATTCAGCCTGGTGTTTATCAGGGTTTACAGGAGAGCCCAAAAAACTTCAGATTATCTGGACCGGCTCTGAAACCCGCCCTTCTTCCGTGGTTCGCTTTTTACTTCGTTGTGGGAAGTAACTGGCATCGCTTTAGGCACAACCGTATCGTACCGGAGAGGGCAGTGACCAACCCGGGATAATTCCCTCTGCACCATAAGGCACTGGGGAAAAGATCCGCCTTCTGAAGGGACGTACTGATCGCAGTGTTTCCCTTCACAGAACTCATCAAGCATAACCTCACATGCGATGAGGGAGGGCTTATAGTATTGCTACGGGAGCCTCTTCGGACCCTCGCCGGGTGAAAAGGTTGATCAAAAATCCCTTGTGACGGAAGGGGGTCAAGGGGATCTCCCCTTGGGCGACCTCCCCCACTGGGGGAGTGAGGGGGTCACCCTCATAACTATCACAGAGGACTCGTAAACCAATCATAAATCCAGGATTTCCCACGAAACTCATGCTTAAAATTGAATGATGGGGGCTGATGCCCCCATGCCCCCTTTAAGATAATTGCCGCCGCCCCGAAGGGCGCCCCGCGGCGGACTCAATAAGCGGTATTCCGTGAACCGGTAATTTCCCCGCCGTGCCCCGCGAGGGCCCCTGAGGCGGGGGGACTCATATTAATTCCGGGTGATTGACTGATTTTCATCGTTTGGGTGTGAACTCTATCGGTTCATGTCGGTTTACACAGAACCGCTTTTTGGAAAAGATCAAAAATTTCTGAATAATACATCAAATGAGGTTCTGTGTTTCCATAATTTTTTCAAAAAGGATGGATGCCCTTATACCAGGTCTGATTATCGTATCGTCATTGTTATATATCTGAGTAAGGCAGTTACGTGCATGAGATTGTATCACCTTTCCATTTTCTTGATAATTATAATGATTGCCATCACCGCAGGATGTATTCAGTCATCATCCCCCCAGACCAAACCTGTGCCGGCCACCAGCAGTCCCGCCGTGTCTCCAACCCCTTCCGGTGGTACATGGACATTTGTGGTCTTCGGGGATTCCCGGGATATTACCCGGGACACCCTGACGGGGGTCAGCCCGTACCTGATTCCCATTGCCGTTGCGGTTGCGGAAGAGAAACCTGAGCTGGTTATTTACAACGGCGATCTCGTGAGCGGATGGATGATCTCGAATTCGTCACCCGTTGCAACCAATTACCAGGCCCAGTTCAGGAACTGGATGGATATCGTTGCACCGATCCACAACTACACTACGGGCAGCGGGGCACCGATCTATGTAATCCGGGGGAACCACGAGGACGGTCCCGACCAGACGGTCATGCCTCTCCTTGACGCCTATCGCACTTCCGTTGCTGCCGGCATGCCGAAGAACGGCCCGCCGGGCGAGGAGAATCTCACGTATTCATTCACCTGGAAAGGTGCGAAATTCATTGCACTGGATGAGTATTATCCTCACAATGGCAAGAAAGAGACCGTGAACCAGACCTGGGTAGACCAGGAGCTGACCACCAATACCCGGCCGTTCACTTTCGTGTACGGCCATACCCCGGCGTACCTGGTGAAAGATGATTTCGATGACCGGGGGTACGATATCGCGGTTCACCCCGTGTTGCGGGATATCTTCTGGAACAGCCTCGTGAATCATAATGCAACGGCATATTTCAGCGGGCATGCCCACATTTACGTCCGGGGAGAGAAGCAGGGTGTCCAGCAGATAGTTGCCGGTAACGGGGGTGCGGTAGGCAGCGCCTTCAACCAGTCGGAAGCAGATCCCGCACTTACCATCGAGTATCCGGTCCGGGAAGCGGATAAAGTAGGAAATACGGTCGGGTACCTGGTTATAACCGTGAATGAGACCGACGGGACACTGAGCGCTGTCCAGAAAATATACAATCCGAAGACAAAAATCTGGTGGAACGGAGATCAGTTCACGCTTTCCAGCAACGGGGCAGTCATTTCCAATACCGCTGCACTGAAAACCAAGGGATAAACATTTTTTTCGCCCGGGCTTTTCCGGAATTTTCCTGGTATAACTCCAGCGCTTCATGTTCCATGAATGATCCGCTATGGGGGGTCGGGCGGGTACAAATACCCGGCCGGATACGGTCCTCGCGAATGATTCGCACCCCCGGTTTCCGACAGATAACCGTCATATATACCAGGTACCAGTAGCGCCCGATTCGTTTGTGGCCCGGGCGTTTGAAATTATTTTTTCACCTCCGACCCCCCCAACTGCCCTTTTATTTCTCTAATTTATATGGGCCGGATTTACTCCTATGAGTTGTGCTCATCGCTGGGTATGGATGGATGGGGGTCGGTGGGGATATTTTGTGGAGGGGGCTCATTTATCGGATGGGGGCTGATGCCCCCATACCCCCGGGAGCGATGAACGCCCGCCGCCCCCGGCAGGAAGCCCCCGCGGCGGGTTAGAGATGGTATGAACTGAGATTGGAAACAAGCTGTAAAAAACATACAAGATCTGTCCGAAGTCGATACATTGTTTCATTTAGTGAACTTCTTTTATATTGGGCGGATTTTGTTCGAAGTAAAAAGACTAAATAAATGCCGTTAATTAGAAATGGAAACATTTGAAATGATGAATATTAATAAAAATCCTTAATATGGTGCACTATTCAAGATCAGATAATGATACCTCCAGAATTATACGATGAGATTAAGAGAGAAAATTGCATCATATTTGCTGGAGCGGGTATCTCAACCGAAAGAAAATCAAATTCTGGTGAACCCACATTTTATGAAATTATCAAGAACGAATGTGAATTCTCTTCTGAATTAAACCCTCCATTTCCTGAAGTAATGCAACATTATTGCAATATCAAAGATGGAGGTAAAAAAAATTTATTGATAAGACAAATTATAGGGCGACTTGAAAGTTTCCTTGATGGATCTGAAAAGGAACATACAACTACCTTCACTCATTTGGAAATTGCTCGAAATCCCTTTTTTAGAATAATTGTAACAACCAATTGGGATACTTTCTTTGAAAGAAGATTAAATGTTTTAGTTCCGATGGTTGAGGATCGGGATATACCATTTTGGGATGATAAAAAAAGGCAAATATTAAAAATTCACGGCTGTGTGACACGTCCCTATACTATGATAATAACTCAAAACGATTACGAGGATCTCATTTCTTCAAAAATGCATAGTCCGGTCTTTACAAAATTGAAGGATCTGATGGCAACAAAGACATTCTTATTTATCGGTTACAGTATGCGTGATCCTAACATCAAGATGCTATTTTCAGATTTATCAAAATCTTTGGGGGATTTTTCTCGATTATCTTATGCTGTTGATATTGATCCTTCCGAAGAAACTATAGCTGAATGGAAAAAAAATGGTGTTCAGATTATTAAGGCGAATGCTATAGCGTTCTCAAGAGATTTGAATGATATGTTAGTTAGTGAGAAGTTGATTCCTGATCCCGATGTTGTGGACTGTTATCATTGCCAGTTGAATGGCATATCTCAAATTCATTTTAAGGATTGTGAAAATCAGGGAGAAAAATTTCTTACTACGATGTATCAAGATGGGGTGCTTCACGAATTGGATTATATTTTGTTTAATTCAAAATATGGGGTGAAAATTTCCGATTTAAAAGATCGACTAAAACGGTTACGAAGAGATTTAGCGAGAATTGAACGATTCTACAAAAACTCTGAAAAAAATGAAAAGAAAAGTCAAGATGCAGAAATAATCGAAAAAGAACAGACTCGTCAAATGAATATTGTTGTTGATATTGCCTATTTAGATGGCAGAATTGAAGTATTAAGTAGATTTTTAAGGGGAACGACAGAGCCTATCCCGTCTGAATGGTGAACAGGACCTCTTCTTTAGTAAATTACCGTATATATTATTCGCTAGATCCAACATGTATCAGATAAGATCGGTTGTGGTTCGATTCGATAGTACTGATAATAAACTCAAAATTTAACCGTTAAATGACAAAAGAAGCCAAACGATTGGAACTTTTAATTATAGTCTATGGCGAGATTAGAATTTTCACCCTCTTTTAGGATAGGATGTAATCTACAATTGATAAATTAAAAAAATATCCATTATGCTGACTTCAGAAGTCAGTCATAATCCTGAACTGGTCGATCTCTTCCCGGTTCAGCTGCTCGAGGAACTCGTCAGCTGCATGGTTGACATCCTTCGAGGCAGTGATTGCACGGCCGACAACAAGGATATCGGCGCCTGCCTTGAGGGCGTCCTTGACCACGCTGGTGCGGATACCGCCCGCGGTTGCGACCAGGAGTTTTCCGCCGGCCGCTTTCTTGAGTGCTGCGATGTCTCCCCAGGCATGGGCAGTTTCCTCGACATCGATTGCACGGTGGAGCTCGACAATGTCCGGCTTGACCTTGAGGCTCTGGATGAGCTTGACCGGGTTGGTGACGTTCAGCATGTCGATGACCGAGTAGATGCCGATCTTCTTGGCCTCGATGATTGCCTTCTCGATGGTGGAGTTGGGTGCCTGGCCGGAGACCACGACCGCATCAGCGGTTGCATCGCCTGCCATGCGGGCCTCGAGGTTGCCGGTGTCGAGGATCTTCATGTCCGCGATGATGAAGGCATTGGGCTTGATCTTCCGGATCTCGGAGATGACATTGAGGCCGAACTTCTTGACGAGCGGGGTTCCTGCCTCGATGAGGAGGTGGTCGTTCTCGGGCAGTGCCGAAAGGACGGAGGTGAGCTTGCCGAGGTCAACGATATCACATGCCACCTGGAGGTAGGGCGGATCCCAGAGGCGCTGGACCTTGAATCCCATGATTGCGTGGGCTGCACGGTCTTTCTCGTGGATGAGGGTCTTCTTGTCCGGGAAGGAGTCCATGGCGCGGGTGATTGCAAGCTTGGTTGCGCCGTAGTTGTAGCGGTAGAGCTTGTTGTAGTCCTTGGCTTCGGGGTGTACGAACGCGGAACAGAGGATTGCGAGGCTCTCGATGTCGACATCGCCAAAAGCGCCTTCCTCAACGCTGTCTGCAACGGCCTTTGCCACCGCAGCCTGCACCGGGCCGAACATCTCGTTGACCTGGTGCATGTCCTTTAAGGTGACCTTCGGGATGACGAGGGTGACCGGCTTGGTCAGCAGGTTCGGGCGGACTACCGCAAGAAGGGGTGTGTGCCCTACCGAAAGCTGTGAGATCGCGTTTGCAAACGCTGAACCGATGGGGCCTTCCTTCTCGCCCATCAGAAGGTCGATGTGCGCCAGTTCCGCGCCATCCCCTACAAGTGCTTCTCCGACTAAATACATGGAACTCTCCGAATATTGTAGATACTATTGTGCCCGCAATCTATGATAAATTTACCAGAAGGATGATCCAAAAAGGCCAGGCTTTGGGATCGCAGCCCGGGTGTTTTTTGGCAGTGCAAGCATTTTTTACCTGCAGGGTATCAGCAACTACTGAAGAGAGGAGCGTGCAGCATGGATAAGAAAAGCCCGTTTGAGGTTTTCCAGAAGGAATGCCCGGAACTTGCAGAGCGGTTCAACAACCTTGTAGAAGTGCAGCGGACCCTGAATGGTCTTGATTCCAAGACCAAGCAGCTGATCAACATCGCCATCCAGACCTCGATCCGGAACCCGGAGGGCGTGCGGGTACATGCCATGATGGCGTACGGGGCCGGTGCAACCCGGGACGAGATTGTCGGCGCCGTGATGATGAACCTGCACCTGACCGGCCTTGTCACCGTGCTCGACTGCCTCCCCGCGGCACTCGACGGCCTTGATGCTGCGGTTAAAAAACAGCAGCAGCGAAAGGTGCACTGATCCGGCCCGGAGTTTTTTTACCGGTAATCCCGGTCAAGGGCATGCCATGAGTGGGGGGAGCCCCCGTCATCATTTTCACAAACGGTATTTTATCGGATATTTTTTGAGAACCTCAATGGAAACGCCCTTAAATTCTGTCTTTTTTAATCAACGTCAAAAAGTGCAGATACTAACCAGCTTTTTTTCAAAAAAAATCCGAGCACATAAATCCGATCACTTCCCAGTACGGAAAAGGGAAATTATGACAGAGGAAACCCACGGAAATTTCGAATCCCATCTCTCGAAGGGCAGGCTCGAAGCGCTCTCGGATGGTATCTTCGCGTTTGCGATGACACTCCTTGTCATCGGCCTTGCCGTGCCGGACAAGGCGACACTGGTACCGACAAATGCCTATGCGCTGGGGGTCCTCATCGGCCTCTATTCCGCGTTCCTTCACTATATTCTCGCGTTTCTTATCCTGGGAGCGTTCTGGCTCAGCCAGCACATGCAGTTCCATTCAGTGCGGACTCCTGACAAGATATTCACCTGGATCAACCTCATAACGCTCATGTTTGTTGCATCCCTCCCCTTTTCAGCATCTTTTTCCGGCGCTTTTTCCGGAGTCCCGGTCGGTGCAATGGTCTTTGAGGTAAATCTCCTTCTCATCGGTTTAGGCTTGTCCGTCCAGTGGTGGTATGCAACGGATCACAACCGGCTCGTTGAACCAACGCTGACACCGGCCTACATCCGGAAGATCCGGTTCCGGAACCTCGTCCTCCCTGCGGTGTCCATTGTTGGTATCCTGTTCGCCCTTTCGGGAAACACCTGGAGTACCGCAATTTACATGACGCTCCCCTTCGTCTTTTATGGCGTAGAGCGAACATTCGGGTGACATCGGGATGAAAAAACGGGTTTGGATCCGGAGGGAATGCCTGCGGATCCCCCGGAACCGGCAGGTACCGGTGATTCCCGCTGCACCGGTGGACGAAAAACAAAAGGGTTATTCCCCAATAAATCCTTTTTTTGAACATAATGAACATAATAACGCTTCTTACCGCATTCGTGCCATGGATCGCGTTCAGCCTGGTTGCTATGGCCCCGCTGGGAAATCCCCTGGTATGCCTGACCCTTGCTTTTATCGTCGGTATTGTACTCACCCTCCTGACGAGTTACAAGCAGCTTCTCAAGGGCTACATCCTGTCGGTTGTAACTCTCGTGTTCATGGCCGTGTTCTTCATCCTTATCATCGGATTAAAACTCTACTGGCTCGCGAACTATATTGCAGTACTCTCGATGCTGACCCTTACGATCGTCTGCTGGGCAACGATCCTGTTCCGGTTCCCCTTCACCCTCCAGTATTCCCGGGAAGGCGTGGAACCCGAGCGTGCCAGAAGCGCGCCCTTCATGCATGTAAATTATATCATCACCGCGGTCTGGGGAATTGCATTCACTCTCGGTTTTGCGGTGGACGCCTTCCTTCTGCTCCGGCCTGACCCAAGTATTGCATTCTGGGACAACCTGAAATGGGTCTTCATGGTTACCGCTATCGTCTTTACCGTATGGTATCCGGGCTACGTCCACAAGCAGAGAGCATTGCAGGAAATATCGAAGATAAAATCCGGAGAATAAAACGGGCAGAGCCCCCACCTCATACCTTTTTTTGTCAACCGAAGCGGCAATAACGCCGCATAAAAAAATCAGATAAGGAGTTTTCCCGAGAAGACATGGACCGCATGGCCTTCGAGGATGACGCGGTCGCCTTCGAGCCTCACGCGGACCGATCCGCCCCGGGGGGAGCACTGGAACCCGACCATCTCGGTCTTTTTGAGTTTCTCCCCCCAGTACGGCGCAAGGCAGCAGTGGGCCGAGCCGGTGACCGGATCCTCCGGTACCCCGACAGCGGGGGCAAAGAACCGGGACACGAAGTCGAAGTGCGGGAGATCGGAGGCTGCCGTAACAATGAAGCCCCGGGTACGGATGGCGAGGAGCGCGTCCATGTCGGGTTCGAGACTGCAGACATCATCCGCGAGCGGCAGTTCCACGAGAATATCGAACCGGTTCCTGCCGGTATACAGCGGGTCGGCACCGAGCGCCTGGCCAAGTCCGGGGATTGGCATGGACTCAGCAACCGGTTCCTGCGGGAAGTCCATGCTGATCCAGTCACCGTTTTTCCGGGCGGTCAGTTTACCGGAGAGCGTATCGAACGTTATTGCCTTGTCCCGCGCAACCCGCCCGGTCTCCCAGAGCACGAATGCGGCGGCGAGGGTGGCGTGGCCGCAAAGTTTTACCTCCTCTGTGGGAGTGAACCAGCGCAGGTTCCAGTTCGCGCCCTCCAAAAAAAGGAACGCGGTCTCGGAATGCTTGAGTTCTGACGCCACCTGCTGCATCCACGCGGCATCGGCCGGGCCATCCGGGATACAGATACCTGCCGTGTTCCCGCGGAACGGGGAGCTGGTGAAGGCATCGACGAGGTGCAGTTCTGCTTGCATACAGGAGAATTGCGTGCCGGGAAAATAAAAGATCGGGCCGGGGACTCATTCGGGAGATGAGGGGGGCGATTATCTCTTTAAATCAGGGAAAAAAACGAGAAAACAAAGACCTGCACGGTCAAAAAAACCGTTAAGAGAAAACGTGGGGTTGGTGAGATTTGAACTCACGATCGACGGGTCTCTCCGACATGCATCAGTGCTCCAACGGGTCATCATATTGTATCAGCAGACCCATTGTTCATCATCTGCGAGCACGAGAACG
>Ga0265296_1004145_pt1 | contig 12785 bp, 13 predicted proteins | sample MunlanPumphouse1_FD_189073 | JGI IMG/M metagenome (GOLD analysis project Ga0265296, IMG submission 189073) | Groundwater microbial communities from a municipal landfill in Southern Ontario, Canada - Pumphouse #1 | ecosystem: Environmental > Aquatic > Deep subsurface > Groundwater | place... | reverse complement strand
CTGGAGGGTTGGGTTTAATACCCCGTCAAAATCCGATCCACCAGCTGCTTCACCGTCGGAGTGAAGTTGTTCGAATAAAAGGGATCGGTCTTGAAATTGAACGCGGCATGGCCCGCAAACATCAGATTTTGTTCGGGATCGCCGCCGTGCGCGATGTCTTGGAGCGTCTTCTGGATGCAGAAGCTGCGCGGGTCGGCGAGGTAGCCGGTGGTGTAATCGTCATGGTCCTTCCACGACGAAAAACCGCAATGCGACAGGCAGCCCATGCAATCGGTCTGGTCCTTGCGGATCACCGCTTTGTCGGCATCGGTCACGAACACCACCGTGTTGTCGGGGGTCTTCAGCGCCTCGGTATAACCTTCGGCCGCCCAGTCGCGCGCGCGGGCGCGGTCGTGGGGGGTGACCCAGAAATTCTTGCCCTTCACCCCGACGTCGAGCTGGACGATATGGTCGCCCGCTTCCTGCTTCGAGTAAGGAATCTGGCGCTCCGAGCGCGCTTCGAGGTCGCGCAGGAACGGCGTGCGGACCGCGCTCGAATAAAAGCCGGTCGGCGAGAAACGATGGAGCAGCACGTCGCCGTCGTCGAGGGTGCGCAGGCGGTCCTTCCACGCCTGCGGGATCGGGCTTTCTTCGGTCAGCAGCGGGCGGGTGCCGTACTGAAAGACGATCTGGCCGAGCTCGGGGTTGTCGATCCAGTTTTCCCAGTCGCGCAGATACCAGACGCCGCCTGCCATCACGATCGGTACAGAGTCGGCGATTCCTTCCGCCGTCATGACGTCGCGCAGTGCCTTGACGCGCGGGTACGGATCCTGCGGCACCAGCGGATCTTCGGCGTTCGACAGGCCGTTGTGACCGCCCGCGAGCCAAGGATCCTCATACACCACCGCGCCCAGCAAGTGCGGCACCTTGTGATAGGCACGCTTCCACAGCGCGCGAAAGGCGCGCGCCGAGCTGATGATCGGCAGATACATGACATTGTGGCGCTCGGCGATTTCGCTGAGCTTGTACGGCATCCCGGCGCCGCAGGTGACCCCGGCGACCATGCCCTTGGTCCGCGCCAGCACGCCTTCCAAAATCTGCTGCGCGCCGCCCATTTCCCACAGCACGTTGATGTTGATCGCGCCCTTGCCGCCCGACACGTCATAAGCGCGCTCGACCTGCGCTACCGCGCCTTCGATGCCATAGTGGATCAGTTCTTCGTGGCGTTCCTTGCGGGTCAGCGACTTGTAAACCTGCGGGACGATCTTGCCCTCGGCGTCATAGCTGTCGGCGTTCACCGCCGACACGGTGCCGATGCCGCCCGCCGCGGCCCAGGCGCCGCTCGACATATGGTTGGTTGCCGACACGCCTTTGCCGCCCTCAACCAACGGCCAGACTTCACGTCCGCCGTAAAGGATGGGCTTCAATCCTTTGAACATTTTAGATCTCTTTCTCTCCACTGGCCGTCCACTTTCCAGCCAGTCCCCGTACCGGTTCCGTAAGCGGAAGCGCGCGGCGAAAGTCAATGGTTCCGCGGCTAGCTAGCCCGCAAAGAGGCGGCGGCCTTTGAGCGCCCGACCATAGAGATTTTCATAGGCCGCGACCATGGTCGATTCGTCGAACCGCTCGGCCGCGACGCGCCGGTTCGCGGCGCCGATCCGCGCGCGCAGGTCGCCATCGGCCGTCAGCTCGGCCAATGCGGCGCGAAAGCCGTGCTCGTCGGCGGCGATAAAGTGCCGGTTGTCGGGCGCAACCATCTCGGCGACATCGCCCACATCGGGGCTGACGACCGGCAGACCCGCCGCCATCGCCTCGATCACTGCAATCGGCGCCTGCTCGCTCTGCGACGACAGCGCTAGCAGGTCGAAATGGCCGATCCAGCGTGCGGGTTCGGCCATGAAACCCGGCATGACGAGCCGGTCGGCGATCCCGTATGAGTCCGCTTCGGCGGCGATCGCTGAACGCTCCGGCCCCTCGCCGACGATGACCAGCCGGACATTGGAGGGCAAAGTTGCAACCGCACGGACGAGCCGCGGCAAATCCTTGACCTTGCGCAGCCCGGCAACGGTGCCGATCACAACCTCGCCGTCTCGGCGTTCGAGCCCCGGAATCGCAACTGATGGTTTGCCTTCGTAAGCCTCAACGTCGATCCCATTGCGGATCAGCACGCTCCGCCGCACACGCCATTCGTCCGCGGCGATCCGTTCGAGGAGCGTCGACGGCACCACCAGCGACTCAGCCGTGGGCAGCGCGAGGCGGCGAAAGCCGTTGCGTTTCCAGTTGCGCCGAACGCTCTCGTCCTCGTTGAACCCATCTTCATGGTGGATCAGCGGCGGCAGATCGCGAAACGGCGCAAAGATGCGGTGCGCCATCACCCCGTCCATCGACCCCCAATTATAGCTGAGCACCAGATCGAACTGCTGCATATAGTGGGCGAGGTCGCGATAGCGCGCTAGCCCCGGCTTGCCGTGCAGCGGCGGGGCATCGGCGGGGAATTCAACGTCGATCGCAGGGTCGATCGCGTCGCGCGCGCCCATCGCATCGGGCACCGCCGATAATATTGTGTGCCGCGCGCGCGGTCCCATCAAATTCATCAACCGGACGGCACGGGCTTCCTTGCCCCCCAGCGAAAAGCTCGAATGGAGGTGCAGCAGCCGTGCCGGAGATTCGACACCCGTCACGCGGTCGGCAGCTCCGCCAGCCACGCGTCGAGCGCCGCGACGGCTTCGGGTTCATCAAGCGTTGGTGCGTGGCCGACGGCAGGCACTTCAACGAGCCGCGCGTGCGGCAGTTCGGCGACCATTTTCTCACCCGCCGATCGCGCCAGAATGTCCGACAGTTCGCCGCGCAGAATCAACAACGGCACCCCGCCAAGCGCGCGATACACCGGCCACATATCGAACGCCGCCTCACCGCCCGTCACGCGCAAAGGCGCGGCGATCTGTTTGTCATAGTCGGTGACGATCCGTCCTTCGGGAGTCAGCCGGTGGGTGCGTTTGGTCAACCGCAGCCAATCGTGAATTGCATAATGCGGGTAGATCGCGCCGTTGAGTTCGGAAAAGGCGCGCGCCGCGTGCATCCATGTCGGCTGGCTGCCCCCGGCCCCGATATAGTCGCGGATCCGGTCGAGCCCGCTGGCCTGAAGCTCCGGCCCCACGTCGTTGAGCACCGCGCCGACCAGCCGCCCGGGCAGCGTCGTTGCCATCAGCATCGATACCAACCCGCCCAGCGACGTGCCGATCGTCGCAAAGCGAGCAATGCCGAGTTCGTCGAGCAATGCGACGACATCCTGCACATAGGTAAGCGGGACATAGGTCATCGGATCCTTGGCATAGGCGCTTTCGCCGCGACCGCGGAATTCGATGACAATCGTCGTGCGGTGCTGCGCGACATGCGGCGCCAGTGCTTCGAAATCGCGCGCGTTGCGGGCAAGCCCCGGCATGCACAGCACCGGCGGCGCAGTCTCGGTCCCTTCCGGCCCCGCATAGACGCGCGCATGCAGCCGCACACCATCGCCCGACCACCAATATTGGTCGGACCAGTCGCGGCGGCTGTCCTGTTTCGCTAAAATGGCGCGTTCCCCTTATCGATGTGCCGACCTGTCTATCGCCACCACGCCACAGGGTGCAAGCAATCCGTCGCACCATGCCGCAGCGCAGGTTGCCGCCACCGGCTTTCGCCGATAAGACCGGGGCGACCATGAGTGACACCCTGCTTTCCTTCGAACCCGCAACCGGTGAAGAACTGTGGCGCGGCGCGGTCAGCAATGTCGACGACGAGGTCGCCATCGCGCGGGGTGCCTGGCCCGAATGGGCGGCCAAAGCCGTCACCTTCCGCACCGAAACGCTGCGCCGCTTCGCCGACCGGGTCAAAGCCGAGGGCGAAGTGCTCGCCGATCTGATCGCGCGCGAAACCGGAAAGCCACTTTGGGAAGCGCGCACCGAGGTCGAATCGGTGGTGGCCAAGGTCGATATTTCGGTGAAATCCTATGGCGAACGCACCCCGAACCGGCGCATTGAGGGCGCGATGGGGCTGCGCAATGCGGTGCGCCACAAACCGCATGGCGCGCTGGCTGTGCTCGGGCCGTATAATTTCCCCGCCCATCTGCCGAACGGCCATATCGTCCCGGCGCTGATCGCGGGCAATTCGGTGCTGTTCAAGCCGTCCGAAAAGACCCCTGCAGTCGGCGCCAAGCTGGTCGAGTTGTTCCACAGCGCGGGTGTGCCGCAAGAGGTGCTGCGGCTGATCGTCGGCGGCCCCGACACCGGCAAGGCGCTGGCGGGACACCAAGGCATCGACGGCCTGCTGTTCACCGGTTCGGCGCGCACCGGGCTCGCGCTCAACCGCCAGTTCGCGGGCCAGCCCGGCAAGATGCTGGCGCTGGAGATGGGCGGCAACAATCCGATCGTCGTGTGGGACACCGCCGACATTCGAACCGCGGCGATCATCGTCGTCCAGTCTGCCTTCCTGAGCGCCGGGCAGCGGTGCAGCAATGCGCGGCGGCTGATCGTGCGCGACACGCTGGCTGATGCGCTGATCGAAGAGGTCAAGGCGCTCGCCAACCGGCTGATCGTCGATCATCCGCACGCCGACCCGGCGCCCTATATGGGGCCGGTGATCGACAATGAGGCCGCTGACGGGCTGACCGAAAGCTTCCTGATCCTGATGTCGAACGGCGGCCAGGTGATCCGACATATGACGCGGCCGATTGCCGGACGACCGTTCCTGACCCCCGGCATCATCGATGTGACATCGATGCCCGAACGCCCTGACATCGAGCTGTTCGGACCGCTGCTACAAGTCGTCCGCGTCGAGACTTTCGAGGCCGCGATTGCCGAGGCGAACAACACCGCGTTTGGCCTGTCGGCGTCGCTGGTCGGCGGCACCCCGCAGCTCTACGACCAGTTTTGGGCCAACGCCCGTGCCGGGGTGATCAACTGGAACCGCCCAACCAACGGCGCCTCGTCAGCTGCGCCATTCGGCGGCATCGGGCTGTCGGGCAATCATCGCCCTAGCGCGTTCTATGCCGCCGATTATTGCGCTTATCCGGTGGCGAGCGCGGAAAGCGACGCGCTGCGCGCTTCGATCGGCGTCGGCTTGCGCGATCCCGAAGGTGCGCGATTGATTCCGAAGAACTACAACTAGCCGCTTCTTCGTCGTGCCGGACTTGGGTGACGATCGAGAGGGGCAATTTTACCTTCATCACCGTCAATAAAGCCTGCTTTGCCATTCGGCGACCGCGCCATCATCTATCGTGCATGGAAAAGACTCCCGCTCCTTTGGGCAAATTATGGCTCGTCGGCGCCGGTCCCGGCGATCCCGACCTGCTGACCCTGCGCGCCGCGCGGCTGCTCGCGAGCGCCGATCTCGTCGTCCATGACGGGCTAGTTGGCGACGGCGTGCTCGCGCTGATCCCACCGCACATCGAACGCATCAGCGTCGCCAAGCAACGCAGCCGCCACACGATGAAGCAGGAACTGATCAACGAACTTCTCGTCCGCGAAACGCTGACCGGCAAGCAGGTCGTGCGGCTCAAAGGCGGCGATCCGTTCATCTTCGGACGCGGCGGCGAAGAACTCGATGCTGCGCGTCAGGCTGGCGTGCCGTGCGAGGTCGTTCCCGGTATCACCGCCGCCATGGGCTGCGCCGCGCAGGCTGGTCTCCCCCTCACCCACCGCGACGACGCGAGCGCGGTCAGCTTCGTTGCGGGTCAGTGCAAGGATCTGTCCGATCAGGACTGGTCGGGCCTCGCGGGCCATGGCCGCACCCTCGTCATCTATATGGGCATCGCTACCGCGACGGCGATCGCCGACAAGCTGATCGCCGACGGCGTATCACCCGACCTGCCCGTCGCGGTGATCGAGCGCGGTACCACCGCCGACGCGCGCGTCCTGCGCACCCTCCTCACCGACCTCGGCGATCTTGTCGCACGCGAAGCGGTGAAGAGCCCGGCGTTGATCATCGTCGGCAAGGTCGCGGCGCGCGCCGACGCGCTCGACTGCCTTGGCGCCCCCGGCGTCGCTGAAAAATTGGGGAATTTTGCATGAAACTGCTGACGGGCAATGACCTGAAAACAGGATTTGTCACCTGGTGGACCGGCGCCGACTGGTCGCTGCATATCGAGGACGCCGCCGACGTCGGCGAGGCTGGCGAGGCAATCCTTGCCGTCGAGGAAGCCGCGCGCCGCGTCAACGCGCCCTATATCATCGCTGGTGAGCAAACCGCCGACGGCCCGCGCCCGGCGCATATCAAGGACCGCATCCGCGCGCTCGGCCCGACCGTGCGTCCCGACCTGACATTAAAACCCGCCGATCCCGCGGCCGGCGACTGGGTGATCTGACATGTATAAATATGACGAATATGACCAGCAGATGGTCGATGCGCGCGTCGCCGAATTCGCCGATCAGGTGAAGCGCCGCTTGGCGGGCGAGATCACCGAGGATCAGTTCAAGCCGCTGCGGCTGATGAACGGCCTCTATCTTCAGCTTCACGCCTATATGCTGCGCGTCGCGGTGCCTTATGGAACGCTCGACGGGCGCCAGATGCGGATGCTCGCGCATATCGCGCGCAAGTACGACCGCGACTACGGCCATTTCACCACCCGCCAGAATATCCAGTATAACTGGATCAAGCTGGAGGATGCCCCCGCGATCCTCGCCGACCTCGCTTCGGTCGAGATGCATGCGATCCAGACCAGCGGCAATTGCATCCGCAACATCAGCTCGGACCAGTGGGCGGGTGCTGCCGCCGATGAGCTGACCGATCCGCGCCCATGGGCCGAATTGCTCCGCCAATGGTCGAGCTTCCACCCTGAATTCAGCTATCTGCCGCGCAAATTCAAAATTGCCGTCATCGCCGCCGAGGAAGATCGCGCCGCGATGCGCCTCCACGACATCGGCATCCAGATCGTCGAGAAGGACGGCGTCCACGGCGCCGCTTTCTATGTCGGCGGCGGCATGGGCCGCACCCCGATGATCGCGCCGCTGATCAAGGATTTCGTGCCGCTCGACGACCTGCTCAGCTACACCGAGGCGTGCCTGCGCGTGTACAACCGCTACGGCCGCCGCGACAATATCTACAAGGCGCGGATCAAGATCCTGATCCACGAGCTCGGCGCCGACGAATATCGCCGCCAGGTCGAGGAAGAATTTGCGCATGTGAAGTCGCTGGGCATCGACCCGCCCAAGGCGGAATTCGACCGTATCGCGGCGCAGTTTGCGATGCCGCCACTCGAGGCGTCGGCTTCGGACAAGGTCGACCGCACCGACCCCGATTTCGCGGTCTGGGTCGACCAGAATGTCGCCGCGCACAAGGTGCCCGGCCACGCGATCGTCAATATCAGCCTGAAACCTTTGGGCGGTATTCCCGGCGATGCCAGCTCGGCGCAGATCGACCTGATGGCCGACCTCGCCGAACGCTACAGCCATGACGAGCTGCGCGTCACCCACGCGCAGAACATCGTCCTGCCGCACGTCCGCAAGGCCGATCTGTTCGCGATCTGGCAGGCACTCGACGCCGCGGACCTCGCGACGCCCAACCTCGACCTGATCAGCGACATCATCGCCTGCCCCGGGCTCGACTATTGCAGCCTCGCCAACGCGCGCTCGATCCCGGTCGCGCAGAAGATCGCACAGCGGTTCGCCGATCCGGCGCGCCAGCGCGACCTTGGCGAGCTCAAGCTCAAGATTTCGGGCTGCATCAACGCCTGCGGGCATCACCACGCGGGTCACATCGGCATCCTCGGCGTCGATCGCAAAGGCACCGAAAATTACCAGCTCCTCCTCGGCGGTTCGGGCGCGGAGGACGTGTCGCTCGGCACGATCACCGGCCCCGGTTTCGACGAGGACGGTATCGTCGATGCGATCGAACGCGTCACCGACAAATATCTTTCCGAACGCACCGACGGCGAACGCTTTGTCGACACCTATCGCCGCGTCGGCATGGCCCCGTTCAAGGAGGCGATCTATGGTTGAGCATCTGCAAGCCGACGGCGAGGAACCCTGCGTCACCCTCGACGCCTTTCTCGACCAGTCGAACGCGACCGCGGTGCGGCTCGAATCCGATGAGGACGCGCGCGCGCTGATCCCCTTTCTCGACCGGCTCAAGCTGATCGAGGTTGCCTTCCCCAAATTCCGCGACGGCCGCGGCTATTCGTCGGCGCGCATCCTGCGTGAGGCCGGCTACTCCGGCGAGTTGCGCGCGCAGGGCGACGTGCTGGTCGATCAGATCGGCTATCTCAAGCGCTGCGGCTTCGACAGCTTCGCGCCCGAAAAGGATCTGAACCCGGCCGATGTCGAGGCGGCGCTGACGCGCTGGCCCGAACATTATCAGGGCGCCGCCGATGGTGCGGTTCCGATCTGGAAATTGCGGCATGGGTAAAGCCGATCCCCGAATTCCGTTCGTGTCGAGCGAAGTCGAGACACCGGGAGGCCGTGCGCCAACGACAGGCATCTCGACTACGCTCGATGCGAACGGCGGAGACAGAAAGCGCGACCGCATCGACGTCGCACCGCGTTTCACCGACGCCGACGTCATCCGCCTGAACAACCTGTTCCGCGGCCAGGACGCCGCCGAGGTGGTTGCCAGCGTTATCGGCGCAGGCTTGCTCGGCGACACCGCGATTGTCTCCAGCTTTGGCGCCGAAAGCGCGGTGCTGTTACACCTCGTCGCACAGGTTGCCCCCGACATGCCGGTGCTGTTTCTCGACACCGGCAAGCATTTCCCCGAAACACTGGCGTATCGCGACACGCTGGCAGCAAGGCTTCGGCTCAATATCGTCAACCTGACCCCCGATGCCGAGGATCTGGCGGCGAAGGATTCCACCGAGTTGCGCTGGTCCTATGACCCCGACGGCTGCTGCGAAATCCGCAAGGTCAAGCCGCTCGAAAAGGCGATGGCGGGTTTCGATGCGTCGATCACCGGGCGCAAGGGCTTTCAGTCGTCGACGCGCCAGGGCTTGCCGCGCTTCGAACTTGACGGCAGCACCGGCCGGTTGAAATTCAACCCGCTCGCTAACTGGACGCGCGCCGACCTCGACGCCTATTTCGAAGCGCACGACCTGCCGCGCCATCCGCTGGAATCGCAAGGCTATCCGTCGATCGGCTGCTCGCCCTGCACGTCCAAGGTTCTGCCGGGCGAAGACCCGCGCTCGGGCCGCTGGCGCGGGTGGGACAAGACTGAATGCGGTATCCATGAAGCGGTGTCGCCGATCGGTGATGACCCGGCGAACGATCCGGCGTTCTAGTTCATCGGATCCCCAAATGCGTCGTCATTGCGAGCGAAGCGAAGCAATCCAGGGCGTGACAAGCCGCACTGGATTGCTTCGCTTCGCTCGCAATGACGGGCCAACGTCGGCTACGCCTCACTCATAATCCCCAAACGCCTGACTCTCGTCGGCCAGATCGCTGAACTTGGTCGTCTTCGCCTCGAAGTGCAGGCGGATCTTGCCCGTCGAACCGTGACGCGATTTCGCGACGATCACTTCGGCCAGACCAAAAACGCGCTCCATTTCGGCCGCCCATTCCTCGTGCGCCGCGTGGATCTTGACGTCGTCGCCTTCCATCGGGCGTTTGGGCTCGCGCGAGCCGACATAATAATCCTCGCGGAACACGAACAGCACCATGTCCGCGTCCTGCTCGATCGAGCCCGATTCGCGCAGATCGGACAGCATCGGCCGTTTGTCTTCGCGCTGTTCGACCGCTCGGCTGAGCTGCGACAACGCCATCACCGGTACATGAAGCTCCTTCGCCAACGTCTTCAAACCGCGCGAAATTTCCGAGATTTCCTGCACGCGATTATCGCCGCTTTTCGAACTGCCCGCCAGCAATTGCAGATAATCGACGATGATCAGGCCGATGCCGTGGCGCCGCTGGAGGCGCCGCGCGCGCGTCCGCAACCCCGCGATCGTCAGCGCCGGGGTGTCGTCGATGAACAGCGGCAATGTCTGGAGCTGCTGGGCGGCGCGCGACAGCTGCTGAAACTGTTCCTTGCTGATCTTGCCCATGCGCAGCGCCTCGCCCGACACCCCCGATTGTTCGGCAAGGACGCGCGTCGCGAGCTGGTCGGCGGACATTTCGAGGCTGAAAAAGGCGACCTTGGCGCCCATATTCTTTTCGGGCGGAATCCCGTCATCCTCGTCGCGGCGCCAGCGTTCGGCGGCGTTATAGGCGATGTTCGTCGCGAGCGAGGTCTTGCCCATGCCGGGACGCCCGGCGAGGATCATCAAGTCCGAATTATGCATGCCGCCGATCTTGGCATTCATGCTCGAGATGCCGGTGGTGATCCCCGACAGATGGCCGCCCGAGTTGAGCGCCCGTTCCGCCGCCTGCAACGCGGTCAGGCTGGCCTGGCTGAAGCTTTTGACCGACCCCATTTCGGCCTCACCGCCCGCGACGCGGTAGAGCGCGGTTTCGGCCTCTTCGATCTGCGCCTGCGGATCGACGCGCTCGCTGGTGTCGAGCGCGTTCTCGACGAGCACGCGCCCGACGCCGGCGAGTTCGCGCAGCAAGGCCAAGTCGTAAATCTGCTTGGCAAAGTCGCGCGCGCCGATCAGGCCGGCGCCGCTGCCGGTCAGCTGCGCGAGATAACCGACCCCGCCGACCGCCTTCATCGCCTCGTCGGCTTCGAAATAAGGCTTCAGCGTCACTGGCGTCGCGATGCTGTTGCGCTCGATCAGCGCCATCGTCTGCTGGAAAATGCGGCCGTGCAGCGGCTCAAAGAAATGATCGGGGGTCAGCGCGACGGGCAGATCTTCGACGACTCGATTGTCGATCAGGATCGCGCCAAGAAACGCGGCCTCCGCCTCGATATTGCGCGGCAATTGGCGGTCGTTTCCGGTGGCAACCGGGGTCGGAAAAATGGCTAGCTCTGGCATTGGCGCCTTCATGGGCCGGTGCCCGATGAGGCGCAACCGGCGATGTCGATCAGCCTATCATAACTGTGGAATGCTGTGAATAAGTCGGCTTGCCCTTCGCCCCGCGCCAAGTAGAAGCACTGCCAGCATGGCCGACGCAGATCCTTCCAAACAGCGCATCATTTCGGTCGAACTCGACGAGGGTTCGATCGTCTGGCGCAATCCCGACGTCGAACAGGAGCGCCGCGTTGCGATCTTCGACCTGATCGAGGATAATAAATTCGTCCCGCAGCGCGGCCATGCCGACGGCTATGCCGGCCCTTACCGCCTGCTGCTGCGCGTCGAGGAGGGGCGACTGATCTTTGAAATTTCGCGCGAGGACGGTTCGCCGCTTGAGGCGATCATCCTCGGGCTGGGGCGCTTCCGTCGTCCGATCCGCGACTATTTCGCGATCTGCGATTCCTATTATCAGGCGATCAAGACCTCGACCGCGCAGCAAATCGAAACCGTCGATATGGCGCGCCGCGGACTGCACAACGAAGCGGCCGAGATGCTGATGGACCGGCTCGACGGCAAGATCGCGGTCGATTTCGATACGGCGCGGCGCTTGTTCACGCTGATCTGCGTCCTGCACATCAAGGGTTAAGGGATGGCAAGGGCAGCCACCAGAACCCAGCGGCCTGCAAGACCGGCTGGTGATTGGCGTAGCGCACTTGCGCGAACGCTACGCCGCATCGGCGCCGCCATCGTCCTGCTGTTGCTGGCGACCGGCCTTGCGCTATGGTGGGCGGCGCGCTGGACCCCCGATCGGGCGATCTATCCGACGCAGGGCGTGACGATCGACGCGGGCAATGGCGATGTCCAATGGGGATCGATCAAGGCCGCGGGCGCCGACTTCGCCTATGTGATGGGCACCGACGGCACCCGCGGCATCGACGCCAAATTCACCCGCAACATGGTCGCCGCGCGAGAAGCGGGGGTGCAGACCGGCGCGATCCACCGCTACAGCCTGTGCCAACTCGCGACCGATCAGGCGGCGAATTTCATCCGCCACGTCCCGCGCCGCGCCGACGCGCTGCCAGCCGTCGTGTGGCTCGATTATAACGACCGCTGCCCCGACCGTCCGACCCGCGCGTTGCTTTTGTCGGAACTCGCGACGTTCCTCGCGCAGATCGAGGCGCATATGGGCAAGCGCAGCCTGATCGCCCCCGGTCCGGCGTTCGAGAGCGACTATCAGGTGACGAAAGGCATCGCGCGCACCATCTGGCTGCGCCGCGATTTCTTCGAACCCGACTATGCCGCGCACCCCTGGACGATGTGGCAGGCGAACAATTATGTGCGCCTGTCGGGAGCCGATGGCACCGTCGGCTGGAACGTCGTCCGCCCGGAAGGAAATTGACCATGACCGAAACCCGTGACGAACTGATCGCCGCCGCCCGCGAGGCCGCCAGCCGCGCTTACGCGCCCTATTCGGGCTTTCATGTCGGCGCCGCGCTGCTGCTCAAAAATGGCGATGTCGTCACCGGGGCGAATGTCGAGAACGCCAGCTACGGCCTGACCCTCTGCGCCGAAACCGCCGCGGTGGCGAAGATCGCCAATGAAGGCTGGATCGGCGAGCTTGCCGAGGTCGCGATCATCGGCGGGCGCCCCGATGGCGACGCGCTGCTGGGCAGCGACCCGGTCAACCCGTGCGGGCGCTGCCGCCAGATACTGAACGAAGCCGCCGAGCGGTCGCAGACCGATATCCTGGTCCATTGCGCGTCGGGCGACGGCGCTGCGGTGAAGACCTACAAGCTCAGCGAATTGCTCCCCGCCGCTTTCGGCCCAAAAGATCTCGGCCTGATCGGCGACTGACCGCTTGCGCGAATCTGCGCGCGCCGACAAACAGCGGCATGGCCATTCTTTCCGACCGCTGGATTCGCGAAGCCGCCCAGACGCAGGGCATGATCGAACC
>Ga0265296_1004144_pt1 | contig 12785 bp, 9 predicted proteins | sample MunlanPumphouse1_FD_189073 | JGI IMG/M metagenome (GOLD analysis project Ga0265296, IMG submission 189073) | Groundwater microbial communities from a municipal landfill in Southern Ontario, Canada - Pumphouse #1 | ecosystem: Environmental > Aquatic > Deep subsurface > Groundwater | place: Canada... | reverse complement strand
AGAGTCTGGGCCCTTTGCTGACGCTCAGCTCACGGCCAACCTTTCTACCGTCTTTTTCGAGCTCGCCGATCTTTTTGGTTGATTTCTGGGTCTCTAACTGCGTATAAACAAAGAGACCGATCATGATGACTACCGAAGCAGCGAGGAGGATGATACCGGAAAGTCCGAGCTTTTTGGTGTAGCCTAGAAGCCTGACCCCCTGTTCCACCCCAAACATGGTTCCACCCACCATCGCCAGACCCAGTACCCAGTCTATATTGCCGAGCTGCCTGTGCCGCACCGTAGCCACGACGGACTTGCCCGCGATATGGGTCATATCAATTCCCGATGCCATGTAGCCCGGGAAGCCGAACACGATAAGGGCCGGTGTGACCATGTAGCCGCCACCTACCCCGATAAAACCGCCGACCATGCCTACCGTCATGCCGGTCAAGACCAGGAGGAATATCGGCGCCTCTATACCTGCAATTAAAAAATCAAACATGGTTCAACCTCCTTTAATGAATGCCTTCGAAATGTTCAATCTTTTCCACCTTGAATCCTAACATATCGGTGAAACCCTCAGCCAGCAATCCGAGGCTCAATCCTATAACCAGGACCATACCGACATTCCACACCCCGGACCATGGATTCGTCTTTATATCCTTATGCTTGAAGCTGTCCTTGTATTTAAAACCTTTTGCCTCCTTTATCTCCTTGGGTACCATCACCCTTAGATACCTGTCTTCTACCTTAGCCCGCTTCCCCTTTTTTAGAACCTCATTATTGATGATTCCATCGGCGTTTGCGGGCAAACGGTCCCCCTTCTTGACCTGCACTGCCTGAAGGCCGTGGATAGCCTCAAAGTGACCGATCTCTAACATCGCCGGTTTCTCCTTCGAAGCGTCTTTAAAGGATGCTGTATGAACAGCGTACCCCTCCGCTCCCGCCTTGTAGTAATACCACGAAACCATCTGCCCTGAATAATAGGAGTGGAATCCGTAATAAAATAACGCTACCGACACTATCGTCCAGAACAGAAATTTAATTGCCCCTCTTCCTTTCGATTTTTCTGCCATAGAATAATCTCCTTTCTCTGATTTTGCCACCTTACCTTGATCTCTTTACCCCGGGGATCGCATCCTTACCTGGCAGTATTATTAGCAAAGTACGTGCCATGGTACAGAGGCACAAAGTCGTAAATCGTAAGTCGTGAATCGTAAGTCGCAACCATTCACGATTCACGGGTTCACGGGTTCACGGTTCACGTTTTGTGCCTTTGTGCCTATTAAGATATGTATGTCAGGATTTTTTACAATGTGTAAAGTTTCCTGCCATCAAATCTCCTCTGCTTTCACCGAGGTTTCTACCTTAAGATGGTATTTTTCAATTCTGGCCAGGAGGGTTGGCCGGGAAAGACCGAGGAGCTTCGCGGCACGGCTTCTGTTGCCGCCTGTGATATCGAGCGCCTCGCGGATGATTACACTGGCGAAACGCTCCCGCAAAGAATCAAATACATACTCATTGGTTCCTGATAGGAGTGCCCTGCGGACCCATTGTCGGATCGTATCCTCAGGGCAAATATCTTCCACTCTTCCGATCATTGCATTCTTGTCTTCAATAGCCTGGGAGATATCCTCCGGACGAATGGGGTAGCCCCGGCTGAAAATCAGGGCCTTTTGGATCGCATTGGACAATTCACGGACATTGCCGGGCCAGTTATAACGGTTGAGCATCTCCTTTGTCTCCAGGGTCATTCCCGGATTATCCATGTTCATATCCCTGGAAAACCTGGCGAGAAAATGATCGGCAAGCCGTGGAATATCCTGTTGACGCTCCCGCAAAGGGGGGAGCCAGATAGTAACCACCTTTAGGCGGTAATAGAGATCCTCCCGGAAACACCCCTCTGCAATGGCCGTCTCCAGATCCCGGTTGGTAGCCGCGATAATACGGACATCCACCGGGATAGGCTCACGTCCACCGAGGCGTTCGATACTCTTCTCTTCAAGCAGGCGAAGTATCTTGGCCTGAATACTAAATGGCATATCCCCTATTTCATCAAGGAATATTGTTCCCCTATGTGCCTGTTCGATCCTCCCTATACGGCGACTTACCGCACCGGTGAATGCCCCTTTTTCGTACCCGAACAGTTCACTTTCCAGCAGGGTTTCAGGGATAGCCACGCAGTTGATCACCAGAAAAGGTTTGTCTGCCCGGAGGCTGTGCTGATAAAGGGCACGCGCTACCAGTTCCTTTCCCGTCCCGGATTCACCCCGGATGAGCGACGTGGCATCAGTTGGAGCTACCCGTCCAATAGTCTTGTAAAGCTCCTGCATAGGCTTGCACTGTCCAATAATGATCTCGGAAGATTCCGTTTTGGAAACGACGTCCATCTCTACCCTGGAGCGTACAAGGCGGCCTGCTTCCAATGCCTGATCAATAAGGGTCAGGATGTCGGGGATATCGAAAGGCTTGAGGACATAATCAAATGCCCCCAATTTGGTCGCCTTGATGGCCGTTTCGGTAGTGCCGAAGGCTGTCATCACGATTACAGGAAGCCTTGGATCGATCTCCCGGATAGCCTGAAACGTCTCCAGACCGGTCATTTTGGGGAGGCGCACATCCAGGATAACCAGGTCGGCTATGGCAGATCCTATTACGGAGATACCCGCTTCACCGCTGGAGGCAGTCAATACTGTATGACCCTCCTCGGTCAAAAGCTTTTCAAAGCTCTGTCTCAACTGATGATCATCATCAACAATCAGGATAGTTCCCATCGTTCTTAAGTGCCTAAAGTTTGAAGTACCTAAAGTTTGAAGTACCTAAAGTTTGAAGTTTTTTCCCCTTAACTTTAGGCACTTCACACTTCACACTTCACACTTTCCTTACAGGGAAGAGTAATGATGAAATGCGCCCCATCTCCTCCCTGAGACCTGAGATCCAGCCGACCTCCGTGCTCTTCCACAATTCGCAGGGCAATGCTTAAACCCAGGCCTGTTCCCTCCTCTTTGGTGCTGAAAAAGGGTAGAAAGACCTTATCCTGTACATCTTCCGGGATACCCGGGCCATTGTCCATCACCCTTATGATAACCTCTCTCCCTGAATCTCCTTGACCCTCTTCCTCCTTTATCCGAATGACGCCGCCATTTGTCATAATTTCGCAGGCATTGACCAGTACGTTGATCAGGACTTCTTTCAACTGATATGGATCTGCCAGAATCAAGGGGAGCCTCTTTTCACGACTGAGTTCTATCGCAACACCGGAGGATTCAAAGCGATGCCAGAGCAGCTGACAGGCCAGGTCCACCACATCCGAGGGGCTGATTTTCTCCATCCTTGGCTTGAGCGGACGGGAAAAAGCGAGGAAGTTTTGCAGAATGGTATCAATGTGGTGAATCTCCTCGGAAATCACCTCGAGATCCTCCTTCTGGCCGGCAGAGAGGGAAAGGGTACGTCCCAGGGAAAATAATCGAATTTTCACCGAAGTCAAAGGGTTCCTGATACTGTGAGCTACACCTGCTGCCAGCTTTCCAACCATGGCCAATTTTTCTGATTGTACCAGATGAGCCTGACTCTTGGCCAGTTTGTTCTGCGTCTGATCTACATCCTTGATTAAACCGTACACCTGGTGACTCAGGGTCTTCACCTCGTCTGAAGAAGTAATCCTGTCGCCCTCATTGGGAAATGTTTCTCTGGTCAGTTGACGAATAGGCTCTAAGACCTGTTTAAACAGGATATAAGCTAGCAATACCCCTGTCATGCCGGCAATCTGTATAAATACCATGATCATAGCATTGTTAAATCGAGTCCGTGAAAGGACCTCATTTCGGGTCCGGGCAATACTCTTTTCATGGATACCCTTATATTGCTCACAAAGATTATAAATGGCCATGAACTGCCGGCGAATCTCCATGTGAAGCCTAAAACCGGCTTCCTTGTTCCCGCCCTGGTAAAACCCGATAACCCGCCTGCGTGAATCGTTATAAAGGGTATATTCCGACCCGATCCTGTCCAGGATATTCCTTCCCATCTCTGTTTGTACCGACTCCCGGGCATCCCTGAGGGTTTTACGGAATATCTGGTGATTCTGCTCCAGTTGTCTTAACCAGTCGGGATTGCCATCCATGAAATAATAGCTTGTGAACCCCTTCTGTCTTGCCAGTGCAGTTTCCAGGTTGACTGCCACCCGGAAAGAGGTTACATCCTTATCAACCACTTTGGTAAAAAGCGATTCTATAGCCTCTGCGTACCAGATTGTTACTACACCACATCCTATAACAGTTAAAACCAGAACAGACAGGATCAATATGATGCGCGCCCGCAAGGTAAAGACCTTTCTCATGTACCGCTTTCCCCTCATGGACCGTTAATTTTCCTTTCTGCTGTCTCTTCTGCTATCGCCTTTCGCTCATGGGCATTCTCGATAGCGGAAACAACTGTTTCCACAGGACACGGTTTGAGGAGAACTTCTGTAACGCCCATCTTCAGCGCCTCGGTTACACGTTCGATGTCCAGATAGCCGGTCAAGAGGATTACCGGTGTAAGGGTATCTCGATCCCGGATTGCTTTCAGGGTCATCAGACCGTCCATCTCGGGCATCTTGAGATCAAGGACAATGACGTCGAACTTCTCGATGGAAATGATGGCAATTGCTTCAGATCCGCTGTAAGCAGAGTGAATTACCATCCCTCTTTTTCGCAGGACCTTGGTTAAGGACTCCAGAAAGAGCCTCTCATCATCAATCAGAAGAACACGCGTTGAATTTAACATACTATATCACCTTCCGGATTCCTGTTGTTTGATTCTTTCTTCCTCGATCAACCTTCTCTGGTAAGCCTGGCAGACCTTTTCATGTAGGTCGTCAATGCTGACCGGTTTCATCACAAAATCAAAAGCCCCTAATTGCATTCCTTCAATCCCCGATTCAACAGAGCCATGACCTGTGAGTATAACCACTTCTGCAAGAGGCTCTTTTTTCTTAATTTCTTTCAGTGTGGCAATACCATCCATCCCCGGCATCTTCATATCAAGGATTACAACGTCGAACTCTTTTTCCCCGAGGGTACGGATAGCGCTTGCCCCGTCATTTACAGCTGTGACATCATACCCTCTTTTGGATAGAAGCTTCAAGATGTTGTTGGCAAATGCCACCTCATCATCAACCAGGAGAATTCTGGGTATTTTCATTTTCGGTTTCTCCTTTCTAGGCAGAAGAGGGGGGATTTACAAAAACATCATCCAAATTTTCTTGAACGTCGGCAGGCGGCATGAAAGGGAGGAAGATATTGAATTGGGTCCCCTTCCCTATCTCACTCTGCACTGAAATGTCTCCTCCCAAACGCTTGATGATGCTGTAGGTGATGGAAAGCCCCAATCCGGTTCCTTTTCCCACGGGCTTCGTGGTAAAAAAGGGGTCGAACATCTTTTCCATGTTCTCAGGAGAGATACCGGAACCTGTATCCGCAACCACAATCTCCACCCCCTCGCGTTGATTATTGAAACGGGTACTGATACTTATGGTTCCATAAGGTTTCCCGTCATGCGCATCAAAAGCATTGGTGATAAGGTTTAAAAATACCTGCTGAAGCTGGGAGGTGTCAGAGAGGAAGGAGGGGAGATCCTTTTCCATGTCGGCAGAAAACTGAATGCCCATTCCTTTTGCCCTCCCCTCCACAAGCTGGATGATTTCTTCAAGGAAGGCGTTTAGATTTACCGTCTCCAGACGGGATATGGTACGGCGCGAAAACCTGAGAAGGTTCTGGGTAATGAGATTACAACGCTGCACCTGGGCGTCTACCTGAGATAAAGATGTAAACAATTCCGTTTTAAAGCTCTCGTCTAGAGTCGGTGTTTCCTCAACCGAATCCCTTATAACCTGGTTTTCGGTCAGGATGATCGCCAGAGGATTATTGATCTCGTGGGCTACTCCTGCGGAGAGCTCGCCCAGGGAAGCCAATTTGCCAGCCTGGGTAAGCTGCTTGTTTAGCCGATCTGCCTCTTCGTCTCGTTTTTTTATGACTTTAACCATATATCGGGTACTGATCACAGAGATGATTAAGATGACCAGGAGGCTTAAGTGGAGGAAGATTAAGGCGGCCCGATTGGCATGGTTCACATCCCTGAATGCCTCGGAATAATCCTGTTTTATCACCAGCTTCCAACGGGGATTTTCAAGCCAGGTATAGGCTACTATCTGACGTGGAAACCGCTGGTTCGGATCGTCTCTGTCAGTCTCTAAAATACCGATTCCACTTTCCTTATGGAAAAACGCCGCCGGCAAGGGTGCCTTTTCCATAATTTTACCGCTGAAACGAGGAGTGGTTTGCAAGATTCCCTCCCTATTAGAAAGGTATGCCTCGCCGGTTCTGCCCATCTTGACGTTTTCAACCAGGGAACGAAAATATTCCGTATCTATACTTGCCCTTAAAATCCATTTCCTGTTTCCGTCAGTTCGGAGGACAGCAATGATAAAGTGCGGGGCATTTCTAAACCCCATAAACATATCACTGATATAAACCCCTTTTTTCATGACTTCTTTAAACCAGAAAGTCTTTGAATAGTTTTTCCCCATCAAATCGTAAGGGCCGATATAGGCAAGATGTCTCCCTTGGTAGTCGATAATGCCTAAGTCCGTAAAAAAACAACCTTCTCGGTTCATGACGTTGAAAATACGTCTGAGGTTTGGGGTTTTCTGTAGATAATCAGGAGAATGGGTAAAAACCACCAATTGGAGATCGGAGGTTCGTTCCCTTAAAAACAGTTCTATTATTCCCCGGTGGTGATCAACCTGACTCTTGAAGTAGCTCTCTATCTTCATCCTGGAAAATCCGGAGTAGTAAATGTAGATACCCCAACCGACCAGAAAAAGGGGAGCCAGGGAACATATAAGGGTAAGGAACACAAATTTCCGGTATAGTCTGGAATAATGATTTCCCCCCCCTCTTTTTCCGCCGGTCTGACCTCTATTCCCGGCAGTTTCCAACTTAAGTTTCATGGATAAACCTTTTCTCAAAAGTATACTGTGATCTCTAAGTAAAAAATCGCCACCCTCATATCACAGCGGGTACAATTTTCTGAGATACGAGAGTGCAACTAATATGCCAATTTCCTTGATCTGCCTCAGGGGTTCTATGCCTTAAATATTTTTGAAAAAATCATTGTAATAGGTTTCCAAATTTGGTAGATTTAAAAATCCTTAGTTTTTAATAGCCAACCTAAATCCAATATGATAGTACCGAAGAAGAGGCCAATAGTCAACGGATAAAAGTTGCCACCCAAGCGGGAAGGACGGCCTGAGATTATGTAGTCCGTTCTGAAAGATGAAATTCTTCAGGGCGAACAAATCAGAATTCAATAAAAAGGAGGTAATAGTGTATGTAACGGAGTCAAATCAATCATTGAGAATCTGTGAGGAAAGGAGATTTTGAAGGTTTAACTTGATCAGGATGAAGAAGCAGTAAAAACGACTGGAACTAAATTTAAAAAGGAGATAAAAAAAATGATTTCAATGCTGAAGACTAAGCAATGGGTAATTTTTAGCATATTGAGTTTTGTTCTTCTGTCTTTTGCATCACCCCTCTTTGCAAGTGAAGCAGAGCTTAATATTCCTATCCTAACCGCGACTCAAAACAACCTATTAATGGTAGGTTTTCTCATTTGTTTTCTGGGTATGTGTTTTGGTTTTTATGAATACGTCAAGGTGAAAGGCTTGCCCGCTCATAAATCAATGTTAGATGTATCAGAGATTATTTTCCAGACCTGTAAGACGTATTTGATCCAGCAAGGCAAACTCTTGATTATTCTGGAGATCTTTATTGCCGTCTGTATCGGCTATTATTTTGGTGTCTTGCAAGCCATGCCGGCCCATGGGGTTTTACTCATTTTAGCCTGGTCAGTGGTTGGGATACTCGGTTCTTATGGCGTTGCGTGGTTTGGAATAAGGATGAATACCCTTGCAAACAGCCGGATGGCATTTGCCTCTCTGGAAGGCAACCCATTAAAATTATCGGATATTCCTTTAAGATCCGGCATGAGCATCGGACTGCTTTTAGTATGTGTGGAACTCATTATGATGCTTGCGATTCTGATTTATATCCCACGTGAATATGCCGGCGCTTGCTTTATCGGTTTTGCTATCGGTGAATCTCTTGGTGCGTCGGTGCTTCGTATGTGTGGCGGCATCTTCACCAAAATTGCGGATATCGGCTCAGATTTAATGAAAATCGTCTTTAATATAAAGGAAGATGACCCTCGAAACCCAGGGGTTATAGCTGACTGTACCGGTGATAATGCAGGAGACAGCGTTGGCCCTACTGCCGATGGTTTTGAAACGTATGGGGTAACAGGAGTTGCTTTAATCAGCTTCATCGTTTTAGGGGTTTTCCAGCAATACCAGGCAGAGCTCATTACCTGGATATTTATAATGCGAATCCTGATGATTCTTACCTCTATTGGTGCTTACTTTATCAATAAAGTGATCACAACGGCTGTCAACCGAGGCAAAAAAAGTATCAACTTTGAAGCCCCCCTTACCTCCCTGGTATGGATTACCTCGATACTTTCCATAATAGTTACATTTATCGTCAGTTACTGGCAGCTTTCTCAATATCCTGACAATCTATGGTTTAAGCTCTCGATAATTATAAGCTGTGGAACCCTTGCAGCGGCAATTATCCCTGAGCTAGTGAAGGCGTTTACCAGTTCCAAGTCAGCCCACTGTCAGGAGGTAGTAACTGCAGCCCGAGAAGGGGGGGCTTCCCTTGGCATCCTTTCTGGTCTTGTGGCTGGTAATTTCAGCGCTTTCTGGCTCGGTATGGCTATAACTGCTTTGATGGCGATTGCCTATTTTACCAGTACCTTCGGCCTTGATAGTTTTATGATTTATTCTTCCATTTTCGCCTTTGGTCTGGTGGCGTTTGGTTTTCTTGGAATGGGGCCGGTTACCATAGCAGTGGACAGCTATGGACCGGTTACTGATAATGCCCAGTCTATTTATGAGCTATCCCTGATTGAAACAATCCCGAATATCTCTTCTGCAATTAAAAAGGATTTCGGATTCAAGCCAAACTTTGATACGGCAAAACATCAACTGGAAGAGAACGATAGCTGCGGTAATACCTTTAAAGCCACGGCAAAACCGGTCTTAATCGGTACTGCGGTAGTAGGCGCCACAACGATGATTTTCGCTTTGATTTTGCTTCTGAAAAAGACCTTAGGGGTTGAACCGGAAACCATTTTAAATCTACTGAACCCTTACACCTTGTTAGGTTTCCTCTGCGGTGGAACGGTAATCTATTGGTTTACGGGCGCTTCGATCCAGGCGGTAACTACAGGAGCTTATCGTGCCGTTCAATATATAAAGGATAACATAAAGCTCGATGATAAGACAACGCTGAGCGCTTCTACTGAGAGTTCCAAAGAGGTGGTTAAAATCTGTACGCAATATGCACAGAAAGGGATGTTCAATATCTTCGTTGCCATCTTCTGCTTTACCTTAGCCTTTGCTTTCTTTTCTGCACCGGGCACTTCAAATGCTCCGGCATCTTTCTTCATTAGCTACTTAATTTCGATTGCAGTCTTTGGACTGTTCCAGGCTATTTTCATGGCTAATGCAGGCGGGTGTTGGGACAATGCCAAGAAGGTGGTGGAAGTTGATTTAAAGGAAAAAGGCACTCCCTTGCACGAAGCTACCGTTATTGGAGACACCGTTGGAGACCCCTTTAAGGATACATCTTCAGTTTCATTGAATCCTATCATAAAGTTTACCACCCTTTTTGGTCTTTTAGCCATGGAAATTGCAATCGCTCCAGGAATGAGGGGCATTGCAGGTTGGGTGGGGAGTGTCTTTTTTGTGATAAGCCTGATATTTGTTTTGCGATCATTTTACGGCATGCGTATCCCGAAGACATAAAACACATTAATTACCAATAAGTTTCAAATGCGGAATAGGTTGGCTTGCCCATATTGGGCAAGCCAACCTATTTTAATGCCCCTACCACCCCCCTACCACTGTCGGAGCAGAAGTTGGCCATTATCCGTTGAACTGTTCAGGCACAAAGAGACAAAGGCACATAGGCACAAAGTTGTAGGAATACGATCGGAATGCAGGACACAACCTGTCCAAATACCGATTTGTAAACTCAAAAAGGCTACAGGCTACAGGCTATAGACTATTAGACTAAATAACTCATTCTCTTCAGATATCTAGACTTTGTGCCTTTGGTGCTCTGTGCCTACCTGAGTAGTTACGATTAATATTGAATGAGGGCTATTGTTCAGGTGAAAAAGGATCTATTGAGGCTATCATCCCTAACTAAAAGGGAGATGGATCGGATATTTGAAGAGGCTTCAGAGCTCAAAAGAAGACAAAGAGAAAATGTGGTCTGGAAGCCCCTTTCAGGAAAGACGCTGGCATTGATCTTTGAAAAACCCTCCACCAGAACCCGTGTCTCTTTTGAGGTTGCTATGTACCAATTAGGGGGGCATTCCCTGTTTTTGAGCCCCAAAGATATGCAGCTTGACCGTGGAGAAAGTATCGCCGATACTGCCAGGGTTTTGTCCCGTTATGTGGATGGGATAGTGATCAGGGCATTTTCCCAAAAGCTCGTCGAAGAACTGGCAGAGTTCGCTTCAATCCCTGTAATCAACGGCCTTACCGACCTCTTGCATCCCTGTCAGATATTGAGCGACATCTTCACCATCATCGAAAAGAAGGGGAGATACCGGGGCATTAAGGTTGCTTATGTAGGTGATGGTAACAACGTAGCCAATTCCTGGGTTGAAGCGGCTTCAAGGTTGGATTTTCATCTCTCTCTAGCCTGTCCTCCTGGGTATCTCCCGGATGAAGACATAATTAGGGCATCTAAAGGGGAGTCTCCTTGTCCCATTGAAGTGATGGTGGACCCTTTCCAGGCAGTAAAGGGGGCGGACATAATCACCACCGATAGTTGGGTGAGTATGGGAAAGGAAGATGAATATGAAAAGAGGATGATGATCTTTGAGGGTTACCAGGTTAATGAAAGGCTGGTGGCTGAGGCGAAAAATGACGTGCTGGTGATGCATTGTCTGCCGGCTCACCGTGGAAAGGAGATAACAGATCAGGTCATCGACGGAAGGCATTCTATCGTTTTTGACCAGGCAGAAAATAGGCTACACGTCCAAAAGGCGATATTGGAGATGTGGCTGGGTAGAGAAATGCATATGAGGGAGAAGCCCGATTAAGGTCGGTGCATATAGGTATATTCCTTGCTATGGGAGTGAGGAGGAAAAAATTCATCTTAAGGTAAAGATATCCATTAGAATAAGGGGAGGTGTAGTATCGAAAAGAATTTTTGATCTGTTGGGAGTATGGAAAAAGTTGATGTGTTTTTGAAGAAGAGGTTTGATGAATATCATTAAAAGGAGGGTTTAAGATGTTAGTAAAAAATTGGATGAACACGAATTTAATTACTATTGATAAGGATGAATCCATGCATACGGCTATAAAACTGATGAATGAAAACAGGATCCGACGTCTGCCTGTTGTAAAAAAAGGGAAATTGATAGGGATTGTAACGAATCTCGATATTAACAGAGAATCGGCATCCAAGGCTACAAGTCTGGCTATTAATGAGTTAAATTATCTTATAGATAAGATAAAGATTAAAGACATTATGACAAAGAAGAACCTGAAAACCATTTCTCAAACAGATACAGTAGAGGAAGCGGCTTTGATTATGTCAGAAGAAAAGATTGGGGTACTTCCTGTAGTGGAGGATGGAAAGCTGGTAGGGATTATCACGGAGTCGGATGTATTTAAGGTCCTTATCAGTATGACAGGCGTTCGACAAGGTGGTATCCAATTTGCATTTGAGCTTCAAGATAAGCCTGGTTCTATTAAAGAAGTTGCCGATGTACTACGGTCCTACGGAGGGCGTATGCTCTGCATAATGACATCGTATGAACAGGCCAAAGAAGGATTCCGTCATGCTTACATAAGGATGAAGAACATCAATAGGAATAAGATTGAACCGTTGAGGAAAGAGTTGCAAAAATTCAATTTGATGTATATATCAGACAGTAAAGATTAAGATTGACAGCTTCGTAAAAAGTCGGATTTGCTGAATCTGTCATTTTGACCTCAGGGAGAAATCTTCTGTTTTCAGGAGGTTACAGAACAAAGATTTCTCGCTTTGCTCGAAATGACAAGTAATTGAGACTTCCAAGTAACTTAAATTTGCAAATGAGTTGTAAGTAGCTTATATTACTTGACATTTACCAAAAAAGAACAAATTTACTGAAAGCGCAAGTTACTTTCCATTATAATGCCGACATGTCGGCATAGTGGAGCTTTTTACGAGTCCACCAAGATTAGACAAGAAAGATAGCCAGGAAGACCTCATAAGAGATTTAAAGACATGGAGATTTAATGCCGGATATTTTATGTTAAAATCAGATAACGTAGACATATACAAATATTTTTGAGGCATCGATGCCCGGTAAAATTAAAATCTTATCAGAAAGCTTGGCTAACAAGATTGCTGCCGGTGAGGTGGTAGAGAGACCTGCCTCGGTTGTTAAGGAGTTGGTAGAGAATTCTATCGACGCCGGGGCAAAAGAGATAATCATCGATATTAAAGCTGGGGGGAGAAGTTCCATACGGGTAATGGATAACGGTGAAGGAATGGAAGGAGATGACGCCTTACTGTCCATTGAAAGGCATTCTACAAGCAAGGTGTTTCGGGAGGCGGATCTCTTTAGAATTAACACAATGGGCTTCAGGGGAGAAGCCCTGCCGAGTATTGGATCGGTTTCTAAGATGCGGATTA
>Ga0265296_1004143_pt1 | contig 12785 bp, 9 predicted proteins | sample MunlanPumphouse1_FD_189073 | JGI IMG/M metagenome (GOLD analysis project Ga0265296, IMG submission 189073) | Groundwater microbial communities from a municipal landfill in Southern Ontario, Canada - Pumphouse #1 | ecosystem: Environmental > Aquatic > Deep subsurface > Groundwater | place: Canada... | reverse complement strand
AGATAACGAACAAGATTCAACCCGACGCCAAGCAAAAACAAGGCCGGCGGGCCCGGTGTGGATAACGAGGATAACCCTGCGGAGTTACCCTCGTTATCCACACTATTATTACTGATAAAGTGTTAACTATGTGCCGGGTTGCACAGTATCTGGGGGTATCCCCCAGATACCCCCACCATGAAGTCTCCTGCACCACTTAATCAGAGGTTCCTTAATTGGAAATGGAAGAAACAAAAAAAGGCAGCGGACCTTGGGTTGCTGTGGTCTTTCTTTATTTGGCCGTGCTAATCTTCGGGATTGACGATGGCGTTCTCAATTTGGCATTGCCGGTCATTTCCGAGAGGTTCGATGCCCGCGCCAGTGAATTACAGTGGACGTACAATGCCTATCTATTGGCGTTTGCGGTACTGCTGCTGACAATGGGGACCCTTGGCGATCGGCTGGGCCGCAAACGCTTGTTCCATGTAGGCCTGGTACTATTTGGTATCGGCTCACTGGCAGCGGCACTATCTACCTCTATTGAAATGCTCATTGCTTCCCGTGCCTTTATGGGCGCCGGAGGCGCAATGGCACTGTCCCAGACACTCTCCATTATCAAGGTCTCCTTTCCAGACCCGAAGGATCGTACGCAAGCGGTCGGCATCTGGGCCGGTGTTTCCGGCTTGGGGTACGGGATTGGTCCGGTCGTGGGTGGACTTTTGCTGGAATACTTCGACTGGTATTCGGTATTCCTTATCAATATTCCCATAGTTATCATCGCTCTTGCGGGGGGATATTTCTTCATTCAGGAATCCAAGGACATACATGCCGAGAGAATCGACCTGCCAGGTGTAGCCCTATCCATCGCCGGGTTGTTTTCACTGGTCTATGGTATCATCAAGGCCGGTGAGCAGGGTTGGACCGAGGGCTCAGTGGTTGTCTGGCTCAGTGTAGGAGTGATTATATTAGCTATCTTTGCGTGGTGGGAAAAACGCTCATCTCATCCCATGTTGCCGCTGACATTCTTCAGAAACAGGTCTTTCACTGGGGCCATCGTGCTCGTGACGTTGAATGCGTTCAGTATATCGGCGATAATCTTTTTCCTCAGTCAGTATTTGCAGTCTGTTCAGGGATACAGTCCTCTGGCAGCAGCCATACGTCTTATACCACTAGGCATCGTCGTTATGATAGGAGCATTAGCGGGGTCTAAGATAGCCCGTGCCATTGGCGTCAGATTGCCCATCAGCCTGGGCGGGTTTATATGCGGGATTGGGTTAATCTACTTATCTTTTCCCGACGCTAATACCTCTTATCCGGTGATATTTGGCGGAATATTCATTACGTCGATAGGTTATGGGCTGGCATGGAGTTCAGCGACGGATTCTATTATGGGCTCCGTACCGGAGAGCCGGGCCGGAGTTGGCTCGGCAATGGTCTGGACCACGCAGAGCGTGGGTGCCGCTATCTGTATAGCAGTCCTTGGTGCGATCATGAACGGGGTATATCGAGGTAAGGTTGAGGACCTGAGAGCCGTTCTCTCTTTGCCTGAAGAAACTTACGCAGCGATTGAGAATAGTATACAAAGCGCTCACATCGTTGCAGGAGGATTCCCGGAGGAGACGTCGCAGGTGATTATCCACAGATCAAGCGACGCCTTCACTTCCGGCATGACAGAGGCCTTCCTCATAGCGGGAATAGTATCGGTAGTGGCCTCTTTGCTGAGCTTGTTTATCGTGCCGAATCGTATACGCCCTCCACAGGAATAACGGGAGGCGTGCATGGATTACCGAAAGTGCGAATTGGCCAGAATCGGGTCGAACATCTTTTGCGCCAGCTTCATCCAGTTCGATGAGTAGCTCAATCTCCTCAATGCCGGCCCGAATCCTTACCATAGAAGGATCGATGGTGAAGGCATGCCAGTAATCCACTTGAGCCCGTTCTGTTTGATGGAGTCTTTCCAGGGCCATATCCCTGTTGCGATCCATCTGGAAAAACAGGTGCGTGTGCAGGTTAATCGACCATTCAGGAACTTCCTTCGTCCTACAAAACCAACTGCCAGTTCTTAAATGTATGCCTAACAATATATAAAACGGCAACCATAGGCCAACACTATCATCAAAATGGTTATGATGTGCATGTATATCGATGCAATAGTTGACACTTAGGTATAGCGATGTCATAATAACTTCGCGCGGTAATCGATTGGAACGTGAGGATTGACTTGGATTTCCCATATCAGACTGTGTACCAGCGTTCGTTCACATGGTCGCATAGCTTCAGAAGACAAGGGTTCGGCAGGAGAGACCCGATAGGTGATAAGACCATGCCGGTATGGAAGCGTCAATTCGGCAATCGGCTATAAGGCTGGACTTCCATGGGGGTTGCTCACGACCAAGCCAGATGGTACTCACACTAACTCGTGACAGATAACGCAGGCCAAAGGGGTAAGCTTGTTCTGTTTGTCGAATAGAGAAGGACTTATTATTGCTAATGGGTTAGTTCTGCCCAAAATCATCAGAAATGTCCTCAATACGAGGAATAATGAGAGCAGATTATCCAATCAATCGAGCCTGTGAAGCACTTTTATCAGCAATTACGGGCACGAAAAGAACGCTTGAGGCACCTTGGGAATAAGGTGCTCCAGCATAATATCTGCATATGTATAGATTGTTTTACCTGAAATTCAAGCCTCAAACCAATTCCTAAAAAACGCGATTTTTCTGAAAGGAGGCCACATCATGGTTCTGAAGACGTCAACCGGTACACAAAAGCCGTCGCGGGTCGCTAGCAGTGAGAGGACCAAAAGGCTCAAGAGCAAGAGGGTTCGCAAGAGCACGGTAGTTACCAGGATAGCTGGCGGATTGGATCGTTCGACAACTCAATTCACCTATTTGCCGGGGGTCAGGATTTGCTTTGAGACGGCGGGATTGATGACCGAATCGTACCAGTCTACCGAGGGACAGCCTGAGGTTATCCGGAGAGCCAGGGCGCTGGATCATATTCTGAGCCACATGACGGTATACATCAGCGATGATGAGCTGATCGTGGGGAATATCGCCAGTGACCCCTATGGACTGCCCATCCACCCCGAACTCCAGTCGAGAGAGATGGACAAGGCCTTCAAGGGCGATCTGGCGCACATGTTGAATGAGCGCGGCAGGGCGGAGTGGGAGAAGATTCGCAACTACTGGAAGGGAAAAACCGCTGATGACAGAGTGCTCTCAATTCTGCCTGATGAGATAAAGAAGGTTCTGGGACCGAGGGGCATGAGCGAGGTGACATGGAGCGCCCAATGGGCGTCACAGAAGGGGTTGGGGTCTCCCAACTATCACACGCTCTTCGATCTGGGCCTCAATGGGATCATTCAGAAGGCCGAAGACAGGCTGCGCCAGCTTGGAGCCGAGTTCAAAGACGGGAGTATCGCCGGCGATGAATACATCGATAAGCTCAACAATCTTCAGGCAATGATCATCGCCAGCAAGGCGTTGATCAAGTTCGCCGGTAGATATGCGGCGCTGGCCAGAGAAATAGCGTCTAAAGAGCAGAATGCCGAGCGCCGAGAGGAGTTGTTGCAGATCGCCGATGTATGCGACCGGATACCCGGCAATCCCCCGCGGACTCTCCGCGAGGCTTTGCAGGCGTGGTACCTGACTCACGTGGTCACGCGGTTCATCGAGTATCATGGCCAGGGCGAAGGCAGTCGATTGGATATATTGCTGAATCCGTTCTATCAGCAAGACGTCGAGGCCAACAGGATCACACGGGAAGAAGCCCAGGAGCTTCTGGAATGCGCCTGGATGAAAATGGAGGAAGTAGGAGAGGTAGAAGCCTCGTCGGTTCATCGGAGCGAGGAAGGCGGCAGCCTGTATCAGATCATCAATATCGGAGGCATCACCCCGGACGGTGACGATGCCACTAACGAGATGTCGTTCTTGATCATCGATGCCTGTGAGGCTATTCAGGCAACCCAGCCCAGTATCGTGTTACGATACCATCCCACCATAGACCCTCAGTTGATCGGCAGGGCAATAGACATGATACGAACCGGCATCGGCCATCCTGCGTTCATCAATGACAGTGTGGTCATTCCCTATCTCCTCAACAGGGGGATTCCGCTGAGGGATGCGCGGAATTGGACATCCGGCGGATGTCTACAACCGATAATCCCGGGAAAGGCGATGCAGAAAACTAATGGAGTGGCCGCCCTCCTCCTCATGCCCAAGGTCTTGGAAATCGCCATGAACCAGGGCAAGAGTATGACCACAGGGTACCAATGGGGTTGTGTTACTCCTGATCCCACCACGTTCCAATCGTTCGACGAGGTGCTGGACGCTTATGAAGCCCAGTGGACGTATCAAATCGAGGACGTTGCGAAGGTCTATAACCTCACCTGTGCCCTCTACAGGCGCTATCTGCAGCGACCCCTCATGTCCGCTTTGACGGACGATTGCATTGAGCGAGGACAGGATTGCATGGAGGAATTCTACCATGCCCTGCCCACCATCCATACCGCCGGCCAGATAAACGTCATCGATTCGATGGCGGCCATCAAGAAGCTCGTATTCGACGAAAAGACCGTCAGCATGGCGGAGTTGATCGATGCCTGGAAAAACAACTTCAAGGGCAAAGAGGAATTGTTCAAGAAGCTGAGGAAAGCGCCGAAGTTCGGGAATGACGACGATTATGTTGACCTGCTGGCACGGGAAGTCTGCAATCGCGAGCAATACGCCACCGAGCGTTGCCGCACAGAATCCGGCTTCATGTTCACTGTGGAAGGGAGCACGGCCTCAGCCTATTTCCCGTGGAGCATCGGAGCGCTGGCAACCCCTGATGGAAGAAGATCGGATGAGTCCTTTGCCGATGGCAGCATGTCCCCGATGCGCGGGAGAGACACAAACGGACCGACAGCAGTGCTCAAATCGGTAGGCAAGGTGAATCCGAAATACTCCATGCTGCTGAACCAGAAGTTCTTCCCCAGTTTCCTTGAAGGAAACACCAAGGTATTGTTCGCCGCATACCTCAGAACATGGGCTGACCTGGGATGCTGGCATGTACAATTCAACGTGGTAAATCCCGAGGTCTTACAGGATGCCCAGGAACATCCTGAAAACTATGCCGACTTGATCGTAAGGGTAGCGGGATATAGCGCTCACTTCGTGGACCTGAGCAAGGGGCTCCAGAACGAGATCATCCAGCGAACCACACAGAGTTTCTAATGCTGTTTGGCTCCACTGTTGTTATCAGGAAAGCACAAAAGAGATAGCAATGATGAAACCCATCTTTGAACCCGGTCACACAGTGTCTGAGAGCTTGTAGCAGTATGGAGCGCTCGGGCTGTTGCCTACGTCCGTACCGATGGCCCTGATTCGAGAGCGTCGCTAAGAGCTTGGGCCATGACTTACGTTGAAGCCCAAGATACCAAACCGAGCTCTTTTCATCATAAGGAAGATGTCGCGGGAGCCTACTTAACAACCAAATAGTATCAACTCTGTTTAACATCTGTGAAGGGCCTACGATCATGAATTAGTCTGACTGACAATATCGCAGAAAACATCCTGAATTCTTGGTTGCCGAAGGAAACGTTTGTGCATAATGTTGCCTCACAGTTTGCTGGGGAAAGATTTTTCTGGCAGGTTAGGGAGGTCTCAGCGGGGAGATAGCCTGCTTTTATATTAGGGCAATCCCTTGATTCTTGCCATTATTTCCGGAGTGGCTTATAGTGTCTTTAAGGGGCTGCTCTGGTAAACGACGGCATGAGAAGGAGGGTGATAACTAAATGGCAGTCAAACTGGGCGAAGTTGAGACCAAGATGTCCGCCGACGTCAAGAAAACGGACGAACTCAGGGTGCGGTTGAGAGGCAAACTATGTTGTTGCAATAAGGTGGAGACAGTCAAATTCAAGCCTTCGGAAGACCTCAAGAAAGGAGACAAGATAAAGATCACTGTTGAGAAGCTATAACCAAGGTAGGAGCAGGGAATCAGAGCAGCCTCCCCTGTGAGGATGTTATGTAGATTATACGCGCCTCAACCCGTGCTAGTTTTATGCCTTTGGTAGTGTCCTAAGAAACCTTAGCTGCTTCTGAAACTCATCTTCTTTCAGTTGGGCAGCCTATATATGGGTTGTTTCCGGATCGAGTCGTCTGCTATAATGGCTTCCAAAGTAAGTGGCTGCCCAGGGCAATTCAGTATGTCACTCTATCTTCACAAAGGTGAAAAAGAAGCCAATCTTCTCATTAAGAGTGGTACATAAAACGGGGGTAGGTCAAATATGTCCACACTGGAAACTAAGGAGGGAAGAGTTTCAAAGATATTCCCGATCAAGAAGACTCTTTGGAAAGGCTTTATCATTGTCGGACCTATGGGGATAGTGTTGTGGCTAGTACTAGGCATCGTAAACGCGGTGAATGATCTTGGGGACAACTTGTTGGCTGCATTTTTACCTGGGAGGCATATGGCATGGGGACTAGGGTTTCTGGTTATACTGTTTTTCATTCTTGTTATTGGAAGAATCGAGCTTTACTATGAGGGAAAGGAAAAGAGTATTTGGCAGACTATCAAAGAAAAGAGCATAGGCAAAATCCCCATGATTGGCCCCCTGTTTGCTACACGTAATAAGTAGTATCCTTCCAGGCTTTCAGGGAAATGACACCCTGCAAATTTTGGCTTTCCGATACTACTCCACACTACGGATTTATAATCAGTGAACAGAAAATAAGAGGGGCGGAGGCAGAGATTAATGTTTATCGGCCCAACGTCCCGACCATATTCCCGGGTGATCTTTTTCCGATTAAGAAGAGATTCGTTATAAAACTGGGAAATCCATCGAGCGAGATCCTGGAAAAATTGACAAGCTGCGGGTTTATAAGCTATCAGGAAGAGATACTACTACCCTGGGAAGGTGAAACCGAAGAAGGATTCCATGAGAGAATAAACTTAACACCTCTCGAGATATCCACCAAAAGAATACTGGAACATTCCCAAAGAGATACCACCCTCTGATAAAATAGCGTTATTCAGCCTGTTGCACCCGTGTGGATTAGAGTTCAAGGGAGCAGCCACTGTGGAGCCCTGCGGGTAAGCCCTTAGCACCTGCCCCACTTTTGTAGAATGTCAGCGATAATGGGACACGAAAAGGGTTAGAGAAACCGCACGGGTAGTCAACTGGCAGACGGTACCAAGGGGAATTACCTTGTGGGTAAGCGTCTCGGCGGGTGGGAGGAGAGATGGCCCTCCCCATAGCCTCGGAGGCCAGCATGATCATGAAGCAGCGGGCTCGACAATCCCGGATGAGCCCATGTACCACTAAGAAACCTCTGATTAAGTAGTGCAGGAGACTTTCTGCCGGCGGTTTTGGGGTGTCGCCCCAATTCTCCAACTTATCCCAAGATTTGGGGGATGACTAACACTTGATCAGAGCTTCCTTACCTCAGCAAAATATGGAGCTGAGGGGATTCGAACCCCTGACCTCCTGCTTGCAAAGCAGGCGCTCTCCCGATTGAGCTACAGCCCCCATCACCATATTACACAAGCATCAAGTTTTCCGCAATATAAATCGAAGAAAAAACACATACTGAGGTTTTTGGAGGACTAAAAGCTTAAGACATCAACGGCCCTGGTACTTGCTTACAAAGAAGGGCGTTACACCAAGCGTTCATGGTTCGACAGGCTCACCACGAACGGAACACTTTTTTCTCCGTTCGCCCTGAGCCTGTCGAAGGGGAGTGAGAAAAAAGAGGGCCGTGACGCTGAACAAACTAAGCAAGCACTAATGCCCACCGGGTAAACTCTTTAGTTCAGCCAGGGAAAATACCGGGCCATCCTTGCAAACGTATTTGCTTCCGACGTTGCACCTGCCGCACATCCCCAACCCGCATTTCATCTTTCTCTCCAAAGACAGGAGAGTCTTCTCCGATGAAAATCCCAGCCCCGCAACCACCGGCAAGGTGTACTTTATCATGGCAGGCGGTCCGCAAACCAGGGCATAGGAATTATCAGGGCTGGGCGCAGCCTCTTTGGTAATAGCAGGGACTACTCCTACCCGTCCTTTCCAATCTTCGCTGCCCTTATCGACTGTGACATATAAACTGAGATCAGTCCTTTTGCCCCATTTCTCAAGATCGTCCCTGTAAAGCAGCAGCCCGGGGTTTCTGGCCCCATAGATGACGGTGATATTGCCGAACTTCTTCCGGTTCTCTTCTGCCAGAATAAAATTGGTGAGGGCCCTCAGGGTGGAAAATCCGAACCCTCCACCGATAATGACCACATTCTTGCCTTCGAGTTCCTTCATGGGATAACCGTTCCCCAACGGCCCTCGTATCCCAACCACTTTCCCTACACCTAAGTTATGCAAAGCAGCGGTCACCACCCCCGCCTTGCTCACAGAAAACTGGAGGCCATTTTCCATAGGTGAAGATGCCATGCCGAAAGGAGCCTCCCCTTTTCCCAGGACAAAAAGCTCGGCGAATTGGCCGGGCACATATTTAAAATCGCTCTTATCCTTTTCGCTGAGGAAAGAGAGCGTAAAGGTCTTGATGGTTTTATCTTCTGTCTCAACCACCACCCTTTCAATTTTCATAGGCAGAGGCAAATAGGGATTCTCCACGTATAACCTCTAAATACTATTTATGCCGGCTAGAATCCGGCGAATATCCAGATTGACGGGGCAATGCAAGATGCACCGGCCGCAACCGACGCAGGCGGTTTGATCATAATTATCCCTAAAATAACTGAACTTGTGCATTATCCGCTGCTTGAGCCTGTCTTTAGCCGCGGGCCTGGGGTTGGCCCCCGATGTCTCCTGGGTGAACAGTTTGAACTGACAAGAGTCCCATATCCGAACCCTTTCCCCCGTCGACTCCGCAGCCTCATCGATTATGTCAAAGCAGTGGCAGGTAGGACAGAGATAGGTGCAAATGCCGCAGCCGAGGCATTTTTCGTGCAGCGAGTCCCAAATGGGATGATCGAACAATCCGGGCAACTTCTCACTCAGCCCGTCTATCTTGACCGATGGGCTCATGGAAGCTTCCGCCGATTCCTTAACCTTTCCCATTGAAACCATGTTATCAGGGGACGCTTCCCCAAACCCCTCTCGACCTTCCATGAACCTCTCCCCTTTATCGGTTATAGCCTCTGCCGCATATTCTTCACCGATATCAACAAGCAGCAGATCCAGCCCATCGGTCGAGAACGGGTTTCCTGCCACTGAGGTGCAAAAACAGGTGGCTGGCGGCTTGTTGCAACCCAGTCCGATAACAATGGTTGCCGCCCTCTTGTTCAGGTAATAAACATCTTTGTACTTCTCCCCGTCAAACACCGGGTCCAGCATGGAGAAGCTTCTGGCATCGCAAGGACGAATGCCAAAGACCACCCGTTTCTTTTCCTCAGAAGGCACTGTCAACTTCAAGCCTTTTTTATCCAGGCCATAGGCAAACAACCTCTCCGACTGCGGAAAGAAGGCCTCTTTGGGGGAGTTAGTGGTGTTTTGATAATCGAGGAAAACCTCGCTGCCTGAGCCAATCTCCCTGAAAAAGGCTTGCCGGCCTTTCTGCACCGGGGCAAAAACACGGTATTCACCGATCAGGCTATTTATGAAACCGGCTATGTCTTTCTTTTTAATGATTTTGTGTTTCATCACACTATTTCCGATTGACAAAAGGAGCGCTCTTAAGGCTCAATCATAAATCCTTGAGGGTCATCTTCCTTGAACGTAGTCAGAGGCGCTAATTCCTCAAGGCTCATTCCGGCCTCATATCCATACAGCTCTTTGACATCGCTATCCAGCTTCTTGAGGAACTTCCTGATATCGATCCCCATCGGGCAAGCCCGCTGACAAGCGCCGCAATCAACGCAGCGCCCTGCCATATGAAAGGCACGAACAAGGTGGAAGATCATGGTATCGCTGGCGTTGATGCTCTTCCCGATCCACTGCGGCTGGGAGCTATCGACAAAACATTCCTCGCAGTAACAGAAAGGACAGGCGTCGCGGCAGGCATAGCACCTGATGCACCTGCTGATCTCATCGCTCAGATATTGCCACCTCTCCGCAGCGGGTTTTGACTCAAATTCAGCTACCTCCGAAGACCCTTTTGGAGCCTCTTCCTTCACCGGTTCACCGATCGGGATATCGTACATCGCCGGATTAGGGTGGCTGCAGACCTTGCAGGATTGATGGAGAAATTCGTCCTTGTTCAAGGCCTTTTCAAAACCATCGCCCTTGAGGATGATCCGGTCCTCTGTCTCCACTGCTTCCCTTATTTGAAGCCCTTCAACTTCCCTCTCGGCCCGCTTGCGATCGATCATCCCCCGGCATGGCACGCCGATGATGACCATCTTTTCCCGCGGCACCTGTTTTTCTTTTATAAGCTCAACCAGGGCGCGCACATCGCATCCCTTGGCCACGATGCCGATCTTCCCCTCCGGTCTTTTGCGCAGATACCGGGCGAGGTTATTTTCGCAAAATGCGTTCCACGTCAGCCTTTTGACATCATCCTTGTTTCTAATAAAGCAAGGGGTGCTGCGCAGCGGAACAGTGCCCGCCTCAAAGCCGATCACCAGATCAACTTTGCCCTCTTCGAGCAGCTTCTTGGCCGCTTCCCGGATATCGTCTGGAACTTTTGAAAAGTCTTGCATGTTTATCCCGAACTGAGAGGCGTCTTGACCAGCTTCCTGGCCGGACCCAAGGCCCTCACATTTTCAACAGCCTCTTTCACCACTTCAGCGAATCTATTCCCTTCTGAGGCCGAAACCCAACTGAATTGCACCCTTCCCTCCTCAATGCCCGCATGTTCCAGGAGGCTCTTCAAGAGGGTGAATTTTCTTCTGGCCATATAATTGCCGGTGAGATAATGGCAATCGCCGGGATGACACCCGGATACCAGAACGCCATCGACGCCATGTTGCAGGCTCGCCAGAATCAGAAGGGGATTGACCCTCCCTGAGCAGGGAACGCGGATGACCCTTATATTTGGCGGAAACTGTATCCGGCTCACCCCCGCCAGATCGGCTCCGGCATAGCTGCACCAGTTGCATAAGAAAGCGATTATCTTGGGATTCCAATTCTTGTTATCAACCATCGTCTGTACCTCAGACCGCTTGAATCACAGCCAGGGTCTCAGCATCGCTGAAGCCCTCGATATCGATAGCGCCGGACCGGCAAGTGGAGGCGCAAACCCCGCATCCCTTGCACAGGGCGCTGTTCACCACCGCCACCTTCTCCTTGTCATCAACCTGTACCGCGTGGAACGGACAAACCAGTTCGCAAACCCCGCATCCGGCGCACTTTTTCTTATTCACAAAGGAGATCGCACCGCCGGCTTCGATTTCACTCCTGGAAAGTACGGTGACTGCCCTGGATGCAGCGGCCTGAGCCTGGGCAATGCTCTCCCCGATAGTCTTGGGGCTGTGAGCCAAACCGCACAGGAAAACGCCATCGGTGGCAAATTCCACCGGGCGCAGTTTCATGTGGGCTTCAAGGAAAAATTTATCCTCATTCACCGGCACCTTGAACAACTGGGAAAGCTCCTTGTTATCCGGCGAGGCAACCGTCGCCATCCCCAAAGCCAGTATATCGGCATCTATCGCCAGATGCTTGCCCAGCAGCCGGTCAGCCACGGTGACTCTCAGGACTTCTTTGCCATCCTCATTATTGACTACCTCTACCTCAGGCTTGTCCTCGGCATTAAATCGAATAAATTTGACTTCACGTTCTGAGGCTTCACGATAATAATCCTCTTTGAGGCCATAGGTTCGGATATCGCGGTGGATGACGTAAACTTCCATCTGCGGATTCATCTCTTTCAGCTTCAGGGCATTCTTTATTGCCTGAGAGCAGCAAACCCTGCTGCAATAAGGCCGCTCCTGATCTCTGGAACCGACACACCCGATCATCACCACGCTTTTGGCGCCGGTTACTTTCTCGTTCCTCTGAACGATTGCCTCTTCCAGTTCCAGTTGTGTCAACACCCTGGGGTCTTTCCCGTAAAGATATTCGGAAGTTTTGAATTCTTTAGCGCCGTTAGCGATAATAACCACCCCGTGCTCGATTTCCTTAACCTGGTTATCAGCGCCCAACACCTTGCTCTTGAAATTCCCCAAATACCCGTAGGTATCTGCCACCTTAGCCCCCGTATGCACATGGATCAGCGGATTTTCGCTGACTCTCTTTATGAGATTTTGAAGATATGTTTGAACGTCTTCCCCTTCCAGAGTGTAGCTGATCCGGCGAGCCATCCCCCCAAGGGCAATTTCCTTTTCGATCAAATTGACCTCAAACCCCTGCTCGGCCAGGCTCAGGGCGCTCGCCATGCCGGAAACGCCGCCACCGATGACCAGGGCGGTGTGATTTAAACCCAGCGATATCCGGTAGAGAGGCCGGATGAGCTTAGCCTTTGCCAGTGCCATCCTCACCAATTCCTGAGCCTTCAATGTGGCTGAGTTTTTATCGTTCATGTGCACCCAGGAGCAGTGCTCGCGAATGTTCGCCATCTCCAGCAAGAAGGGATTCAGCCCCGCTTCCTTGAGGGTCTCCTGGAATACGGGTTCGTGCGTGCGCGGGGTGCAAGCCGCTATCACCACCCGATTCAGTCCTTTCTCCTTAATTGTCTCCGTAATGTGTCTGGCAGAGTCCACGGAACAGGCAAACACGGTGTCTTCGGCGTGGACCACATTTTCCAGACCTTTGGCATATTTGACCACTTTGGGCACGCTTACCACACCGGCGATATTGGTGCCGCAATGGCAAATGAAAACGCCTATCTTCGGCTCTTCCCCGGCAACGTTCCTCTCCGGCGGGTATTCCTTCTTGCGGA
>Ga0265296_1004140_pt1 | contig 12794 bp, 10 predicted proteins | sample MunlanPumphouse1_FD_189073 | JGI IMG/M metagenome (GOLD analysis project Ga0265296, IMG submission 189073) | Groundwater microbial communities from a municipal landfill in Southern Ontario, Canada - Pumphouse #1 | ecosystem: Environmental > Aquatic > Deep subsurface > Groundwater | place... | reverse complement strand
AACGATGTTCGACAGAAATATGGAATGCAACTCACCGAGGACGTTTTCAAAAATTATCTATGTCTCCGGGATCTGTGCAACATTAAGGTTGTCACTTCTTATGCTGATGCGAATTATATAATTTTACCAAGTTCGTTGGATATTTATACTTTCCAAAAAGAAATGCCAGATGAAAAACCATTTGTTCTAAAACAAATAAAGAATGGAGATGATTATGGTTATTTGCTTAAAAAGTAAAAACATTCGTTTCCATAATCTTTATTAGCTGTGAGTCCCACTTATAACCAAGTTCATGAGGTGTACTTTGGCGAAAGTAAAGTCAAGCAAAAATAATAAGGAAAAACCCGGGAAAATAAAAAATAAGACTATAGACGAGAAAGAAGACCGGTTTTTCACAGTAAAATCCCTTTCATATGTCATTCTCTTAGCGATTTTTCTATTTTCATTATATATACGGGGCATAACACCAATTGAAAACGTCTTCCAGAGAGGAATAGTTGGTTTTGCGATGGATGATTCCGTGTTCCATATGAGACTGGTAGAAAACACCATTAATTTCTTCCCCCACAGGATATTTTTCGATGCATTTACCCTATACCCAACCGGAGCTACGCTGCATTGGGGTCCATTATTCGACCAGATGATTGCTTTTTTTGCTATAATTGCTGGTTTTGTTACATCCGGCGGGATGCCTTCCCAGTCCATTATTGATACAATAGGAGCTTTCTTCCCCGCTGTTATGGGCGCTCTGGTAGTATTCCCGGTATACTTCATCGGTAAAGAATTACTGGATGAGAAGGCAGGATTAATAGGGGCTTTTTTAATAGCAATATTGCCGGGTCAATGGCTATCAAGGTCGGTTCTTGGATTCACTGATAATCATGTAGCAGAGGTTTTTTATTTAACGCTTATGATGATGTTTTTCATCATAGCCATAAAAAAAGCGGAAAACATCACCTTCGATCACTGGCTTAACAGGGATTGGACGGCATTAAAGGTCCCCATAATGTACTCCCTTCTTGCCGGAATATCGTTCGGTGCATACCTATTGAATTGGACTAACGGGGTGTTTTTCGCAGCAGTATTCGGAATTTTTGTAATAATCCAATATATAATAGATCATTTAAGGGGAAATTCAACGGACTATCTGGGTGTTGTGGGCATAATAGCCTATCTTGTGGCAATGATAATGGTAATTCCTTATGTTCAGATAAGCAATGGTTTTTCACCATCGCAGTATTCTATTTTGCATCTGGCAGTCACAGGGGGAGGAGCTGTTGTTTTTGCCTTCATGAGCCTTGTTTCCAGGGAAATGAACAAAAGGGAATATAAAGGATATTATTATCTGATATTCATTTTGGGCACAATATTGATTGGATTGATTGCCCTGAAAATATTGATACCCGATTTTTATAACGCCACTGTGGGTAGCTTGGATTATATGTTTAAACCGCGTTCTGGGGGCGGGTTGACAATAGCCGAAGGCTCCCCAATCACTCCTGAAATGATAATGGGAAATTTCGGCTATAATTATTATCTTGCTTATATTGCGCTCCTGATTCTTTTTTACTACATAATCAAGAAGTCTAATGCAGAATACACGTTAATAGGAGTTTGGAGCATCTTCGTCCTTGCAATAATGCTGGCTCAGAACAGATTTGCTTATTACTATGCCGTGAACGTGGCGATACTTGTAGGCATTTTAGGCTCTAAAGTCCTGGACTTTGGCGACTGGAAGAGCTTCATGTCGAATGATATCATTGAATGTGCGAAAGAAATCAGGATTCAGCATATCTTATCCTTAATTCTTGTAATCGCAGTGATCGGATTCCTGCCATCTGATGCATCTCCATACAAAATAACAATGCAGTCAGCGCAATGGGGTGCACTCGGTGAGGGATATTACGAGTGGTATGACGCGCTTAACTGGATGAGGTATAATACTCCTGTACCCGATTTGCCGTATAATTCAATTTACGAAAAACCCCCTGCCGGTCAACTGTATAATTATTCCAAGAATGATTACGGAGTTATGAGCTGGTGGGATTATGGGCATATTATCACATATTGGGGACACAGGATTCCAAATGCAAACCCATTCCAGGCAGGAATTGGCGGCGGGTCATCGCATGCACCCGGGGCTTCTACATTCCTTATTGCGCCAACGGAAGAGAAAGCGAATGCTGTCCTTGACAAGCTGGGAATCAATGGAAAACCAGGGGCAAGATACGTTGTGAGCAATGCCTATATGGCGTATGCCATTCTTACGATTTTTGCGGACTGGGATGAAACTAATCAGGGATATTATACCCGGATTCAAACTTCGCAGGGAGCACAGGATGTACCCGCAATGAAATATTACGATACCATTGAGGCAAAGCTCCATATATTCGATACAAATAGCTTGAAGCAATACAGATTGGTGCACGAATCCACGCCAAATCCCTATGTCAGAGGCGGCAATGCGGAGAAGTGGTTTAAGAATGTTTACAATATCTTATACGGCGGAAATTTGCCTGTTGAAGACTCAGGGTACGCCAAGATATTCGAATATGTAAAAGGCGCAAAAATCGAAGGACGCGCGCCGCCAGATACGGCAATTACACTGGCAAACACCATTAAAACAAACATCGGAAGGACTGTTCAATATTCGCAGACCACAACCTCCAACGGAACTTATGCATTTACAGTTCCATACTCAACGCTCGGTCCAATCCCGGGAGAAACGCAGTTTGACACCATGCCAGCAGGTCCTTATATGGTAACCTTTGGCAACGTCTCAAAGCAAATCGATGTTAACGAAAAGGATGTCCTTGAAGGTCGAACTATAACCCTTAACCTGGTTTAACTGCATCCAGGAGGCGATTGCATTTTAGTCCAAACCCATGTGATTTTAGAAAAGGCTATTAAGTAAATTCAACGTCATATACCCAGGAAATCAAAATTAAAGGATGAAAAATTATGGCGTATGATGTGGTTATAATAGGAGGCGGGCCTGCCGGTCTCACAGCCGGGATATATACAAAAAGAGCAATGCTAAAAGCACTCCTTCTTGAAAAGATAGGAATCGGGGGGCAGATAATTGTTACAGACCTTGTGGAGAACTTTCCCGGGTTCCTTGAGATATCAGGCGCAGACCTTGCAATGAAATTTGAGGAACATGCACAGAAATTCGGGCTTGAAACGAAAAGCATGGCAGAGGTCAGCGGGATTGAGGATAAAGGAAAAACAAAAATACTGAAAACACCAGAGGGCGACATCGAAGCAAAGGCTGTAATAATAGCGACAGGCACCACGCCAAGGAAGCTTGGCGCAAAGGGAGAACTTGGGTTTATAGGCAAGGGCGTTTCTTATTGCGCCACTTGCGACGGCTTTTTTTTCAGGGATAAGATTGTCGTTGTTGTGGGTGGAGGGGATTCTGCCATCACTGAAGCTATTTTCCTGACAAAGATGGCAAAGAAGGTATATGTCGTACATCGCAGGGATAAGCTTCGCGCCGAGAAGATAAACCAGGAGCATGCTTTTGCAAATCCCAAGATAAGTTTTATCTGGGATTCGGTTGTCGAAGAAATTGCAGGTAAGAACGTTGTCGATAAAGTGATTGTCAGGAACGTGAAAACAAATGCAACCTCGGAAATAAAAACAGACGGGGTTTTCATATATGTGGGTCTTATTCCCAACACAGCTTTTGCAAATGTGAAAAAAGACGAATGGGGGTTTATCATTGCAAACGATAAAATGGAAACTTCTGCCAGAGGTATTTTCGTGGCTGGTGATTGCAGGGTAACACCTCTTCGCCAGATAGCAACGGCTGTGGGTGACGGGGCGATTGCGGCTGTATCTGCGGAAAGATACATAGAAGAATTATCGGCTTAAACTTAAGGATGAAACGGGAAGAACCTAAAAATCTGGACGATTACATCTCTACTGAAGAACGGGAGCACTTACTTAACGGGCTGCACCGGTTCCTTGTATGGGTAGGCGAGAAGATTCCTGATGAAGTCGAGGTGAACGGTAAAAACATTAAACTTAACGAATTAATCTGGCGATGCATACATAAAAAAGAGCTTTCAGACCAGGAAAAAACCCGGCTTATGGAGCTGGTTCATACTCTGGAATCAAAGGAGAAACACGATGAAGAAGCTCTTCGTAAAGCCGACCTCACGCGCGGCGAGGCAAAAAAATTGTACGATGCGTCTGCAAGCCTCATTCGCGCTATTATGGATTTAAGGGAATGCGAGGCTGGAAAGGTGAAATTGAAAGAATCCAGCGATGAAATAAGGAGTAAAGTGGATGATGCGCGGCGATGGATTGGATTTTTGAAAAACGTGGGGAAGAAAAGCAGTAATTTTTAATTATCATGGCGCAATTCAAGTTTCATCAAGCAGGCATCTTCAGCATCGAAATAGTATTTTTCTGCAATTCCGCTCTGGTAAAACCCATGCCTTTCATAGAATCTTTTCGCTTTGATGTTACTTGAACGAACCTCAAGGATAATTTCAAAAGTTCCAAGTTTACGGAAGATATTGATTATCTCCTTCAAAAGGCTGCTGCCCACCCTGCGGCTCTGGTATGCCGGATGCACTGCAAGCGAGAATATGCGACCCACTCCCAGCGAAGCCAGGAAACCTGCCGCGTAGCCCACTACAATGCCGTTTATTTCAGCCACGAGAAAAGTTTCAGGGTACATCTCGTAGAACTGCATGTAAAGATAGGGGTCGTGCTCGTCAAAGACTTTCCTTTCAATATCGATGACCCACTGGAAATCGGGCGGCTGGAATTTTCGGATGATTATCAATCAATTCACCTGTTAATCACAAACGTCTAAAAACGCATAGGGTTATATTAATCTTGTATATATAATGCACTTTGAAATGCTTAATCCAATATATTTTTATGGGGGTCGCAATTATTCCATCTGATAATACCATTGGAATCAGCCTGTATTATACGATGAATCCCGGAATTGGGGGGCGTATACGCCAGCAAACAGAGGATTTCTGTGTTGAGGAACTCACAAACAGGGTTGAAACAACGAACGGGAAGTACCTGATTGTGGAACTCACAAAAAAAAACTGGGACACGCACCATCTTGTGCGCGACCTCGCCCGAATCCTGAGGCTCAGCCAGCAGAGGTTCGGCTGGGCAGGAACCAAGGACAAGCGCGCCCTGACAAAACAAAAGATAAGCATCTGGGACGTGGGTGAAGAGGATATAGCGCGCGTGCGATTGAAGGACGTGGAACTAAAACCATTAGGGCGCTCAAATAAAAAAATAAGCCTCGGAGACCTCTGGGGAAATCGTTTCAAGCTCACAATAAGGGATATCGGGCTGTCGCAGGAAGAGACGCTTTCAAGGGTAAAAACCATAACGCAGGAGCTTGTGCGAGGTGCGCCCAATTTCTTCGGGGTGCAGAGGTTCGGGGAGAATAGACCTGTGACGCATGTGGTTGGGGAGGCTATTGCGCGGGGCGATTTCAGGGATGCGGCGCTTACATACATAGCAAGAGCTTTTCCAGATGAAGCTGAAGAAATAAAAGAAGCGCGACAGTTTGTTAAGGATACGGGTGATTTTAAAGAAGGGCTTAAGAAATTTCCGGTAAATTTCCAGTTCGAGAGAGCCATGATGAACCACCTGATTGCCCACCCGGATGATTACCCGGGCGCTTTCAATGTATTGTCCCCGAAATTACAGCAATTGTTCCTGCATGCCTACCAATCCTATATTTTCAATATTATCCTGAGCAGGCGTATTTCATCCGGCATGTCGATACATGAGGCTTATGACGGTGACATCGTTTGTTTCAAGAACGAAATGGGACTCCCTGATACTTCGCGGCTCCAGAAGGTCACGAAGGATAACATGGATGGGATAAATAATCTCATCAACAGGGGCAGGGCGTTTGTCACAGCGCCTATTGTGGGATATGAAACACAGTTTGCAGAAGGTAAGCCTGGAGAGATAGAAAGGGCTGTAATTAATGAGTTAAACGTTGATTTGGAAGGGTTTCGCGTACCGGTTATGCCTGAATTGTCCTCAAAAGGGCTGCGCAGGGAGATTATTCTGCCTTTTAAGCCGGAATTCAGTGTCGCAGAGGATGAGCGAAATTCCGGGAAGACAAGGCTAACGCTTGAGTTCTCTTTGCAGAAGGGGAGTTATGCGACCACTGTTTTGCGGGAGTATATGAAGTTATAGATAATATTTTTTATGTTTTTCATCTTTTGTTTGAATCACACACGGACTTGACGGTTTTTCATGGATAAACTAATGTGATTAATCCCTCTTCCCTCCTCCCCGTATCCCCCTCGCGCGCTCCTCCATCTCCTGCGCCTCTGCCTCGCTGTTTGTTTTCTGGAGGAGGGGGGATGTTTTCCAAGACAGTGGCTATGCTGGGTGTTTTTTACCAGGCGATTTTTTAAGTATTGCAGCGTGCGCCCATATTCCCGCACAAGCGGAACATTCGATTTATGCAAGCTAATATATGACGCATTCTGAAAAAAACATTTATCAAAATACATGCATTCTGAAAAAAACATTTATCAAAATGCTTATCTACTTTCCAGCCAATGATGAATTCATGATTCCGCGGATACAGATGGAGAAGATATTGGAACTGCATAATCTGGCGAAGGAAAGCGCAGCAAAGTTTGACAAAAAGAGGTTTATCTACGAGGATTTGAAAAAGCTTCTCGGAACCAGTCTGTTCATTGGGATTGCAGGACTGCGGGGTGTGGGAAAAACAGTATTGCTAAGGCAGCTTTCAAGAGAGCTTGAGGACTCACTTTACATAAGCATGGATGCGCTTTTTCCCGACATAAGTATTTTTGAGCTTGCAAAGGAACTGAGCAGCAATTACAAGATAAAATACCTACTGATAGATGAAATCCACAACCATGCGAACTGGCAGATGGAAATCAAGAAAATATACGATTTTTTAGACATAAAGATCGTATTTACGTCTTCGGCATCCATCGATATCATCCGCAGCAAATATGATCTTTCAAGAAGAGTTGCCATCATGAACATGTTCCCTTTCTCTTTCAGAGAGTATCTGTTTTTCAAGAAAAATGCTCTTGTGGAGAAGATGAGCCTTGATGATATCCTGACAAAATACCGGGAACTTTACCTTAAAGTATATACTTTTGAACCCGATTTTCACGAATTTTGCATTCGTGGAGCCCTTCCGTCCACTATAGACGCCTCATTCGCGCAGACAATACGCAATATTGTCGAAAAAATAATCAATCACGACCTCTTGATATATGGAAAACTGAACCGGGAAGATATAATCAATATCGGCAATATTCTAAGATTCATAAGCCGCTCCCCGGTTGATGTCTGCAATTATTCTGTAATATCCCAAAATACGGGAATAACAAAATATAAAGTGCATGAATATGTGGGATTATTGGAACAGGCATTTCTTTTGAAGGTCATGCTGCCTTACGGCTCGAATGTGACTCGTGAGCCGAAAATTCTTTACAGGCTTCCTTTCAGGTCATATTTTTCCGAAGGCACAGAGGATGACAAGATCACCGGGGCTATCAGGGAAGAATTTTTTGTCCACCATCTCTCGAATATTGATGCGGAAATTAATTATTTGAAAAGTGCAAGAGGCGAAAAATTACCCGATTATGTCGTGTTCCATAAAAACGAAAAAATCATATTTGAAATCGGCGGCGCTGGAAAAACAAGGAAGCAATTGAAGGGAATTTCTGGCAGCAGGTTTGTTCTTTCGCAGCCTGGAAATTTAGAAAAAGGAATACCGCTGATACTTATGGGGTTTTTATGGTGAACATTGGCTAAACTCCATCAATCCCCCTTCCCCCCTCCTCGTATCGCCCTCGCGCGCCCCTCCATCTCCTGCGCCTGTGCCTCGCGGTTTGTTTTGCGAAGAAGGGTTGTAGCTGATGAAAACTCCTGCATTCTTCCAAAGTTCTGGCCTGATGGTCGCATGAAATCAGGTAAACTTATCATATTTCCCGCCAGAATAACGAGAGAAAAATATGTTCACCATAATCACAGGCGCTCAATTCGGGGACGAAGGCAAAGGCAAAATCGTGGATATGCTGGCATCGCAATACGATATCGTGGCGCGCTTCCAGGGCGGGGATAATGCGGGGCATACGGTCGTGGCTGAAGGAAAGACATACAAACTGCATCTTATCCCGTCAGGCGTGCTTTTCGATGCCCGCCTGCTCATAGGACCAGGCACGGTCATGAACCCGAAGATTCTGATGGATGAAATATCCATGCTTGCGGATAACGGCGTGGAAGTGACACCTACAAAGCTGGGCATCGATGCAAAGACAAGTATCATAATGCCCTATCACATAGCCCTTGACAGCCTGCGCGAGTCAAAACGCTCTGTGAAAATCGGAACAACAAGCAGGGGCATAGGTTTCGCGTATGTGGATAAAGTGGGGCGCGACGAGGTGCAGATGGCTGACCTGGCTGATAAAAGCAGGCTGCTTCGGAAAATCGAGGAGATTGCTCCCCATAAAGAGGCTGCAATAGAAGAACTGGGCGGAGACCCCGGAATTGCAAGAAGCGGGCTGGATGAATACCTGGAAATCGGGAAGAAATTAAAACCATACATTACCGACGTATCAAAGGAAATCAATCTTGCATTAAAGCAGGGCAAGAACGTATTAGCTGAAGGGGCGCAGGGAACGCATCTTGACATCATACACGGGACGCAGAAATTCGTCACTTCCTCAAGCACTGTCGCAGGTTCTGCCTGCGCGTCACTTGGCGTGGGTCCAAAGAAAGTGGAAAGGGTCATCGGCGTCATCAAAGCCTATATAACGCGCGTGGGAGAGGGACCTCTTCCCACCGAGCAGAAAAACGAAGTCGGCGAACACCTGCGTGAAAAGGGCGGGGAGTTCGGCACAACCACGGGGAGACCAAGGAGATGCGGCTGGTTTGACCTGCCCCTTGCAGGAAAATCCGTCAACCTGAACGGTTATACCTGCATGGCTCTTACCAAGCTGGATGTGCTTACAGGTCTTGATATTCTGAAGTTATGCACAGGATACGAATTGGAAGGAAAACAACTTGATTACCCGCCCGAACTTTCGGATGACGTTGCCCGATGCAAGCCGGTATATATCGATTTGCCTGGATGGCATGAGGACATAACGGAAGCCGGAAGTTTTCCAGACATTCCAGAAAATGCCAGACTGTATGTTGAATTGCTCGAAGAGTTGATGGGCGTGCATATAGCGTATGTTTCAGTTGGACCGGGCAGGAAGCAAACTTTTATGAAATAAGGGCAGAATATAATACAGGGGCATCATGGAAAAATCAGTACGATTAAAAGTAGCAGAAGCAGACCAGAGGGACGTCGGGAAGGGCATCGTCCGCATCGATGAGAAATTTCGAAACACGTTCGGAGTAAATATTTTTGACGTAGTGGAACTAAAAGGAGAACGCGCCACATCAGCAGTGGTGGGAAGGTCGTATCCCCAGGATGAGGGGCTTGATGTCATAAGAATGGACGGGTTGATACGCACAAACGCAAAAACAAGCCTGGGAGAATACGTAGAAGTAGTGAAGGCTGAGTGGAAAGAAGCAAAAAAGGTCACTTTATCTCCGGTGATTAAGAATATACATATCTATGCCCCGAGTGAAAGCCTGCGGGCTATTTTCCATAACAGGACAGTCTCAAAAGGAGATATTATCTCAACCACAAGCGTGCGCAGACCCAGGGAATCTTTTGGCAACGATTTGATGTTCGAGCATGTATTCCAGGATTTCTTCGGCAGCTCCTTTGGTCTTGGCGAGATAAAACTCCATGTAGTTTCGACAGCTCCGGCAGGCATAGTTAAGATAACCGATATTACGGAAGTGGAACTCCTGCCAGAGGCTGTGGCGCTTCCGCAGGAAATACCCGAGGTCATGTATGAAGACCTGGGAGGGATAAAGCCTGCCCTGACCAAAATCAGGGAAATCATTGAACTGCCCCTGAAGCATCCGGAGCTTTTCAACCGCCTGGGCATCGATGCGCCCAAGGGCGTTTTGCTTCACGGACCCCCGGGCACCGGGAAAACCATGCTGGCAAAGGCTGTGGCAACTGAAAGCGACGCTTACTTTATTACTATCAACGGTCCCGAGATCATGTCAAAATATTACGGGGAGAGCGAGCACAAGCTGCGCGAGGCGTTTGACGAGGCTGAAAAAAACACGCCTGCTATTATTTTCATAGACGAGATAGACAGCATCGCGCCCAAACGCGCGGAGGTCACAGGCGAAGTGGAGCGGCGCGTGGTAGCGCAGCTTCTCTCCCTCATGGACGGCTTGAAATCAAGAAAGAACGTAATCGTTATAGGCGCGACCAACCGCCCTGAAGCGCTGGACATGGCGCTTCGCCGCCCTGGCAGGTTTGACCGCGAGATAGAGCTGCGCGTTCCTGACCGGGAAGGAAGGCGGGAGATATTCCAGATTCATACCCGCGGGATGCCTTTTACAGAGGACGTGAGCCTTGACGACCTTGCCGACCGCACGTACGGATTCGTGGGCGCGGATATAGCAGCTTTGTGTCGTGAGGCTGCCATGACTGCACTGCGCCGCGTGCTGCCTGAAATCGACCTTGAACAGAAAGAAATCCCGAAAGAGACGCTGGATAAACTGGTTATCAAGCGTTCTGATTTTGAAGATGTCATGAAGGAAATCCAGCCCTCTGCGCTGCGGGAGATAATGTTTGAAGTTCCGAATGTAACATGGGGAGATATCGGCGGGCTTGACGAAGTGAAATCACTGCTCAAGGAGGCTGTGGAATGGCCGCTTCGCTATAGCGAATCCTTCAGGCGGATAGGCGTGGAAGCACCGAAAGGCGTGCTTCTTTACGGACCTCCGGGCACGGGAAAAACCCTGCTTGCAAAAGCAATCGCCAATGAAAGCGAAGCAAATTTCATTACTGTCAAAGGCAGCGATATATTATCGAAATGGTACGGCGAATCTGAAAAGCACATAGCAGAGATATTCAAGAAAGCCCGGCAGGTGGCGCCGTCTATAATATTCCTTGATGAGCTTGATGCGCTTGCTCCCATGAGAGGGAGCGCACTGGGCGAGCCTCATGTGACTGAGAGGATAGTGAACCAACTGCTTTCGGAGCTGGACGGTCTTGAGGAACTGCGCGGCGTTGTTATAATCGGCGCCACCAACAGACCTGATATCATAGACCCGGCTCTTTTGCGCCCGGGCAGGTTTGACGAGATGATTCTGGTACCGGTACCTGATGAAAGAACAAGGCTTGAAATCTTCAAAGTCCATACAAAAAGGATGGCGCTTGCTGATGATGTCAATATAAGAGAACTTGTCGGGATTACGGAAGATTTCACTGGCGCCGATATTGCGGCTGTGTGCAAGAAGGCAGGAAGATTCGCAATGCGTGAGGATATAAATGCTGAAAAAGTCAGGCATGAGCATTTCCTGGCTGCGGTAGGGGATACGGGTCCCTCGGTGACATCTGATATAATGGATTATTATGACAAGCTCAAGGATGAATTGCGGAAGAAGCGCTCAAAACAGATAGAGAGCAGACCGGAGATATACGGATGAACGATTGTGCTGCCGAAGGTGCACGCTACGTTAACTGGAGCATCAGTTATGAGATGTAGTGCTACCGAAGGTGCACACCACGTAAACCGGGGTATCGGTTTATGATTAAAGAAGGCGTACTTTTTGACCAGCTTCCCGATAATAAGGTCAGGTGCCATGTATGCTCCCACAGGTGCACAATAGCTGAGGGGAAACTTGGGGTATGCAGGACACGGCAGAACAAGAACGGGAAGATTTACACGTTAATTTATAATACGGTTTCGAGCGAAGCCGTTGACCCGATTGAGAAAAAACCCCTGTACCATTTCCTGCCGGGCACGTTATCGTACTCTTTAGGGACTATCGGGTGCAATTTCAGGTGCGAGCACTGCCAGAACTGGAACATCTCGCAGGCGACGCTTGAGGAGGCGTGGACAAAGGAGATTACTCCGGAAGAGGCTATCAAACGGGCGCTGGCTGCGGGATGCAAGTCGATTTCATGGACGTATAACGAGCCTGCCATCTGGCATGAATATACGTATGACAGCGCAGTTCTTGCGAAAAAGGCGGGATTAAAGACGATATACGTGACCAACGGCTATATCACTCCAGAGGCATTGAAGCGTATATCCCCTTACCTTGACGCATACCGCGTGGATATCAAATCGTTTTCCGAGGATTTTTACAGGAAAGTATGCGGCGCCAGGCTTGCGCCTGTGCTTGAGTCAACGAAGCTTGCGAAAGAGCTTGGTATGCATGTGGAGACGATTACGCTTATCATTCCCACAAAGAACGATTCGCCTGAGGAGATTACGCAGATTGTGAGATGGGTGCATGATAACCTTGGCGCGGACACGCCCATGCATTTCACGAGATTCCATCCCAGGTATAAGATGGACGACCTCACTTCAACGCCGACAGAGACGCTTGAGATGGCGCATGATATTGCGAAGAAGGAGGGGATGAGGTTTGTTTATACAGGCAATGTCCCGGGGCATAAGTATGAGAACACGTACTGCCCGAAGTGCAATGCGCTACTGATTGACCGCGCAGGCTTCAGGGTGAGCGCGATTAAGATTAAGGAGGGGAAGTGCCCGGAGTGCGGGGAAGGGGTGCCGATTGTTTAACTTTTATGAATTTTATTTATGTAGCTAATGCTGAAGCGATTAGAAAAGTTATATTATTAGCTTGTTTCTTTTTATGAGGTAGATTAATACGAGTTCTAAAGAAGCTGGCAGACAAAGAAGAATATT
>Ga0265296_1004139_pt1 | contig 12798 bp, 10 predicted proteins | sample MunlanPumphouse1_FD_189073 | JGI IMG/M metagenome (GOLD analysis project Ga0265296, IMG submission 189073) | Groundwater microbial communities from a municipal landfill in Southern Ontario, Canada - Pumphouse #1 | ecosystem: Environmental > Aquatic > Deep subsurface > Groundwater | place... | reverse complement strand
AGTGGAAGAAAAGGCGGCGCACCTTTTGTATTTCATGGTGAAGAACCATCCTTTTGTCGACGGCAACAAGCGAAGCGGCGCCTATGCCTTTGTCTGGTTTTTGCATCGGGCAGGAAGGTTGGATCGGTCTAATATAAGCCCGGCCGCACTGACTGTGTTGACGCTTTTTGTCGCCGAAAGCGAGCCGAAAAACAAAGAGCGGATGATTCATCTGATTTTGCAGCTCTTGAAAAAATAAATTAAATATTAGTGAATATACCCCCATATTTTATCAACATCTATGAAATCATATAAGAACTTAAAAAGGAAACTGCTTCGAGACCAGGGCGTAAAAAAGGCTTATGCTAAGCTTGGGCCGGAATATGCGATGATTGAGAAAATTATCGAAAAGCGCCTCAAAAAAGGCCTTACCCAGGCCGCGCTAGCCAAAAAAGTCGGGACCAAACAATCTGCGATCTCCAGATTAGAGCGCGGTTCTTACAACCCGACGGTAGCTTTCTTGCACAAAGTATCTGACGCGCTAGATGCTAAATTACTCATCTCGATTACCTAGCAATCAAAGGTCAATTTTTTCTACGCTATATATTGCGGAGATGTATACAAACTGCCATGTTTTGCATACATTGTAATAAACATGAAAACAAACCACAGTATTCTCCTGACGGTCACAATTGCAAAGTGGGATTATAATAAAAAATATGACAAATGAATTGACGATCGCATCGCTTAATAAAGATTTTGAGAGTATTAAGAAGGTAGATGAAAACGGAGTTGAATATTGGGAGGCCAGGGAGTTGTTGCCCCTTTTAGGGTATGAAAAATGGCAGAATGCAGAAGAAGTGATAGCGAGAGCAGCGAGGGCCTGTATCAACAGCGGCCAGGATGTGGATAACCATTTTACTGATATCAGTAAAATGGTCAAAATTGGCTTAGATTCAGTAAGAAAAGTTAATGACTGGAAATTAGATCGCTATGCCTGCTATTTGATAGCTCAAAATGGCGACCCTCAAAAACCGGAAATCGCTTTGGCGCAGACTTATTTCGCGATCCAGACTCGCAAGCAAGAGGTTTTTGAACAACTCTCAGAAGCAGATAAAAGATTGTTCATCCGAGGCGAAGTTACGTCGGAAAATAAAAAACTTTTCAGTACAGTCAAAAGAGCGGGCGTAACCAAGTTCGGATCGTTTAATGATGCCGGATATCAGGGTTTGTATGGCATGCCGCTCGCCGCGGTTGAAAATAAAAAAGGAATCAGAAAAGGAGAATTACTTGACCGAGCCGGGACGACTGAGCTTGCCGCTAATCTTTTTCGGATTACGCAGACGGATGAAAAAATAAAGAAAGATAATATAAAGGGCGATGATCAGGCATCCAGGACTCATTTTATGGTTGGCGGGAAAGTTCGGCAGACCATCAAAGATATCGGCGGAACCACTCCGGAGAAGTTGCCGCCAGAGAGACACATCAAGGAATTAAAGAGCGAGAAGAAAAAGTTTTTGAAAAAAGGGAATTAGATTTTCATAAAAAACGATTCGCACATGGGTCGTTTTTTTTGTTTGTCATTCCTGCGACCTGCCCGCCATTGCTACGCGCAGGCGTTGCAGGCGGGAAGCAGGAATCCAGAAACTGAAAACTGCAACCTGAAAACTGACACCCGCCCATCATTTGATTTTTTAGCTTACTTTAGGTTATAATAGTTTCAGATGCACCTGGTTGCGTCTTGTTTGTAATTTATGAATCCCAAAACCAAAAAAATACTTTCCGAGCAGGATATCTGTTCAAAATTCATCCTCCCGGCGATCATGGGTGCGGGGTGGGATTTGCATACCCAGATCCGTGAACAATATTCCTTCACCGCCGGCAAAATTATTGTACGCGGCAAAACCATCACCCGCGGTGAGCGGAAGCGCGCCGATTTCATTTTATATAATAAAGCGAATTACCCGATCGCTTTGATTGAGGCGAAAGACAACAATCATGCGGTGGGCGCGGGCATGCAACAGGCCTTGGATTACGCTGAAGCGCTGGATATCCCGTTCGTCTATAGCTCCAACGGCGACGCTTTCCTTGAACACAATCGCCTGGCAACCGGCGGCGAAATAGAAAAAGAAATATCTTTAAACAATTTCCCTTCGCCGCAAGAACTTTATCAACGCTATCAAGAATCAAAAAAACTTACACCGGAAATAGAAAAAATAATTGACCAGGATTATTTTCAGGAGCTGGACGGCAAAGAGCCGCGTTATTTTCAGCAAGTAGCCATCAACCGTGCGGTTGAAGCCATTTCCAAGGGGCAGAACCGGATCTTGCTGGTGATGGCTACGGGCACGGGCAAAACCTATACCGCTTTTCAAATCATCTGGCGGCTTTGGAAATCAAAAACCAGGAAGCGGATTTTGTTTTTGGTTGACCGTAATATTTTAGCCGATCAGGCGATTATGAATGATTTCAAGCACTTTGGTGATAAGATGGTCAAAATTCAAAATCGGCAGGTAGACAAATCCTACGAAATTTATTTAGCGCTTTATCAAAGCATTACCGGGACGGAAGAAGATAAAAATATTTTTAAACAGTTCTCGCCGGATTTTTTTGACCTGATAATCGTTGATGAGTGCCATCGCGGTAGCGCTCGCGAGAACGCTCTCTGGCACGATGTTTTGAACTATTATAAAAACGCTACGCAAATCGGTCTGACCGCCACCCCCAAAGAAACCAAAGACATTTCCACCCAAACATACTTCGGCGAGCCGGTTTATACCTATTCACTGCGCCAGGGCATAGACGACGGTTTTCTCGCCCCTTACAAAGTGGTACGGGTAACGATTGATCGCGATGTGGAGGGCTATCGTCCGGTAGAAGGAACCGTGGATGTTTACGGCAATGAAATTCCTGATCGGATATACAACCGCAAAGATTTTGATCGTAACATTGTGCTTGACGATCGCACTAAACTGATCGCCAAGAAAATTTCCGAGTACTTAAAAGAAACCGACCGTATGCAAAAAGCCATCGTTTTTTGCGTTGATATTGAGCACGCGGAAAGAATGCGCCAGGCGCTCACGAACGAAAATGCGGACAAGGTGGCGGAAAACCGGCGGTATGTGGTGCGCATCACCGGCGAAAATCCCGAAGCACCCAAAGAGCTTGATCACTTTATTGATCCGGAAAGCCCCTATCCGGTAATTGCCACCACCTCAAAATTAATGACCACCGGCGTGGACGCACAGACCTGTAAGCTGATCGCTCTTGATACGAACATTCAATCCATGACCGAGTTCAAGCAGATCATCGGCCGCGGCACGCGGGTGCGCGAGGATTACGGCAAGATGTATTTTACCATTCTGGATTTTCGCGGCGTGACCGAACTATTCGCCGATCCGGCCTTTGACGGCGATCCAGTCGTGGTTTATGAGCCAAAAGAAGGTGAGCCGATGGTACCTCCGGAGGATGAGGCCGATCCGGCAACGAGTCAGGAAGAGATGATTGCAGGTAAGGTAATTATAGACGGTCCGGGCGGCGCCGGCTTGATAGGTGACGAGGTTGGTAAATATTATGTAGGCGGCGAGGTAAAGGCAAAAATCATCAACGAACGGGTGCAGTACATCGGCGAAGACGGCAAGTTGATAACCGAATCGCTCAAAGATTATAGTAAAAATAACATCTTGAAAGAGTATCGCTCGCTTAATGAATTTTTGACCGCCTGGGGCAAGGCCGAGAAAAAAGGGGCGATCATCAAAGAGCTTGAACAACGCGGCGTATTTTTTGACGCCCTGGAAAAGGAAACCGGCAAAGAGCTGGATCCGTTTGATCTGGTCTGCCATGTTGCCTTTGGCCAGCCGCCTCTTTCCCGAAAAGAGCGGGCGAATCAGGTGAAAAAACGAAACTATTTTGCCAAATACGAAGGCAAGGCCAGGGAAGTGATTGATGCCTTGCTGGAAAAATACGCGGATCAGGGTATTTTGGCGATTGATGACATCGGCGATCTGTCGGTGAAGCCTTTCATAGAATTCGGTACGCCGATAGAAATTGTAAATCTGTTTGGCGGCCGCGAGCAGTATATGGAAGTAGTTAATAAAATTCAACAAGAGTTATACGTTTAATCTCCTTTGTCATTCCTGCGAAAGCAGGAATCCAGAAAAATAAATTATGTCTCTACAAAACCTAGTAAAATCCATCCAGGACATCATGCGCAAAGACCAGGGCGTGGACGGCGACGCCCAGCGCCTATCACAGCTGGTTTGGATGTTGTTTCTGAAAATCATTGACGATCAGGAAAAACAATTTGAAATGATTAATCCGAATTACAAATCGTCAATTCCTAAAAATTTACGGTGGCGTGAGTGGGCGGCTAATCCGGAAGGTATTACCGGCGACGACCTTCTTGATTTCATCAACAATAATTTAATACGCGGATTGAAGAATTTAAAAATTGAGACCGACAATAAATTCGGCCTGCTTATCAAAGAAGTTTTCTCCGATACTTACAATTATATGAAGTCCGGTACGCTGATCCGCCAGGTCATCAACAAAATCAATGAAGTGGACTTTAATAAAAAAGACGATCGCCACCACTTCAATGAAATTTACGAACAGTTGTTGAAAGAATTACAGAGCGCCGGCAACTACGGCGAGTTTTACACCCCTCGGGCTTTGACCCGCTTCGTGGTGGAAATGGTGGATCCAAAGCTGGGTCAGACCGTTTTTGATCCGGCCTGCGGCACCGGCGGTTTTTTGGTTAACGCCTTGGAATATGTAAAAGAAAACGAGGTCAAAAACAAGAAGGAGATGAGGACTCTGGAACGCTCAATCCGTGGCACAGAAATGAAACAACTGCCGTTTACTCTGGCTATTACTAATTTGATTTTACATGGCGTAGAAACGCCGGATCAGATACGGCGCGGTGACGCGCTCTCTAAACCATTGCGCGAGTACGGGCCAAAAGACAAAGTTGATGTTATTGTGGCCAATCCGCCCTTTGGCGGCGCGGTCAAAGACGGCACGGAAAAGAATTTTCCGCACGAATTCCGCACCCGCGAAACCGCCGATCTTTTTTTAGTGTTATTTATTCATTTGCTAAAACCCACCGGCCGGGCCGGCATCGTCTTGCCGGATGGCACGCTTTTTGGCGAGGGAGTCAAAACGGCGATTAAGCAAAAACTGCTTGAAGAATGTAATCTTCACACCATCGTGCGTCTGCCGCCCGGTGTTTTTAGCCCCTATGCCGGAGTCAACACCAATCTTTTGTTTTTTGAAAAGGGCAATCCGACCAAAGAGGTTTGGTACTACGAACTGCCGCTCCCCGAGGGCGTGAAGCAGTACACCAAGGGCCGCCCGATCAGATCCGAAGAATTTGAACCGGTGAAGAAGTGGTGCTTGGCTCGCCGAAGCGCAAGCGAAGGCGGCGATAATCGTAAATCTAATGGAAACGCCTGGAAAGTGTCCATTGAGGACATCAAAAAGCGTAACTATAATCTGGATTTTAAGAATCCAAATGGCAAAGCCGACATTTCCCACAAAACTCCTAAAGAGTTGGTGGAGGAGATTGAGGAGAAAGAGAAGAAAATTAATGAAGTTTTAAATTTGATCAAAAGGTTAATATGACAGACGTTTTAACAAAAACACAGCGATCGTTTAATATGTCGATGATTAGGGCAGAAAATACTTCGCCGGAAATTAAGTTTTTAAATTTATTACATTCCGGAGGCATAGAAGATTTTTATACGCATCCAAAAGAGATTATAGGTAAGCCGGATTTTTATTTTCCACATCAAAAACTAGCGGTGTTTATAGATGGTTGCTTCTGGCATGGCTGTAAGAAATGTTTTCGAAAACCGCAGACTAATAAAAAATTTTGGGTTGAAAAGATAACCAAAAACATAAAAAGGGATCGGGAAGTAAAAAAAATGTTATCTCGATGCGGGATAAAGACAATTAGATTCTGGGAGCATGAAATTAAAGACTTGGAAGCTGAGTACTTTACAAAATTAATTAGCAACAAAAAGGGCGTAAAAAATAAAAAAACCAAAATAAGGTTGAATGCTTTGGATTTATTTGCGGGAGCTGGTGGCCTTTCTGAGGGTTTTTACACCGCAGGTTTTGATATAGTTGGGTATATAGAAATGAATAAAGATGCGTGTGAAACTATTAAGACCAGAATAATTTACCACTCATTAAAAAAAAGAGGTAAAATCGATGACTATAAAAAATATTTAACAGGTGGAGTTACTAAAGAAAAAATTATAGATAAATATAATTTATACAAAAAGTTTAGTACGGTAATCAATACGGAGATAAACAGCCACAATTATAAAAAACTCATAAAAAGCGTAAAAAAGAGCCTGAATGGTAAATCGCTAGATATAATAATAGGTGGGCCTCCTTGTCAGGCGTATTCATATATTGGCAGGGCCAGAGATAAAAATAAAATGGAAGGAGATCAGAGAAATTATTTATATAAGCACTACATTGAATTCTTGAAAGCCCTGCGACCAAAATTATTTATTTTTGAAAATGTTCCGGGTTTGTTAACCGCGGGGAACGGCCGTCACATAAAAAATATTCAACAGCTAGCCAGGAAGATAGGATATGTTGTGGAATATAAACTTATTAATGCAGCTGATTTTGGCGTTCCGCAATCCAGAAAAAGGATTATTATTATTGGTTGGGATAAAAAACTAGGTTTAAAAAAATATCCAGATTTTCAAAAAGTAGAAAGACTGTACTCGGTAAAAGAATTTTTGGCGAATTTGCCGAAAATAAAATCAGGCGCAGGAATTCAGAATAAAAGGTATAAAGTTAAATCAGCTGTACTCGAAAAACTTGGTATTGTTGATAAAGAATTAAATCTTCTAACGGACCACATATCTCGGCACAATTCACAACGGGATCTCGAGATATATAAACTAGCCGCCTTGCTTAAAAAAAATGGCAAGTATCTTAAGTATAATAAGTTGCCGAAAAGATTGAAAACTCACAAGAATCAAAAAGGATTTCTCGATAGGTATAAAGTAGTGGATAACACAAGTCAAAATAGTCATACTATCGTTGCACATATTGCCAAAGATGGTAACCACTATATACATCCTGATATAAACCAGAACCGCTCTCTCACCGTAAGAGAAGCAGCAAGACTTCAAACATTTCCGGATAGTTTTAAGTTTGAGGGTAGCCGCACTTCTCAATTCAAACAGATAGGTAATGCTGTCCCGCCATTTATGGCTTTACACATTGCGAGAAAAATTAAAAAAATTTTATTATAAACGTATGAAAAAAGTTAGAAAAAGATTTCAAAAAAAAGATATCCAAATGGAAGAGCTTGAACCGTCACTTTTCCAAGTAAGCGGAAATCTGATAAGGAAACTCGGGGGTGAATCCATATCTAATAAAAATGTAGCCATTTTAGAATTAATTAAAAATTCTTATGATGCCTATGCAAATAAGGTAGAGATATCTTTTAATGAAGTAAATACTGCTAATGGCAATATTATTATTTCTGATGATGGCAAAGGTATGGATTATACTGATTTAATGAATAAATGGATGACTATAGCCACTACAAACAAAAGTAAAATTAAAAAAAATGGAAAACGTGTGGTTATTGGAGAAAAAGGTATAGGCAGACTGTCGGCTGAAAGCTTGGGTAAAAGGACTATTTTAATTTCGCATCCTCAAAATGAATCTACGGGTTATAAAATTGAATTTGACTGGGCGAAATATCAATCAAATAATATTTTAATAAATCAAGTTCCAAACCAAACTTACAAATTTAGAAAAACAAAAGGAGCGCACGGTACGAAGTTGGAAATTAATAGTTTAAATCACGATTGGAACGATAAAGATGCTCAAGAAAATTTAATTCGTGATATAAATTTATTGAATCCAATAAATAAACAGGCGGCGAATCTTAATATTGTACCGAAATTTAATCCCTCTCTAGTTTCTATTCCTAAAATCCAAAAAAAGTTTTTAGATAAAGCTGTTTATAAACTTAAAACGAGATTAATTGGTGGTGTAGCAGTAAAATATGAATTTGAGGTTATCGGTCGAAAAAAGAAAGAGGGAAATTTTTCTTTAGATAAAAAATTACGATGTGGTGACGCGGTTTTTGAATTATACTTTTTTTATAAATCTCCCAGATATCTGAAAGACGCGCTAAATATGAAAATGAGTAATACCGACGCTAAAGACGTGACAAAAATATTAGAAAATTATAGCGGAATAAAATTATATAGAGATAACTTCAGAATTAAACCTTATGGGGAGCCGCAAAGTGATTGGATAGGGCTTGATGTAGCCGCTCATAATCAAAGTATTTTGCCTAGAAATAATGCGGTTGTTGGAATGGTACATATTAGTCGTTCTAAAAATCAGGAAATAGTAGATACCACAACAAGAGAGGGTGTATTATACAGCGACGCGTTTTCCGATTTGATATCATTTGTTCAAACTTCCATATTTAAAATATTTGCTGATTTAAGAAGTGAAATTGAATCGCACAAAAAAAAGGCAAAGAAAAAAGGAAGGGCAAGAAGTAAAAAGATAAAAGTTATACGCATTGCCCGAGGGGCAGAAATCAAGGAAGACCAAATTATTGATTTGTTTGGCAAATATGATTTTCACCCCCGGGTTAAGAGAGTTTCTGAAAAATTATTTAGAGATAAATATTTCAAACTCTCAATTCAAAGTGCGTTAGTTGAGGTTATTAATTACGTTAAAGAAAAGTCCAATTACCCAAAAATAATTATTAACGGCAGAGAAAAAGAATTAGACGGAGATGAATTGATGCAGAAAGTTTTCGGATGTGATAATCAAGATCCAATAATTAAATTTAATGATCTTTCAGGTAGCCTTGAAAAGGCAGAGCAGAGAGGAATTATGAATTTATATAAGGGCATTGTTGGTATTCGTGATAAAAAAGCTCATTTGAATTTCATACAGAGCGACCCTTTAAAAACAATAGATTATTTAGCACTAGCTAGTCTGCTAATGCGTTTATTGGATGACCATTCGTAACAAGAGAATTACAATTAAATCAAAAAATTGTGTGAAGAAAGTTCCAGTAGGCCATAAAAAAATTAGGAGAAATTATTGATATATAATAATTGGTCTGCATGATTTTAGTAGTTTAACCGCTCATTACAACAGATAAGGAGGATGAGGATATGGCCGAGCGCGAGTCGGAAGCCCAGGTAAAAGGAAAGATCGCCGAAGGTATTGTTCAATTCATGTTTGAACAATCAAAAATGGTTGTTGGGCGATTGGAGGTCGAACATTTATGCGCCAAAAAAGTTCGTTCGATGTTAATAAAAGCAAGTTCGGACCCCGCGGTTAGGTGCCTTCTGAAATCGCCGGATTTTATCATTACCCGGACGGACGGTGGCATAGATTTTGTTGATGTGAAGTATTGCCAACAAGGGCGTTTGCATCCCGACCAGCGCAAAGACGTGGTCGAGCAAGGGGAAATATGGCACCCGGTGCTATTGGTTGTTTCCAACAACTCCACGGCGGAGTATAACATTAAGCATCAATTTGCCGTGGCTGACTACCCACATGAATTCACCAACGACAGAAATCTGCTAAAGCCAATTTCAGTTTTAGAGAAGAAGGGCTAGCAGATTACAGGTGAGGTTCTTGCGATGTGCGAGGATATGGTCTGGCATCAATTGGCGAACAAATTTGGCCACAAAATTTATAAGAGATAAATCCTCAAGTGGTGACAAAATTTGCGCCGCAGTCATGCGACTGCGGCGCAAATCAATTTTTTACAAATAACAAAATATCTATATACAATTCGCTTGATTATAATGTTATGCAAATACAAACCGATATTGACTTAAGCCCTAACCTCCAAAAATATCTACCCCGACTTGATGAATCGTTTATGTACTATAATGAGCATGGCATCAAACATCCCAGTCCATTGTATAATGTGTCGTTAAGTAAAATCGAAGATTCCTTGCAAGCCTTTTTAGAAGTTCTTTCAAAATATAACAATCAAGATTTTGAGAAAGTTGATAAAGAATTTAATGGTCAGCTTCTTAAAATGTATAAGGATTTTCTTTATGCTTGCAGAGAACATTTAGATGATTGTTTTAATATTATAAAAATTTTCATCAAACCACCTCAAGATATAAAAAAAGAAAGGGTGCAATTTCGGTGGTTACAATTAAACGCACGAGAACAAACTAAAGATATTTTCAGGGAGATAGATGAATATAAAAAATATCTAGACAACTCTGTTAATGAACTCAAACATAACAATGCTCTAATGGCCGGAATCGCTTTTTTTGACTCACAAAACGGATCAAATAATTGTTTAGGATACTTTATTGGGAATGTGATAAACGGAGCATACGCTCCCGTAGAGAAAATTCACCCCAAGTTACAAGATAAGTATACAGGGTTTTCTTTTAGAAGAGACCTGCATTATAACCTATTTAATATTTTTCGCTTGTCTGAAGTAATCTTAGATTTTTTGCGCGAAAAGATAGGCATCAATATAAACGCGATTGATATAAAAACTAATGCTGCTCCGGAGAAAAAGAAAGAGATGTTTCGGAAAGTAATGGAGATTTCAAGAATCCATTTCCCAGATGAATATCTTAAGTCGGTTCCAAGTGTAGTTTTAAACGAGAAGAAGTGCCTTAAGCTTGAATATCCTTCTCAGCTGTCTATAAAACCAAATCGATTAGATAGAGTGGTTATAACACTTCCGGGCGATGGACATACAAGGGAATTTAAAATGCTTTACATGTAAAAATATAATGAAAAATAATTGGTCGACAAAAAAAATAGGAGAAATCGTTGAGTTAAAGTACGGAAAGGGCATTTCTCGTTCGGATAGAGATCCGGAAGGAAAATATCCAATCTATGGTGCGAACGGAGTTTTGGATTATTCTGATAAATATCTCGTAGACTGTGAAGCTGTTATAATCGGTCGCAAAGGCTCGGCAGGAGAAATCACACGAGTTTTCGGAAAATTCTGGCCGTCTGATGTTACGTATTATATTTTAGGCAACGAAAAAATTGATATTGATTATCTTTTTCATTTGTTTAAAAGTTTAAATTTACAGCGTTTTGCTGTTGGTGTTAAGCCGGGCATAAATCGAAACAGGATTTACGAATTAGAAATTCCACTCCCGCCGATTGCGGAGCAAAATAAAATTGTGGCGAAGCTGGAGGGGTTGCTGGCAAAGATTAAGGAGGCGAAGCGCTTGCGCGCTGAAGCGCAAGAAGCCGCTCAAAATCTCCTCTCCGCCGAACTCCATAAAATTTTTGAAGAAGGGGAAAAGAAAGGATGGAATTTTCGTAATATCGGAGATCAGAAAATTATGAAAATGACCAGTGGCGGAACACCTTCTCGAGGAAATTACTCATACTATGAAGGCGATATCGCTTGGCTCAAGTCAGGAGAATTAAACGATAATATTAATATTTTGGATTCGGAAGAGCATATCACCGAGGCTGCAATAAAAAATTCCAGTTCAAAAGTTTTTCCAAAAAATACTGTACTTTTAGCGATGTATGGTGCTACGGCTGGCAAATTGGGAATTTTGGGTAACCCCGCAGCAACAAATCAAGCTGTTGCTGGAATAATCTGCGATGAACGACATCTTAACTACAAATATTTATTTTATGTACTTACGTATATTCGAAATCAAATTATTGCTAAAGCGTGGGGTGGAGCTCAACCAAATTTAAGCCAAACAATCATAAAAAGATTTCAAATCCCGCTCCCACCCCTCGCCGAACAAAAAAAGATTGTCGCCCGCCTTGACTCGTTATCAGAGAAAGTAAAAAAACTTCAGGAATATCAAAAAACAACCCAAGCCGATTTGAAAAATTTAGAGCAATCAATCCTCCACCAAGCGTTCTCCCCCTAATCCCGCCAAAACCACTCTCTAATCATTCTCTAACCCACCAATCATATTCCTACGGCCGTAGTTTCGTGATACATCATTAAATGCTTAACAAAACCTTTCCCTAATCATCTTCCAACGGCCGTAGTTTGGTGATACATTTTGACTTAACGCCCGGACTCCATCACCCTACTCTTATATCATATTCCTACGGTCGTAGGAATATGATATAATTTTAATCATGTATAAATTAGGCAATACGCAGCAGAAGATTTTGATCATGCTCATGGGTGGAGCCGTATTAAGTTTGACTCGTTCGTCCCGCCAGTACTTCAAAAAAATCCGCCTGATGCGGAAAGAATGGCAGACGGTCAATCAACAGAATTTTAATCGATCCATCCGCCGTCTGGCTAAGGAAAAATTGGTCGAAGAGAGAACTCTTGCAAATGGCGCTTTCAGTCTGGTTCTTACCCCCAAAGGCAAGCGACAAGCAGCGATTTTGAATATACTCGGTAGTTCGATAAAATTTAAAAAGCCGAAAAGCTGGGACGGGAAGTGGCGGATCGTGATATTCGATATCCCGGAGAAAGACAGGTTGTTTCGCGACATTCTGCGCGAGCATCTTTACCGGCTTGAATTTTTTAAACTTCAGCAGAGCGTTTTTGTCTCCCCGCATCCTTTTGAAAAACCAATCCTAGACCTCGTTTCCGTGTATGCCGCTGAACGATATGTGCGAGTGATTACGGCGATTAAAATAGATAATGAAGCCAGGCTCAAAAAGCATTTTTTAAATCTTAATAACAATCACGAAACTACGGCCGTATTTTCGTGATACTATTTTCTGACCTGTCATCATTCACCGTTAAATTGGTAGGCGTGAAATGGCTAGGGATTATTGATTTTTGCGACATACATATTTATTTAGGCATGAAAAATAACG
>Ga0265296_1004138_pt1 | contig 12799 bp, 10 predicted proteins | sample MunlanPumphouse1_FD_189073 | JGI IMG/M metagenome (GOLD analysis project Ga0265296, IMG submission 189073) | Groundwater microbial communities from a municipal landfill in Southern Ontario, Canada - Pumphouse #1 | ecosystem: Environmental > Aquatic > Deep subsurface > Groundwater | place... | reverse complement strand
TCCCTTTTTTATCGGTTTCCGGCCTATATCTGTCTTCGCGATAAATAAACATTACCACGTCCGCATCCTGTTCAATGCTACCCGATTGCCTTAAATCGGCTAGCCGAGGAATTTGAGGAGATCTCTGTTCAACCGCTCTTGAGAGTTGGGAAACAACCAGAACCGGAACGTTTAATTCCCTGGCCAAGGCCTTTAAAGCCCTGGAGCTTTCCGTAACTTGCTGAACAGGGGGGGCATCGGGATTTAACGGTTCAACCAGTTGCAAATAATCAACAATGACCAGTCCTAGCCCTTTTGAGGCCTGCAAGCGCCGGCACATTGCTTTCATCTGCAAGATAGTGGGAGAGGCGGCATCATCAATATAAATTGGGGCTTCCGATAAAATCGACATTGCCTCCCTGATTTTGGTAAAATCGTTATCTTCGCCTTGGGCGGATAATTTCCCGGTTCTTAATTTCCATAAATCCACCATAGAGATTGAAGAAATTAAACGGTCAACAACTTGGTCTTTAGACATTTCCAAAGAAAAAATACCAACTGGCGTTTTTTCGTTAATGGCAATATTCATTGCGAAATTCAAAGCCAGAGCCGATTTTCCCAGAGATGGCCTTGCGGCTAAAATTATCAAATCGGATTTTTGCAGGCCGGCTAAAATATTGTCTAAAGCCGCAAAGCCGGTGGCCAGTCCCCGGAGCCCGGCGCCTTGTTTGGAGAGCTGGTCGATTCTGGCAAAAGCGTCTTCCAGGGTGTCCTTAACCGGCACAAAATCCTGACCTAAGCCCCTTTGGGCAATGCCAAAAATTCTTTTTTCGGCTTTGTCCAAAAGAACGTTGATGTCTTCGCTTTCGTCATATCCCATCCTTGAAATGTCGTGAGAGGCGCCGATTAAATCGCGCAAGACCATTTTTCGGTGGACAATTTTTCCATAGTTTGAAGCGTGGGCCGGAGTAGCCACTAAATTTATCAGTTCCGTAAGGTAGCTGTTGCCGCCAACTTGTTCTAAAGCCCCTTTTTCTTTCAGCCGGTTGGCAACCGACAGAAGGTCAATCGGCTCTCCTTTTTCAAAAAGTTCCAGGCAAGCTCCGTAAATTTCCTGGTGGGCTTTTTGGTAAAAAGAATCAGGATTCAAAAGATCCGCCACTTTTATTATGGCGTCTTTATCTAGCATTAAAGATCCCAAAAGAGATTGCTCGGCTTCAATTGACCGGGGAGGAAGTTTGTCTGGGAGTTGTTCTGGCATATTTTCAAATTACCATGACCAAAAATAACTGGCAAGTGCGTTGACATAATATAAATAAGGCGTAAAACAAAAAGTAAAGATTAAGGAGGCGCAATGTGGGAGACAAAAAAGTCACCTTTGCAGAAGTTGATCAGCTTTCAAGAAAGTTAGCCCAAAAAGTGGCGTCCTGCCAGCCCGATTGCGTCATAAGCATAGAAGAGGGCGGTTGCCCAATCGGGACGGTAGTCGCCAGAGAACTGAATTTGCCGCATTATTCGATAAGGGTAGAAAAGTGGTATTACAAATTTCCTAATTGGTTCAAGCATCTTGTCCGCTCTATCGAAAATAATGCGCCTTGGCCCCTTAACAAAATATTTTATAATTCAGCAAATTTGGCGACAAGGGGACTGAACCGGGTGATAAAGCCGAGGGTGAAAACGGGATTCAACGGCCCCGTAAGCTTAAAAGCAAAAATATTGCTCGTTGACGACGACATCGGAAGCGGAGCAACAATAAAATCAGCTTTAAGCTATCTGCGACAGAAAGGATTTGAAAATATAAAAACTGCTGCTATCCGCGGTGATAAGGGATTCACCGTTGATTATTCAGCGGCCCCAACAACACCGATACTTTCATTCCCTTGGCCTTGGCGGAATTAAAAACGGCGTTTTCTTTTAGAGAAAGCGCCGGTTTTTTTAATATTATATTTGTTTCAGTTTAGGCCCTTCTTTAGTGTCTTCTATCAGATAGCCAAGTTTTTTGATTTTTTCTCTGATTTCGTCAGCTTTCCGCCAGTCACCTTCCTTTCTTAATTTTTCTCTGTGGTAAGCTAAGCTTACCACAGATTCGGGGATTTTTTCTTTCGGCTTTGGCCAAAAAATAAAATTAAAGAACCTATCAACTTCTTTCAAAAAATTTAAAATTTCTTTGGCGTTTTCTTTAGTCAATTTACCCTGAGCGATTAAAGAATTTCCTTGATTTATCAATTCAAAAATCGCCGCCATCGCTCTCGGCGTATTAAAATCGTCTGCCACGGCCGCATCAAAAGCTGTTTTGAATTTTGAAATTTGGATTTTGGATTTGTCCCTCGACTTGCTCGGGATAGTGAGTTTGTCGAATCCATTTCGGATTTCGGATTTCGTGCTTCGGATTTTCGCAATGAACTCATCTATTCTTTCCAATTCTTTTTCCGTTTGTGAAATAATCTTCTCGTTGTAATCAATCGGCGAGCGATAGTGTGATTTGATTATTAAAAATCTTAAAAGTCGCGCCGGATAATTTTTTAGAAAATCTTGAATCGTAATAAAATTACCGAGCGATTTTGACATTTTTCGGCCGTTAACCGCAAGAAAACCCGTATGGAGCCAGTATTTGACCAAAGGTTTTTTACCGGAGATTGCTTCCATTTGGCTGATTTCCGCTTCGTGATGAGGGAAAATTAAGTCCTGGCCGCCGCCATGAATATCATATTGAGCACCGAAGTATTTCTCCGTAATGGCGGTATCTTCAATATGCCAGCCGGGTCTACCATCCCGGATGGGCGACCCGTCCTGAGCAGAAGCGAAGGACCACTTTGGTTCCCCCGGCTTGCTGATTTTCCACAAACAAAAATCGCCATTATTTCTTTTTTTAACGCTTTCGTCGATCCGGGAGATTCCATCTTTAGCCCGGAGAACTGTTCTCCGGGAAAGCTTGCCGTAATCTTTAAATTTAGAAATATCAAAATAAATTCCATCTTCTATCTGATAGGCGAAACTTTTTTTTAAAAGCCGTTTAATCTGACTAACAATTTCTTTGATATGGTCGGTGGCTCTAGCGTATTTAGTAACGCTGTTTATTTTCAGGGCCTTCATATCTTTCAGATATTCTCTTTCAAATTTTCGGCTAAGAATTTTCCAAGAAGTTTTCGTTTCTTTGGCTCGGTTAATTATTTTATCGTCAATATCGGTAATATTCTGCAGATAAAAAACATTAAAACCATTTTGCCGGAGATATTTTACAATCATATCAAAAACAATATAAGTTCTGGCGTGGCCAATATGGCTAAAATCGTAAGGCGTTATTCCGCAGACGAATAAGTTTATCTTATTCGTCCCGAGCATTAGAGAGGGGCTACCAAAAGTTTCCTTTTTCCGCGAGAGGGTATTGTAGAGCTTTAACATGTTAATTTATTTTACTACTTTTTGCCCTTTTAGGAAATCCATGATAAAATTAGAGGAATGATCTATGACTTGTTGGCTTTTTTAAGTTCTTTTATAATAAATCTTATTTCCGACTGGGGATACGGCGGAGTGTTTATTTTAATGGCTTTGGAATCAGCTTTAATTCCCATTCCCTCTGAAATCATTATGCCGTTTGCCGGTTTTCTGGTTTGGGAAGGAACATTTTCTTTTGCGGCCGTGGTCTTTTGGGGCGCGTTCGGAAACTTGATTGGCTCTATCGCCGCTTATTTTCTAGGTTTTTACGGAGGCCGGCCCTTAATTAAAAAATACGGAAAATATATTTTAATCTCCAGCGAGGAAATTGACGGGGCGGAAAAGTGGTTTAAAAAATACGGAAATTTCAGCATCTTCTTTTCCAGGTTATTGCCGGTTGTCAGAACTTTTATTTCTTTGCCCGCCGGAGTAGCCAGAATGCCTTTTTGGAAATTTTCTTTATATACGTTTTTGGGCTCTTTGCCCTGGGCTTTCATTTTAACTTACCTGGGAATTATAAGCGGAGAAAACTGGAAAAATCTCGAAAATTATTTCCGAAAATTTGATTGGTTAATTATAATTGTAATAATAGCAGCCATTGGTTGGTGGCTGTTTAATAAATTTAAGAATAAAAAAATATGAAAAAAATAGACGGTATAATAAGTTTGATAATCGGTTTCTTGATAGGAATTTTCCTATTTATACTTTTAATGAGCGTTAATCTTAACGTTCCAATAATGCCATATTCCTGGGTAATTATAGTTGTTTTCCCTTTCCTATCCTTACTGGGGATGTTTATCGCTTCAATTTTGGGGAAAAAAATTCCAATTATTTTACAGGCAGGAAAATTTGTTTTAATCGGAGCCTTCAACACATTAATTGACTTGGGTTTTTTAAACATATTAATGTCAATTACGGGGGTTGTGGCAGGCGTCTGGTATCCTTTCTTAAAAGGCGCCTCTTTCTTGGCAGCAGTTATGAGCAGCTATTTTTGGAATAAGCACTGGACATTTGAGAAAAAACAGCAAGTTTTTTTGCCAAAAGAATTTTCTAAGTTTTTAATAACGACCACGATCGGGCTTTTCCTTAATGTGGGTATTGCTTCTTTTGTGGTAAATATAATAGGTCCTCAACTTGACATAAGGGCGAAGGTATGGGCAACAATCGGAGCGCTTACCGCAACCCTGATTGCCTGGATTTGGAATTTCTTAAGTTCTAAATTTATCGTCTTTAAGAGGTAATATGTCTTTAGTTCTCTATCGAAAATACAGGCCGCAGACGTTTGGGGAAATAATCGGCCAAGAGCATGTGGTCAAAACCCTGACCAACGCCCTTTCGGCCGACTTAATTTCCCACGCTTATTTATTCTGCGGGCCTAGAGGGTCGGGCAAGACCACTATTGCCCGTCTTTTAGCTAAAGCATTAAATTGTCAAAATAGAAAAGAGAGCGGAGGCGAAGAAACTAAAGTTTCTTCTTCACCTTCGCTTTCGCGCAACGAAAGCTCGGTATTCGAGCCCTGCAATCAGTGCTCGTCTTGTTTAGAGATTAATCAGGGTAATGCGATGGATATAATTGAAATTGACGCCGCTTCTAACCGAGGCATAGACGAAATAAAAGAATTAAAAGAGGGAATAAAATTTGTTCCGACAAAATCAAAATACAAAGTTTTCATTTTTGATGAATCGCACCAGCTGACCAAAGAGGCCTCCAACGCCCTTTTGAAAACATTGGAAGAACCGCCCAGCCATGCCATTTTTATTTTAGCCACAACCGAAATCCACAAAATGATTCCGACCATCATTTCCCGCTGCCAGCGGTTTGATTTCAGGAGATTAACCGTTCTTGAAATAATAAAAGAATTGGAAATAATTGCCGGAAAAGAAAAAGTAAAAATTGAAAAAGCGGCTTTAGAATTAATTGCTTTAAATGCCGGCGGATCTTTCCGCGACGCCATAGGATTATTAGATCAGACAATTACTTTTACCGGCAATCTTGGCCGCGAGCTTCAAGCCCAAGACATTAAAGAAATTTTAGGGCTAGTGGAAGTGGGATTGATTGCGCAATTTTGCGAATTTTTGTGCCAGAAGAAACCGAAGGAAGCTATTGATTTCCTGAACGAAACGGGGGACAAGGGTCTTGATTTTCAGGAATTTGCCAAGGCCCTGATTAATTATTTAAGGCAGGCCCTGCTTTTAAAAATCGGCGGCGGCTCTCTTGTTGCGGGTTTGACTAAAGAAGAATTGGAAAAAATGCAAAAACAGGCGGATGTTTTCACGGAATCGGAAATCCAGAATATGTTAAACCTTTTCCTTGAAGCCCAAAATAAAATGAAATACTCTCCCATACCCCAGCTGCCCTTAGAATTGGCAATTATTGAAGTCTGTGGTATAAATTAGCCATTGCGGGATCGTCTAATGGTAGGACAGTGGCCTTTGAAGCCATCAATCTTGGTTCGACTCCAAGCCCCGCAGCTCTTTTCGCTTCATTGGTAAAATATATAGAAAAGAAAAGACACTGAGCTCAACAGAGCGAAGTGCCATATTAATTTTATGGCGCAACAAGTTTCATGGCATACCAAAACAATTTCAGAAATTCTTGATACACTCCATGCGCGCGAACGCGGCATAACCAAAAAAGAAGCTGAACGCCGGCTCAAAGAATACGGACTCAATAAGCTTCCCGAAGGGAAGGTGAATGCTCTTCCTATTATTTTCTTGAGTCAATTTCAAAGCCCTCTCATCTACATTCTGCTTGCTGCGGCGGGAATTGTCTTTGCGATGGGAGAGACGATAGACGCCTCGGTGATTCTGACTGTCCTCTTCTTCAACGCGGTCGTGGGAACGATTCAAGAAGGAAGAGCGCAAAACACCCTTCTTGCGCTCAAGCGATTTGCGCAAACCAACGCCACGGTTCTTCGAGAAGGGAAAGAACTTATCATCTCGGACACCGAAGTGGTCCCCGGCGACATCCTTATTTTACAAGAAGGCGACAAAATTCCTGCGGATGCGCGGATCATGCTCTCTCACAACCTTCGGCTCGATGAGGCCGCGCTTACCGGAGAATCGGCGTCAGTGCATAAAGTGTCCGAGGTTTTGAGCGGGGACCTCCCAGTTTCTGAACAAAAGAATATGGTATTCAATGGAACGCATATCGTAGGAGGCAACGGCGAAGCAGTGGTAGTCGCAACCGGTCTTAATACTGAAATCGGAAGAATCGCAAAAGAAATTGCGGCGATTGACACAGAAATTCCGCTCAAGGCCAATATCCGTTACCTCTCCCGTCTCATTATGATCGTCGTCGGAGCGATCAGCGCGTTTCTCTTTTTCTCCGGAGTTTTGCTCGGCAAATCGGTTCACGAGATGTTCACCACCGTGGTGTCTCTTTCGGTTTCTATCATTCCCGAGGGTCTGCCAATTGTGATCACTCTTGTTCTTGCGACCGGCGTCTGGCGGATGTCAAAAAGAAACGTTCTGGTAAAAAGATTGCAGGCAGTGGAGGCGTTGGGGCAGGCGCGGGTGATCGCGGTTGATAAAACCGGAACAATCACCAAAAACGAGCTTGTAATCCAAAAGGTATTTGTTGATGATAAATTTTTTGACATTGCCGGCGTGGGCTACGAGCCAATAGGCAAGGCGTTTTTGGATAAAAAAATTATTGATCCCTTAAATCACACCGAACTTCTTTTTGCGGGGAAAATCGCCATTTTTTGTTCCAATGCCCGGGTGATGTTCTTCGAGGAGGCAAAAGAATGGCGAGTGTCGGGAGACCCAACCGAGGCCGCACTTCTCGTGCTCAGCCAAAAAATCGGATTCCATAAAGACGAGCTTTTGCGCGAGTCGCCGCTTCTTGCCGAGCTTCCTTTTGATTATAAAACGAAATATCACGCGACATTGCACAAACTTGACGACCATAAGCTCTTGGCCGTTGTCGGCGCGCCGGAGGCGGTGCTTGGCCTCTCGGACAAAATCTGGCGCGCGGGTAAAGATTACCCGCTCACCGAACAAGAACGAGAAAAACTTGAGTCCGCATTTTTAGCAATGTCCGGCCAAGGATTGCGGGTACTTGCGGCCGCAATCAGCCGCGACGGCCAAGAGCCGTTAAGCCCCACCGAGATCAACTCCCTTGCTTTTGTCGCTTTTTTCGGCATGAAAGACGCGCTGCGACCGGAAGTCAAAGACGCGATGCAAAGAGCGATTTCTGCCGGCATCCGTGTTGTGATGATTACCGGAGACCACAAACTTACCGCTCAAGCCATTGCCAGAGAGGCTGAAATTTACCGCGTCGGAGACGAAGCTATTACGGGGCCAGAAATTGACGCAATTTCCGACGAGGAACTTTCTCGGAAACTTGATAGGGTTTCTGTGTTCGCGAGAGTCACGCCGGAACATAAACTTCGCATCATCAACGCCTATCGCAAACGTGGCGAAGTGGTGGCAATGACCGGCGACGGCGTGAATGACGCGCCGGCCCTTGTATCCGCAGACATCGGCGTTGCCATGGGGCGTATCGGTACCGAGGTTGCCAAAGAAGCGTCGGACATCGTGCTTCTTGATGACAATTTTGGAAGTATTGTTTCGGCTATAGAAGAGGGGCGGAGTATTTATAAAACAATAAAAAAGGTTATTCTATATTTGTTTGCAACGAGCGTTGGCGAAGTGCTCACTATCGCCGGGGCATTATTCCTCGGCTATCCGCTCCCTATTTTGGCGGCGCAGATTATCTGGCTCAACTTTGTCACCGACGGGTTTCTCGATGTTGCGCTTGCCATGGAACCGAAGGAAAAAGGATTATTGCGCGGCAACTTCGAGCGACCTAAAAAGTATCTTGTTGACAAACTCATGGCGCAGCGAATATTTGTGATGGCTGTCCCGATGATGATCGGAACTCTGTTCCTTTTTAAAGACTACTATGAGACCGACCTTGCCAAGGCCTGGACAATATCGCTTACTACGCTGGCGATATTTCAATGGTTCAATGCCTGGAACTGCCGGCACGAATCAAAATCTATATTCCAGATGAATCCGTTCTCTAATAAATTTTTAATCGGAGCGACTGCGATTATTGTCTTTTTGCAGATGCTTGCGATCTACAATCCCGTTATGCAGAAATTGCTTCGCACCACAGAACTCTCGCTCTCCGAATGGATGCTTATTATTCCCGTTGCCGCTTCCATTATTCTTGTAGAGGAAATAAGAAAATTTGCGTATCGCAGGAAAGTGTCATAAAAAGAAAAAATAAATATCAAAAATAAATTATGATTTCTCTCAAACAAATTTTCTGGATTTTGTTTGTAATTTTTATTCTTGGAGCAGTTATCTTCGATCTTTATATACAGGGCAGGCGGAAAAAAGAACTTTCCTCAAGAGAGGCGGGTTTCTGGACTTTGGGATGGATTGGTTTAGCCCTTTTCTTTAATTTGCTGATTTATTTTTTCTTGGGTCACGGAAAAGCGCTGGAATTTTTCACCGCTTATTTACTGGAAAAATCGTTAAGCCTGGATAATCTTTTTGTTTTTTTGGTAATCTTTTCTTATCTCGATCTTCCTATAGTTTCCCAGCAAAGAGTTCTGAAACTCGGAATTCTCGGAGCTTTTGTAATGAGAGCGCTTTTTATTTTTGGAGGTATCTGGCTCTTGCAAGAATTCGATTTCCTCTTTTATATTTTCGGAGCATTTCTGATTTTTACTGCATTTAAGCTACTTGTTCAAAAAGGTGAAAAGATAGATCCCCAGAAAAACTGGTTTTTAAAAATTATTAAAAAATTTGTTCCCATAGCGAATGATTGCAAAGAAAATAAATTTTGTATAAAAGAAGGCAGGACTCTCCGTTTTACTCCTCTTTTTATCGCCCTAATTCTAGTTGAAAGCGCAGATTTGGTTTTTGCATTGGATTCCATACCGGCGGTCTTAGCTATAACCCAAGACCCTTTTTTAGCTTACACTTCTAATGCCTTTGCTATTCTTGGCTTGAGGGCACTTTATTTTTTCTTAGTCACTCTTTTACCGAAATTCGTTTATTTGGAAAAAGCTATAATAACCCTACTGGCTTTCGTGGGTTTTAAGATGATTTTTAACCAACTCTATCACATTCCCTTAGTATTCTCCCTTGGTTTTATTTTGCTTGTTTTAATCGTTTCAATTTTACTTTCTGTTAAAAAATTGAGGGAAAATAAAATTACTTATTTATGATTGCTTAGTATCGGCATTTTGCGGCCTGATCTGTGTGGAGTTCAACTCACTCCCACACCTCATTGACTTTTTTTAAAAAATATGTACAGTAGTAATAGAATGATTAATAAGGCGATTTATATAATTAAATTGGCGTTTATCCCCTGCGAAGAGAACGAGTACAGGCCCAAGCTGTTAGAGGGCAGATTTTTGATTTATTGCGCTATTTTATTATTAGTTTTTAAGATTTTTATCTTATCTTTTTTTGTCTATTTCCCTAGCAACATTTTTTTCGCCGATATCACTAAGGCCGCCTTGATTAGCCTGACTAGCAAACAGAGGGAATCTTTAGGAGTTCAGACGTTGAAAGAAAATTCCAAACTCGCCGAAGCCGCCCTTTTAAAGGCGGAAAATATGATGAAAGAGGATTATTTTTCCCATCAAAGTCCGGAAGGAATTAGCCCCTGGTATTGGTTTAAGGAAGCAGGTTATAATTATAAATTTGCCGGAGAGAATTTAGCTATAGGATTTTTAGATTCGGAAGAGCTGAATACCGCTTGGCTGGATTCTCCTTCTCACAGACGGAATCTTTTAGATCCAAATTATACAGAAACAGGGATAGCCGTATTAACGGGAGATTTTCAGGGCGGAGAAACGACGATAGTAGTTCAGCTCTTTGGCAATCCTCAAAAGCAAACTGCAGAGGTAAGGCCAAGTGAAACAGCTGCCGCTAAAAAAATTATAGTAGAGGCGCCAAAAGAAGAAAGAGCGGCTACCCAGACCGCCGCCGTGTCAATTAATCCTGAATCGACTTCTTCTAATCGGTCAAAAGAAGTGCTTGCCGCGTTTCAAGAACCCAAAAAACAAAATGGTTTTACTTTTAATATTCTTTCTTTCATCAGTTCTGAATACTATAACCTGCTCCAAAAAATCATTTATGGCTTTTTGGCGTTTATTACCGCCTTATTGATAATTACGACTTTATTTGACATCTTCGTATATAAGGCTTACGAAATTCAATATAAAGACATTTTTTTAGAAACCTGCTGCTTCTGCCTGTTTTTAACCGTATTGCTCCTTATTGATAAAGAGATAATTATTAAAATGATTCCCCATGACTTTAGAATCTATTAAAAAAAATTTCAAGATATTCTGGAAATATTCCATTTTAATATTTTTGCTCAGTTTTATTATCATAAACTGGGTTGATTTTAGCTGGGTGTTTAATTATAAGTTTATTGCCGGAGCAGCTTCAGATATTTTTTATTCTGTTAAAAATGAAAACAATCCGAATAAAAATAAGGATATTATTGTCCCGCCCGTAGAGGCAAAATCAAAATTTTTGGATAATATCCAATTTGGCGTGGCAGAATCAAAACCACCCAAGTCGAACTCTCCTAAAACCCCTATTCCAGTTGAAATTAAGGGTAATTCTATAAAAATTCCCAAGATTTCTATTTTTGTGCCCTTGGTTATCGCCGGGAATTCTAAAGAAGAAATTTATATCGCCCTAAACAAAGGAGCGGCTATTTTTCCTGACTCGGTTTTGCCCGGCGAAGTCGGGCAAACTATAGTATTGGGGCATTCATCTCCCCGAAACTGGCCAAAAATAAAATACAACTGGATTTTTGCAGATTTAAATGATTTAAATTATGGCGATGAAGTCTCTGTTTATTTTAATGATAAGAAATATTCTTATTACGTTAAAGAAAAGATTTTCTTGAACAGAGGAGAGGATTTACCGGCGAAAGGAAGCTTAATCTCCCCTGGTAATGTTTTAGTTTTAATCACTTGTTGGCCCCCGGGCAAAGATTACAAAAGAATAGCAGTTGTAGCTACCCCTTGACAACCTTAAAGATCAGTGTAATATAAAAGAAGCAAAAGGGTAAAACTAAATAGGGGAGGTAAGGATAAAATGGCAAGTCAAGGACCACGACAATCAAAAGGAGGAAGAATTAGGGTCTGGGCTCAATCATTTTTTGCCCAATTCGGGACGAAGGCTGGATGGTCTCGTCCACACAAGGCGCTGACATACATAATAATTGTCGCCTTGTTAATCGGTCTGGTGTTTGCTCTCGTGTTCAGGCCGGTGGGGGTGAGAGTGGAAGAAAGGACCATTGAAGGACCGACAAAAACGATAACGACAACGGTAACGGATCCAGCACTTGTTGCGTCAAACGCTACTCTCAGTACAGAAAATGCTGCACTGAAGGCAGAAAATGCTGCGCTGAAGGCAAGGGTTATGACGACAACGACGACAACGACAACGGTAACGGATCCAGCACTTGTTGCGTCAAACGCCGCCCTTAGTGCAGAAATTGCTGCGTTGAAGGCAGAAAACACCGCCTTGAAGACAAGTAATGCCACCCTCAGTGCAGAAAATGCTGCCTTAAGAGCAGAAAACACCGCCTTGAAGGCAAGTAATGCCGCCCTCAGTGCAGAAAATGCTGCCTTAAGAGCAGAAAACAATACCCTGAAGGCAAGCAATGCCACCCTTAGCGCAGAAATTGCTGCACTGAAAGCAGAAAATGCTGCGCTGAGGCAGCAGATTGCCGGTTTCCCGATTCAGCCAGGACCAATGCCGAAATCATGGTCCAGCTTTACTGGCGACGAGGCAATGAAATTGGCCTTGTCAACCTTCGGAAATATCAGGATAAAGGTTTGGTTTTCCGAAGGATCAGTTCCTTTACTTGCCGAAGCTGCCACATTGCTTTCCCAAAAGCCGAGGGATCTGACCCTTTTGGCCTGGGTGGGCAATACACAGCAAGCCAGAAATTGGCCTATCGGTTTGGCCTCCCCGAATGCGGGAGACTGGCCAACGGAGGTCTTTCTTGCTAAGGATTCTGCCGGTGTAGTAAAGTATTACTACATCGCGCAAATCACTGGCGAGGTAAAACCTGTGGACAGCGCTTGGACAGCCAGCAACAATATTTACTGGCTGTTCATAGAGACGCCAGCTTACAGGAAGTAAGAGTAGCTAACGGGGTGGTGCTTTCAGCCAAAAGCTGAAAGCACCACCTACCTATTTTTTAGTTCATAATCATCGATTATGCATTAAAAAATGGTCAATTTAGAAAAATAAATAATATAACAAAATTATGGTTAGAAAAAATGCAAAACAAATAACAATAATCCTATTAATTGGCCTCTTTTTCATATGGGGAGTTTCTTTTGTATTCGCAACTCCTCCTGCCGGTAATGATCCAACTCCTCCTGCC
>Ga0265296_1004137_pt1 | contig 12799 bp, 9 predicted proteins | sample MunlanPumphouse1_FD_189073 | JGI IMG/M metagenome (GOLD analysis project Ga0265296, IMG submission 189073) | Groundwater microbial communities from a municipal landfill in Southern Ontario, Canada - Pumphouse #1 | ecosystem: Environmental > Aquatic > Deep subsurface > Groundwater | place: Canada... | reverse complement strand
TGCACCGTCGCGTTGAACTGGCGGATGCTCGAGAACCCGGCGGCGAACGCGACCTCGGTCAGCGGCAGGTCGGTCGACTCGACCAGCAACCGCGCCGTCTGGGCGCGCTGCGCCCGGGCCAGCTCCAGCGGACCCGCGCCGACGACCGTCCGCAGCTGCCGCTGGACGTGGCGCTCGCTGTAGCCCAGGCGCTGCGCCAGCCCGGGCACGCCCTCGCGGTCGATCGTGCCGTCGGCGATCAGGCGCATCGCCCGGCCGACCATGTCGGCGCGCCCGTCCCACTCCGGCGACCCGGGGGTCGCGTCGGGCCGGCACCGCTTGCAGGCCCGGAAGCCTCCCGCCTGCGCCGCCGCCGCGGTCGGGAAGAAACGCACGTTCTCGCGCTTCGGGGTGCGGGCGGGACAACTCGGCCGGCAGTAGATCCCGGTCGACGTGATCCCGCAGAACGCCGCCCCGTCGAACCGCGGATCGTTCGCCTGCAACGCGTTCCAGATCCTTTCCGGGTCGAGCTCCATGTCCACACCGTCGCAGGTCGCCCGGCCGATCGCTAGCGGAAATCGGACATCGCGGTGGGCCCGCCAGTGCCACGATCGCGGCCCGGAATTGGGGCCCCATCTCACACGACCGCGGCGACCGACCGACTACTGTCCTTCCGCTGCGCCTACTGCCGCACCGGCGAGTCGGCCTGCGAAAGGAACCCGCATGTCCTCTCCAGAGACCCCGGCCGCCCGGGACCCCCACCACGCCCACCGCTGGCTGATCCTCGGCCTGATCGGGATCGCCCAGCTGATGGTCGTGCTCGACGCGACGATCGTCAACATCGCCCTCCCGTCCGCCCAGGACGCGCTCGGCTTCTCGGACGACAACCGCCAGTGGGTGATCACCGCCTACGCGCTCGCGTTCGGCTCGTTCCTGCTGCTCGGCGGACGGATCGGCGACCTCTTCGGCCGCAAGCAGGTCTTCGTCGTCGGCCTGCTCGGCTTCGCCGTCGCCTCGGCGATCGGCGGGGCGGCGGGCAGCTTCGGCGTGCTCGTCTTCGCCCGCGCGCTGCAGGGCCTGTTCGGTGCCCTGCTCGCTCCGGCCGCGCTGTCGATCCTGACCACGACGTTCACCGATCCGGACGAGCGCGGCAAGGCGTTCGGCGTCTTCGGCGCGATCGCCGGCGCGGGAGCCGGCGTCGGCCTGCTGCTCGGCGGGGTGCTGACCGAGTACCTCTCGTGGCGCTGGTGCCTGTACGTCAACCTGGCGTTCGCGATTCCGGCCGCGATCGGCGGCCTGGTCTACCTGCACGGCCGCCAGGAGAGCGAGGGCCAGCGTCCGCGGCTCGACCTGCCGGGCACGATCACGGTCTCGGCCGGCCTGTTCGCACTGGTCTACGGGTTCTCGAACGCCGAGACCAACGGCTGGGGCGACTCGCTGACGTTCGTCATGCTGATCGCGTCGGCCGTCCTGCTGACGGCGTTCGTCCTGCTCCAGCGGCGGGTCGAGGAGCCGCTGCTGCCGCTGCGCGTGGTGCTCGACCGCAACCGCGGCGGGGCCTACATCGCGATCGGCGTGGTCGGCATCGGGATGTTCGGCGCGTTCCTCTTCCTGACCTTCTACCTGCAGCGGACGCTCGACTTCTCCCCGGTCCAGACCGGGCTGGCGTTCCTGCCGATGAACTTCGCGATCATGGCCGCCGCGGCAAGCGCCAGCGCCCGCCTGCTGCCGCGGTTCGGCCCGCGTCCGCTGCTCACGCTCGGCATGCTGTTCGCCGGGCTCGGGATGGTCTGGTTCACGCAGCTGAAGTCCGACTCGACGTTCGTCGTCGGCGTGCTGCCCGGCCTGCTGATCATGGGCGTCGGCCTCGGCCTCGTCTTCGCGACCGGGATGGCGACGGCGACGCTCGGGATCGCCCCGCGCGACGCCGGCGTCGGCTCGGCGATGGTCAACACCAGCCAGCAGGTCGGCGGCTCGATCGGCACCGCGCTGCTCTCGACGCTGTTCGCGAGCGCCGCCGCCGGCTACGTCGCGCCCGGCGGGATGAACCCGGCCCAGATCCAGGTCGAGGCCGCGGTCCACGGCTACACGGTCGCGTTCTGGTGGGCCGCCGGGATCCTCTTCGTCGGCACCGTGATCTGCTGGCTGCTGATCCGTCCGGGGGCGCAGATCCAGGTCGATCCCGACGCGGCACCGGTCGTCGCGCACTAGCGGGGCCGCGGGGCCGGGCCGGGGCGGACGTCGGGGTTCGGCCGAGGAGATCGGCAGGACCCGGCGCGCACGCCCCCGAACGCCCGACGCGCCGGGTATCGTCGCTCGGCGTGACGCATCCCGCGATCGACCGGCTCGACACGCTCTTCGGCTTCGGGGTGGCCGGCAACTTCGCCGGGCACCTCGAGCAGGCGGGGGAGGCGGGCGACTTCGTCCGCGTGGTGGCTGAGGCCGCCACGGCCCCCAAGGGGATCTTCCCGTTCTACGTGCCGGGCGGCGAGACCTTCCTCGGCACGTTCCCGCTGTCGCACGACCGGATCGCCAAGCCGATCTCGGACGAGCCGCTGAACCTGCAGATCGAGCCGGAGGTCGGCGTGATCTGCGCCGTGAGCTACGAGGACGCCGGCGTGGTCGCCCTCGCCCCGCAGGCGATCGGGGCGTTCAACGACTGCTCGATCCGCCGACCGGGCGCACGCAAGATCAGCGAGAAGAAGAACTGGGGACCCGACAGCAAGGGCCTCGCCCGCGACCTGCTGCCGGTCACCGAGCTGGATCCCGACGGCGCGACGGCGAGCTTCCGGCTGGCGAGCTTCTTGCGGCGCGGTGAGCAGGTCGACGCCTACGGCGAGGACAGCCCGCTGCCGGGCTACTCGTACTACGGCGCCCAGCTGCTCGACTGGATCGCGGACCGACTGCGCCATCAGACCGGCTCGGACGACACGCCCCTGGAGCCCGTCGGTCAGTACCTGCTCGACGCCGGGCGCCCGAGCCACGTGCTGATCGGGATCGGCGCGACGCGCTACACCCCGCTCGGCGAGTCGACCTTCCTCGACGTCGGCGACGAGTCGATCGTCGTGGTCTACGACGGTGCCCTCCACCGCCCCGACGAGATCGAGGACGCGGTCGCCGATCGGACCGCCTCCGCCCTGCCCGGCACCTCGGTGCTGACGCAGACGGTCTACGACGCCGGCGCGTAGCACCGCCGCGGCGGGCCGCAGACCGCCGTCCGCCATTCGCCGTCCACGGCGGCCAACCTCAAGCGCGCTTGAAATATCCCGCGGACCATGATCTGCTGGACGGATGACGCAGCTGCTGACGATCGGCGCCCTCTCCGAACGCACCGGGGTTGCACCGTCCGCGCTGCGGTACTACGAGGACCGCGGGCTGATCAGCTCGGAGCGGACCGGTGCCAGCCACCGGCGGTACAGCCGGTCCGTCGCCCGCCGGATCGCGTTCATCGTCTTCGCCCAGCGGATCGGCCTGAGCCTCGAGGAGATCGGCGGCGAGCTGGCCCGGCTGCCCACCGATCGTGTACCGTCCCGGCGCGATTGGGCGCGCCTCTCGAGCAGTTGGAGCGGGCGAATCGACGAGCGGATCGACGAGCTGGAGCGCCTCAAGGCGGGGCTCACGGACTGCATCGGCTGCGGGTGCCTGTCGCTCGATCGGTGCGCTCTGGCCAACCCCAAGGACCGCGTCGCACGACGCGGCGCCGGGCCCCGGTTCTGGGTCGGCGACTCGCGTCCGTCGGAGACCCCGGAGAAACCCACTACGCATGGCGCGTGATTTGTGCCATGCTTCTCCTGTCATGTCGGGCCACAAGGGCCCGACGAAGCAGTGCCAGCGTTCGCAGTCGTTGCATCAGCACCCTCCGCGCCGTTGCACAACACCCCACGGAGGGACATCACATGGCCACAGGCACCGTTAAGTGGTTCAACGAGGAGAAGGGCTTCGGGTTCATTACGCCCGACGAGGCCGGTAAGGATCTCTTCGTCCACCATTCCGCCATCAACGGCTCCGGCTTCAAGACGCTGGCCGAAGGCGCGAAGGTCTCCTTCGACGCCGAGACCGGCCCGAAGGGCCCGAACGCCACGAACGTCGACGTCATCTAAGACGCCTCGACCTTCGGTGACCGTCACCTTCGGGTGACGGTCCCGTGGACGGCCCGCTTCGGCGGGCCGTTCGTCGTTCTGGGGCCGATTCGCCCCGTTCGACCCGAACGGCGAGGCGGGACCGCGACTCGCCGCGGGATCAGCCCTCCGCGTCCAGCTGTGCCGTCAGGGCCTGCCGCTCGTCGTCGCTCAGCGGACGCGCCTTGCGCTCGTCCGGGTCCCACGTGACCAGGACGGTCACGGCCTCGGCCGCCAACGTCCCCGACGGGGTCGTCATCCGCGAGAGCAGGCTCATGCTCGAGGTGCCCACCCGCTGGACCGCCGTCGTGATCGTCAGCGCCTGATCCCCCAGGCGTACCTCGTGGCGGTAGTCCATCTCGACCCGGGCCACCACCATCCGCGGATGATTGCCAAACAGCGACCGCAGGAACGCGACCCGGGCGTCCTCCAGCAGCACGTGGTAGACGGACTGGTTGACGTGCCCGAGCGTGTCGAGGTCCCGGTACCGCAGCTTGATCGTGACCTCGGTGACCGCTTCTCGGGTGGGCTCCATCGGCGGGATTCTACGTCGGAGGCGGACGACGGCCCCCTACCGGCCGGTCGCCGGTCGACGGCACGTCGGCGCTCTACCGCGCGAGGGTTCCGGCGAGACGCCGTTCCGCCGCACGAGTCCCGGGCTCACGTCGCGCGGGGGCGCTCGCGTGCCCGAAATACCAGTCGGTATGAGCTTCGATCCGTGCGCTCGGTCACGCAACGCGCGGTTGCTCCCGTCGTCCAAGCGGGCCCTTGCAAAGGCCATACATCGGTCTAGGCGGTGTACGGAGGACGCGAGGCGATCCTTGAGATCCGCCGGAATCCGAGGAGTTGCTCGCCATGCGAGCGGTACCCCGGGTTCGGCGTCCACCAACGGCGTGCGCGTCACGCCGACCCTCACCACGGAGCCGCCGATGTCCCGATCGACCCCCTCGTCCCCCGCCTCCCGCCGTCGCCGAAGCCGCCGCCGGTCCCGCGGAGCGCTCGCGCTAACCACCGTCGCCGCCACCTTCGCCGTCGTGCCGGGCGCCTCGGCGATCAACTACGTCAGCGCCCAGAACGGCGAGTCGTGGGCGGTCAACGACGCCGCCATGCCGGGCGTCGACACCGGCTCGATCCGCTCGACCAACCAGAGCTCGCTGCTCGGCTACGGCGGGATCAAGGTCAGCGTCTCGGGCACCACGCCCGACCGGCTCGACGGCGAGCTGCTGCGCGGCTTCGGCCTGAAGTTCGACGGCCTCGACGAGTTCGCGACCACCACCCCGGTCCGCGTGTCCGGCGTCGACGTCAGCCGCAACCTGAAGATCGAGCGCTCCGCCAACTGGGCACGCTGGGTCGACACCTTCACCAACCGGACCAACGCCCCGGTCACCGTCGAGGTCTCGTTCGGCGGCATCCTCGGCCAGTCCAGCGACCTCAACAGCGCCTTCCAGGCGTCCCAGGCGCGGGTCCTCGCCACGTCCAACGGCGACGCCAACGTGACCTCCGCCGACTCGTGGGCGATGGTCGGCACGCCGACCGCCGCGGCCGCCACGCCGACCTCGGGTCCGACCCAGAACGGCACGTCCGCGACGGTGATCGGCACGTCCGGCACGTCGCTGCCCGGCTCGCTGCTGCGCCTGGGCAACCAGCACCGCAACCCGTTCGAGCAGGTGCTGCCGACGACCGGCCACGAGGCCAACTTCCACGGCTACGTCCGTCGGATCATGCTCCAGCCCGGCCAGACCCGGTCGCTGGTGCAGTTCGTCGTGATCGGCCTGCGGGACAGCGCCACCACCGCCGGTGCGCAGATCCAGGCCGTCCAGACCGCCGCCGCCGGCCTGGCCGCCAGCCCGAACCTCGACGGCCTCACGACCGCCGAGATCTGCACGATCGCCAACTGGAACCTGGCCGCGATCGACGCCGCCCTGCCCGCGGTCTGCGCGACGGTCCAGCCGCCGCAGCCCGAGCCCGCGCCGGTCGAGAAGGAGCCGAAGACCAGCTCGCCGTACGACGTCGTCGGCAAGACCGTGACCGAGCTGCAGGCCGACATGCGCTCGGGCGCCACGACCTCGCAGCAGATCACCCGCGCCTACCTCGACCGGATCGCGGCCTACGACCGCGGCCAGCGCGGACTGCACTCGTTCATCCACGTCGCCGAGGACGCGATGGAGCAGGCCCGCAAGGCCGACGTCGCTCGTGCGCAGGGCAAGGACACCGACCTGCTTGGGATCCCCGTCGCGGTCAAGGACCTCTACGACACGAAGGACATGCCGACCACCAACGGGTCGCTGGTCTTCGAGGGCTTCCGGCCGAGCAAGGACGCCTTCCAGGTCGCCAAGATGCGCGAGGCCGGCGCCGTGATCCTCGGCAAGGCGAACATGTCCGAGTACGCCAACTCGGGCCGCCACTCCGAGAGCCCCTGGGGTCAGGTCTGGAACGCGATCAACCCCTCGGCGACGTCGCAGGGCTCGTCCGGCGGCTCGGCCGTCGCCGTCTCCGCGAGCTTCGCCGCGTTCTCGATGGGCAGCCAGACCGGCGTCTCGCTGAACGCCCCGTCCGGCGCCAGCTCACTGACCTCGCTGCGCGGCACCGACGGCATGAGCTCCGGCTCGGGCGTGATGCCGCTGAACTTCACCCGCGACTACGCCGGCCCGATGGCCCGCTCGGTCGCCGACCTGGCCGCGATCCTCAACGTCACGACCGGGACCGATCCGGACGACGAGGTCAGCGTGGCCGGCGACGCGAGCGCCAAGCGGCCCGCCGACTGGACCTCGGTGCTCGACGCGAAGTCGATGGAGGGCAAGCGCTTCGGCTACCTGCCCGACGAGTTCTCCAAGACCAGCTACGGCACCCCGGGAACGCTCGCGGTCTCCAACGCCGCGCTCGACCAGCTGCGCGCGGCCGGCGTGACGTTGGTTCCGATGCCCACCGCCCCGGGGTCGCCGAGCACCCCGTCGACGCCGGGTGCCGACACCGGCACCGAGGGCTGGGCCCGCTGGATCGAGGCGCACCCGGAGTCGCCGTTCAAGATCCCCGCGCAGATCCAGGACTCGCAGCTGAAGCTGCCGTACAACCGGTCGACCCGGCCGACGACCAACGGCCGGATGACCCGCGCCCAGGTCCAGGCGGTCCGCGACCAGCGGCTCGAGTACCAGGCGCGACTGAAGGCCTGGATGGATGCCGCCGACGTCGAAGCGGTGATCTACCCGAACAACACGTCGGACTTCCACTCCAACGACTCACTCGCGCTCGGAGGAGCGTTCTCCACGGCTCCGGCCTCGGCATCGGGTGCCCCCGAGGTGATCGTGCCGATCGGCGAGAACGAGAACGGGCACCCGGTCTCGCTGCAGTTCCAGGGGCGGGCGTGGGACGACGCCAAGCTGGTCGGCTTCGCCTACGCGGTCGAGCGGATGTTCGACGGCCACCTCGAGCCGACGCGGTTCCCGGCGCTGAAGTTCGACGAGAACCTGGCCCCGAAGCCGATCGTCGTCGAGCCGCTGCCCGAGCCCGAGACCGAGGCCCCGGCGCCCGAGGCCCCGACCAACCTGGACCCGGCCGCGGTCAGCCCGGTACCGGCTGCCGCTCCCCCGGTCGCGGCTCCGCCGGTCGCACCGTCGACCACGACCCCGCGGATCACGGTCGCCGGACGCACGCTGCGCGCCAACCGCAACGCCCAGGTGCCGATCCGCCTGAGCTGCGCGAAGGGCGCGGGCTCCTGCAAGGTCAAGGTGACGGTCAAGCGCGGCAGCCGCTCGCTGGCCACGCGGACCGTCACGGTCCAGGCCGGAAAGACCCGGACGCTGCGACTGGCCACCAAGGGCACCCTGAAGCGCAGCCTGCAGCGCGGCTCGAAGGTCACCCTGCGGGTCCAGCTGGCCGGCAGCGGCAAGACCACCGTCGGCACGAAGACGACGACGGTGACCGTCCGCGGCACCAAGCGGTAGCCGCGTGGACGGGCCGCGGTCTCCGGATCGCGGGCCGCGCCGGGGTGGGTGGGGCGCTGGCGGGCGCCTCGCCGCCGGTGGTCCGTTCGGCGGGAGCAGTTGACCGGTCAGGGTCCGGACAACTGCTCCCGGGTCGACTTCGCCGCGCTACCGCCCGCCCTTGCGGAGCTTCCGCAGGTCCGCCCAGGGGCGGGTGTTGGCCACGTCGTCCGGGCCGAGCCAGGCACGCCGGGCGGTCGCGACCCCCCAGCGCACGTTCTCCTGGGTCTCGGGGCCGTGGGCGTCGGAGTCGATCACCAGCAGCACCCCGGCGTCCTTGGCCTGGCGGGCGTGCACGTCGTGCAGGTCGCGGCGCCGCGGGGCACCGTTGATCTCGAGGAAGGTCCCGGTCCGCGCGGCCGCCGCGATCACCGCGTCGACGTCCAGGTCGTAGGACGTGCGCTTCTCGATCAGGCGCCCGGTCGGATGCGCGATCACGTCGACCGACGGGTGCTCGCAGGCCGCGATGATCCGTGCCGTCGGGTCGCTGCCGAAGGCGGTGTGGACCGACGCCACGACCCAGTCCAGCTCGGCCAGCAGCTCGTCGTCGTAGTCGAGCGAGCCGTCGGTCAGGATGTTGACCTCGCTGCCGGCCAGCACCGTGAAGTCGTCGAGCTCGTCGTTCAGCCGGCGGACCTCCTCGATCGTCGCCCGCAGCTGATCCGGGGACACGTCGTCGCCGAACCCGTGAGACGCCGAGTGATCGGTGATCGCGATGTACTCGTGACCGTTCGCGCGGGCCGCCTCGACCATGTCGCGGATGCTGCCGCGGCCGTCGCTGGCCGTCGTGTGCATGTGCAGATCGCCGCGCAGGTCGTCGACGGTGATCAGCGGCGGCACGCGCTGCAGCTGCAGCTCGCCGCGGTTCTCGCGCAGCTCCGGCGGGATCCACGGCAGGCCGAGCCGCGCGTAGACCTCCTCCTCGGTCGCGAACCGCTCGGTCTCGCCCGTCGCGTCGTCGAGGATCCCGTACTCCGAGACGTGCAGCCCGCGCTTGACCGCGGCCTCGCGGATCTCGACGTTGTGGGCCTTCGAGCCGGTGAAGTGCTGCAGCAGGTTGCCGAACTGGTCCGGAGCGACGACGCGCAGGTCGACCGAGAGCCCCGTGTGGGTGGTGGCGCTGGCGCCGTTGGTCCCGCGCCGGTGGACGTCGTCGAGCAGCTCCGACGACGCGAAGACCGCGACCAGGCCCTCGGCGTCGTCCGCGGTGGCGATGATGTCGAGGTCGTGCACGCTGTCGGCCTGGCGCCGCGCCGAGCCCGCGATCTCGACCCGGTGCACGCCGACCGCCGCGCCGCGGTCGCGCAGCTCGTCGACCAGCGACTGGGCGATCGGCAGCGCCTTCGACAGCAGCTCGCGCTTCGGACCCGTCAGATCGTCACCCGCCGCGTCGAGCGCGGCCAGCAGCTTCTCCTCGGACTTCGGCCCGAAGCCCGCCAACTCGCGGATCCGTTGATCGGCGATCGCCGCCCGCAGCGCCTCGGGACCGTCGACCCCCAGCTCCGCGTGCAGCTTCTTGGCGCGCTTCGGTCCCAGGCCCGGCAGCCGCGTGATCATCCGCAGGCCGTCGGGGATCTTGCCGCGCAGCTTGGTCAGCGCCGGAATCTCGCCGGTGGTGACCAGCGCGTCGAGCTTCTCGGCCAGCGTCTTGCCGATCCCCGGCAGCTCGGTCACCGTGCCGGCCCGGGTCAGCGCGGCGACCGACCGCGGCGCGTCGCGGATCGCCTTGGCCGCGTTGCGGTAGGCCAGCACGCGGTGGACCACGGCGCCGTCCAGCTCGTAGAGGTCGCCGAGCTCATCGAAGTGCTCCGCGATCCGGGCGTTCGACAGGTCGCTGGATGCCGGGGTCTGCGCGTCGTCGGACATCGTCCGCCCAGCCTACGGGGTGGGTTGGGCGACCACCGGCAACTCGTCGACGAAGCGGCCTTCCATCCGCGCCCGCGTGCGGCGCAGCGCGCCGAGCATCGCCGGGCCGAAGACCAGCGCGAAGACCACGTTGCCGACGATGTGCGCCAGGTCGAACGGGGCCGAGGTGGTGGCGATCACGATCGCCTGGTCGACCCCGCCGCCGGTGAACGAGAGCCAGGTCGAGACGTTCATGATCACCCCGAACATCAGGCCGGCGAAGGCGCAGGTCGCCGCCAGCACCCAGCGGTTGATCGGTCCGCGGACGACGGCCCCGAGGCCGGCGCCGAGCAGCCCGCAGGCCCCCCACGCCAGCATCTGCCAAGCGGTCCACGGCCCCTGACCGAAGACCAGGTTCGAGGCCAGTGCGGTGATCGCACCGACCGCGAAGCCCGGCGCGCCGCCGAGCACGATCCCCGCGAAGAGCACGATGTCGGTGGTCGGCTTGACGTTCGGCAGCGGCGCGAAGGCGACCCGCGCGATCGCCGCCAGCGCGGCGAGCGTCGCGACCAACGCCAGCGTCCGGGCGCTCGGCCGGGTCCGCTCGTACCACCAGCCGGTGGCCACGAGCGTGAGCACGACCACGATCAGCGACGGCAACGCGGTGGTCATCGCGTCCCCTCCGCTTCGCCCGGCGTCGCATCGCGCCCGGACCGCATCGGCCTCGGGACGGCACCCGGTCCCGTCGGCCTCGGCGTCCTCACGCGACTCCCCCGCGTTTCAACCACGCGCCGCCCTGCGCGGCGGTCACGACGCCGGGGACGCCGAGGATCCGCGCCGCCTGGGTCGCGAAGTACCAGCCGCCCGCGAGCACCTCGTCGGGGCGGCCATCGGCGATCACGCGGCCGTCGGCGAGCAGCACCACGCGATCGGCGAACTCCGCCGCGAACTCGACGTCGTGGGTCGCGACGATCACCGCGGTCCCGTCGTCAGCGATCCGCCGCAGCTCGGCCTGCAACGCCCGCAGCGCGGCGTGGTCCATCCCCCGGGTCGGCTCGTCCAGGCCGAGCGCGGCCGGGGCCGTCGTTCCGCCGAGCACCACCGCGAGCGCCAACCGCTGCCGCTCGCCGCCGGAGAGCTCGCGCGGGTGACGGTCGACCAGGTCGCTCAGGCCGACCAACGCGAGCGCGTCCGCCGGGGCCTCGTCGCCGACGCGGTCGTGCAGCAGCATGTCGTTGGGGTTCTGCGGCAGCAGGCCGAACGAGCCCGCGCGGTCGATCCGGCCCCGCGACCGGTCGTCGAGGTCGGCCAGGACGCGCAGCAGCGTCGACTTGCCCGCCCCGTTGCGGCCCATCAGCGCGATTCGCTCGCCCGGGTCGACCCGCAGATCGACCCCGCGCAGCACCGCCGGGCCGTTGGGGATCTCCCGCCACAACCCGCGGACGGCGAGCGCGGGCCCGTCGCCGGTCGTCTCGGCGTGGCGCGAGCGGCGTCGCCAACGGAACCGAGCAGGCGGCGGGCCCTCCGCAGGCAGATCGATCGGGGTTGCCCCGGACCCGGCGCTCCCTGATGATGCCGCTGCATCGACACCGTTCGCCAATGCCGATCCGGCCGCGGTGGACGGGGTTCGGCCTCCAGCGGCGGCGGGCTCGTCACCGGACGGCCGAGTCACCGACGAAGACCCGTCAGCGCGAAGCTCGGGCGACGCCGCCCCCGCGGGCTCGCGCAGCAGCGCATCGCGCGCGTGCTTGACCCCGATCGGCAACGGGGACCGTCCGGCGTCGCGGAAGATCCGCGCCGCGGGCGGCAGCAGGTCCGGCGCGGCGTCCGCGGCCCAGGCCAGGAAGGCGTCGGGCGTCGCGTCGCAGACGATCCGGCCGCGGTCCATCGCGAGCACCCGGTCAGCGTGGTGCAGGCAGCGGTCCAGACGGTGCTCGGCCAGCACGACCGCGCAGCCGTGCTCCTCGTTCAGCCGCCGCAGCAGCCAGACCAGCTCGTCGCCCGCGACCGGGTCGAGCTGGGACGTCGGCTCGTCGAGCAGGAACAGCCGCAGCGCCCCGCCCGCACCGCCGGGCGCCAGTGCGGCCCCGAGCGCGACCCGTTGCAGCTCGCCGCCGGACAGCTCGTGGGTGCCGCGGTCGAGCAGCGCCTCGATCCCGAGCGCCAGGGCGACCTCCTCGACCGCGCGCGCGATCGTCGCCGCCGGACGGCCGCGCAGCTCCAGCGGCAGCGCCAGCTCGGCCCGCACCGTGTTGAGCACGACCTGGGTCTCGGGGTCCTGGAGCACCGTGCCGACGCGCTCGGCCAGCGCAGCGGGACCGGCGTCGCGGGTGTCCTGGCCGGCGACCCGCACGTGGCCCGACAGCGTCCCGCCCTGGTGGTGCGGCGCCAGCCCGCACGCCGCCCGCAGCAGCGTCGACTTGCCCGACCCCGACGCGCCGACGAGGACCACGAACTCGCCCGGGCAGACGGTGAACGAGACGTCGACCAGCGCCGGCACCGCGGCGTCCGGGTGCAGGTAGCCGACCCGCTCGAAGGTGAGCGCGGGGGGCATCGGGGGCGGCCCGTCCGTCGGTCCCGCCCGGCCCGCCGACGGGGACGCCGGACCCGGCACCGACGGGTCTGCCGACGTGCGCGGATCGCCGGTCACGCCGACGTCCCCGTGCGGTCCAGCAGCGGCAGCAGCATCGCGAGCGGCACCAGCCCCGTCAGCGCCAGCGGCAGCACGCCGTCGGGCATCCGCAGCAGCGGGTCGGTGGTCAACGTCCCGGCCCCGGTCGTCAGCGCGACCACGGCGATCGCCACGACGACGAGCGCCGCCGCCAGGATCGACCGGTCGTGACGCGACCAGGGGACGGCGGACCGCGTCGCGCGATG
>Ga0265296_1004136_pt1 | contig 12802 bp, 12 predicted proteins | sample MunlanPumphouse1_FD_189073 | JGI IMG/M metagenome (GOLD analysis project Ga0265296, IMG submission 189073) | Groundwater microbial communities from a municipal landfill in Southern Ontario, Canada - Pumphouse #1 | ecosystem: Environmental > Aquatic > Deep subsurface > Groundwater | place... | reverse complement strand
TATCATCTAACTTTTGCAGATTCGATTGAAAGAGAAGAGCAATCCCTCGATGAGTGTAGGTGAAGTGCGGACTCCGAAGGACAGAGCAGGTTAAATGCGGGCATTTTTCAAGCTTCCTAACCAGAAAGAGATATTTATTGAGAGGCAGACGCAGGTAATTTGAGAAAATGATACCGTTTAGTCTATGCTTTTCAATTTTTTTATTCTTGGATTACTTATGCACCGTCGCATATATTCCAACTGCAACCGCGGTAGCCGTTAAAACCTTGTACCAATTCTCTTCCCCCGACTGGGGTCGGGGCAGGCCACCAATCAGACTTCATATTTCTTTGGCCAGACCAAATCATAATGAACGCTTCGTCCCTTGCCTGGCAATTGGCGCAAAATCTTTTTATCGAGCATATCCGTAATTTCACGAAACGCGGTGGCACGGCTGACTTTTACCATACCCACATATTTACGCGTCGTCAGACCGCCGGCAAAATTGCCGGAGCCGGCTTCCAAAATACGGTTTAAAACTTTTTTCTGGCGTTCGTTAAGCTGTGACTGGGAGTGCTGATTCCAAAAATCAACCCGTGTAAATACGTTGGAAATAATGTCCCGGGAAGATTCAATAGAAGATGTGACGCATTTGATAAACCATAAAAACCACTCCATCACATCCACCCTGCATCGTTGAACATCCTCAAGAATTTTGTAATATTCGTTTCTTGAACGCATGATCTCGCGTGAGATGCTGTAGAACCTGACTTTTAGTTTTTCATCCTGCGCCAGTGCCATATCCGTTAATGCTCTTGCCAGACGTCCGTTTCCGTCTTCGTAAGGATGGATCGTCACAAAGCGTAAATGTGCCGCGGCCGCGCGCAGTATTCCATCCATTTGGCCTGAAGATGAATTCCACCATTTTATAAAAAGACGAATTTCTTCATCAAGACGATCTTTTGGTAATGCTTCAAAATGAACTTTTTCCTTGCCGATTGGGCCCGATACAATCTGCATGGGTTTATCTCCGCGCAATTTTCCGGTTGATATTGTTCTCAAACCTGAATAACCCGAAGGAAACAATGCCGCCTGCCATCCGTTGAGACGCGCTAGAGTCAAAGGCTTTTCATGAAAACGAACCGCATCCAGTAAAACATCCAGCAATCCGTCGACATTCCTATCGTGCGCGCCAATACCATTTGGTAAACCGAGTCTCATGGCCACCGATGAACGGACAGCATTCTGATTAAGTTTTTGACCTTCAATTTCCGCGGTCCGGATGGCTTCTTCCGATAAAATAGCGCCGGAAGCTTCGGTCTCAAGCTTAACATCGAGAGAGGTAATGCGTCCCAGTAATTTTCCCTGCAGTCCCCGCAGATGGCTCAAAGGCTTAAGCACGATTGATTCATCGTATTTAAAATCGGACCAGTTTTTAGTTTCCCATAGATATTTTTTCATCTAAACTCTCCCTGAAGCGATTAAGCCTGTTAATCGCTTCAATATATGATACAATTATACCACTTATTTGTGTATTGTCTAACATCATGTTGAATAACATATATTGGGCGAGGAGTTAAGCTTATAACAACCTGCGGATTTTTGACATATTTTGAATATTCTGAAACAAGATACTCATTCATGCTTTTAAGTGTTTTACCTTCTGCAATGACACGGCTTACGAGAGGAAGGGATATTGAACCGTCAGGGGCTATGGTTTGCTTGGTGTCCAAGTCTTTTTGGCCGATGAGACAAACTTCGAGTTGATCGCCGGGAGCTAACGTATAATCGGAACAAAATCCCAATACCCAAACCTGCTTGCCGTCAAGGCAGGCTGGGGTGGTACACGTAAGTTCCCAAGGGTTTTTACGGAACAAGGGGTAGCTATGCTCTCAAGCGTTCTTAAGAGTAAAAGAGCCGTCCATGTTAATATCGCTATAATGCGTGCTTTTGTTAAGCTGCGCCAGATACTATCAACGCATAAAGATTTGGCTGTTAAATTAAATGAGTTAGAGCACAAATATGAAAAACATGACGAAGCAATCCATTCTATCTTTGACGCGATCCGCCAACTTATGGAGCCGCCGCCGGAGAAGCCGAAAGGAAGAAAAAGACAGCGCGGTCATGACCCTTTTGTGCGGTCCAAAAGTTTATTGAATTCTAATTTATAGGCGTTTATGATGCTTGGATCGTTAATGAATATTGATTCGAGAGATAATTTTATCCCTTATGCCGCCATTTGGAGAGAAATAGGCATGGGATTCGGTGGACGCTGATTTTCATGAGGACAATCTCCTTATTTTTCTTGGATTAGTTTTATGAGATCTTTATTAATGAAAAGATGGTATTTACCAACTTTCTTTTTATTAAGGATCCCGTCATTTGCAAGCTGATGCAAATGTCTGCTGGCTGTTGCATAATGAATTTTGAGTTCTTTGCCAAATTTAACAGGGGTGACAATTGGAAAAGAAAACAGAGTTTCTACTAAATCGGCTGAATAAATTTTCCTATGTTTAGTTTTAATTATCAGCTTATATTCTTCAAATAGTTCCATTATTTTAAATAAAAGAGTTTTTGTCGATATAGCCTGGAGGTGAAATCCTTTGAGCATAAATATAATAAAATTATCCCATTCATTATTGCTTGTTACTTTATTCAGCAATTCATAATATTCGCTTCTGTGCTGGCTTATGTATCCGCTTATATATAATACAGGCCATGTTAAAATATTATTTTTAATCAGGAATAGAACCATTAGCATTCTGCCCGTTCTTCCATTCCCATCATCAAAAGGATGAATTGCTTCAAATTGATAATGTGCTATTGAGGCTTTTATAAGGGGATCAATTCCGTCTTGTTCATTATTTATAAAAGTTTCCCAGTTACTCATTAGATTAGGTATGTCTCTGGAAACAGGGGGTGTGTAAATCGTTTCTCTAGTCTTATCATTAATTATTCTGTTTTGATAGTTGCGGAACTCACCGTGATGAGTTGGAATCAGCCTTTTTTGTATTCCTAAAATAAGTCGTGATGAAATTGGAAATTCGTTTAGATGTTCACATCCCCAAAGAACCGAATTTCTATAACGTATTACTTCTTTATCGGTTTCTCGCTGCTCTTTTTCTGGAAAAAGCTGATTTTGTAAAACATCTACAATAGTTGTATGGATATTTTCTATCTCAGAACTTGCAAGAGACTCTCTTAATATTGCAGGGGATAATAGCAATAAAGGGTTAGGCATCGAAAAGCTGTATCCTTTTAATTCCGCTAATGCGACTCTTGCATCTAATAACGGTTTATTGAATTTTTGATCCCCAAAATCTAGTTTCGGAGGTAAAGGTGGCAATTCATATGGATTTTCCTTGTTGTATGGCATAATTTATATATATCACATTTCTTCAATATTTGCAATATATCAATTGCTATATATCACATCAACTAACATATGACAATTTAAACAATTTTCTTTAGCCTTGATGGGTGTTTTAATTTTCTTAATGTCTAAAATAAACTTCACATGAGAATATAAACTTGCTGTTTTTTATCTTCAAATTTGTTTCTTCTATCCGTATATTAACCCCTTCCAATTCGCTTTTCAATTGAGCTGCTTGAGTCCTCTGCTTTTCGGAATCATCTTTGTTTTGAAGGATTTCTTTACCCAAAGGAGTTAATCCTTGGGTATCATGAATATTTTTAATTTGGACCCGGATTTTATCGGCATCAGCCCGAAGTTTTGAAAGTTCTGCAAGATCTTTGCGGCGCTGGATTTCAAAAAAGTCGCTTAAGGCAAGCTTCTTAATTTGATCTTTGGTTACAAAGCGTAAGATAAGATCATCGCCTTTTTGCTCCATGATTTTATATGTGGTAGGAAATATCGGAAATTTTATCTCCATTCCTTTTGGTAAATGGATGGTGCCAGACACAAGAGCTTCTTTTGGTATTTGTGATAAAAGGTAGTCATATGTTTTATCTTTAAATTCTTTATATTGTATCTTAATTGCGACAAGTGTTCGTTTTACTCTGACATGAGTTGCAAGGATATCGGCCGCGAGTTCGTCGCTCAAAGTGTAAACTTTGTTTTTATAAAGGATAATCAGCCGTTTGTTTACTGAATCGAGTATTTCGCCGGTTCCATCTATCGGCTGTTTGGTTTCGCTTAAAACTCCTTTAAATTCAAGATATGAATGTGTCTTTTGGCTTTTGAATTCTTCAATAGCGGATCCAGGAGTCGCAAGAAGCCAGCGGAGTGAGCTTGAAATACCGTATTTTGAAATCGGGAAAGCCAGAAGCATTAACGCAAATATGATAAAGAAGAATAAAACTTCTACTCTTGAACCAGATTCGGGTCTGAATTTTGAATTTCTAGGTATTACATCCCGACTTTGATCGGGCCAAAGAAGTTGGGCTCCTCGCGGGTTGAACATATCGAGCACCAAATGGGAGAAGTAACTTATAGAAAAAGCGGAAATCCACCATGGAGCAAAGCTTAGAATAGTACTGCTTGTGAAAAATCCTAATATCCAAACCAGAAGCATAATAATAAAGCCAAATATGGCTGTCGAGATTGCCCAACCGATTAACGAGTGGGTTATGGTACGGTGTCCATATCGGCGCTCAAGCGGGATAGAGATAAAGGCAAACATCTTGCCAATTACTGATCTTGGGTGGTCTATATCGGGTAAAATTGCGCCAAAGATTGCAAAAAGAATAATCGACCAGTGAAGACTCCACTGGATGCCAAAGACTGCCAGAATTATCAACGTTAAGAAGATGCCAAAGACGCTATGAGTTGGAGCTAACATTGTTTACCTCATCCTGAACATAAAGTACCGCATTACCATAATAAAGGCCATGCCGATACCGGCAAGAATATAACCTTCAAAACTATGGGATCCCAGCGCAATGAAACGGCACATAATAAGTACACCCCATAGTATTACGATTGCAAACGTCCAGTCCCGGTATTTAACTCCGACTTCATGATACATGTCCCGTATCTTTTCTCTGGTCACCACACTGCTATCGCCGATTTGGTGAATCATATCGGCTACAACCAGCGGCAGGCCGCCGGACAGGATCAAAATGCGGGTTTCAAGCAGTTCATAGTCGCTTATAGACAGATTTTGAGTTAGATATTTTATCAATTCTTTCGTGTATTCTTTCGTCAAAGGTTTTATCAGTAAGGGTTTAAACTTCCACCATATCTGTCTAAGTTTTGTGTTGGTGTCATCAGTTGCCGCAAGGATTGCGAATTTTGAGAATAATCTTGTGAACAATTCAATATCCGATGCCCTTAAGGAGGAAAGGTTATCAATAATTATTAAGCTTTTTTGGCTGTCTTTTTTTGCCGAAAGAATATATTCAACAATATCCCTTGTTGTTGCCTGCTTTTCCATGTTGTCCTTGTATTCGGGTACATAGTGCTGCGCAATCGTCACTACAAGATTTTTAAAAGGTGCCGGCGAGTCAATGTATGGCGCATTTAAGTCTGCAGCTATGTGTTTTAACAGATGAGTTTTGCCGATTCCGATTTCACCTTTAAGAAGTGTTGAAATGTTCTTCTTCATGTTTGATTTAATATCCGCGATGACTGTATCTCTGCCGATTACAATAGTTTCGGGGTCGGGAATTATCGGCCCTTTAATATCCAGGAGAGGTTGTATAATTTTCGGTTCGGTTGGAAACACTTTTGATATTACTTTTTTAATTGCCGGTCTTGTGTCTGTTGTTATCATGTCTTCCGGTTTCAAAAGGATAGGGTGGCTTTCGGCTTTTGCCGCCTGTACATAGCGGTTAATAGATTCGGAGTCCGTTATCCCGAGGATTTCAAATGCTTTTGTCAGCGATATTTCGGATTTAAAAAGATTAACCGCGAATGTATTGCGGAGTATCAGCGTGTTCACGTTATATTTAATTTTAGCGATGCTGGCGCATTTGCGGATAGTCTTGTCCACACCCCTATGCGACAGCTGTTTTATTTCTCCTCGAGTCGTCAGGAACAAAAAGTCGGATGCGGATGCCGGCCGGGATTTTGTCCATTTTGCGAGCGCTTCGTATACCTGGCCGTTTAGGGGAATGTTTCTCTGGCGGGATCCGGCAATTTTCAACAAGCTATTCCCAAAATCAACGCTGTCTATTTTCAGGTTTATGAGTTCGTTTAAAAAAATTCCGGTCCCCAAAAAGACAGATAATATGGCATAATCGCGGTAGTTATCGGCGGCTTTGAGCAAGTCATTGGTTTCGTGGATATTCAGGTGTTGTATTTTATCCGCCATGGGCCAGGTTATTAAATCTTCCCTGTCTTTACAGGTACAACTCCGCCAAGCTCTCCGATCACATTTACCAGTTCAGTATTTGACGGGACAACAATTTTGGCGTTGTTCATAAGAGATTTTTCAACAGCTTTGATTCCTCCTATATTTCCTTAAGACTTATCTCATAAGTTTACGCTCATAGACAATGGACTTCAAGCGGCGAAGAATTTGATTCGGTTGTTTCTTTTTGTTATAGTTTCTATATGAAAAATAATATTTTTTTGTTGGGATTTGGGATTTGGTTATTGGGATTTACCGCGATAGCGGTATCTGGTTGTTTTCAGCCTTCTCCTCCTGAAGTTGTGCTGCAAAGTTATTCGATCAGCAAAGTAACTTTGGAAGGTGTCGAAATCAACTTCAATTTTGAGATAAAAAACCCAAACCCAATTCCGATGGATGTAAAAACCTACGATTATAGAGTTTATATCAATGATATAGAGTTTCTTAATGAGAACCGGTCCGGATTTAGTCTGTCTGCATCCGACAAAAAAATTGTCATAATTCCGGTTTTTATCCGATATGAAAAACTATTGGGGACTGCAGCATCCATTTTTAATACTATAAACAGCGGCGGTCAGACGATAGATTATAGAATTGAAGGTTCTGTCATAGGAAGCGTAGTCGGGATAACAATTTCAGCGCCTATCAAAACTTCGGGAACTATCCAGATTCCTCAACAATAAATAAAATCGGAAAGCGTAATACGGTTGCGGTTAGAGTCTCGTATCCGCGTTTCGCGTCATGCGTTCATACGCTTTACGCAACACTTAACTCTTTCCTCAACCGAAAGACGCTTTTTTGGCCAGGTATTCAGGTTATAATATCATAATGAAATGGTATGTATATATTCTCGAATGCACTAATAAAACACTTTATACCGGCATCACGAATAATTTGCAAAGGCGTCTTAAAGAACATCAAACCGGCAAAGGCGGGCATTACACACGATACAACCCAGGCAAAAAAATTCGTTACACAGAAGAATATCCATCTAGAAGCACCGCCCAGAAAAGGGAAGCGCAGATAAAAAAATTGAATAGGGGGAAAAAGTTAGATTTAATATGCAAAACGAACTAAAAAAATACGGCATAAATAAAGAAGACGTTATAGAAAAGTTCGTCCGGTCGTCGGGTGCGGGCGGTCAAAATGTGAACAAGGTTTCATCAGCAGTCTATCTAAAACATGTTCCAACCGGAATAGAAGTTAAAATGCAAAAAGAGAGATCCCAATCCTTGAACAGATTTTTGGCGTGGAGGCTGCTGCTGGACAAGATCAAAAGCACTATTCTTGGAGAAAAAAGCAAAAAACAAAAAGAAATAGAGAAAATAAGACGGCAAAAACGCAAAAGATCACGCAGAGCAAAAGAAAAGATGCTTAGCGAAAAGAAACTTGTTTCCCAAAAAAAGCAAAACAGACGTTTATTCCAAAACGGTATCGATTATTGAGTATAATTCCCTGACGCTTTTAGCTCGTCCCGCCTGATCTCGCAGCATCGCCGCGTGCCTAAAATTCTTTAAATACCATATGGTTATTTTGCGGCAAAATCCCAGTTTACTTTTTGCCGGAAGTTTTTTATATTTTTCGATATAATTTAAATGTTTTTTTGCGATGGCAAGTTTTTCAACCAGCGGTGGGTCCGGCAGTAAAATTCCATCACGCAAATATGCTTTTATCTGCTTAAATATCCATGGGTTGCCAAACGATCCGCGTGCGACAATAACCCCATCGCATCCGGTCTTGTCGATCATCTCTTTTGCTTTTAGAGCCGAAAATATATCACCCGATGCAATAACCGGTATTGTTACATTGTCTTTGATTGCTTTGATAGATTCATAATCGACACTGCCGGTATATTCCTGTGCTTTTGTCCGGCCGTGGACAAAAACAGCTTTTGCTCCATTCTTTTCGCAGTTTTTTGATATCTTTATGATTCTTGAAATATCTTTATTTAGATATCCTGTGCGGAGTTTTACTGTTATTGGAATAGGCAATGATGATGATAACTTTCTTATAATGCTGTAAAGAATTTCGGGTTCTCTAATTAAATATGCTCCGGATTTCTTTTTGATGACTTTTTTCATCGGACAAGCCGCATTGATATCAAGAAAAGTAATTTTTTTATTCATTTCTAATAGTTTTTTAGCGGCTTTTAGCATCATATCCGGATCGGATCCAAGGAGTTGTACCGCGATCGGAAGATCTTTTGGATGAGGTGGAGGCTCAACTCTGGTTTTTCTTTGAGATGTGAAAACCAATGAATTGGAATCAAACATCTCATAAAAACAAAACTCCGCTCCGTGTTCCCTCGCGATTAGCCTGTAAGATAAATCAGACACTCCTGCAAGAGATGCGAGAAAAATATTGGTATTTATCTTTTTTGATCCGATTTTTATCATGATTATTTAATATTATATCTCAATTCGATCATAATATGTCATGCCCGATTTAATCGGGCATCTATTCTGGATTCCCTATGGAGATTATCCCCGCGAGCCACTAATTGCTCACGTAGCCACCCCTCTTAGGGGTGGAATTATAGACCACATTATAGAGAGTAATGTAATGACGATAATAGCAGAGGCTAAGAGCCTCTACTACGCGTTGATGAGAATTACGCGGTTGGGTGTCCCAACGCGGAAGATAGGAGTATACTTTTTACATGACAAATGATGTTGTTGTAATCGGCGGAGGACCTGCTGGAATGATGGCTGCGGGCAGAGCGGGGAAGCGCGGGGCAAATGTACTCCTTATCGAAAAGACCTATCGTCTTGGCAGCAAATTATTGCTGACAGGAGGCGGCCGCTGTAACATAACCAACAATGCCGAAATGCCGGATATGATTGCCGCTTTCGGAAAAAACGGTAAGTTTTTGTACAGAGCATTATCTGTTTTTCCAAATAATGATTTGATGGAGTTCTTTATATCTCGTGGACTCCAAATGAGAACTGACCCTGACGGGAAAATATTCCCGATTGACGAAAAAGCCGATAGTGTCCTGGCTGTTTTGCGGGCGTATCACAAAGAAAACGATGTTGAAATACTATATAATAATGCTCCAAGAAAAATCATATTTAGTTCAGAAGAAAAAGACAGAATTAAAGGGGTTTCTTTCGCAGACGGTATTGCGCTGAATGCAGATAAAATAATTATTGCGACCGGCGGAGTGTCTTATCCAAAAACCGGCTCAACAGGAGACGGATATGATTTTGCGAAACAATGCGGACATACTATTGTTCCTCTTCGTCCGGGACTTTCCGCTCTCGAGTCCGATGGGCCTTTTGTAAAAGACCTGCAAGGTTTGACGCTTAACGATATTGTCATATCGGTGATTATTAACGGCAAAAAAAAGCGCGAAGAAAAAGGCAATATCCTATTTACTCATTTTGGGGTATCTGGTCCGGTCGTTCTCAACCTTAGCGGAGACATTATTGACTCACTTATAAACAAAAGCAAAGTTGAATTATCTCTAAATCTGATGGCAAGCTTTAACCTAAGCGAATTCACAAGCTATGGGTCAAAAACGGTTTCACTGTATTTTAAAAAAACACTGCCATCGTCTCTTTCTCTATACTTTGATAAACTATTTTCCGCAATTTCTGATAAAAAATGTTCCGTGATCAATCGCAAAGAACGCGAAATGATCGCGGCTTGTTTTACCGATTTTAGAATTCCTGTAATTGGATACAGGCCGATCGAAGAGGCGATGATAACGCGCGGAGGTGTCTGCCTAAAAGAGATTAATCCTCAAACAATGGAGTCGCGGCTGGTTAAAGGACTCTATTTTTGTGGAGAGGTAATCGATCTCGCGGGGATTACCGGCGGATATAATCTGCAGGCGGCATTCTCTACCGGATTTCTCGCAGGTGATTCAGCGGCTAATATTTGATATTATGTTAATATGAAAATAACATCCGCAAAGTTCGTCAAAGGGATAAACGGGTCTGATGAGATATTAGAAGACGGTACTCCGCAAATTGCTTTTATCGGCAGATCCAATGTTGGAAAGTCCAGCGTTATCAATTCTTTAACGAATCAAAAAGATTTGGCCAAAACAAGTTCATATCCCGGACGCACAAAAGAAATAAATCTTTTTATTATAAATAAATCTTTGTATCTGCTCGATCTTCCGGGATACGGGTACGCAAAAGCTTCGCACGAGGTTAGAGATCATCTTTTCAAATTAATAGATTGGTATCTTTTTAAATCTTCGTATCCTCAAAAAAAGATCATTTTTATTATTGATGCAAATGTTGGACCAACAAGAGATGACCTGGACATGCTTCGTACTTTGGAAGAGTTCAAAAAAGATATTGTTGTTGTTGCGAGCAAAATCGATAAAATTCAGAAATCAAAATACGAGGCGCGGTTTGATGAAATTAAAAGCTTAATCGGTCGCCATAAAATAATCCCATATTCTTCGCATAAAAAAATCGGCATAAGCGAATTAGCGACAGAGGTCCTTGGGTAATGCTGCAAATAAATAATGTGTCATTGTCGTTTGGAGCGCAAACTCTTCTTGATGATATCAGCTTCACCGTTCATATCGGAGAGAGGATAGGACTTGTCGGCCGTAATGGTTCCGGCAAAACAACACTTTTTAAGCTCATTATTGGAGAGATGGAACCCGATTGCGGCCGGATTTCGCTGCCAAAAAATTATACTGTAGGATATCTTAAACAGCATCTCAAATTTACGGAATCGACAGTGCTTGACGAGGCCTGCCTCGGGCTAAAAGCAGATGAGAAAGATCAAATCTGGAAAGCGGAAAAAATATTGGGAGGATTGGGGTTTGAAGAAGACGAATTTTATAAGTCTCCGGCCGAATTTTCCGGCGGTTTTCAGGTACGCTTGAATTTGGCAAAGGTACTGCTGGCGGATCCTCATCTTTTGCTTCTCGATGAGCCGACAAATTATCTGGATATTATCTCAATACGATGGCTGACAAAATTTTTGCAGCGCTGGAGCAACGAGCTGATGATAATAACTCATGACCGCGATTTTATGAACAGCATAACAACGCACACTGTAGCAATCCATAGACAAAAGATAAAGAAGGTCGAGGGAGACACTATCAAACTTTTTGAGCAAATCGCGGTGGAAGAAGAGGTTTACGAAAAGACTCGAAACAAAGAACAGGCAAAACGTGAAGAAACTATGGAATTTATTAATAGGTTCCGCGCGTCGGCAGCCAGGGCAAGCCTGGTACAGTCAAGAATAAAGGCGCTTGAAAAAATGGGAACAAAAGCGGAACTTGCAAAAGTTTCCGATTTGAGTTTCAAATTTAATTCCATCGAATTTCAGGCGCAATATTTGTTGAGATGCAAAGAGTTATCTTTTGGCTACACGCCTGAAAGGATATTAATTGAAAATCTCTCGATTGATATAAAAAAAGACGACCGAATCTGCGTTATAGGTAAAAACGGCAAAGGAAAATCAACATTGCTGCGGCTGCTTGCGCGGGAGCTTGAGCCAATTTCCGGCGAGATCACCCCGCATCCAAACTGCCGGATCGGATATTTTGGCCAGACAAATATCGAGCGATTGCATCCAAAACTAACTGTAGAAGAAGAGTTTTCCAAATTGCGGCCGGATTTGAGTTATACGGAGATTCGCAAAACCTGCGGAGTAATGATGTTTACTGGAGACCTGGCATTAAAAAAGATATCAGTGCTTTCCGGCGGAGAAAAAAGCCGAGTATCGCTGGGGAAGATCCTCTTATCGCCAACTAATATGCTGATGCTTGATGAGCCGACAAACCATTTGGATGTCGAATCCTGCGATTCAATGATAGAAGCGCTAGACGAATATCCTGGTGCGGTTGTTATTGTAACGCACAGCGAAATGTTCCTTCATCACCTGGCAAACAGGCTTATTGTATTTAACGAAGACCGCGTTTTTGTTTTTGAAGGCACTTATCAGGACTTTTTGGACAGGGTAGGGTGGGAGGAAGATTCAAAAAAACCTAAAAAAGTTAAGAAAGAATCATTCGAAGAACAATACAATAAAAAGCACAAAGCGCTGCACGACAAAATCGCAAAAATAGAAAAGCAAATTGAGGACGAAGAATTAGAACTCGAGATTGGATGCAAAAAACTCGAAATTTTGATTGCGGAGCTTGATGCTCTTGATAAATCCAAGCCTTGATGGTCTCATGTTAATTTGTTAAGATATATATATGTTTAGATCAGAAATAAAAGTTCTTGATTGCACTATCCGCGACGGCGGACTCATAAATGATCATCGGTTCGATGATGGATTGGTAAAAGCGGTTTATAAGGCTGCATCACTAGCCGGTGTAGACTATGTTGAACTTGGCTACCGGCTTTCAAAAAAGCAATATTCACCTGATAAATATGGCCGAAGCAAGTTTTGCGACGAAGATTTCTTAAAAGAAATGACTGATGGTGTCGTTGGCGGAGCAAAGATTGCAACTATGGTTGATATCGGCAGGGTAGAGCTTGATCAGATAAATCAAAAAAAAGACAGCATGATCGATCTGATGCGTGTTG
>Ga0265296_1004135_pt1 | contig 12807 bp, 17 predicted proteins | sample MunlanPumphouse1_FD_189073 | JGI IMG/M metagenome (GOLD analysis project Ga0265296, IMG submission 189073) | Groundwater microbial communities from a municipal landfill in Southern Ontario, Canada - Pumphouse #1 | ecosystem: Environmental > Aquatic > Deep subsurface > Groundwater | place... | reverse complement strand
CCCAGAGGGCTTCGTCGCTCGAAGGCCCGACAGATCTAATGTCGATTGTCGCGTTCATGGCGTTTCTCCTCGCCGGACCCCTGCCGTGTCGATCGCGCCTCGGCCGAATGGCCCTTGTGCACATCTCCCTCTCCTCCGCCGCCCGATACCTGGCTGCGGGGCGACAGATGATCGGGATCTTCGGCGTCCTTCACGACGGGATCGGGCTGCAGCGCCTGCCGGTTCTGGTGGCTTGATCCCGGGCCGCCCCAGCGGTCGGCGTCCTTGTCTCGGTCCATCGACGTGTCTCCTTCTGTTGGTCCACGCCTGTCGAACCGTCGGCAGGACGCCGCGTTCCGACGGTCCGGCAGCGGGCACTGGCAGCAATGCGGAACTGCCCCGGCGGCTTCCTCCAGGTCCCCGCCGCTGGATCACCTTCGCGCAGGACGCCGACAGCTCGAACCGCGCTGAACGAAAAATCCGCCATCCGGGCGGTGGCCTTAATCGTGAACGATCGTTCACGGGCTGGAAATCAGTTCCTGATTTGTTCTTATTCTGCTAGGCGTGACGCATGGACGTCGCGGCGCCTCGCAAGATCATCCATGTGGACATGGACGCCTTCTTCGCTTCGGTGGAGCAGAGGGATGATCCCGCCCTGCGCGGTCGTCCCGTCGCCGTAGGCTACGCCGCCTCGCGCGGCGTGGTCGCCGCCGCCAGTTATGAGGCGCGTCGCTTCGGGGTGCGGTCGGCCATGCCGTCGAGCACGGCCTTGCGGAAGTGCCCGCAACTGATCTTCACGCCGCCCCGGTTCGAGATCTATCGCGCCGTCTCGGCGCAGATCCACGCCGTCTTCGCCGACTATACGGATCTGATCGAGCCGCTGTCGCTCGACGAAGCCTATCTCGATGTGACCGCCAATATCCGGGGGTTGCCGACGGCCTCGGCGACGGCGCAGGAGATACGCGCGCGCATCCTTGAGAAGACCGGCCTGACGGCGTCTGCCGGGATTTCCTACAACAAGTTCCTGGCCAAGCTGGCCTCTGACCAGCGTAAGCCCAATGGTCAGTTCGTGGTCCCGCCGGGGAGAGGGGAGGCCTTCGTCGAGGGCCTGCCGGTCAAGCGTTTCCATGGCGTCGGGCCGGTGACGGCGGAGAAGATGAACCGCCTGGGCATCGAGACGGGCGCGGACCTGAAGCGTCAGTCCCTGGCCTTCCTGCAGCATCACTTCGGCAAGTCCGGCGCCTGGTATCATGGCGTGGCGCGGGGAGAGGATCATCGCCCGGTCAATGCGGATCGCAAGCGCAAGTCGAGCGGATCGGAGACCACCTTCGCCAGCGATCTGGTCGATGCGGCGGCGATCGAGGCCGGGCTGGACGAGATGGCGGATGATGTATGGGCCTGGTGCGAAAAGGCCGGGTCGCTCGGCCGCACCGTGACGGTGAAGGTCAAATGGGCGGACTTCCGGCAGTCGACGCGCAGCCGGTCCTTCCATGAGCCGGTCGCCTCGAAGGCGCGGTTGCGGGAGATCGCCCGGCTGCTCGTGCGATCTCTCTATCCGCCGACCCGGGGCGTGCGGCTTGTCGGCGTGACCCTTTCCAATCTGGAGATGGCGTCGCCGGGACTATCGTCAGGGACGTCCGGGGCGTCTCCCGGGGGACTGGCGCTGTGACGGCCATGCTCCAGGCCGACCTGTTCGGGCACGCCCCCCGGCCGGTTGTTCCGCCAGGCTTCGACTATTGGTCGGATGCCCTGTCGGCGCCCGAGCAGGCGGCGGTCGTCGAGCAACTGCAGCGGCTGAGCTTCAGGCCCTATGAGCACATGGGCTACCAGGGCTTCCGACAGATCGCCGCCTTCGGACGCCGCTATGATCTGGAGCGGCGTCGACTGGAGACGGCCGCGCCCTGGCCGGACTTCCTGAGGGGGCTTCTGGGTCGCCTGGCCGGACGGCTGGATCTCGATGAGGAGGCCTTCGTCCAGGCTTTGGTCAACGAATATGCGCCCGGCGCCGGGATCGGCTGGCACCGCGACAGGCCGGTCTACGGGGAGATCCTCGGCGTCTCCTTTCTAGCGCCCTGCGTCATGCGTCTGCGCCTACGCCGGAAGGACGAGGCCGGGTGGCGCCGGGCAGCCGCGCTGCTGGAGCCTGGGTCAGCCTATCGGCTGTCCGGAGAAGCGCGGAAAGAATGGGAGCATTCAATCTCCCCGATGTCGGCCCTGCGCTATTCCATCACCTTCAGGACCTTGGCCTGACAGGCAAGCCAGCTTGCCTGGGGACGGCAGGCCGCGTCCGCAGACTTCGAACGAGCCTGCCGGACTTCGCGGGGCCGAGCCGCCAGGACAAGAGCGGCCGCTTCCCGGTGGGTGGGCCAGTCCTTGCGCAGGGCCGCTTCGCAGTCCGCGCGACATCCGACATTCGTCCTTGGAGAGACCCGTCGTTTCCTGCGGGGACGCGTGATTCCTGGAGCGCGCCTGTGTCGGGCTTCCGACACAGGGAGACGCCGTCCGCCGAAGGCGCTTGTCGAAGGAGGCGGAAACTGGGAGCGATCAATGCCCTATCTGGTCTCCTACGAAGTCGGAGAGAAGGACCTCGCCACCTGCGTGTCCGATGACTGCGCCGCCCTGCGTCTGGCGGCGTCATTCGAGGCTCAGGGGCTGACAGGTGTCGCCATTCAGGACGGTCGGAGCGGCGAGGTGTTTTCACCCTTGGCCTTCCGTATTCGATGCGGACCGGGTGCTGAAGGCATGCAGGCGGCAGACAGTCGAGGTTTCGAAAGCCGTCGCTAGCCGGCGGCGACGTCCTGACGTCAGGAAAAGGACAGCTCGGCGCGCTCGGCGCCTTGTCGCGCAACGAGACGCGCTGAGCGGCCTCTCACCTGGAGGCGGCCGATCATGACAGCCTCCCAGCCGGCTGGCAGAGTGATCGGGCGGCGGGCCCAGGACTCCGGTTCGCCGTCGTCCACCACCAGTCCGGTCAGCCCGTAGCAGAGACCGAGAAGCATGCCGCCGAGGTTGGCGAAGAAGGGGCCGGCCGCAGGCCCCTCGGCCCGGTCCAGCCGGTATTCAAGGCACTGGTGAAACCGGGGGCGGTCGTAGGCGGCGAAACCCTCCTCAAAGAGCCTGAGCGCCAGGTCCCGGTCGCCGGCCATGGTCGCCCAGGCGCAGTAGAGCGCGGGCAGCATGGGCGATCCGACATAGTCGGGCCAGAGCTTCAGGTAGAAGGCCAGCGTTTTGCGGCTCAAGGAGGGTGAGGCCGCATAGTCATAGGGGAAGAGGCCGGCGAGGGGGGAGGGGGTGGCGCCCTTTTCTTCGCGGCGGTCATAGTCGTCATGGGCGGCGATGACCCCGTCGGAGCGTACCGGTAGATAGAGGTCGGCGAGAACCGCCTTCCAGGCGTCGGGCGCGGCCCGTCGCAGGCGCTCGGCGGTCCGCAGGGCGCGCCGAAGCACGTCCGCACCGGCCATGAGGCTGAAGGCGTCGTTGTCCGGAGGCGAGGGAACCTCGGCCGGTCCCATGGAACGCAGAAGCTCAAAGCCGCGGTCTGTCCGGCTCACCCGGCTCACGAACCAGTCGGCCACCCCGCTGAGGACCGGCCAGGCTTCTTCCTCGAGAAATCTCTGGTCGCCCGTAGCGTCGGCGAACAGGGAGAAGGCGCGAGCTACATGCAGGGAGACATGGTCTTCATGATGGGCGGCGTCTCCGGCCCCGGGCGACGCCTCCTGGCCTGTGCCGGGTGCGGCTTCCCAGGGATATTGCAGCCCCTGGCGGTCGGAGAGACGCGCATTGGCCGCCGCAGCAGGCCGTCCTCGGCCCCTGAAGGCCAGCAGGGCGCGCGCCGCGTCCGGCTGCATGAGGATCAGGGGCGGCAGGCAGAAGGCGTCCACGTCCCACATCACATGGCCGTAGTAGTAGTGATAGTCCCGCCAGGTCGCGAGACCGAAGATCGAGGTGGAGGCCGGCGAAGCGGGGTGGGCGGAGGCGTTCAGGTAGTAGAAGGCGGCGTCGATAAGCGACTGGTGTCGCGCACTTGCGCCGACAATGACGATCCGACCTTCCCATATCTCCGCCCAGGCTGCGTGGTTACAACGTCTCAGGACGTCAAAACCCTCCTTGGTCGCCCGCGCCACGCGCCTGACCGCTTCCTCGTCGGGCCGAGCATGGAGGATGGAGGGAACCAGAGCCGCCAGTTGCCGGAATCTCGCAGGTCTCCCTGAAGTCAGTCGGATCTCATATTCCGTGCAGAGGGGACCGGCGTCGCTCCAGGTCAGGATCTCTCGTCGAGCGGACCCCGGAGCTTCGGTGGCGAGGGCCAGGCCGCATTGACTGAGCGCTTCGGCCGTTTCCCACAAGAGGCTGCCGTCGCAGACGGGTTCGGGTTCGCCGGGCGTGTCGGTGCGCCGTCGCGCGACCCGTCCGGTCAGTCCGGCGATCGACACGACAGCCCGGAACTTCACCTCGCAGGGGCCGTCGGCCGTGACCCGGACCTCCTGGGCGATGATCGAGGGGGCCGTGCGGCTGGCGAAGGCTACGACCTCAACTGATAGGCTCCGCATCCCGACCCGAAAACTGAAGGCGGAGTGAAGCTCGGCGGTCGCGAAGTCGTAGGACTGACGGAGATCGCCGACGGCCCAGGGCTGCTCGCTCATCCAGACGCCGTCGATCGCCAGGTCGCCGGACAACGGATAGGGGGCGGCGGCGGCCGCTTCGATCCCGCGCTCCGGGTGGGCGCCGATCAGGCCGCTGACAAGAACCATGCCGGCGAAGAGGGGGACTTCGCGAACCCTCAGGCCAATCAGGCCGTTGCTGAGATAGGCCGGCAGGTCGCCGTCTCGCGGCCCGGAGACGGCTTCGGGGCTCAACGGCGGCGCAGGGCGGTCATCCATTTGGCGGACGCGCCCCAGGCCTTTTTCCGCCGGGTTCGTTTGCTCGCCCCTGACCGGGGGACGCTTTGAAGATGTCGCCGACTACCGTCGCATCCGGGCCGTCCGGACCGGCGCGCCGGCGGGACTCGCGACCCACCCGCATCACGGCTTTGTCGGATTCTGCTGCTTCGGGCTTGCCGCCCGGCGTCGCGGCGTTACGCGCCCGCCCATGGGATTGCTTGGATGTCATGACCCTGCTCCTGACCTGCCCCCGCGATACAGACGGTTCTTTGACAGGATGGTTCCTTTTCAGGGGGCGGGCCGAATATGTGTCGGGCTTTGGTCTTCGAACTGCTCCTTTTTCAGGAGGGAGAGGGGCGCGCGCATCCTCGTCGCCGTGAGTTCTGGCCCAGGTGCGGCCCTGACCAGGATCGTCTGCAGCGAGCGAGCCTCTGATCAGCTCGCCGCCCAAAGCAACATGGGGGACCTATCGAATCCGGCGGATCTCTCAGGCGCGGCCGTCCGGTCGCACCTGAAGTCGCCGACGCCGACGGCGTGCCGGCGGAGGCCGCGGGACGGAAGAAACACTTCAGGCCCGGCGGCGTTATCATGATGCGCAGTCAAACTGCGTGGATCCAATCAAAAGGCGAAACCAGATGAGGCCATGGCGCGTCAGCGCACTCTGCAAGTAGGGAGTCGAGGGTGTCCGATACTCATCTTTATGGCCTGTTGTCCGCGAAGCTCAGCATTCGCCGGGATGTCCCAGTTCGGGCCGTCAATCGGCTGTCACAGGCTTTCTCCTCGTCACGACGGATTTCTGCGAAGGAGGATCTGGTCGTAGAGGGCGCTCAGGCATCAACCTGCATGTTCCTGACGTCAGGCTTCTGCGCGCGCTACCGCTTTTTGGCTGATGGACGGCGTCAGTTCACCGAGATCTGCATTCCCGGAGATTTTGTAAACCTTGGCTCCCTAATGAAAAAGCGACAGCCCCAAGGCCTTATCGCCCTGACCGACTGCAGAACGGCCGGCATTTCTCATTCATCGCTCGACCGGCTGATCCGTGAAGAACCGGAGCTGATGCGCAGCCTCTGGCTGGAAACCCTAATCGACGGGGCGATCAGTCGCGAATGGGTGCTGTCCCTGGGCGTGCAGAACGCCAAGGAGCGGTTCGCCCGTTTCTTCTGCGAACTCTTCATGAGGATGGAGATCGTGGGGCTGACGGAGGGCGACGGTTTCCGACTTCCCATGACCCAGATGGAGATGTCGGACATGCTGGGAATGTCCGCAGTGCACGTCAACCGCATCATGGGGGAACTGCGAGAGGAAGGGTTGATCGAAATGTCCGGGGGGAGGGTGCGCCTGCCGGATCTGGCAGGGTTGGCGGCCCTTGGCGAGTTCGAGCCAGATTATCTGGAGGCGCCCGCCGATCTCTTGCGAGCCATCGCATAAACCCGACTAGCCTGGTCACGAACGGGCCTCAGTCGCGCGTGTCAAGGCGGCTGGTGCGGGGCCGTAGCGACGGGCCCCAGGCGGCCTGATCAGAGCCTGCGGCCCAGTTCCCTTGCGTTGGGCCTTGGCGCTGATCGTGGATGGCTCCCGTGCCAGCGACCGAACGATCCCGCTCAGCGAATCGCACAGGCTCAGCGGGTGCGGCAAGCGCCGATAGGGGGCAAGCCGACATAGGAACTCACGCGACTGCCGTCTGTTTCCAAAGGGGGATGAAGTACTTGTTCAGTTACCGCTGGATTCGATGGGCGACCGTCCTGGGCTTCGCCCTTGGCGGGTTCTTTGACGGCATCCTGCTCCATCAAATCCTTCAATGGCATCACCTCCTCAGTCTGGTGCCGGATGTCTCCAGCCTCCGCTTTCAAGTGCTTTGGGACGGCTATTTCCACGCGCTCATGTATGCGATCGCAGCCCTCGGCCTCTGGGGGCTCTGGCGGGCGCGCAATGAGGGCACAGGGCCGTGGGGGCTTCAAACCCTCGGAGCGATCCTGGTGGGCTTTGGCGTCTGGCACTTTGTGGACAGCGTGCTCTCTCACTGGGTCCTCGGCATACATCGCATAAAACTGGACAGCCCCAGCCCGTTGATGTGGGATTTGATCTGGTTCTTCGCCTTTGCCCTGGTCCCCATCGTGCTTGGAGCCCTGATGTTGACGCGAAAGCGGAGATCGTCGCCCGTGCGCAATGCGACTCTGACAGTTGTGTTGCTTGGGTTGGTCAGCACGGGGGCGGGAGTGTGGGCGTTTCAGCCGCCGTTAGATCAACCAGAGTTTACAACGGTGGTTTTCCGGCCGGGGTCCGGATCAGAAACGGCGATCAGAGCGATGGCGGCGACGGATGCCCTGCTCGTCTGGTCAGATGCCGAAATGTCGGTCGTGGTTTTCAGACTGGATCCCTCCCGAAGGTGGTCCTTGTATCGATACGGGGCCATGCTGGTCAGCGGCTCGGGTTTGCCTGCCGGATGCTTCGACTGGAGCCGCGTGAGCCCAATGCAACGGTTTTAAAGCAGGGGGTCAATCTCTCAGAAATGAGCTTCGCCCGGCATGATCAGTGAGATATGCCTGGTTTCAAGGCTTGTCTTGCCACCGGTGGGGACCGGTAGAGTTGAGCCCTGGCGACGGCCGTCGACCGATCAGGCGTCCGGGCCTGATGAGAGAGGCGCGCCGAACGGTTCGTAGTCGATCCTGCCAAATAAGGACTGGTCCGGCGCCGGCTCTCGGGACGTCTCCACCGATCCGACCGGACGATCGCCGTCGAAGACGTAGCCGGTCCGACCGCTGAAACGAGAGCTCGGGCCTCCTGCATCGCTGGGCCGTCTTCGATGGCTTCCAACAGCGTCATTTCGACATCATGCTGAGCGTCGCCCTCAATGAAACAGAAGTAGATCATGACTAGTCCCTGGCGTTTCTGGCTGGAACCCGTCCCAGACTGGACGCGGCACGTCTTGGCGATGGTTCAGCGGGCAAGGCGACGACCGGCTTCGGCGCGAGGCTCATCGATCTGGAAGGCCCGGGCGAAAGAAGCCAGCTGCCAGAGACCCGAAAGCCCCACAAGAATGTAGACGCCGCGGGCGGCTGCGGAGCCGTCGCCAAAAAGGGCGGCAACGAGATTGAAATCGAAGGCGCCCACAAGACCCCAGTTCACCGCTCCGATGATGACCAGAAGAAGGGTGACGAGATTGACGACTTTCATTGTCTTTCCTCCGTACAATGCCGGTCAATCGGGCGGACCCACCACCTTGTTCCGCTAAGACCGGTATCGGTCAGAGGTGCAGGAACCCGCCGTTCCTGTCGGCTTGTCTTCCCGGAACGGCCCATCTTATCGCTCAGCCTGGCCGAACCCGTCAGCGTAGTGACGGATTGTTCTCGTGGAAACGTAGCCAACGCGAGGCGTAAAACCATGATCAGGAACCAAAAGCCCGACAGGACCGGACCCCGCAACATGAAGCGCATAGCGGGGGATCAGCCCGGCCCGGGCGCTCCAGGGGCGACCGGTCAAGAATGGGAGATCGAGGCGCTCGGTGACCTGGCCGACGAGTTGCTGATCGACGGTCAGGAGGAGGTGTTTTCCCGCACGGAGGTCGAAAGCGGGCGTTTCGAGCACCATGTGGGCGAAGAGCGGGTCGTTCCAGTGTCGCCTTCCCGACCCACGACCGCCGAATAGGAACCACGGTTCGGGCCATGGATTCAAATCCCATGCCTCACCCCCTTCAGGAAAAGGACGCCCAGTGGCGTCGTCGCGGCCATGGCGCCAGGCCGATCTTTGATCCCGGCATGGCTCCCGCCGGCGCCGATGAAGAGGCCGGAGGCGCGCGTTCGGTCGTTCCTGCCGATGAGGGACCGGGCGATCCTCTCCCGACGGAGCCTGTGTTCCAGCCGGGAGGGCCGCGTCTCACGCCGCGCTTCTGGTACGGATGCGCGGCTGCAGTCGGTCTCTTGATGCTCGTGTTCGGCCTTCTGAGCCTGTGAGCGGCCTTTCCAGAACAGCGCGAGGCGTCGAAGCGGATTTGTCCGCAGGGCGGAATGCCGCATCGATGATCCGAGATGAAGAGGATGAACATGCCCCACAATCCCCATGAAACCTCGGCCAGGGCCGTGCGGAACAACCGACCGGTCCAGGCTCAGTACGTCCGCCAGGGTCGAAGAGGGTCGCGCATCATGGCGGTCCTCCTCGCAGGGCTGGTGCTGACGGCACTGGGTTTCGCCCTGGTTTGGGCCTTCTGGGCGGGTCCCTTCGCCGCCGCGCCCGTTGACAACGGGGCGCAGGTCGAAGACGCCGCCGCCTTCCAGGATGAGGCGACCACGACGTCTATGGATGCACCCGGCCGTGCAGACGACCTCGGGACGTCGAATGACGCTCCGGGTATCGACGCCGATTCGTCACGCTGACTTCGGAAGCGCGCAAGCTTCAGGGCAAGATGCCGAGCTTCATATTCGAGTCCGACGCGGGGCCTGAGGGGACAAGGATCAGGAGGGAATCGAAGCTTGCCTCTGTGCAGGAGGCACAGGTCGAGGCGGTTCGCACTCTGGGCGAACTTCTTCGGGATGACGGACCCGGTTTCTGGGTTTTGCGCGAGGCGCGGATGACCGTCTTTTCATGGCCGGCCGAGGTCCTGTTCCAATTGGTTGTGAGCGCCGTGGCGCCGAAGACGCTCGGCGCGATTGCGCAGAACGAACGGCGAGAGGACCCGGGCGCCTGTCGCAAGGCCTTGTGGGAAATGCGGGAGATCGCCGCCGCTGCCGCCCTTCAGGACAGTCCCATGACCGATCAGGAAGCGCTGCGAACGCTCGCCGCCATTGCGGCCTGGGTGCAGTCGGAGACGCCGAACGACAGCGCGGCCTGCGGGACTGTGATCGATCTCCTGGTTGATCTCACGACCGGCGTCGATATCGACGCTCTGGACGACGCTCGGGCCCTCACGCTGTTTCGCCGGATTGAGAAGAGCCTGTCCGTCTGACCTGGGCCGTTGGCCGGTGGCTTCAGGGTCCAATCTCGATCCAGGTCGGAGCGTGGTCGCTTGATCGCTCCCAACCTCTGACCTCATGATCGACGCTGGAGGCGCGGAGGCGATCAACGAGGGACGGGCTGACGAGAAGATGGTCGATGCGTAGTCCCGCGTTGCGGGCGTAGGCGTTCCGGAAGTAATCCCAGAAGGTGAAGACGATTTCCTGCGGGTGGTGGAGGCGCAGGGCGTCTGTCCATCCCTGGTCGAGAAGGCGGCTGAAGACGTGGCGCGCCTCGGGGCGAAAGAGGGCGTCGTCTGTCCAGCGCTCTGGCTTGTAGACGTCCGCCGGGGTCGGGATGATGTTGTAGTCGCCCGCCAGGATCACCGGAGCGCCGGTCTCAATCAGCCCGGCGGCATGAGCGATGAAGGCATCCGCCCAGGCGAGCTTGTACTCAAACCGGGGACCGGGCGCGGGATTCCCGTTGGGCAGATAGAGGCAACCCACCAGAACGCCGTTGATCGCAGCCTCGATATATCGGCTCTGGTTTGGGTCAGGGTCGCCCGGGAGGCCCCGGCGGGTTGCATGGATGGCGGCGTCTCTCGCCAGGATGGCGACCCCGTTCCAGCTCTTCTGACCCAACCAGATCGCCTCATATCCGATGTCGCCAAGGGCCTTTGCGGGAAAGTTCCCCTGTTGGGCCTTAAGCTCCTGGAGACAAACGACGTCCGGGCGGCTGGCCTTCAGCCATCGGAGCAGAACGGGCAGTCGGCCGTTGATCCCGTTGACGTTATAGGTGGCGATCCTCATCGCGGACCTGTCCGGAAAGTTGAGGTCCGGCGACCCGCGTCAAACACAAGAGCCGTTCGAGCGAGAGGCAGAAAGACCATGACGTTTAAAGGCGGCTGCCGCGAAAGTCGTTCCGCGGGCGCCTGGCCGGCGTCGTCTCATGAACCTGCGTCTGGCGGGGCTGAAGCCTTGATGTCCACGCGCCAGATCTCGCGGCCTTCGGAGTTCAGAACGACCAGGCCAAAGCTGATAGGCCTCAGACCGGGCGAAGACTGCTCAGCGAGCAGTTCAGCGGCGAAACGAACCCCTTCTCGATAGGCGACTGCGTCCGTGGCGGCCGCGTTGTCGAGCACGAATTCCTTGTCCGGTTGCGTGACGATATATCTGTAGAGCGCCTTCATGCGCCTCTATACGCAGGAACGGGGAGATCGGATGATCTCACGGGTCAGACGTCGGCACAGGGGGCAGACCGCCGGGTTCGAGCGGCGCAAAGGATCGACGATCCGAGTAGACGAGGCTGGCGCCCCCGCTCGGCGCCCCCGACATGTATTGTGCAGGCGAACTGATCTTGCGCGCTCATGCGCCGGGCGTCTTCTGTCATTCACTCAACGAGAGCTCGCCGGAAGGAAGGGCATCAGTATCAGCATGAAGATAGTCGGGATCGAAAAAGGAGAAGGTCCTGAGCGCCTCAAGCTCGTGAATGATGAGTCTGCGGTTGCGCAGACCGACCAGACCCCTGCCTCTCAGGTCCTGAAGGGAACGGTTGACGTGCACGGCGGACAGGCCAAGCAGATCAGCTACCTCCGACTGGGTTAAAGGAAAATCGCATGTAGCGCCCTCCGCCAGCCCCACTAGGACCTGACGAAGATGCAACTCGCAGAATAGATGACCGAGACGTTCTGAAGCGGTGCGCCTGCCGAGGCTGACGGCATGTTCGCGTTCGATCGCGATCGTCACGAGCAGATCCCACCATAGAGCCTGCTCGATCCGGGGGCTGGCGCTCGCCGCAGCCCGGATAGCGTCAGGACTGAATCGGCCAAGTCGGGCAGTATGCCGAAGGGCTCGGCGAGGTCTCCGGGAAGCAGAATGGACAGGATCTGGCGTTGGCCGTTCCCAAGGTCGCGATAGGTGCAGGCCCAGCCCTCTAGCACGAGGGTCAGGAAGCGCGGCGGTGCGCCTTCGCGAATGATATCGCCGCGGGCGTGGACCAGACGCACGCCCCCGTAAAGGGTGCGTAGTGACCTCTCGTCGTCTTCGTCGATCCAGGCGCCATGCCTGAGTTTTCGCACCAGGAAGTCCAGAGCAATCCCCAAATGAAGTCGGCGACAGCGACGGGAATTGGCCGCCCAAACAAAAGTGTCTCTCTTGATCAGCAAGCAAAACGTCTACCTGACCGGGTTTGGTTCCGCGCTGCCTCGGTGAACTGGGATGATGTCGGTTGGCTACGAAAGCGCGCGATTAGCCCTAATGTGATCCCGGAAGCGATGATTTCCGGCATTCCCGGGCGCCCGCACGGCGAGCCACACAGGGTGTCGCGTGACGATATGGGTTCTAAGGCTGGCCGCCCAGGCCTTCACCTTGCGCCGGGTTGCGGCCGCAGCCGAACGCAGGGTTTGAAGAGCGGGCCTGTCGGTCAAGGTCGCCTCCGGTGAAGCTGGTCAACGCCTGAGGCCACAAAGCGCGCCATGGGCTGTGGCCCGATGCGCAGGCTCGCGCTTTCGAAGCCGCGCCGCCTCGCGACCGGGGAACGGGCCGCGAGGCAGGGACATTAGAGCGGCAGGCCCCAGCGCGCCTCATAATGGTCGCGCGTCTTCAAAGGATGACCCCATGCCCGATCATCACGCAATGCAGGATCCACGCAGCCAGTATCCCCGGCCGCCGTTTCCGCGCCAGCCTCAGGCCGAACCCGGTTTGGCGAGCCGGATGACGCCGCGGCCCGATCACGGCGAAGAGAGCTATATCGGCCATGGTCGTCTCAAAGGGCGCCGCGCCCTGATCACCGGCGGGGATTCCGGTATCGGACGAGCGACGGCCATCGCCTATGCGCGCGAAGGCGCCGACGTCGCCATAGCCTATCTGCCGTCAGAGCAGGCGGACGCTCAGGAGGTGATCGCCCTGATCGAGAAAGCCGGAGTAAAGGCCCTGGGCTTGCCGGGCGACGTTAGGGACGAGGGTTGGAACGCCACCATGACTGCGCGGGTCGTGGAGGCCTTTGGCGGTCTCGACATCCTGGT
>Ga0265296_1004134_pt1 | contig 12808 bp, 7 predicted proteins | sample MunlanPumphouse1_FD_189073 | JGI IMG/M metagenome (GOLD analysis project Ga0265296, IMG submission 189073) | Groundwater microbial communities from a municipal landfill in Southern Ontario, Canada - Pumphouse #1 | ecosystem: Environmental > Aquatic > Deep subsurface > Groundwater | place: Canada... | reverse complement strand
CAGTGGGATCCTCAATCTCCTTTGCAGTGAGCCATTCTTGCATTTTTTTTCTTGAAGCAAGAACTAATTGCTTGAGTTCCTGAGGATGAGAGCCATAACCCATCTCAGGAAAGATGTTTTCAGGAGCAACAAAAACAGGATCAATCGGAACTAATTTTCCATTCTTATCTTTTTGTTTTCTTTCATTTGACATCTGCATTGCATAAAGGCCTGCTTCAGCATAAGATTTGAGAGACTGCTTCAAAGCATAGTCTTGCAGAGGAACAATAAATTCACGTTTCCTCTTCATTTCTTCTGCTTGCTGCGCGTATGATACTGCTGCTTCTCTTGTATGGTTGATCTGATGATTAAGTGCTTCCAATCTTTCTTTTATCGCCTCGCTTGGTAAAATATTATGGTATTGCGCGTATTCACCCATTTCTTTGTTGATAGGAGAACGCGACATTATTTTCCATTGTTCTTCCTTAGGAATCTTGTTTTCTATATCCTTGTAGAATCTCAGAGCTTCGTTAAGTTTTTTTACAGCATCGATATACTCTGGAAAATGGCCTGTGTGATAAAGCTCCCAGCCTCTTGACTGCCTTTCCTGAACCTTCAATTGCGCGTCAATAAATTCCTTTTCAGGCCTGATAAAATTCTTGTCGCCAGGTTTTGCCCCGCTCTCCTTATTTTTTTTGGCAGCTTCATCTTCAAAGCGCTTCCAATCCCATTCCTCTGTTATGAATCCACTTTGGTCTTTGTTGAATTCAGGAACTCTATCCTTCTCTTCAACAACAGGTCTTTCAGCATAATCGATATATTCGCCTTTTTTGACGCGTATTATCTTTCCTGTTTCAGGATCAGACCAATCATAATCATTTGGCGCAGTTTTGAACTTTGGAAGATGAACAATCCTATTCCTGGCAACTTCTTCTATAAGATGGCCAGTTCTTGTATCAACAAGATAAACTGTTCCTCTTGCAGGCTCCTCAAGAAATTCCCTGAATAATTCTTTACCTGTGCTATCAACCCAGCCAGTCTTGTCATCCTGGTCAATGAATTTTCTTTGGAATTCACCAGTATGAACAACAACAGCCTTAGCACCAACATCAGCTGCAAACTCGATTGCTTTTTTAACTTCATTAAGATTGTGCTCTCTTACTCTGGGATTGAACTCATTTCTTTGGAAGCCAGACATGTTTGCAACAACTTCAGGAGGTGTATGAACTGAAGTGAATTTTACCTCATTTACTTTGGCCATTTCTCTAAGATCCTGTCTAGCATCCCGACCGTAGTTTTCCATACCAGAAAAAGGTTCTCCACCATCAGGCTTTGCAGCAAGTTCAATTGTTGAAGAACCCTCAAAAATAGCTCCTCTGACAGAATCTAGAAAAGTCTCACCTCTTCCCTCAGAAACAGACTTACCAAGCTCGCTGACCTTCACATCTCCAGATGTTATAGGCTCCTGAATATCCCTGGCCCTTTTTCTAGGGGCAGAATACTGCTGGTCCATGGGGCCATAATAGTCGATGTTGAATCTCACAGCTGCAGCCTCTTTTCTTGAATAATCTGGTTCATTATTTTGATATAAATTTGATTGATTATATTGATATTAATCATAGTGCATTATATTATTGTGACAAAAATGTAACTTAAAAGCATCTAAGACCTTCGAGTATATTAATCTTTTTCTAAACTGTGAGAAGAAAAAGTCAGCTGGAATTTTTTGTCTGTTAAATTATTTGCCTGTTATATTTTAATCCAATTATTAATCCACTTATTAATCAGCTCATTTTTGGCAGAGATTGATACACGCACACTTAACTATTATTAAAGGCTAGTTTAATTTTAGTATAACTATTCCTTAATTAGAGTTTAATTTTGGTAAGATTTATATATGGATGCATATTTCCTGGGTATATGCTTATAAAACGCGAAATAACCTCAAAATTCGAAAAATTGTCTGGTTTATATCCTATAGTTGCAGTTGTAGGCCCAAGACAGGCAGGAAAAACAACATTTCTAAAAATGCAGAAGGCCGAGAAAAATATTAATTATGTGCTGTTTGATGATCCTGATGTCAGACAAATATTTGATGCCGATATAAAGAAATTTGAACGACAATACTTAGAAGGTAAGCAGGCCACTATTCTTGATGAAGTTCAGAGTGCCGCAGATCCTGGCCAGAAGTTAAAATACCTTGCAGACACTGATAGAAAACTATGGATTACTTCTTCATCCGAGACAATCATGGGAAAAAATGTGTTAGGCTACTTAGTTGGCAGGGTATCAATACTTAGGCTGTACCAATTTTCAATAAATGAATTTCTTCTCTCCAAGAATATCATTGAGACCACTCCTCAAATTATTGAAAGAGAATCTGAGACGCATATGCAGTATGGAGGTTATCCAAAGGTGGTCATGACAAGTGAGATTGATCTTAAGCAGACAATATTAAGGGATCTTTATGAAACTATGATTCTCAAGGATGTGGCTCGCGTGTTCTCAATACAGGACATAAACGCGCTTGAAAGATTCAGCGAGTATATCGCGATAAATATAGGCTGCCAGTTATCTTATGAGTCAATCACACAGACGATAAAATTGTCATTCCCAACAATCAAGAAATATCTTGATGCCCTGGAGAAAAGTTATTTTTTGATATTAATCAGGCCATACTTCACAAATAAGAACAAGGAACTGTCAAAGCAGCCAAAAATCTATATGCTTGATACAGGGCTAAGAAACATATTGGTTAAAACAATAGCAATTGATGGGAAAATATTTGAGAATTATGTTCTCACAGAACTTGTGAAATCAGGAAACATTCCAAAATATTGGAGGACAAAAACAAAAACAGAGGTTGACTTCATAATTGAAAAAAATAACGAGATAATTCCCATTGAGGCTAAGATTTCAGAAACAAAGATAGGCCGCGGCCTTCAATCATTCATTGCAGAATACAAACCTGCCAGGGCGTATGTTGTGGTTCACAAGACAGGAGAAAAGACTATGAAAGCAGGTAATTGCACTGTCAAGTTCGTGAATATTTTGAACCTAAAAAAAGAACTAGAATCATAAAGTATCCTGATGCAAAAAAGTCAGCGAAAGATATTTAAGCATGAATTAATTACAGTGGCAAAAGGTGAAATAATGGCTGATAACATGATTCCTGACAAAATTCCAGAAAATATCTTTGGCAAAAAAGATTCAAAAAAAGTTTTATCTGATTCTCCAATAGTCCTCTCAAATAATCCTTCTCTTGTGAATTGTGACGCAGATACTGCTCAAAATAATACACAAGAAATTAAAGATGTCAATTCTGTGTGTAGCGACTGCCTCAAATGGGAGTCCTACGGAGACAAGTGCTGGGTGCACTGGAAAGGAAAAAAAGAATGCACACAAAAAGCAAGAAATTCAGACGAGTGGCAGGATGAGCAGAAGTTTAGGCAGTTTTGATTTTGATATTTAATAATAAAAATTAATTTGTAATTGATCAAAAAATAAAGAGGTGTAATGATGAGATTTCGGGAAACAATAGCAAATATCTTCAGGAGGAATCCAAAAGCTTCTCAACAGCAAATTATACAACAAGCAGAAAAAGCAGGAGTGCCTCCTTCGGTTGCTGTTGCTGAAGTGAAAAAAGAGGGCGTGCTTCTTAGGGCAAATGTCAACGCACAAAAACAAGTTTTGCAGCAAGAGGTTGAGGTTCTTAAAAAAGCAGGAAAAGAAGCGGATACTGATTTTAAGGCTGTGCGTGAGGCAAAGGAAAAGATTGAATTAGCCCATACAGCTTTGCATAGAGCACAAAAATTAGTTTATGAACTCGAACGAATTATTTACTCAAGAAATGAATCAATGCGCAAGCTTGCTCCTTTAGCGACCTCCAGTAAGTGGGTTCAGGGAAGAGAAATGCATTTATACAGCGAAAATATTAAAAGCATTTATTCAAAAATCATCCGAGTGACTGCAAAAATGATGGAATTAGAAATGACAGTCAAGAAAGAGGAGCTTATCAGCGAAAATATGAAGAATTCTATACTCTCAAACACGCATGAGTTTAATGCGCTTATCAAAGATTATTTGTATAATGGAGATAAAAGCAGCGTTTATGAAGGAGATATTAAGAACATGGAACGTAAAATGGATTCTTTTCTTAAACAATATGCCCCGATTAATTATGATTGGATAAAAATGGCAGTCTCGACAATGCATTCTTTGCAGCTCGAGCTTGATAAACTTGTGTCTGATTGTGCTCGCTTAAAATCAAGCCATATTGATTTTGATGAAAAAGATGCGCAAGTCGGACCGCTAGCCACTCCTAAATTCAGAGATAATATCAACAAGATTGCAGACCAAATCATTGTTCTAATCAATAAATCAGACAAAGATTTTAAGGCAGGCATCGGATTACTTCTTCGAGTAGAAGAAATTGATAAACAGATTCTGCAGCAGGAACAAATGTTTCACGGTGATATGATGAGATCAGCCCGTAACTTCCTGAATTTTGACAAGATATATCGTGGAGAGTTGGAAAAAGAATTTGTACATGTTTAATCCTTTCCGTTTTTATCAGTTTTTTATTTTTTTATTTCTTCTTCCCAAAGAAACTAGACAAATCCTTCTGCTGGCCTGTCTTCATCAAATCATCTTTAGTAAAACCAATAACATTCAGAATTCTCTCAACACCAGGTATTATCTGATTGTTGATGTAATAAACAGGGTCGTAGTCCTGCTGGCCAATCTCATCGGGAAGTCTTGCGCGCTCCCTGATAATGCCTTCGCCCCTGACAATAACATATTTAATCATGCTTCCAGCACCAACAGGAATTCCTCTGGCCTGCATCCTCTGAGCTACAGCTACATGAGGGCCTACTGAATCATAGGCTGAGATGTCTTTTGTGAGCTGAGTCTTTATTATGACTTTTTCTACTGGGATTTTGTTTTCTTTAAGGTCCTTGATCACATCACGGGCGTACTCTAGAGGCTTCTCTTTATTGCTTTCCTTAAGTACCAGATTTATAATATTTTCCTGAGTCTCTTTTGCAATAAAGCTCCAGTTCCTTCTCACTGTCTCAAAACCTTTAATCTTGACAGTACCATCCTCGGCAAGAAGCGCGTATTTTTTCTTAGCACCAACTCCTCCAGAGAAATTGCCTGCTGTACTGCTTCCAAGTGCTTCAGCTTCCTTTGCGCTTTCCTTTGTGAAAACAAAGAGACCCTTTGGATAATATCCTTCAAACTCCAGCTCCATAATGCCTGGAAGCTTCATATTAATCCATTCAGCAAATCTCTTCGAGTCCTCTTTAGTCTTAGCTCCAAGCGAAAGAAAAATGCTGTCTGTATCTGAGTATAACACCTTAAACCCTGCTTTTTTTGCCTCCTCAATAACCATCGTGATGTAATGCCTGCCATAAGCAGTTGTTGCTTTTGCCGACTCAATGCTATACCATCTTGCTGCAAAAAATCCCAGATAACCATAAAAAGAATTAGCAAGAAGCTTAAGACTGTTTTGCCTTGCCTCGAGCAAAGGATTTCTCGTGAACTGTTGACCATGTTTTTCTGCTTCTTTTTTCTCGTCCTTTATCATCTCCTTTATGCGAGATCTGCGGCTTATCAAATCTTCAATGATACGGGGAACAAAACCTTTCTTCTTCCTGCAAAACCACATCTTATCCTGCTCAAAAGGAACATATTGCGCATCATCCCTGCAACAATCGCATTTAAGAGTTGAAGGCGCGAGATTATGGCTTGTGATCAGCGACGGATACAGGCTTCGGAAATCATAGACAACAATATCAGAATAAAGTCCTGGAGTTGGTTCATAAACAAAAGCTCCTGTGAAAGTCTGATTTCTTCTTTTTGATATCTCCTGATAACTTGGCTTGTTTGGAACAAGCTGATTGTACTGCCGGCTTTGCCTTATGAGAAGCCATTCCACAAGCTGAGAGAAACCAGACCTATTGACATCAAAAAGAGGAATTCCAACAATTTTTACTAGCTCAAGAATATTAGGCATAATTTTGTGAGCAAGTTTTAGGGTGAGAATAGCATCCTTCAGGTTGTACTTTGCAAAATCATCAAGCTCATCAGTGTTTCCGTCCCAAGCAACAGCAAGGTTTTCAATATTAATATCATCTTTTCCCTCTCCAAGAAGCTCTTGCGCAACATTCTCTAGACGGAAAGATTCAGTATCAAGAGACTGGCCCATAGCTCTTCTGATAAATCTCAACACATCAAGATGCGCAATACCAGGAATCATCACTGATGATGTTTCTGCTCTTCTGTTAACAATCATTTCTGAATAATCAAGCCCGAAATCCAGTTTGATCTTATGCTTTGCAGCCCGAGTCTGCAGATAAGGAAAATCAAAACCATCAGAATAATACCCTGCGATTATGTCAGGCTTGAAATCCTCAATAATCTGTTTGATCTTCAATATTAAGTCTGCTTCAGAATCAACAAAAATAATTGACTTATTATCAGTCTTAAAACGCTTCCAGGTGATGACTTTTTGAAATCCATCACCTGCAAGGGCTGCCATTATTATGGGATTTTCCTCGGGCAGAATGGCCTTTCCAAGAGGATTATAAGTTTCAATGTCAAAGGAAATTATCCTTGGATGTTCAATAACCTGAGTTGATTGTTGAGTGATTTCTTTTGCTCTCAGAACAAACACTTTTGAGTTAATCGCATCTTTTGTATCCTTTCCTTTTTCTTCTTCTCCTTCAACAGAAGTGAGAACCATAGGAATGACTCCCTTATCAACAAGATATTTTCTTGAAAGAGAAACATCATACTCAAAAATATTTTGGAGTTCGGGCCAGTCCTTGACAACTTCATAGACAATATCCAGATCAGAGGGAATTGCAGAAGAGACCTTCACAAACTTTATTTCCTTTCCCATATCTCTAGAAACAATCTCTGATGATATCACAAGTTTTCTCGGCTCCTCGGACTCAGAGGCCCGGGCCCTGAGAGATTCAACCTTGCGAACAAAAAAATCAAGCGATTCATTATCCTTAAGCTGCGCAAGAAAATAAGGAGCAAACTCATCAAGAACAAGAATCTGCTGGCCGAATTTACCTTCAGCATTCACAGTCCTGCCAAAAAGCTGCGCGTATGTTTTGTTGTTTATTACCTTGTGACCAATGTCTATTGGGAAAAAGTCTATTCTTACCATGTCTGCTTATCACACCCCGTGCATGATGCTCGAAGTTCTTGCGTTAATATAAAGGTTTGCGTGATTAGTCGAAGAAATAAGCTGGGCCTATCAAAGGTGGGCTTATCATATTGCAGCAACGCGGTTATTTCCCAGAATCTATTCCCCTGAATCTATTCCCCTGAATCTATTCCCCTGAATCATACCACTGCAAAAGCTTTTGCGAAAATATTCCTATTGTTTTCTCCCTGTCAATTCCTTCAACGAATATTGACATAAGATTCCTTGTGTACTGGCTAACTACTTTTTTGTCTTCTGGGTCCAGCTTTTTGAGCTCTTTAAGAAATTGGTCTGGGTGGTATTTAAGGATCGCGGAGTCAAGCACAATGTTTTGGTCAGAGGCAATGAGCTCAGGATAGGCCATCTTAAGACAAACATTGACGCTTTGACCATGATAATTATGTTCATTGAATAGATAATCAATGCCTTTTTTCACAATCAGTTTGTTTTGTTCCCTTAGGTTGGAAAAAACCTGTGAATTTGGGCTTTGGTGCTCAACCCCTTTCATCTTACCGTATTTCAAGAAATAATCTGCGAATTCAATCCAAAAATAATGCACTCCAGAAAATTCTTCAGAGTCAAGAATATCTGCTCTATAATAAGGCATGTCAGGGCCCATCAGCGCAGAGTCATTGCCAAGCTTGTCATAATAATCGCTCACAAAAACAACAAGCATTTTTTTATCCTGCGGAAGCAAACGGTTTATTTCAGCTGCGCAGCGCTGAATCTCGCACAAGTATTCTTGAACTTTTTTTTCCGAGCGCCTGCTGAAAATAAAATCAACATCATCCTCACTTTCAATGACATAATCATACCTGCCAGTCCCATTGAACTTTTTTAGGGATTCAACTGTTTCTAGAAACACTCCAGGATTGCCATCAAATGAGTCCAGGACTGATCTTGCAATTGCACACGCGCTTACATTCTTGTGGTTTAGGTTCTTATTCTTTTCCAGAAATTCAGAGCCAAAGAATCTCAATATAGTTGCGGCGCTCGCAAACATCTCCTGTTCATGAGAGTAAGGGTGGCCTGCCTTAGGGAGAGCAGTCAGGTATGTAGATTCATCAATGAGGCTGAAAAGAGATTTTGCATAAGCAGCATTCTCCTCAATGTTAGGAGAATAAGGCATCTTTTTCTCTGATTCTATTGCACAGAGATAATGACCAATCACTTTTTTAAGATATTTGTCTTTTATCCCAAAACAAAAAAAATGATGAGTTGCTTCATGGAAAGCGACAAGGTCTGCATGTTTTGTATCAAGAAAAGTGTCTGATCCAATGATAGATTTTACCGACGGAACATAAGCAGCATACAACACTTTCGGGGTGTTTTGAGACGGGATTTCTGAATGCAAAAAGACTTTCATAAGTTTTTTGTCCTTAGGCATGCAGTCATTGATTCTTACAATTTCCCTGCATACCTTTTGGGCGTTCTTTTCTCTGATTGTTTTTCCCTTTCCATATAACACTTCAATTCCAAAAGCTTTGAGCGTATCAATGTCTGGCTGAAAACTTTTTTCTCCAATTATCCTCGGAGCCAAACCATTATCAGGATGATAAGTGATGATAAATTTGTTGACAACAGATTCAAGAGTACTCACAAACCCCTGAACCAAAACATAAGAATGCCTTTGGTTATTGGTACTAAACTCGGAGCGGAAAAAGGAGCTCTCCATAAGGGTAAGTTGAGTGTAAATGTTTGATTTCTCTTTCTTAGCTCCTGTAAAAAGAAGTTCAGCATTTTTCCCTTTCTCTGAAGAAAGCTCCACTGTAAAATACGCCTTTTCAGGCATGTCATTACATTTTATTGTAAAACCAAGACAAGTGTTGTTGTGCTCTATCTTAGAGGCCATCAATGGATATTCTGATTTTTGGGGTGTTTTTGGTTCAATAGCAATATTAGCATTAGAAAAAAAGTCCATTGGATTCTTCTGTTCAAAATTAAACATAATTGATTCAAGACTTGCTGGTTTAAGATGAGATGCAAAAACCTGAGCAGGTTTATTTTGCAGCGCGATGCTGTTAGTTGATTTTTGATATACATTCAATCCTAATGCAGACACAGCAAGCATTCCAAAACCAAGAAGAGAATTTTTGATCATTCCTTTAAGGTCTTTTTTGGAATTCGTTGTTGCATAAGAAATATTTTTGAGTCTAGACGAATCACTGGTCGTCATATAACTGATTACCATAACACGCCCCCGCAGCCCCTTAATCCAATGCAATGTTCGTGGAATTTATATAATTTTGCAGGCATTGTTGGATATTGCAGAAAACCTTTTTAAACTCCATCATCTTATTATGGAATATGGACTCATTAATATTATTCATCATTGTTTTGCTTGCTACTGCAGCAGCCCAAATACTGGGAGGAGTCTTTGTCTGGTTCTTGATGAGGCGTTTCTGTCATAACCTCAGGACAATCATTATCATCGAGATCAGTCTTATGTTCCTGGTCTCAGTTTTCTTGATAGAAGAATCGCTGAAAGTCACTCCAGTGGCAATATTGTTCATTGTGATTGGAGTGCTTGCAGTGCATGTACTTAATAACATTATACCACATAAGCACTCCTGTGGGCCTGAAAGGGTCAGCCTTTTGGTGCTTGTCGCAATGTGCTTTCACGAACTTCCAGAGGGGCTTGCTTTTGGAGCAGCTTTTTTGCTGAACCCTTATCTTGGTTTATTGACTGCTGGTGTTATGGCGCTTCACAATATTCCAGAAGGAGCAGTAATTGCAATACCATTCTTTGCCAAAAAAAACTTCGGAGGGGGAATACAAGCAGTGGCATTGACGCAGGTGTTCTATATCGCCGGGGGACTGGCTGCTTATTTCTTATTGATGAATATCCCTGCAGGATTCCAGGCACTAAGCCTTGCATTCGCAGCAGGAGCAATGCTATATATAATAATGGAAGAATATTTAAGAATGGGAAAATGTGATGCTTGAGATAGAGTATCAATACTTAGAAATCATCTGCACATAGGCAGAATATTTTGCAAAGACCTCTTTGTGATTTTTCACTCTTACAATATTTTCTGGCAATTTTTTCATACCCTCTGGCAGGTTACGCAGCTTGTTATGGCCATAAGAGCCATTCAGATCAAAAAGCATAGAGAATATTCCGTGCTCTGAGCAGTCCAAACAATACTCAAGACAGTCATCAACAATGATTGCTGCATTGATCTTTTTGCATAAGATTCCCTTAGATTTATTGATTTTTCCTGTTTGAGCAGCAGCTTTTGGTCCATCACTAAAATAATGATCAGAATAATGTATTTTGAAATCAACACCGGGAGTGTATTTATCAAACCAGTTTTGATTTATTACGTCAGTACTCGTAGGTCTTGAAGTTATGTAAGGCAAACAAGGGTCATCATAATATTTTTTTAGGATATTTTTCACTGCGTAGACGCATTCAATTGCTCCGGGAACAGGGGGGAGATTTTTGAAAAAATCAGTCTGGTAAAATTCTAATACTCGTCTTAATGCCTCCTGTTCGCTGCAGCTCCAGGTCTTATGCAACGCATAGGTTTTGTGGTCTTTGAGTAATGCCTTCCCTTTGTTTTGGGTCCCAGCATTTCCATACAATTTATTGTTCCATCTGAAAAGAGAAGGGCCGAGCCTTGCAATAACATCATCAATGTCAAAAGCAATCAAGATTCCGTCGGAAAACTCTGTTTTTTTGTCAACCATGGCATACTTGAGTTATGTTTTTCTTTAAATTTGTTTCTGAAAGAATCAGGAAATTTTTGCGACTTGCCTGATGTGACCTTTTCTCGACGAGGAATTTTTGAAAAACCCGCAAATAATGTTCTGCAAAAGCGAAAGTATAAAAACCCTTCAAGAAAAAATGAATTAATAATGACTGAAAAAACAAAAATCGCACCAAAAAGCGTTACAAAGATAGTCCCTAAAATACCTGAAAAGTCCAAAACATTTAACTCCAAAGGAGTAGAACTTATAATCAGCGAAAAACCAAAAGCAGCGCAAAAGATAGCAGAGGCACTAGCAGACGGGAAAGTCAATAAGAAATCCGTCAACGGAGTGCCATACTACGAAATAAGACATTCTGGAAAAAGCATAATCGTAGCATCAACAGTGGGCCATCTTTTCGGAATATCAGAAAGTGAGGGCAAGAAATGGACTTATCCAGTGTTTGACGTGGAATGGCGACCAAATTATGAGACCAGAAAAGGAGATTACTCAAAAAAATATTTTTCTGTGCTAAAAACACTAAGCAAGGAAGCAGATGAATTCACAGTTGCATGCGACTATGACATAGAAGGAGAAGTCATAGGAGTAAACATAATCAGATACATCTGCAAGAAAAAAGACGCCAACAGAATGAAATTTTCCACTCTGACAAAGCCAGATATTGAAGAGGCCTATTTACATAAGGCAAGCACAATAGACTGGGGACAGGCAGAAGCAGGCCTGACAAGACATGAGATGGACTGGTATTACGGCATAAATATCAGCAGAGCGCTCACACAGGCAATAAAAACAACAGGAGCATGGAAAATATTATCATCAGGACGAGTCCAGGGGCCAGCACTAAAAATAATCGTAGACAAAGAAAAAGAAATACAGGCATTTGTGCCAACACCCTACTGGGAAATAGAACTTTTGGGCAGCGTCAAGAAAGGAGATCTGACTGCTTATCATATCCACGGAAAATTCGAGAAAAAAGAAGAAGCAGACATTGTGATGAAGACTGTCCAGGGTAAAAAAGCAATAGTTGATTCTGTGGAAAGAACTGAAGAGAACAGAATTGCTCCAACACCATTTGACCTCACAACACTGCAAACAGAAGCCTACAGATGCTTTGGAATAAGACCAAAAGATACACTCGCAATCGGCCAGAATCTATACACTGAAGGATTAATATCATACCCAAGAACCAGCAGTCAGCAATTGCCACCAGCAATAGGATTCAAAAAATTGATTTCTGAACTGACAAAACAGGAAAAACATAAGCAGGCAGCAACTGAAATCTTGCGCAAGGAAAAATTAATTCCAAGAAACGGAAGCAAGACAGACCCTGCGCACCCAGCAATATATCCTACTGGTCAATTCCCAAAGAAATTGCATGAGAGAGACGCAAAAGTGTATGATTTAATAGTCAGAAGATTCCTTGCAACATTCGGGGATGTCTGCGTCAGAGAGACAATGACAATAAAAATTGATGTAAACAAAGAGATGTTTGTCGCAAAAGGAACAAGAACAAAAGTTCAAGGATGGCTGGCACAGTATTTGCCCTACAATCCATACAAGGACCAAGAACTGCCAAACACAGAAAAAGGAGAAGAAGTAATTGTCAAAAAGATCGAGATGCTCGCCAAACAAACACAGCCACCAAGAAGATACACACAATCATCAATAATAAAAGAACTCGAAAAAAGAGGTCTTGGAACAAAATCAACAAGAGCAGCAATAGTCGATACATTATACCAAAGAAATTATGTAACAGGCGAAAGCATCCAAGCAACAGGCTTAGGAATCAGCACAGTTGATACCCTGCAAAAATATATCCCTGAAATCCTAGACGAAGAATTAACAAGGCATTTTGAGAGCGAAATGGAAGAGATACGAGAGCGAAAGAAAAAA